>ERZ506887.209-NODE-209-length-37071-cov-10.308596_pt1 | contig 37071 bp, 33 predicted proteins | sample MGYA00512905_ERZ506887 | MGnify/ENA metagenome assembly ERZ506887 | reverse complement strand
GGATAGGGGTAGTGAGTTAGAAGTTTGTTTCAAAAACATACTTTTTCTACAAACTGAGGTTCGACATCGTGTCGCACCTATAAAACAAGGAGGATAAAATGCAACAGCTTATAATTTTAATCGTAGCACTTGCTCTTGCAGGCGGAGTATATCTGTTTCTGACAATCAGCAAGAAGAAAAACAAGGAACAGACAGAAGAAAACGCAGTCGAGATGATGACTGCAAACGAAATGATAAACGTAAAGGATATTCGTAACAATTGCTTATCAAATCAGCTTCTATTGCATGACGGATTAATCCGTTTATTGCCCTGTATATCATGATAACACCTCTTTTCAAAAACCATCTGGATGATTCTTATGCCAATTCCAAGCGTCAGATATAATTTCTTCAAGGCTATCATGTACAGGATTCCAGCCAAGAATTTTTCTTGCCTTTTCACTGGAAGCCACCAGTCGTGCAGGATCTCCGGCACGTTTTGGCGTTTCAATTGCCGGAATCGGGTGTCCTGTCACTTTTCTTGCTTTATTAATTACTTCTTTTACGGAATAGCCGACACCATTTCCAAGATTGAAAATATTGCTTTCGTTTCCGTTTTTTAAGTACTTTACAGCGAGAATATGTGCCTGAGCCAAATCGGTAACATGGATGTAGTCTCTGATACAAGTTCCATCAGGAGTATCATAATCTGTTCCATAGATGGAGATACTTTCTCTCTTTCCATTTGGGACTTGAAGAATCAAAGGGATCAAATGACTTTCCGGATTATGATCCTCGCCGATTTTACCTGATTTGTCTGCTCCGCAAGCATTGAAATAGCGGAGAGAAACGTATCTTAGACCATGAGCTTTTGAAGTCCAATAGAACATCTTCTCCATAGCAAGTTTGGTTTCACCATATGGATTGGTTGGCTGTGTTCTGTCTGTTTCAAGAATCGGAATATTTTCAGGTTCACCATAGGTGGCAGCGGTTGAGGAAAATACAATTTTATCAATATGGTGTTCAACCATGGAATCCAAAAGAATTTTTGTTCCGCAGAGATTATTGTCGTAATACTTGAGTGGATTGACAATGCTTTCTCCAACAAGAGAATATGCTGCAAAGTGAATCACTGCATCTATCTGTTCGTTTTCAAAAATATTATCAAGAAACGCCTTGTCATGCAAATCACCAAGATAAAATTTCGCATCTTTCGGAACAGCTTCAATGTGTCCGGTTGCAAGATTGTCTGCAATAATAACGCTTTCTCCGGTGCGAATCAACTCTAAAGCTGTGTGAGAACCGATATATCCTGTACCGCCTAAAACAAGTATACTCATTATTTTTCCCTCCTATTATTTGATTTCAATACCGCCAAACGGTCTGATTGTCATAATGTAGCACGAATTTTGTCCAAATATTCTGTCCATTTCCGATCTATATGCATTGACAAGATCATTTGGTACAAATGCCTGAACAGTCCCTGCAAAACCACCTCCGTGAACTCTTACAGCACCATTGCCTTTTAATATTCGTTTCCCCGCCATAATTGCAAGTGGAATACCTTGTTCCGTTGGCTTTCTGCATGAGTATAAATTTTGCAGATAGTTCATGGAGGAATCTCCCGATTCGTTTACAAGCGTGAGAAAATCCTCAAATCTGTTGTTTTTAAGAGCTTCCGTTTCTGCCTTTGCACGATAATTGTCGCCAAAAAAGTGAATTGCACGCAAGACAGCTCTGTCAGAAATCTTCTTTTTAATATCAGGGAGATTATCCCAAAATTGATTTTCATCAACTTCACGAAGAACCTTTTTGCCGAAATATTCTGCAACTTCGTCCATTTCTGTACGAACGGCTACATAATCATCTGTCAAATCAGAATGATCTCCTTTGGTGTCTGTGATGATCAATGCATAGCCGGTTTTTGAAAGGTCAAAATCAATTTTTTGGATACTTGGATTTTGAATGTTTTGAAAATCAAGAAAAACAAATCCGCCAACGAAGCAAACCATCTGATCCATCAATCCGCTTTTCTTGCCAAAATAAAAGTTTTCTGCATATTGTCCGATTTTTGCGATTTCTACTGCACCAATCTGATTGTTATTGTAATAGCTGTCAATTGCCGTTGCAATCAATGTTTCAAATGCAGCAGAAGAAGAAATACCGCTTCCACCAAGTACATTTGAAGTTGTATACATATCAAATCCGGAAATTTCTACACCTAAATCCTTAAAGCGAGCTGCAATCCCTCTGACAATTTCAGAAGAACCTTTTTCACCGATATGAACATCCAAATCGTCCAGTGAAACTGCAAATTCATCGTATCCCTCTGATTTAATTCTGATGATGTTTTCGTCATGAAATGCTGCAACACCGATAACATCTAAGTCAACTGCTCCTGCAATGACACAGCCATGTTGATGATCGGTATGATTACCGCCGATTTCTGTTCTACCCGGAGCAGAATAAACGTGTATATCATTTCTATTCGGATACAGTGCTGTGAATTTCTCCACAGCACTCATATATCGTGATTTCTGACTTTCTATATCCTGTGGCTTATAAATATTTGCGAAGATATTATCAAATCCACCACAAGTAACATTGTCTTGAAAATCCTGTATTTTCATTGCTTTCCTTTCTTCTTACGATCTTAAGGGCATAATTACAAATTCCAATTTCATCGGCTGATCTGCATGGATTCTGTACTCCTCATGCACCGGTGCACCCCAGGAATCATCGCCGCCGACACCCATTTGCTTTGCAGCGATTCTGACCCATGTGTAGCGAACACTTGGAAGTTCATCCGGATGCATTGCATTTTCGAGTTCATAGGCACTGTATGGCAGTACGCTCATTTCAAACGGAGCAGATGCCTTTTGGAACGTCAGACCATGCTGCATATCATCATGGACAGAGAGCGTTCTTACACCGGTACGATTGCCGCATTCCTGCGGATTGAGATAGCCGGAAAGATTTTCTTTTGCCGTAGATTTCCACAATCCCAGTCTTGCCCCTTTGCATCGGTCGCTGTAATTTTCATCAGGGCCGAGTCCGTAATACTGAAAATTGCAAAGCTGTTTTTTCATCTTGAAGTCCAATGCAAGAACCGGCATATCGGACATACCGCTTACTCCTGCATAATTTACACTTACGCCCAGCTTTCCGTCAAAGTGTGCGGTATAGGTTACAGTAAACTCAAAAGTCGGAATGCAGACAGCCTGATATGTGAATGTGATTTTCAGAGCATCTTCCTGTTCCAGCCATGAAACGGTTTTATACTTTGCAAATTTGCCTGCGACATACCACTGTGCAAGATTGTACGGCTCGGAAGCACCGGTGTCATTGTCTGTCATCGCTCTCCAGAAGCTGACCTTTGGTGTGCGTGTGATATATTCAAAATCATTGTATTTCAGAGAACTGATGCCGCCCTCTTTTTTGTCGAACATCATGGAGAAGTTTTCTCCGTGAACGCCAATGATAACATCGCCGTATACAATCGTTGGCTTTTGCAATGTGGTTTCCGGAATCTGATTATCTTTCACTTCAAACACTTCCTGAGCAAAGGCAATTTCGTGCCCTGCATCTGCCCATAGTGTCTGATCTGCGGTAACGGCGGAAACATGATAAACATATTCTCCTACACTGTCTATTTTGTGAAGTGTCAGTTTTATTGTCTTGCTTTCTCCGGCAGGAACATTCAGAGAAAATGTATCGGATTTCAGAACAACGCCGTTCTTTTCCAATCGTACAACAAAGGATAAGTTGTTTGTATCTGCAAAGAGATTTCGGTTTTCTACGGTAAGCATTCCGTTTTGAATGGACATTTTGATGTTGGAGTAAAGAGCCTTCATTTCCTGAACCTTTGGAGAATAGGTGCGATCGGCATAGATCACACCGTTGGTGCAGAATCCGTAATCGCTTGGTCTGTCCTCAAAATCTCCGCCATAAGCCAGAACTGTTTTCCCGTCGTCATTTTGGGTTTCGATTGCCTGATCGATGTAGTCCCAGATGAAACCACCCTGATAAGCCTCATATTTGTCCTCAAGGTCAGTGTAAAGGCTCAAACCGCCAAGAGAATTGCCCATAGCGTGCATATACTCACAACTAATATACGGTCTGCCGCTGTTCTGTTTCAGGTATTCTTCCACTTCCTGCGGTTTTGCGTACATACGGCTTTCCATATCCGTGATGAAATCATACTGATTGTCCGGAACTCTTGTAACACCCTCATAGTGCACCAGTCTTGTCGGGTCTACGCTTCTGAAATATTCCGACATTGCAGCAATATCTTCTCCGCAGTATGATTCGTTTCCGCAAGACCAGATGAGAACGCTTGTGTGATTCTTGTCCCGTTCGTACATTGATTTTGCTCTGTCCAGCACAGCTTCTTTCCATTCCGGAAGTGAACCCGGTACATTCCAAGACGGATCTGTTGCACCAAGTTTCTGCCATGTACCGTGTGTTTCCAGATTGGTTTCATCAATCAGATAAATGCCGTATGCATCACAAAGCTGATACCAAAGAGAATTGTTCGGATAATGACAGGTACGAACTGCATTGATATTGTTTTTCTTCATGAACCGGATGTCAAACAGCATATCTTCCTTTGTGATTGCTCTGCCTGTTTTCGCATCAAATTCGTGTCGATTGATACCCTTGAAAATAATACGTTTTCCATTCAGGCACATGATTCCGTTTTTCAGTTCAAATCGGCGGAATCCAACCTTGGTTCTGCTGACCTCGATTTCATTTCCGCTTTCGTCTGTCAGAATCACTGTAAACGTGTAGAGATTCGGTATTTCGGCACTCCAAGGCTTGCTATTTTCAATTGTCCAGTTTACAGATTTCTTTTCATTGGATTCTGCGATGACCGTTCCATTTTCATCTGTCAAGATCGATTTCACAGAACACTTGCCCGCAATATCCAGCGTTGCAGAGAAGATACCATTTGTACCGTCATAATCTGCAATCACTCTCATATCACGAACATGGGCAGACGGTGCCGCATAAAGGAATACGTCACGGAAAATGCCGGAGAATCTCCAGAAATCCTGATCTTCCAGCCAGCTTGCAGAACTTCTTTTGAACACTGCAACAGCAAGTTTGTTGTCCTTTTCACGGATATATGGTGTCAGTTCAAATTCAGACGGTGTAAAAGAATCCTCGCTGTAGCCGATAAATTCGCCGTTCAGCCAGACATACATAGCAGTTTCCACACCCTGAAAAGAAATGAATACACGCTTGTTTTTCAGAGCATCGTTCAAGTCAAAATATCTGACGTAGCTGCCGACAGGGTTGTCCTTTTCAGAGATAAACGGCGGACGGAGATGCTCCTGTCCCTCCCAAGGATAAATGGTATTGACGTACTGCGGTTTGCCGTATCCCTGCAATTCCATGTGTCCCGGAACCTGAATGCTGTCAAAATTGTCAGTGCTTTCGCTTTCTTCATAGAACTTTTGCTGCCATTCAGACGGATTCTTTGCCCACGCAAATTCCCAGGTGCCGTTCAGATTCTGAATCAGAGAGGAATTGTCTGCATCGGCTTCTGAATGGTTTGCATAGATTCTGTGGTCGGAATGTGCTGCAATTCTGTTGACTGCAAACACTTCCGGATTGGTCAGCCAGTCGAGTGTATATTTCATATTGTTCCCTCCATTTTAGTTCTGTGATTCCATCACAACTTCATTTTCGGATATTCCAAGTTTTTCTTTGATTTCCGCATTTGCCTTTTCAACATTCATCTTAGAAAGAATAAATGTGATGATCAGATCCAGTGCAAACGGAATGATCAGATACATAATGTGAAGCATATTAATAGCAGAATCAGGCTGTACTGTCAAAGTGCCTTTGAATCCGCTAAAGTCGAGCAAAAGACCGACAATTGCTGTTCCAAGTCCACCACCAATTTTTACACCAAGTGATGTGCAGGAGTACATGATTCCATCAACGTGCTTGTGTTTGGTAAGCCAGCTATATTCAGAGCATGATGCGATGACTGCATTCATATCACCTTGCCATGGACCTTGACCGAGTGCTGCAAGTGCTGTAAATGCAAGCATCAGCGGAATGTTTCCCATGTATCCGGCAACTGCTACCAGAAGTCTGCCAACTGTTGCTACCATGTAGCTGTATTTGTTCAGCTTATACATGCCGTTCCATTTTTGTACGATGGTAGGAGTGAAGATCAAGGCGATAATCAAAGGAATATTGATAAACCACGCAAACGTGCCGAACATATTCTCATCTGCGAGAACATATTTTGCATAGTATGTTCCAACACCGATCATCGCACCATAGAACTGCTGCAAAATGTAGGTTACTGTGATCATCATATAATATTTATTGTGTACGAGAATTTTGAATGCTTCACCAAAACTGTATCTGGTTTCTTCTGTTTTGATTTCACTGGCTGCAAGTTCCTCATCAGAAAGTTCCTTTACAGAAAGAGCGGAAATTGTATTTACAATAAGACCGATAACCGCATAAATAATTGCGACTGTTCTCCAGCCATTTGCACCGCCGCCCATTGCTTCAACAAATTGGAATGTAACAGCCTGAATCAGGAGGCTTGTTCCAAATGCGAAGATAAAGCGATAAGAACCCATCTGAACTCTTTCCTTACTGTTCTTTGTAACAAGAGCGGTCAGAGCGGAATATGCGATGTTGTTTGCCGTATAAAATACACTGTTAAGAAGTGTGTAGCAGATAAAGAACCATGCATACTGAGCAAAATTATCCATGTTCATCGGGATTGCAAATACACCAATCAAGGTAATTGCACAGCCGATAAAACCATAAAGCATCCACGGTTTTGCCTTGCCCATTTTCGTATGTGTCTTATCAATCAACGTACCAAAAATGACGTCTGTTATTCCATCAAAAATCTTCGATACAGCAATGAGAACGCCAATAACACCTGCGTTTAATCCAATCGTATCGGTAAGATAGATCATTACGAATGATGATAGCAATGCATAGACAACGTTCCCTGCAACATCGCCGGAACCATAACCGACTTTGTTATACCACTTTAAATATGTTTTTTCTTTGCTCATAATAGAGCTCCTTCCATTGTTTGTATGCCCATATGGACAGAATTTTCCCATAATGAATGATACGAACTGCTTTTCATCTTGCAAAAACGAAATAATGCCATCGTCAGAATAGATGATTATTTTTTTTTGAGCATAAAGAATTTTTACTGAATTCAACATGGAATTACAATGAAAGACGTCTTTTTTTAATTCTTTCCTCTCATTTCTTGATTCTATTATACCACACAAAACGGCTTAAAAAATACACAATATTATAAAATATATGCACAAAGTTTATGATTTTTCTTGTGATCAGTGATCAGATGTGATATACTATATTTATAGAAGTAAGGAGGTGCTTTTTATGTTTATGAATGTTGCCTATTTAAACAACTCCACATCTACTGTAGTGGATAATACGAAACCTTTGATTGTAACAAGCTGTGGAAATTATCGTGTGAAAAATCGTTCTGAAGTAGTAACACATCGTCCGAAGGGAAGAAAAGATTATCAGCTTTTATATATTGCCTCCGGAAAAGGACATTTTTTCATTCACGGAGAAGAAAAAACGGTTTCAGCCGGAAATATTATTATATATTTGCCGGATCAACCACAGGAATATGTTTATTATCGTGCAGATCAAACCGATGTTTATTGGGTGCATTTTACCGGAAATGAAGTAGAAGAAATTTTAAAGTATTACAATATCAACCTGCAAAATAATATTCTCTATATTGGAACATCTCCCGATTATCAGTGGTTATTTGGTCAGATGATTCAGGAATTGCAGCTTTGCAGACCACGGTATGATGAATTGATTTCTTTGCAGCTGCGAAATATTTTTGTTTTGATAAGCCGTGCAATCATGAGTGCAAAGAAATTCAGCAGCACCAGTGAAAAAGAAGTTGCTTTTGCGATGCACTATTTTCGTAAGAATTACAACACAGAAATCAGCATTGAGGAGTACTCCGAATCCAGAGGGCTTAGCAACTGTTGGTTTATTCAGTGCTTTAAAGAAATCACAGGTTCCAGTCCGCTGCAATATATCTTAAAGCTGCGAATCTCCAACGCACAAAGTTTGTTAGAAAATACGGACTACACCATTACTGAAATTGCAAATATGGTTGGATACACCAATTCGCTTTATTTCAGCAGACTGTTTCATAAATACATTGGTATGTCACCAAAAGAATATCGAAAAGTAAAACTCAAAGAAAATCTCAGGGAGTAAAAAACAAAACTCGTTTGGCTAAAGCTAAACCAAACGAGTTTTGTTGATTTTTGATAAGAAATAAGGAATGTTTTATCCGTTCTTGAAGAAATAGTCTCTATTTTGTCTTCAAATACTCCGCCAAACTGTTAGCGATTTGTTTTGCTGCCTTGTTAGGACTCGATTCATATATTTTTCCTGTCCCATCTTGCCAAATTACGATACCATCAATTCCTATATTTTCAACCACATACAAATTATGATTAATCTTGGCGTTTGCTGACCACTCTCTTTGAGTAACCTGTACTACATCTCTGTTTTTTGATTTTGCGATTCCGGTAAGTTCAACATCATCTGCTAAAATGGCACCATACTTCAGAAGATATTCCTTATACTCTTCTGCCAATGGTAATGCTAATTCTATTTCTACATTCTCTACTGCCTCAACCGAAGCCGGTTTAAGAGGCAATAAATTTTCAAGACCGTTTATTACATCAATAATCTTTGACATTTATTCTTCTCCTTCCATTGACTCAACTCTATTCTTCCAGTGATCTCGTCTTTCTTTTCCGAATTCATTACGGTCAATTTCAGTCTCTTTTATTTTGTCATGTAATACATATCCTATATTCACTCCCTCTGCACTATCTGTAATAAGGGGATAGGACTTTCCTTTTTTTAGTTCGAAATTTGGCACTCACCTTTATTGTCTATATAGAATTCTACCACCACATCTGTCCCATAAACCGTATAACTGCGTCACCGTGTCGCACTTATTAAATATCAAATAAAGAGCAGTGCAGTTACTCAGCAATTACATCTCTCATAATCTTCACCGAGCAGAGCAGAGCAGTCAGCAATCCCAGCAAAAGAAAACTACGCCACAATGTCGCACCTATACAAAAACACCTTGCCACAGCACAATCCTGTAGCAAGGTGTAAGCTATTCGCAATTCAAAACGGCACGATATTAACTTATGTCGCACCATTTTGCACAATTCCGGGATAAAAATTACTGTAATTTTCACCGATTGTTTTGCTGTTTCAAAAATTATCAGCGGATTATTATTCCGAACACGCTGACGCAATTTTTCTGTTTTTAGTACCCCTAATATTGGCTAAGATGACAAAGAGCCGATTTTTAGAGCATAAAAACACCCCACCGCAAATAAATGCAATGGGGCTTTCTATCTGGAGCTAATACCCGGATTCGAACCGGGGACCTCATCCTTACCAAGGATGTGCTCTGCCGACTGAGCCATATTAGCAAACTCCTGACGGTTATTAATTATATCATACCATATCGACTTTGTCAAGGAAAATTTTCGAATTTTTAACTTCGATATACCGTAACGGTTTTATCAACGGTCAATATGTCGTAAAAATCAAACAAACCGCATTGTTGTGCGGTTTGTAGCTGGTACGGGTAACAGGACTTGAACCTGCACGCTTTCGCACCAGAACCTAAATCTGGCGTGTCTGCCAATTCCACCATACCCGTATATAAAAACGACGCTGAAAAAATCAGCGTCGTGTGGCGGAAAGAGAGGGATTCGAACCCTCGAACGGGTATTAGCCGTTACACGATTTCCAATCGTGCGCCTTAGACCAGCTCAGCCATCTTTCCACGACTTTAATATTCTATCATATCCCTGAAGAATTGTCAAGAACTTTTTTCAAATGTTTTCTTATTCCTTCATGCGTTTGCTTTATTTTTTTGAAAAATTGTGTCCAATCCTCTTGACAAACACAATATGTTGTGGTACAATTGAGAAAACAACGAAATGTAATTACTGCTTTTATATACAGTAAATTGAAAGGAAGATTGTTATGGTAAAAGTAAATGTAAAAAACGGCACACTCGATCAGAAAGAGATCGACGCTTACGTTCAGTATGCTATCGAAGCTAACCCCGGAAAACTGGTCACCGAGCTTGATATAGACATTGACGGAGATTTTGCCAATCTCACATATCATTTTGGCGAGATACCCTTTGACCGCATACGCCGTATCACAGGTTACCTTGTAGGTACGCTTGACAGATTCAATAATGCGAAAAAGGCTGAGGTTGAAGACAGAGTAAAGCACAGCATAGCGCCCGATGTCGAAGACGATATTTATGTTACGGCTTGATTTGTCGTTGACAGTAAATTGACAGAATAAAAAACGTTATTCCGTCCATACTTTTATTGGAAAATGAAAGTATGGGCGGTGTTTTTTTTGTATTACAACAAGGTTGAAATAAGCGGTGTCAACACAGCAAAGCTGAAGGTCCTCAAGGAGTCGGAAAAAACCGAATTGCTAAGGCAAATGCGCAGCGGCGACCCGACAGCCAGAGAGAAGCTGATAAACGGCAATCTGCGTCTTGTTCTCAGCGTGATACAGCGTTTTTCGGGCAGAGGAGAAAACCCTGACGATCTTTTTCAGGTCGGATGTATCGGCCTGATGAAAGCTATCGACAATTTTTCAACTGATTTTAACGTCAGATTCAGCACTTATGCCGTGCCTATGATAATGGGCGAATTGCGGCGCTACCTGAGGGACTCAGGCTCGATCCGTGTCAGCCGTTCAATGCGTGATCTCGCTTATAAAGCTATGCAGGCAAGAGAAAAACTGACCAATGACAATTCTAAAGAGCCTACGATTGAGCAGATAGCCAAAGAAATAGACGCAAAACGTGAGGATGTGGTAATAGCGCTTGAGGCTGTCAGTGACCCTATTTCGCTGTACGAACCGGTGTTTTCAGAGTCGGGTGATACCATATATATGATGGATCAGATTGGCGATAATAACGATGACAGAAACTGGCTCGATGAAATAGCATTGAAAGAGGCGATAATCGGGCTTGACGACAGAGAGAAGAATATTCTCAAGCTGCGTTTTTTCAGAGGCAAAACTCAGGTGGAAGTCGCACAGGAAATAGGGATAAGTCAGGCACAGGTATCACGGCTTGAAAAAGGCGCTCTGGGAAAAATAAAAAAAGCACTGTAGCAAAAACGTGTCAATCTGCGAAGGTTGACGCGTTTTTCTTTCTTTGCCTTACTACAAATTGTCTTTTTTGTTGACAAAAAAATTGCACTGTACTATAATAAAATAATAGTTTGGATTGGTGATAAAACATTTAAGGCAGGGGAAAAGATGAGTAATATCCGTATTTTTGTATCGCACAGGATAGATATTGACAGTGAAACAGTAGACACTCCCGTTTATTTTCCGGTCAGATGCGGTGCGGTTTATGATGAAGAAGGCAATAGTGAGATTCAGGGCGATGACACGGGCGATAATATTTCAAAGCTCCGTATGTCGTTTTGCGAGTTTACGGTTCAGTATTGGGCGTGGAAGAACGTTGATGCCGATTATTACGGACTCTGCCATTACCGTCGTTATCTTTCCTTTTCAGATAAGCACTATAAAAACACAGCCTTCAATATGGTGCGTGAGCTGAGGCTTACAGCACACGAAAAAAAGAAATATCATCTTGATGATACCAAAAAAATCAACAGTGTTGTTCAAAAATATGATATGATAATTCCCGTGGTTGCAAAAGCGTCCGAGATGAGTTATAACAGGGCGGAAGTCGAAACGCTTCGGGAAATGTGGGAAAGCTATAACGGAGTTTATTTTGAGCAGGGAATAATAGATAAGATGTTCTCCCTTATCAAAGAACTTTCGCCCGAATATTATAATTCCGCCTGCGAATATTTTTCCAGTGAATATCACAGAGCATTCAATTGCTACATAATGAAAAAAGAACTGTTTGTCCGTATGTGCGAGTTCCAGTTTCCTATAATGAACAGGATAATGGAAATAACCGATTGCAAAACCTATGAACGTGCTCCCGGATACATCGGGGAAATGCTTAACGGAATTTTTATACATTATATGCTGACGGTTGAAAACAGGTCGGCTAAGGAAACTCAGCTTGTATTTTTTGTTAATACGAAAAAAATAGATTCCGCTAAGGAATATTACAGATACAGGATTCATGCCGTTGCCGATAAAGCAGTACGGAGCGTTGCCGACAAGATATTCCCGATGTACTCGCCACGACGTGAAAAGGTTAAAAAGCTGTTAAGACTAAAATAGCGCTTTAATAATTTAGCTAATGATTTAGTTAAAGAGGTGTGTGGTTTTAGCTGGTTTTTTGTAAAAAATTAACCAATTGAATCTGTTCGCATTGACAAAAATGCTTTTTGTGTTATAATTATTTTGATATTAGTATGAAAAATGCCCGAGTTTTGACATTTTTTAACATCATCAGGAAATGAAAGGATAAATAGCAATGAAAGTATTAGGAATAATTCCCGCAAGATACAAGTCGAGCCGTTTCCCCGGCAAGCCCCTTGCGGATATATGCGGAAAGCCGATGATATGGTGGGTATACAACAGAGCCATAAAAGCCGAAACTCTGACAGAGGTGTATGTTGCCACCGATGATGAACGCATTTACAATGCCTGCAAGGAAAACGACATTAATGTAATAATGACTTCCGATACTCACAAGACAGGAACAGACCGAATAGGTGAGGTCGCAAGAAAAATTCCTGCGGATTTATATGTCAATATACAGGGCGATGAGCCTATGATAGAGCCGGAAACAATAAACAAGGCAGTATATCCTTTCTTCGAAAATCCCGATTTGCAGATTACGAATCTTATGACTAAGATAAAGGATCCTGTTGATGTTGTAAACTTCACAGTGCCTAAAGTCATAACGAATGCCGACAATATAGGCGTTTATCTTACCAGAAGCACCGCTCCTTATCCTAAGGGAAGCATAGACTACAGCTATTACAAGCAGGTGTGCGTATACGGCTTCAAGCCTGAGGCACTTCAGTTCTATTGCTCTTCTCCCAGAGGAAAAATAGAATCCATAGAGGATATTGAAATACTCAGATTTATCGAAGCAGGCTACAGAGTTCAGTATATTGAGGTCGATTCCGAAACAGTAGCCGTTGATACACAGAACGATCTTGAAAAGGTCAACAGACTGATAGCAGCAAAGCTCGAACGGGAAAAGAATTAATTATTACAGGTGGGTATGAAAAAAATACGGATACTTGATTGCACTCTGCGTGACGGCGGATACATAAATAACTGGAAGTTCGGTTATGAAAACATAAAAGACACAGTACAGCGTCTTATACAGGCCGGTATTGATATAATAGAGGTGGGTTATTTATCGTCAAAGGGAGATTTTTCTGCGGATGAGTCGCAGTATTCCTCGGTTGATGCTATAAAAAGAATCCTTCCTGCCGACAGGAAAAATACTCTGATTGCCGTAATGATAAACTGTGGGGATTATGATGCAGAGCTGTTGCCGCAGTATGACGGTACAGGACCCGACTGCATAAGGGTTTGCTTCCATAAGTCGCAGGCGTTGCAGGCGGTTGAGCTTTGCAGAAAAATCAAGGATAAGGGCTATAAGGTATATTTTCAGCCTATGGTAGCTCTCAGTTATTCCGATGCCGAGTACCTCGGTCTTATAGGTATGGCGAACAAATTCCGTCCGGACGGTTTTTATATCGTTGATTCGCACGGCTCCATGAAACAGAAGGATGTTGCACGTTTCTTTTATCTTATAGAGAATAATCTCGATAAGGAGATAGCTGTCGGATTCCATTCCCATAACAACCTTCAGCTTTCGTATTCAAACGCTCAGTATTTAACCGCTTTGCATACCGATCATAATCTGATAATAGACAGCAGTATTATGGGTATGGGCAGAGGTGCCGGAAACCTCAATACCGAGCTTTTTGTGGAATATCTGAACGAAACCGCAGGCGCCGATTACAGCACAGAGCCTATTCTCTGTTCTATCGACAACACCATAGCTCCTATTTATATGACTACGGCATGGGGTTATTCCTTATCGGGCTATCTGTCCGCAAAATACAGATGCCACCAGAATTATGCAAGATTCCTGAATAATAAGAATACGCTTACTTTTGAAGGTATGAACGCTATTTTCTCAAAAATAGAGCCTGAAAAGCGTGACAATTATGACCGAGAATATATAGATAAGCTGTATACCGCTCATATGTCTGCAGGCGGCGAAAAAACGCCCGAGGCTGAGCTCAGCAGACTTTTTGAAGGACGTAATATTGTTATTATCGCACCGGGCAGGACAACATCGGTAGAATCTGAAAGACAGAAGGTCTTTGATAAGGTCAAAGCCACCGATGCAATCGTGATTTCCGTAAACCACTGTCCCGAATGGATTAAATGCGATTATGTGTTTGTAAGCAATATAAGACGTTACGAAAAGCTAAGCGGAGTAGAAACCGACAAGCTGATAATCACATCTAATATTAATGCACAAGCGGGCTACACAGTAGGATACGAGCCTTTGCTGTGTTCTATAGAAGCTGTCCGTGACAACGTTACACTTATGCTTATAGCGCTGCTTATAAAATCCGGAGCAAGTTCCGTTTATCTTGCCGGAGTTGACGGATATTCATTCAAGGACCGCAACTTTGCATATAGAGATATGGAAACGTATGAAGACGAGCAGGTAGCCAAAGAGCAGAACAGCGGTATATCAGCCGCAATCGCTCAGTTTTCACAGCGGATACCCGTTTCATTTATAACAAAATCACTTCTTGAAAGAGAGGAAAACCGTTCATAATGAAGGTAGTTTCTTTTGGAGAAATAATGCTCAGACTATCGCCCGACGGATATTACAAATTGTTTCAGAAGCCGGAACTTAATACATCGTTTTGCGGTGCTGAAGCTAATGTAGCCGTTGCCCTCAGTAATTTCGGAGACGAGGCTGAATTTGTGACCGCACTTCCCGATAATGATATAGGCAGAGCGGCTTGCAGAGAGCTTATGAGATATGGCGTAAAGACGGATAATATAGTTTATACTGGCGACAGGCTCGGGATATTCTTTGCCGAGAAAGGCGCAAGCCAGCGTCCCTCAAAGGTGATATACGACAGAAAGAACAGTGCGATAGCATTGGCTGACCCTTCGTCGTTTGATTGGGAAAAGATATTTGACGGTGCGGATTGGTTTCATATTACGGGAATCACTCCGGCACTTTCCGACAGCCTTGCAAAAATTTCTGTCGACGCCGTAAAAGCCGCCAAAAAAGCGGGTCTTACCGTAAGTTGCGATATAAACTACAGAAGCAAGCTGTGGAGTGCAGAAAAGGCACGTCCCGTAATGACCGAGATAATGCAATATGTTGATGTCTGCATAGGAAATGAAGAGGACGCTGAGATAGTGTTCGGAATAAAAGCAGGCACTACGGATGTCACAAAGGGACAGCTTGATACAGACGGCTATAAAAAGAGCCTTCAGACCGTTGCGGAAACATTCGGCTGTAAAATAGTTGCATATTCGCAGAGAAAGAGTTATTCCGCAAGCGACAACGGCTGGTCGGGAATCATTTATGATGACGAAAAAAAGCAGGTTTATACATCTGCACAATATGATATAAGAATTACAGACAGAATAGGCGGCGGCGATGCATTTGCGTCAGGACTTATTTATGCTCTGCATAACAATATATCGCCGGGGAACGCTATAGAAACAGCTGCTGCGGCAGGCTGTCTTGATCAGACGCTTGAAGGCGATTTCTGTCTGTTCGGAATTAATGATGTGTTTGATCTTGCCGGTGGAAATTCGTCGGGAAGAGTAAAGAGATAAAAGAAAGGGATTTTATTATCAATGAGTAGCGGTGAAAACAACAGCAAAAAAATCGCAATTTTCGTTTCACACAGAATCGATCTTAAAAGTATGGTGATTGACAATCCTTTATATGTACCCGTAAGATGCGGTGCGGCACTTGACGAGAACGATGAAGGCAATGTCATAATGGGCGACAATACAGGCGATAACATATCCGAGAAAAGAATTTCTTTTTGCGAATACACTGTTCAGTATTGGGCGTGGAAAAATTATGATGCGGATTATTACGGACTTTGTCACTACAGAAGGTATCTTTCGTTTATGGATTCCTTTATGCCGGGCAATGACTACGATGTACGAATGGAAAACAACCTTTCGGTACGCACCGCAGAGTTATATCAGCTTTTCAATAAGTCAAAGATGGAGAAGGAGATCTCATCCTATGACGTTATTGTCGGCAAGGCTTTCGATACGACAAAGATCACCAGAGTACGTCCCAGAAACAGTGTAAAGGAGTTATGGTACGCATCAAGAAATCTTGTCGATCCTATAGCTATCGATACATTGATAAAGATAATAGAAGACAGACACCCCGAGCTTGTTGAATCTATGAATGAGTATTTTGCCTCAAAGTATTACAGAGGCTATAACTGCTTTGTAATGTCAAAGAAGATATTCAACGAATACAACAAGGTGCTTTTTGACATACTCTTTGAGTTTGATAAACAGTTTGACACCACCGGCTATGAGGGTAACAAGCTCAGAGCCACAGGCTATATGGGCGAGATTGTATACGGCGTTTATATGTGGTATCTTCAGCATCACACCGACTGCAAGTTCCTTGAGCGCCAGATTGTATACTTCAAGAACACCGAAGCAGATCCCGATGCAAATACGCTTGCACAGCGTACTCTGTCATACAAGAAACCCAACGATGACATCAAGATTTTCGTTTCGCACAGAATGGATCTTGACAGTGCTGTGATAGGTAACCGTATATTTGAAAACTATAAGTGTAATGCAGGCTCGGCAAGATGCTTCCTTAAGATGAACGGCGATGACACCGGCGACAATATCTCCGATCTTGCAAAGTATTTCTCGGAGCTGAGTGTTCAGTATTGGGCGTGGAAGAATGCCGATGTAAATTACTACGGCCTTTGCCACTACAGACGTTATCTTTCATTCAGCAATAAGAAGTTTGACCAATGCTCAAGAGGCTACATAATCGAAAATATGCTCAATGACGAGAGCGTAGAGAAGTACGGCCTTAAAGACTATGACGGTATGGCAAAGCAGATAAAGAAATACGATCTTATCACAGGCGGAAGCATGGATGTTGATGAGATGGATTTCCTTTTTGGCGGAAAACGTGCACATTGCATCAAGGATATATTCATGATTCAGGAGCATTTATTCGATAAAAGCGCACCTGAGCTTACGCTTAAGCTGGTTGATGAGCTTTACCCCGAATATTCTAAGGCTGCCGAGGAATATATGGCTTCAAAGAAGTACTATGCGTACAACTGTTTTGTAATGTCAAAAGAGCTGTTCAACCGCTTCTGTACATTTGAATTCGGCGTACTGTTCGAATTCATGAAAAGATTTGATATGTCAAAATATCAGGGTACCAAAATGAGAACGCCCGGCTATATGTCTGAGGTTCTTTACGGTATCTTCATATACTGGGTATTAAAGCAGAGAAAGTACAAGGTAAAGGAAAATCAGCTTGTATTCTTCAGAGAAACCAATGCCGCAAAGTGCAGGCTTGCTCCTGCAAAAACAGCGGCTGCTCCCAAAAAGCCCAAAAAAGACGAAAGCGTTTTAAAGAAGATAATGAGAAACACCTTCCCTGCATATCGTGTTGCTTTACGAAACGAGGAAAGACTCGGCGCACTGGTTGCTTCTGTTAACGATCTTCAGAAAAAGTCTACAGAACACAGCGTGCTGCTTGCGAGAACCGTAAAGGTTTGTCAGAGCACTGCTCCTAAGAGCGTACAGGCAGCGGCTGCTAAGCCTCCTATCATCGCTACCAGTCTTCGCAAGGATATATGGGATGCAAAAACGCTCACTTCAAATATTAATCTCAATATTGCCTGCCTTGCAAATGAGATACACGAAACTCATAAGAAGTCATTCGGCGAGTTCAGAAATATCAATACCGGCAGAGATGTTGTTGTAATGGCATCAGGACCTTCGATGAGATACTACAAGCCCATTCCCGGTGCTGTACATATAGGTATGAATGCTTCATTCTTAAATCCTGATGTTGATATTGATTACTATTTTACCACCGATTACGAAAGCCGTGCTCCGTGGTTTGAAAAGCTGAAGGAATACGATTTTGTCAAGTTCTTCGGTCAGTATTCTACCGGTGAATACAGAGATAAATTCCAGGTATCAGAGAAGATCATCAGAGAGAATAACGGCAGAAGATTCTTCCAGGCGGCTCCCAGTGAGGATATACATATTAATATAGAATTCTATCCCCTTATGGCATTCTATTCAATTGCGTTCCAGGCTATCCACTTTGCGCTCTTTACCAATGCGAAAAGAATTTATCTCGTTGGCTGCGACTGCACCAATGCAGGATATTTTGACGGCAGCAAGCAGAGATTGTCGGATCTTGTAGCAAAGACAAGTGTTCCACACTGGTTAGACGGCTACCGGAAGGTCAAGGCGTTTGTTGAACGCTTCTATCCGGATACAGAGATTATTTCCGTTAATCCTATGGGTCTCAGAGGACTTTATTCAGACGTTTATACGGATGACTTCATAGCAGATCATCCTGAAATAGATAGCAGTAAAGTAACACGTCTTAACAGCACACAGGAGGAAAAATGAAAGTTGTAATACTCGCCGGAGGTTTCGGCACAAGAATAAGCGAAGAAAGCCAGTTCAAGCCCAAGCCCATGGTAGAACTCGGCGGTATGCCTATAATATGGCACATAATGAAGCTCTATTCAGCTTACGGTTTCAATGAATTCGTTATATGTGCAGGTTACAAACAGCACGTTATAAAGGAGTATTTTGCAGACTACTTCCTGCATACATCCGATATTACATTTGACTTCACAAGCGGCAAAAACGAGATGATTGTTCACCGCAACAGCTCGGAACACTGGAAGGTTACCGTAGTGGACACAGGTCTTAACACAATGACCGGTGGACGTGTAAAGCGTATAAAGGAGTATATCGGCAACGAGCCGTTTATGCTGACATACGGCGACGGCGTTTCCGATGTCAATATAGCCGAACTTGTCGAGTTCCATAAAAGTCACGGAAAGCTGGTAACAATGTCGGCTTACAACCCCGGACAGAGATTCGGCGTTCTTGACATTGATGAAAGCGGAAGAATAAATGAATTCCGTGAAAAGACATCCGGCGACGGAAGCCTTATCAATATCGGCTATATGGTATGTCAGCCCGAATTCATCGATTACATAGACGGCGACGAAACCGTTCTTGAAAAGAAGCCCCTTGAAACAGTAGCAAAGCTCGGTGAGCTTATGGCATATAAGCATACAGGCTTCTGGCAGTGCATGGATACTGTAAGAGAAAAAGAACAGCTTGAGAAAATGTGGAACAACAACAATGCTCCCTGGAAGATTTGGAAATAATGGGTAAATTATCCGATAAACTTGCGGGATTTTTCGGAAGATTATTTCCGATGTCACGCAACAAGACAATAAAGCTCAACAACGAGATAAGGCAGACAGAAAGCGAGCATTTTGCACAGCTTTGTGAAATGCTCGGTTTTCTTGAAAACAGCCTGAATACTTGCACGGATATATGCCGTGATAATGCGGAGCAGATAAAACTGTGCCGTCAATCGTTGCGTACATTGGAAGATAATCAGGTTAAATTCGGTGAGTCTACCGCATCAAAACTCAAAGAAATAAAACTTGATATTGAAAATCTGAAAAATCAAAATGAGTGTATCGGCGAAAAACTGAGTAACGAAATATCAGAGAAATCTGCCGGAATATCCGGTGAACTTATCAGCTGTATTTCACATCACACAGAGGAAATACTCGGTTGTATAACCGACAGCGACAAGCGTTCTTCCGATAGCGATAAGCACATTGTCGAACTTATTGAAAACGGCATATCTGAAAACAATAAGCACGCAGGAGAAATAAAAGCGTTCAACAACTCGCTTTCCGGTGATATTAAGTCGCTTTCCGACAGCGTTACTGCAGGCTTTGATAAGACCTCAAAGACGGGCGAATATGCGGATACGCTTAACAGCTTATCGGCAGATAATGAAAGCATTTCGGCTGATATTAAGTCGCTTTCGGACAGCGTTACCGCAGGCTTTGATAAAACCTCGAAAACAGGCGAATATGTGTCTGTGCTTAACGGCTTATCGGCAGATAATGAAAGCATTTCGGCTGATATTAAGTCGCTTTCCGACAGCGTAACCGCAGGCTTTGACAAAACCTCAAAGACGGGCGAATACGCACAGTCTTTGCTTGATGCAGAGAATACGGCAAATACAATCCGCCGTGAGATGAATCTGTTCAAAAGGCAGTCATATCTCAGAAAACTGTATTTTCATCCCGGTGAACGTGAAGCTCTGGCAAAATTGTTCAGTGACGCTATGAACAGAGAGGACAGCGCACAACGATTCAGCGCACTTATAAGCGGACTTGACAACGAGAGCAGAAATACCGTTTCCGATATAATTCATCGTATGGGAATGATAGCGGACGGCAACAAGTCCTTGCAGGATGTCTATACACAGCGTGAGCAGGAAGAATTCGTTCGTATGAATGATGAATTCAGTTCAAAGATAGTAAAGCTGAACGATAATCTTTATTATTACAACGGTTATTATCTCCCCGTTAACCAGTTTGACAGCAGCGTATTCTTCACAAGATACGGAATAGATAAGCTGACCACGCTGGACAGCGTGAGAAATAAGCATATAATCGACGCAGGCGGATATGTCGGTGACACGGCGCTTCTGTTCTCGTCATATACGGATAAGAACATTCATGTATTTGAGGCTTCTCCTTCAAATATGGATATTATCCGTGAAACGATAAGGCTGAATCATCTTGATAACATAGTGCCTGTAAGCAAAGCACTGGGCGAGAAAAGCGGCACGGCAACATTCAGCCTGGGTGAGCGCAATTCCTGCAATTCCCTTGTTGAACGTCCCGGTTATAATTATCCGGATCATATCGAAGTTCCCGTTGTTACTCTTGATGATTATGTACGGGAAAACGATCTCGAGGTCGGTCTTATAAAGGTGGACATTGAAGGAGGCGAGCAGCTGCTGCTCAGGGGCGCTGTCGAAACTATCCGCACACAGCACCCGATACTTCTTATCAGCATCTATCATTCGGCGAACGATTTCTTTGAAATTAAGCCTATGATAGAGAAAATGTGCGGTAAATACACTTTCAGAATAGTTAAACCCGCTAATCCGGCTATTGCACTTGAAACAATACTGTTAGCCGAGGTCAGAGATGAAAGCGGCGAAAATATTATTAATTCGTAAAGGAAAAATCAATATGGATATGTCATTTTACAAGGGTAAAACTGTACTGATAACAGGTCACACAGGCTTCAAGGGAAGCTGGATGTGCAAACTGCTTTCTATGGCAGGAGCAAAAGTTATCGGTTATTCTCTCAATCCCCCCACAACACCCTCTCTTTTTGAGCTTTCCGGAGTTGAGAAGGAAATAGTTTCGGTTATCGGCGATATAAGGGATCTTGCAAAGCTGAACGAAACAATGCAGAAGTACCGCCCCGAAATAGTAATTCATATGGCGGCACAGCCCATAGTAAGAGAAAGCTACGCAGAGCCTGTCTACACATACGAAACAAATGTTATGGGTACTGTCAATATATGCGAGGCTGTAAGGCTGTGCGACAGCGTAAAATCATTCGTAAACGTAACCACCGATAAGGTTTACAAGAACAACGAATGGGAGTGGGGATACCGTGAAAATGACGCACTTGACGGCTATGATCCTTATTCCAACTCAAAGAGCTGCTCGGAGCTTGTAACAAGCTCTTATATAAAGTCGTTCTTCTATAACCGTGACATTGCGGTTTCGACCTGCCGTGCAGGTAACGTTATCGGAGGCGGCGACTTTGCAAAGGACAGAATCATCCCCGATTGCGTAAGAGCAATGGAGGCTAAGCAGGAGATAACAGTAAGAAATCCTTATTCGACACGTCCCTATCAGCACGTTCTCGAGCCGGTCGTTACATATCTTGTGCTTGCGATGAAGCAGTATGAGGACAAGAGCCTTGCCGGTAATTATAATATCGGTCCGGATGATTGCGACTGCGCCGCTACAGGCGAGCTTGTCGATCTGTTCTGTTCACACTGGGGCGATGACGCTTCGTGGAAAAACGTTGCGGATAAGAACGCTCCCCACGAGGCAAATTTCCTCAAGCTTGATTGCTCAAGAATAAAGCGTGTACTCGGATGGAGTCCCCGCTGGCATATTTCCGACGCTATCGAAAAGGTGACCGAGTGGAGCAAGGTATATCTTTCAGGCGGCGACATTAGTGCCGTTATGGAAAAGCAGATAAACGAATATCTGGAGGTAAAGTAATGAAAAAAGCTCTTGTTACAGGTGCAAACGGCTTTGTCGGAAGTGCGCTTGTGCGTGAATTGGTAAAGAATAATGTTGAGGTAATCGCACTTGACCGTGACGGTTGCAATAACAACATACCCGAAAATGTAAGATTTGTGGCTCACGAGCTTTCTGAATCGTCAAAGCTCGCCGATATTATCCCTGACCGTGATATTGATGTATTCTATCACTTTGCGTGGGTAGGCTCGGCAGGCCCTGCGAGAGCAGACACCGCTTTACAGCTCAATAACGCTCAGTGGACGGTAGATTGTCTTCGTGTGGCAAAGGATATGGACTGCAAGAAGTTTGTATGTGCCGGCTCTATAATGGAGCATGAAACAATATCAGCCGCATTCAGACAGGGTAATAAGCCCGGTGCCGGCTACATATACGGAAGCGGTAAACTTGTTGCTCATACAATGTGCATGAGCGTTGCCGCACAGATAGGTATAGATCTTTGCTGGGCAAAGATAACCAACGCATACGGTGCAGGTGAGCTTTCACCCCGTTTTGTAAATACGACCATCAGAAAGATTATAAACGATGAGCCTTTACAGTTCACAAGCGGCACACAAAATTATGACTTTGTATATATAGACGATGTTGCAAGAGCGTTCTATCTCATCGGAGAGAACGGAAAGCCTTTCTGCCACTATCTTATAGGCAGCTCGGATGCAAAGCCGCTCAGAGAATTTGTTCTTGAGATGAAGGCTGCACTGGCTCCCGACAAGGAGTTCGTGTTCGGAGATGTTCCGTTCACAGGCGTAAATATGCCGCTGTCGGATTTTGACTGTTCAATTACGGAAAAGGATACAGGCTTCAGAGCTACAATACCTTTTGGTGAAGGCGTCAAAAAAACAATGGATTGGATTAAGGAGCAGAAATGATACAGAAGTTTGAATTCAAGGAAACAGAGATTAAGGGACTTATAGAAGTAACTCCCTTCAATGCCGATGATATAAGAGGCTGTTTCACAAAGGATTACTCGAAGGAAGTGTTTGAGGCAAACGGCATAAAGCACGATCTTGCCGAGGTTTTCTATACGACAAGCTACAAGGGCGTTATCCGTGCACTTCATTTTCAGCGTGAGAAACAGCAGCCCAAGCTGGTACGTTGCATACACGGACACGTTTACGATGTAGTAGTTGATTTACGCAAGGACAGCCCCACGTTCAAGAAGTGGCTTGCATTTGAGCTTATCGGTGAAAAGCACAACGAAATACTCGTTCCCGCAGGTTGCGCTCACGGTTATCTTGTACTTGAGGACAGCATAGTATCCTACAAGTGCGGAGAAAAATTCTACGGCGAATATGATGACGGCATTATGTGGAACGATCCCGATATTGCAGTAGACTGGAAGCTTGACAGAGTAGGCGGAATTGATAAGGTTATACTTGCCGACAAGGACAAGAATCTGCAGACCTTTAAAGAATTCATGAGCAAGTACGGTGGCTTTTGATGAGCAGTTTTGATTTTGACACCCTTATAGTCGGTTGTGGACTTTCCGGAGCGGTAATCGCCCGTCATTTAGCGGAAAAAGGCAAGAAGGTCGAGATATGGGAACGCAGGAACCACATCGGCGGCAATATGTACGACCACGTTGACGATCACGGAATACTCGTACAGGATTACGGTCCGCACACATTCCACACGAAAGAGAAATATCTTTTTGATTATATGTGCCGCTATGAGCAGTGGTCGGATTACAAGCTGACCTGCGGTGCGGTATGGAACGATACATATACCCCCACTCCCTTCAACTTTACCACGATTGATAAGTTTTTTGATAAGCAAAAGGCAGAAACGCTCAAGGCAAAGCTGACTAAGGTTTACGAGGGCAGACCGACCGCTACCGTGGTTGAAGTTCTCGAAAATGAGGACGATGATATAAGAGCATACGCTCAGTATCTTTTCGATAACGATTATGCACCATATACCGCTAAGCAGTGGGGCGTATCTCCCTCTGAGATTGACCCGTCTGTGCTTAAAAGAGTACCTCTGCGTTTTTCGTATGACGAGGGATATTTCGATGACGCTTATCAGGTAATGCCGGTGCATTCATTCACGGAGTTCTTCAGAAATCTGCTGAACCACGAGAATATCATGGTCAGAACCGGTGTCGAGGCGCTTGAGCGGATTACCGTAAAGGATAATAAGCTGTATGTTGACGGTGAGCCTTATAATAACATTCTTGTATATACAGGTGCGCTGGATGAGCTTTTCAGCGAAAAATACGGCAGACTTCCTTACCGTTCACTGCGTTTTGAGTATAAGTATACCGACAAGGACAGCCTTCAGGATGCTCCTGTCGTCGCATATCCTCAGGAAAAGGGCTTTACCAGAATCACAGAGTACAAGAAAATTCCCGTCCAGAATGTAAAGGGCAGTACCTATGCGGTAGAATATCCTCTCCCGTATAAGTCGGGCGAAAAGCTTGAGCCGTATTATCCCGTTCTCACAAAGGAGAGCATGGAACAATATGAAAAGTACGAGGCTCTGGCATCAAAGATAGGTAATCTTATCTGTTGCGGAAGACTTGCCGATTTCAGATATTACAATATGGATCAGGCGTTAAAACGTGCGCTTGAGCAATGCGATAAAATAGATAATATATAACGAACCGTCTGAGCTGTGGGCATTGACCCACAGCTTTATTTTTTACACTTATTGCAAAACACTTTCAGCCATGTTATACTGGAATAAAAGAGGTGAGCAGATGAAAAAAAGAATAGCAAGGTCGTCCGTTTTACATATAATATTGATAATAACCGCCATAGCCGCCGCAATGCTTTGCAGACAGCTTGACAGGATCGGTACTATGCAAATATTCGGCATTATCAGAAGTCTGATATATATTTTTATGTTTCTGATATGGGGAATCACCCTAAGAAACAGGATAGTGCAGATACAGGCAAAACGCTTTATGACATCTATAGCATGGCTTATTGTGTTCTGGGTAGCTATCCGTTCGGTGAAGTTCATCATAGCCCAGAGTCCGCTTGCTGTCAGAACGCTGTGGTATATGTATTATATCCCGATGATATTTATCCCTATGTTTGCGCTGTTGGTCGCTCTGTCGCTCGGAAAGCCCGAAAACTACCGCCTGCCCGCAGTTACATCCTTACTGTATGTCGCTTCTGTCCTGATGGTAATATTCGTGCTTACAAACGATCTGCATTGCCTTGTATTCAGATTTCCGGGAGAAAGGGAAATGTGGAACGACAGTGATTACAGCTATGCAGGCGGATATTACATAGTGGCAGGATATATGTTTTTATGCACAATCGGCGCATTTGTGGCTTTAATATCCAAGTGCCGTATACCAAAGGCAAGAAAAACGTTTATTATGCCGCTACTGCCTGTTGTTGCAATGGTTATCTACACGTTGCTCTATGTGTCAGGCGAAATCACGGGCGGTACGTTCATTCACAGACTGGCAGGCGATATGACTATTACCGTAAGCCTTCTTACTGCGCTTTCTTTTGAATTCTGCATACAATGCGGACTTATCCGCTCAAACACTTATTATATACAGCTTTTGCGGCCGTGTACAGTTCCTGCTTTGATTACCGACAATGATTATAATATACTTCTCTCGTCCGATTGTGCCGAAAAGATAGACCGTGAAATAATGCAGATGGCAAATTCCTCTCCCGTAATGCTCAGCAACGGAAAACGTCTTTCCTCCGCAAAGATAAAAGGAGGCTATGTCTTGTGGCTTGACGATCTTTCCGAGCTTATTGAGGTAAACGACAAGCTGGCGGAGGCTAAGGACGATCTTAAGGATGATTATGATCTGATTTGCGAAGAATACGATCTCAGAAACAGAGAGGCTCACATACTTGAGCGTGACAGGATATATGACAGGATCAGCCGTGAAACGTCAGGTCAGATAGCTGTATTGAACAGCCTTACAGACCGCTTCGAGATGTCGGAGGATGAAGATGAGCGCAGAAAGCTATTGGGCAAGATGGTAGTAATTGGCGCTTATCTAAAGCGCAGGAACAATCTCATATTCATATCGGAAAGAAGCAGTATGATAAGCGAAAAAGAGCTGTATCTTGCATTCCTTGAGCTTACGGATAATCTTGAGCTGTACGGCGTGACCTGCGGACTAAATATCAGATTAAATAAACCCGTGCCGGCTGTGGCAGTAATGGAGATGTTCGATACATTCGAAAAAATGATTGAGCTGTCACTGGATAATTTATCGGCTGTGAATATATCCGTGACGTTAAATGACGGTATATTCACAATGACGGTCACTGCTGAAAGCAGTACGGATTTTGCTGTAATGAACGGTGATTTTGTAACGGCGGTATGTGATGATGACGGCGAATGGCAGATCGTATACAGAAGGGAGGCAGGAAGATGCAAGGCTTAGGCAGACGTTATCTGTTACGCAGGACGGTAAAAGACGCATTTGATAATCTGCCGTCGGGTATATGTTTTTTCGACAGCAACGGAATAGCGGTCCTGTGCAACAGGCAAATGGACAGGCTGATATATGAATTGAAAGGCTTTGATGTACAGTGCCTCAGCGAACTGCAGGATATATTTTCGGAGCATAACAGCGGCTCGGTCGTACTTGTAAAGGGAAAAGCATGGCGCTTCAGGCTTGATGTGATTTCGCTGAACGGCATCGGCTACTATACGCAGGTAACAGCAACAGATGTTGACGAGTTGTACAGACGTCAGCTTCAGCTTGAAGAAAGCAGCAGAAAACTCGAGCGTGCGGGCAGACGAATGCGAAAGCTGACAGAGAATATAAGAACGGTTATCCGTGAAGAAGAAATACTCAGTATGAAGATTCGTGTACACGACGATATAGGCAGGAGCGTAATTGCGACCCGTAATCTGCTGTCAAATAACAGACCGACAAGCGAGCTTGACCTTACAGCGTGGAAGAATGCTGTAAGACTTCTTATGAGGGACAACGAAAAAAGCTACGGAGCAAACAGCTATGATATATCCGGTCAGCTAAAGGAAACATCGTCTGTTCTCGGAATTGAAATAAACGTTGAAGGAGATATTCCCGACCCGTTTTATTATAAAATATTCATAACGGCTGTCAGAGAGTGCGCAACGAATGCTGTACGTCACGCAGGGGCGACAAAATTGAACGTTAAATGCAGTAAAAGCGGCGGCAGACAATGGATAGCCCTGTCCAATGACGGAAAAGCACCGGTCAGCACCGTCACTGAAGGCGGCGGCCTTTCATCACTGCACGACAGAGTAGAAAAAAGCGGCGGAACTATGAGCATTAACTCATATCCGTATTTCGAGCTTGTAATTTCATTTCCGCTCAACAAGGAGGTAACACTATGACGCAGGTACTGATTGTAGAAGACCAGAAAATGATAAGGGAAAGCCTAGAAAATCTTGTAGCACAGGCAGACGATCTTTCTCCGGCAGGCTCGCTTTCTTGTGCGGCGCTTGCCGAGCAATACTGTATGCGTGGAAATATCGACCTGATATTAATGGACGTATGTACGGAAAATGATGAGAGCGGATTTGTCGCTGCGGAAAAAATAAAAAAACGCTTCCCCTCGATAAAAATTATCATCATAACCTCAATGCTTGATTACAGCTATCTTGATAAGGCGAGAAAAGCAGGTGCAGAGAGCATCTGGTTCAAGGATGTAAGCGCAGAGGAGTTACTCAGCGTTATAAAGAGGACAATAGACGGAGAAAGCGTATATCCCGATAAAATGCCCGAAATACCCGTAGGAAATGCCACCAGCTATGAGTTTTCCGATGCGGAAATCAGAGTTCTGCGACTGCTGGTCGAAGGTATGACCTATAAGGAGATGGCACAGGAGCTTTGCGTTACACCCGATTGTGTAAAGGCACACGTCAGCAGTATGCTTTCAAAAACCGGTTATTCATCAAAAACAAAGCTCGCCGCAGTTGTTACATCAAAAAAACTGATTGTTAATGGATTTTGACAGAAATTTCTTGCATTTACTTTTATTTTACCCATTTGGGTAATGGCTTAAATGGAATGGTATGGTATAATAACCTCAGACAGATAAACCGCATAAGCGGATTATCCCGTGCAAAAGCACGGTAGGCGGTTACCCGCCTGTCTGAGGACATTTTATCATCAAACTCTTTTGCCGATTTCACGCTATACCTTAGTTTATCTGATTATGACGGAGAATTATTATGTATCACTCATTGAGCTTTGAGGATTACTGCAATGGAATGGTTCGTGAAGAAAATAAATCAGACGGTACCGTAAAAGTATCCGGTTTATCCGTTGTACACAGCGCTATGTCAAGCCGCAATTGCTATTCTTTTTCGCTGTATCACGCAAAGAACGGTAAATATGTCATGGACGCATTCTGTAATTGTGCTGACGGCTTCGAAACAAAGCGGATAGATATGGGATATACAGCAATAGAACACGAAGACGCTTTAGCAGTGCTACGTCTTGCAGATACAACGGGGCTTATTAAAAGAATAGAGGAATACAAAACCCGGAATAACAGTTGTCCTGCGGGTATGCAGCCGCACGACAAACCGGTAAGAAGTTGCTTGTTATATTATTCGGACGGTTTAGTAAAGAGTGCGCCTTTTGAGATTGACAATGAGATAAAGAGTGCTTTTATAAAGCTGGCTGAGAAATACACTAAAGGCAAGATCTGTACGCAGAAATGAGCTGAAAAATGGGAGGAAACACATGGGCTTTTTAGAAAGAACAAAAAAATACAATTATAATGATGTAATTGAGATATATGCGTCCTGCGGTCATATGTGTTACACCTATAGCTATAACTTCGATCTTAATAAAAGCGGCGATAAATGGCTGTTCAGCTGTAATTGCTCGGTAAGCGACAAAGAAGAAAGAGTCAAATCGGATAACCGTGAGATAACGCAGGAAGAAGCCGAAAATGTAATCAAAGCGGCAGAGGAAAGTGATCTTGCGGATAAAATCAAGAAATACCGACCAAGACCGTTAAGCCGTGTGGTTTTTGTATGCGATGAAACGATGTATTCGAGCAGCCTGAAGTTTGCAGACGGCACTAATCTTAATGCAAATTGTAAGGTAAGCGAAAACGTAAAGGATTTGTTTTACGCACTGGCAGAAAAGTACGGCGAGGAAGAGGATTCCTGAGCGGAGCAGTAATAGCCCCATACCGCCGCATTGATAAATGATATTACGATAGGAAATATAAATTAATTACCCGGTAAAAAGCTAATCAGCTTAAATACAGATGATACAGGAGGAACACAATGGGACTTTTTGACAAACTTAAAAACACAGCGGCAAGCGCTGTAGGAGGTGCGGTAAATAATGCCGCAATGTCTATAGGCAACAAGAGCGAAACATTTACATTCACAGCACTTCCCGAAAGCCTTGCGCAGATGCAGGCACTGCCTGAGGCAAGTCTTGATTCGCCGTTCAAGACGGCTGCACTTACTGTGTGCGCACTGTGCGCTTATGCGGCAGACAAAAATATCGGTACGGAAATGCTCAACTGGCTGAGAGGTCCCCGTCCGCTCAACGGTACGGAAATATCGTTCCTTAACGATCGTTTCCGTGACGGAAAGACCTATATTCCGTTCTCATATTTTGAGGGAGCAACACCGGATAATGATTACACGCCTTCAGAGCCGTTCAGAATAACGGTACAAAGTACGCACGTTTCGGGTGAGGAACAGGGTTACATGAAGCTGTTCATTCCCTGTGGCGGCGCTGACAGCCCCAGACCCATAAAACTGCGTATGAAGGGCGACGGCAAATGGTTCTTATGGGAGCAGTACCTGCTTACAGGTATACGCACACCCAAATCCGCGGACCCCTGGGCATAAGCTTTAACGGCTTATGTTCGCATAAATCAGGAAAATTCAGAGTATGAAAGGATGAATAGTATGAATCTTATCGGAAAATGGAAAGTTAAAGAATTGCCGGTTTATCCCGAACCCGGTAAAATGATTTTCGTAGCGGTTGAAGACTTCCCAAAGTATATCACTGACGAGGATCTGCTTAACGATTATATGCAGCAGGCATCTTTTATTTACGAATTTTGCGAAGACGGCACGGTTGAAACAATGATGCCTATTCCGGAAGAAATGATGGAAAAGGCAAAGGAGCAGGGAGCTAAGATAAAGGGTAACTACGGTGTGATTGACACTACCGTGTGGAAGGAAGAAGACGGTAAGATCTTCTATGATACAAAGATAAACGGTACCGTTATGGATGAGCCTGTTTCTTCATTCGCTGAAATAAAGGAAGCTGAGGACGGAACTATCCGTTTTAACGCAGGCTTCACAGTTTTAGAAAGAGTATAATCTCCTTGTTGATCCGGGGTTACCACCGTATGCTTAGGCATACGGTGGACTTTTTTTAATTCTGTATTTTTGTCTTGCAATCTTCCCGATAAAGTGTTATAATCATACGTCGAGTGATTAAGAAAAGAAGGTTATTTTTTGGCAGAAAAAGCAAGATCCGTTTCTCCTGAATTTTTCGGAACAGAAAGCGTGTGGAAGATAATGCTCCGTATCGCTCCGCCTATAATGCTGGCTCAGCTGATACAGGCAATGTACAATATAATCGACAGCCTTTTTGTCGGACAGTATTCCGATGACGGACTTACCGCCCTATCGGCTATCTATCCCGTTCAGCTTATTATAATAGCTCTTGCGGTCGGCACGGGAGTAGGAACCAATACGCTTATGGCAAAGCAGTATGCGCTGAAAGATGAAAAAGGTGCCAGCCATACGGCAGGTGTCGGAACTGTTCTTGCAGTTATAATGTGGGCGCTGATTTCCGTAATATCAATAGCGTTTATGGGACCGTACGTTGCAATATCGGCTCAGTCGCCCGTTGCAATGCAGTACGCAAACGAGTACGGTATGATAGTAAGCATAGGAAGCATAGGACTTTTCCTTGAAGGAAACTGGACAAAGGTACTTCAGTCGGAAGGCAATATGAAGCTGCCGATGATTGCCCAGATTATCGGAGCGGTAACAAATATCGTTCTTGACCCGTTGCTGATTTTTACCGCAGGACTTGGGATAAAGGGTGCGGCAATAGCTACCGTTATAGGTCAGATAGCCGCCGCAGTTATCGTCGGTGTAAAAGGCGCACGAAAGCCGCCTGAAATAAAGCGTATCCCGTGTATCGCCAAAAGCATATACAAGCTGGGTTATCCGTCAATATGTATGCAGGCTCTTTACACTGTCTACATAGCAATTCTGAACATTATCCTTGCGGGATTCTGCGATGAGGCTGTGACCGTGCTCGGACTTTACTATAAATTACAATCGTTCTTCTTCATACCGCTTCTGGGGTTGCAGACGTGCATCGTACCTGTACTCAGCTACAATTATACATCGGGAGATTACTTAAGGTGCAGAAGAATCTTTCGCAGCTCACTGATAATATCCGGCGTGTTTATGATACTCGGTGTGCTGTCCTTTGAGCTTATCCCCACTCAGCTTATTGGGCTGTTTACTCAGAGCGAAACGGTAAAAAGCATAGGTGCGGTTGGATTTCGCCTGATAGGAGCCAGCTTTATTCCTGCTGTATTTTCGTTTATGACGCCGGTTTTCTTTCAATCTATCGGTTATTCAAAGACCAGTACGTTCCTTTCCGTATTACGTCAGCTTATCTGTCTTGTGCCGTTATTCTGGATATTCTCTTTTATCGGACTTGATTACGCTTGGCTTGCATTCCCTTTGACAGAGATAATTACCGGATCTATCGGTATGGGGATGTACTATTACGCAATAAAGCGTTTCTGATTTTCTCCAGTAATATGAAGCAACAAGCCCCGTTCCGACTAAGAACGGGGCTTGTTTTACGTTTTGTTTATCAGAAGCTCAATGTTTCCTGTGGCTTTGTGAACGATGACAGGGTAGCGGTGGCATTTTTAAAGTAAAACACCTGCGTGTTGCCGTCATCCGCATCATACAGAGCCTTAAGCTCAGGGTAAGCGTCAAGCATAGAAATTCTTGCCGCACGGTCGTCGTCCTCGACAAGCTCCCCTTCGATTCTCAGCCAGTCGCCGTCTGCCATAGCGCATATCTCAACATTGGGATTTGCGGCTATCTGATGCGATACCGCCTTTTTCTTTCCTGTCTGGATATACAGCTTCCCATTGTAGATGTGAGCCGTACCGAAAGGTCTTACTCTCGGCTTGTCACCGTCTACGGTCGCAAGGTAATATGTACCTGCGGCTTTCAGAAATTTGCACACATCAAGTAAAGTTTTCATAGATATACCTCCTGAATTAAAACCCTTTCGGGATATTGTCGTTATCTTATTGCCGCCTTGAAAGCGTTATAGTTGCCTGCCTCACGCTCGGTATGGAATACGGCAAATTCGATAGCCTTGAAACAGCCTTTGAACGCCTGAAGCTGCTCTGCGAAAACCTTTGCCACAACTATCGGTGGATTTTTGAACGCACCGCAGCCGAAAGCGCCCAGTATCAGCGCCTCGTTGCCGTTTGCCGCCGCAATCTCGAATATCCTGCGTATTCTCGATGTCAGAAGCTGTGCAAGCTCTTTATCGTTTATATCAGCCCGTTTGTCGCCGGCTCCGGGATTCATACAGTTGCTCGGCTTGTGCCGCAGATTCGGTGCGGCACAGGTGATTATGTTCACCTTCTGCCATTCGCTTTCGGGCAGCAGCTTAGGTATGCTTGTGTCGCTCTTTATCACATATACATCGGGGGTGTAGATGCAATCGTTGTTGTAGAGCGGATTTTCAGCTTGTCTGTGCGGAGTGTAGAAACAGCTCCACATATCGCCTGTGTTAAGGCAGGGGTACAGCGTCGAACAACGGCAGATTGATTCTTCCTGCGCCGATGCACCGAGAGTAACACCGCCGCCGGGATTGCTCGCCGAGGCAAAGTTCAGTACGCAGGTCTTCATACCTTGCTTCGTATACTCAACAGCCGCCTCAAGAGAGCGCTTTCCGCTTACCGTAACGGTCGGCGAATATCCGGCACACTGCGGCAGCTCTACAGTTTCGTCAGCCGCCGTAAACTTCTGGTTCGCAACCGAGTTGCTTACAGCCGCTTTAAGCGTGGGATTGCTCTTATAGTGCTTCATTGTGTCTTCAAATACTTCTATGTTGATTTCTCTTCTGTCTTTCATTTTATAATCCTTGTCTTTGGAATTATTTGTCGGTTGAGCCGAGCAAATCGGTCATAATGTCCGAGGGATCGTCGAAGCCGTCCATTCCGTCGAGCATTTTTTCGACCGTGGTCTTGTCCTTGTCGTCCTCATATTCGCTCTTGTATTTTCTGGGCTTGTCATTGTCAAGGCGGCGCATAAGAATAGCCTGCTTATATAAGTCGGGCATCTCCTCGGCAAGCTTTTTCCTGTCTGTCATAGGCACCTTATCGCCGTTCATTATACGCATTGCTATCTTCAATAATTTACCGTAATCTGTAAATTTCTTGCCGCTTTTTTCGGCTTGTTTTTCCGCCTCACGCTGTTTCTCAAGCTGCTGAATTACGCTGTCGTACTCCTGCTTTTTTTGCTCCCTCAGTTGCTCAAGTCTTGTTTTTTCTTCGGCGTGCTTATCCAAGTTCGCTGAAATTTTTTCTTTATTCTCTGATTTGTCGGAATCGGCTTTGTTGAGCGGTTTTTGCTGATTGGTCTTTATCTGTGACGGGGAGTAAATGCCGGTTTGTTTGAATGTTACGTTCATAAATTTCCTCCTGTTCCTGTGCGTTTCTGCTTACATATTTGTATAATTGTGGTAAATCATCACTTAAACCGCAAAATGTAGTTTTATGATGAAGAAAAAGGGCAGACTGTCACCTTGTCTGCCCCGATATTAAGTTAATAAATATATGATAATTAAATGCAACTTATAGAAAAATTATGTTTTTATAAAATAGAGCAAATTTTCAATCCCTATCCCCCCGCCCCCTTTCCCATGTGAAAGGCTGTGTATGCTTTGTTGGATCTGCATCGTGCAGAGCCTTTTGGCATACACGCCCGGCATCCGTGCCGGGGGGAGAATACGGGGACTGGCGTCCCTGCTCAAGCAAGGATGCTTGTAGTCAGCCACACCCAGTCGTTGCACGATGCAACGACACAAACTGGCTGACAACCTGCTACTTGGGGCTACGCCCCAAACCCTATTTTTCTTATAAAATATATAATTCTTCGATAGATTGAATATAAATACTTGAATTTTCGATAGCATTTACATTGCAATGAATGAAATGCTCTTATAATAAATTCCGATATTATATAATCAATTACTTGGAGAAGCTGTACTTATCCGAAAAATCGAAAGTAGCGAAATAATCCTCCGGAGTTTCTGCACGGCGGATGAGCTTGAACGAGCCGTCCTCTTTCAGAAGAACCTCTGCACTGCGGAGCTTGCCGTTGTAATTGTAGCCCATCGAGAAACCGTGTGCGCCTGTATCGTGGATATAGATTATATCGCCTATATCAATCTTAGGAAGCATACGGTCAACTGCGAACTTGTCGCAGTTCTCACAAAGGCCGCCTGTTATATCGTACTTGTGGTCGCAGGGCTGATTTTCCTTGCCCATAACCGTAATATGATGATATGCGCCGTAGATGGCAGGACGCATAAGGTTAGCGGCACAAGCGTCAAGACCGATATATTCCTTGTAGATATGCTTTTCACGGATAGCCTTTGCAACAAGTGCGCCGTTGGGTGCAAGCATATATCTGCCAAGCTCTGTGAAGATAGCAACATCGCCCATACCTGCCGGAACGAGTATCTCTTCGTAAGCCTTGCGAACGCCCTCGCCGATAACCTTTATATCGTTTGCGGGCTGGTCAGGCTTATAAGGAACGCCTACACCGCCGGAAAGGTTGATGAAGCTTAACTGTACGCCTGTCTTTTCCTTTATCTCAACAGCCGTTCTGAACAGAATACCTGCGAGTACGGGGTAATACTCGTTTGTCAGCGTGTTGCTTGCAAGAAATGCGTGCATACCGAAACGCTTTGCGCCCTTTTCCTTAAGTATCTTGTATGCTTCGATTATCTGCTCGTGGGTCATACCGTACTTTGCGTCCTTGGGGGTGTCCATTACGTTGCCCTTTTCGCTTGTCTTGAATTCACCGCCGGGATTGTAACGACAGCAGATGGTTTCGGGGATACCTGTCAGCTTGTCGAGTACATCTATGTGAGTGAAATCATCAAGGTTAATTATAGCGCCGAGCTTGTAAGCAAGCTTGAAATCCTCGTCGGGAGTAGCGTTTGAGCTGAACATAATGTCGTGCTGTTTAGCGCCGACCTTATCGGACAGCATAAGCTCTGTATAGCTTGAGCAGTCAAAGCCGCAGCCCTCCTCCTTAAGTATCTCCATAAGGTAGGGGTTAGGTGTTGCCTTAACGGCAAAATACTCTCTGAAACCCTTGTTCCACGAGAATGCGTCATACAGCTTTCTTGCTGTTTCTCTTATTCCTTTTTCATCGTAAATGTGGAAAGGTGTGGGGATTTCTTTGATTATCTCCTCCAGCTTTTCCTTAGTGGTGAAAGGTACTTTGCTCATTTTTATGCCTCTTTCTTTTGTTTATATTCTGCCGTTCACGGCTTGGTTTATAGTTTGCTTTTACTCAGACTCCGAGATACTTTGCAAGGAAGTCAACGGACATCTTTATCCACTGCTTGCAGTTATCAAGATAGAATGCCTCGTTCCAGCCTGTTACCTTATCGCAGGTCGAAAGTCCGTGCGGTCCGCAGTCGAACATATGCAGTTCAACGGGTACTTTATTAGACACGCACGCTTTAGCCATAACAAGACTGTTCTGTGCAGGAACGCAGTCATCGTTTGCGGTGCACCATAAGAATATTGGCGGCGTCTTGGGTGTTACACGGTTTTCGATAGACAGCTTTGACAGCTCATCTCTGGTAGCGTCCTTGCCGAGCAGTACGTCAAACGAGCCCTTGTGCGGATTTGTCGTTCCGCTGATAACAGGGTAGCTGAGTATTGCCGCATCGGGACGGATGTCCTCCGGCTTACAACCGAGCGCTTTGTATATCGACGGATCTTGCCACATTGTAGCTGTACAAGCGGCAAGGTGACCGCCTGCGCTTGCTCCCCATACTGCGAGCTTGTTCGGGTCTATGCCGAACTCCTCACATCTCTGACGGAGCTTCAGAATAGCGTAGGACGCATTGAGAAGCGGGGCAGGGTGTCTTGTGTTACAGCTGTATATAAGCACGAAAGCGTTATAGCCCTCGGCAAGATAGTGCATTGCAACAGGCTCTCCCTCTCTTGCGGAGCAGTATTCGTATCCGCCGCCGGGAAGAATAAGTATGCCCGGACGTTTTTCGCAGAAGGGAAGTCCTTCTACGTTATCAAGCATATATGCCTTTAGATAGACCGTTTTATCTTCGCTGAGAAAGTATGTCTTTATAGTCATACGGTAGTCCTTTCTTTATGTAAATATCCGCATTTAAGCTCAGATAAAGTTTCACACAATAATTGTACTACTTTTTTGTGGAAAAATCAAGTACCGCAACATAATAATTGCGGTACTGAGCTTGTATAAAAAGTCTTTTATTTGATGTACTTCTATTATATCATTCAGTTTAGTCTACGAAGGCAAGCTACCGATAGTTCTTTTTGTCGGATAGCACTTCTCGGGTTCGCTATTCCATTTA
>ERZ506887.199-NODE-199-length-38227-cov-8.411951_pt1 | contig 38227 bp, 33 predicted proteins | sample MGYA00512905_ERZ506887 | MGnify/ENA metagenome assembly ERZ506887 | reverse complement strand
GCTTCTGGCGGAAGGGCTGGGTGTTGCCGTGGCTGGACAGGTCCATGATGGCTTCCGCGCCCATATTGACGGCGCTCATCACCTTTTCCATCTCCACGTTGTAATCCTTGCAGTCGCGGGAAACGCCCAGGTTCACGTTGATCTTGGTGCGCAGCATGGAGCCGATGCCCTCGGGGTTCAGGCAGGTGTGGTGCTTGTTGGCGGGAATGGCCACCTTGCCCTCAGCCACCAGCTGACGGATCTCCTCCGTGGTGCGGTATTCCTTTTTGGCCACGATCTCCATTTCCGGCGTGACGATGCCCTTGCGGGCAGCGTCCATCTGTGTGGTGTAGTTCTGCATGGTACTTTCCTCCAAATGTTTCTTATATCTTGAACAGCGCTTTGCGCGCTGAACGTACCGGAAATAGGTTTTTGCGCAGCCTTTCCTCTGTGCGCAATTGGCTCCCCCTTTGGGGGAGCTGGCATCGCGCCAGCGATGACTGAGAGGGCGAGCCGCCTTACAGCTGCTCCGCCAGTGCCTTCAGCTCCCTGCACTCGGCCTCGATGTCTTCCGCGCCGAAGATCGCACTAACAAGGGCCACACCGTTCACGCCGGTGCCCTTGAGCTGGAGCAGGTTCTCCTTGTGGATGCCGCCGATGGCCACAACGGGGATGTCCACGGCATCGCAGATGGCTTTCATCATGCCCTCGGGCAGAACGTCCACGTCTGCCTTGGTGTGGGTAGAGAAGGCTGCACCCACGCCCAGACAGTCGGCACCATGCCGGACGGCCTCCAGGGCCTCCTCCACGCTGTGGACGGATACGCCGATCATCATCTCATCGCCCACGCGCTGGCGCACCTGAGCAGCAGCCATATCCTCCTGCCCCACATGGATGCCCTCGGCGTGGCAGCGGATGGCAATGTCCACGTTATCGTTGATGAAAAAGGGCACATTGTATTTTTTGCACAGGTCGTGGAGCTCAAACGCCTCCTTCAGGAAGGCTTCCTCGTCCAGTTCCTTTTCCCGCAGCTGAACGCAGGTCACGCCGCCCTTCAGGGCGCTCTCCACCTGCTGATAGAGGGTCTGACCGCCCACCCAGGCACGGTCGGTGACGGCGTAGAGCCGCATATATTCTTCAGCGCACTTCATACTTGGCACCCTCTTCCAGCTGAGCCGGAGTCATATGATAAATGGCATCAATGATGTAATTGCGGTAGGTAGCGTTGCCGTCCAGCGGGGTCAGCCGTGCATGGGCGATTTCGCCCGCAAGGCCCATGGCGCAGACGGCGGCAGCCGCAGCCTCCAGCGGCTGGCTGGGGTTGGCGGTGATAAAGGCCGCCGTCAGGGCAGAGAGCTGGCAGCCCGTGCCGGTGATGGCACTCATCATCGGGTGGCCGTTGCGGATGCAGTAGGCTTTTGCCCCATCGGCCACAATGTCAATGGCACCGGTAATGGCCACAACGGCACCGGTCTTTGCGGCAAATGCCTTGGCAAAGGCCACCGCGCCGTCCAGATTTTCCTCTGTGACCCTGTCGGCCACATCGGCATCCACGCCCTTGGTGGTGCCCGCGCCGGAAGCCAGCGTCTTTACCTCGGAGATATTGCCCCGGATGACCGTGAACCGCACCTCGTCCAGCAGGCGGTAGGCCGTCTCGGTGCGCAGGGCGGAAGCGCCTGCGCCCACGGGGTCCAGCACCACGGGGTGGCCCAGTGCATTGGCCTTTTTGCCTGCCTTGAGCATGGATTCAATGGTGCGGCTGTTCAGGGTGCCGATGTTGATGTTCAGCCCGCCGCAGATGGTGGTGATGTCCTCCACCTCGGCGGCATCGTCGGCCATAATGGGCGAAGCACCGCAGGCCAGCACCATATTGGCGCAGTCGTTCACGGTGACGTAGTTGGTGATATTATGGATCAGGGGGCTTTTGGTGCGGACATTGGCAAACTGCTCTGCAAACATGACGCACCCCCGTCAGGAAAGGCTGCTCTGCATGGAGCGCAGGGCACCGGAGTGCTGCAAGCTGTACACCAGCACGCCCGCAATGACCGCACCCACAGCGGTGGAGATGAGGAAGGGCACGATGTAGGCATAGAACGCGATGTCACCGGCGCTCTTGCCCATCAGGCAGATGGCCACCGGGTAAGCGCACAGGCCGCCCAGAATGCTGGTGCCGAACACCTCGCCCACCAGGGTGGCGATCAGGTTTTTGGTCTTTGCGTAGACCAGGCCGCAGAGCAGGGCACCAAACATGCTGCCCGGGAAGGCCATCAGGCTGCCCAGACCCAGGATATTGCGGAGCAGCGAGGCCACAAAGGCCACGCCCACGCCCCACCAGGGGCCCAGCAGCACGGCGCAGAGCACATTGACCATGTGCTGCACGGGGGCACACTTGCTACCAAACATCGGGAAGCTGAACACACTGCCCACCACGCACAGGGCGCAGAACATTCCAGCGAGAGCCAGCTTTTTCACAGAGAATTTTTTCATTGGAAACTCCTCTTTCTCAAAAAGCGGTCGAGGCTTGCTGGCCTCCTCTCACGCCGGAACACGGCTTCCCATCGCAGTTATTTCAAGGCTCAGGGCGCTCCCCCTCAGCCCGGAGCCGCCCGTTGCGGCGGCTTGCGGCAACAAAAAACAGGAGACACCACAGCGGTGCCTCCTGCAAAAAATCATTTTCCTATGACTTCCTACGGCGGCATTATCCGCATCAGGTCAAGGGTCGAAGTTTGGTTACTTCCTCTCAGCCCGCCTCACGAGCTCCCCTGTGTTTTGTTTTTCGTAGGGTATTGTACACCCGCCGGGGCAAAAAAGCAAGAATAAGTTTTTCTTTCGCCTTTTTGCCAAATCGCTTTTACATTTTTCCGGATTATGTTATACTTGTCCCAAATTTCGCAGCGCCCGGGGGAGCCATTCCCCGCTTTGGGGCACTGCCCGGCACAAAAGGAGATTGAAGTTATGGGTCTCATCAAAGCAGTCATGGGCGCGGCATCCGGCGTGATGGGCGACCAGTGGAAGGAATATTTTTATTGTGACGCTCTGCCTGCGGAGGTGCTGGCCGTCAAGGGCCAGAAGCGGACCAACGGCCGCTCCGCCAACCGGCACGGCAGCGAAAACGTCATCTCGGATGGCTCTGTGATCGCCGTGGCCGACGGCCAGTGCGTGCTGATCGTGGAGCAGGGCAAGGTGGTGGACCTCTGCGCTGAGCCCGGCGAGTACACCTACAACACCGGCACCCAGCCCTCCCTGCTCAGCGGCGGGCTGAAGAACATCGACAGCGTGTTTGCCGAGCTGGGCAAGCGGTTCAGCTTTGGCGGGCAGGCCGGTTCCGACCAGCGCATCTACTATATCAATACCCGGGAGCTCACCGGCAACAAGTACGGCACCCCCAACCCGGTGCCTTTCCGGGTGGTGGACCAGCGCGCCGGCATCGATATCGACATCGGCATCCGGTGCTTCGGCGAGTACAGCTACCGGGTGGTCAACCCCATCCTGTTTTACACCAATGTCTGTGGCAATGTGGAAAACGCCTACACCCGCGACGCGCTGGGCGGCCAGCTCAAGACCGAGCTGATGACCGCCCTGCAGCCCGCCTTTGCCCGGATCAGCGAGCAGGGCATCCGCTACTCTGCCCTGCCCGGCCACACCGCCGAGCTGGCTGAGGCCCTGAATCAGGAGCTGAGCGCCAAGTGGAGCAGGCTGCGCGGCATCGAGATCGTCTCTCTGGGCGTTTCCGGTGTCAAGGCCAGCGAAGAGGACGAGCAGATGATCAAGGAGCTGCAGCGCAGCGCGGCCTTTATGGACCCCACCCGCGCCGCCGCGCATCTGGTGGGCGCACAGGCCTCCGCCATGCAGGCTGCCGCCTCCAACACCGCCGCCGGCCCCGCCATGGCCTTTATGGGGATGAACCAGGCCGCTGCAGCGGGCGGTGTCAACGCCCGGGATCTCTACCAGATGGGCGGCCAGCAGACCGCCGCGCAGCCTCAGGCCGCACCGGCTGCTGGCTGGACCTGCAGCTGCGGCCACACCGGCAACACGGGCAAGTTCTGTGCCGAATGCGGCAAGCCCCGGCCCGAAGCCCCGGCTGTCTGGGTGTGCAGCTGCGGTGCAAAGAACAGCGGCAAATTCTGCTCGGAGTGCGGCAGACCCCGGCCCGCCGCCAAGTGCGCCAACTGCGGCTTTGTACCCGCCGACCCGGCCAACCCGCCCAAGTTCTGCCCCGAGTGCGGCAAGCCCTTTGGGGCCTGAGAGGGGTCTGACACATGGCTGAAAAGACAACGAATTATCAGTGCCCGGCCTGTACCGGCCCCCTGCACTACGATGGTGCCAGCGGCAAGCTGGTCTGCGATTACTGCGGCTCGGCCTACGACGTAAAGGACATTGAGGCCCGCTACGCCAAAAAGCAGGCCGCTGCCGACACTGCCGCCGAGGGCGATGCCAAAAAAGCCGCCCGCCTGCCCCGGCAGGACAGTCCGGTGTGGAGCGAGGCCGAGGCGGAGGGCCTGAACAGCTACTCCTGCCCAACCTGCGGGGCCGAGCTGGTCTGTGACGAGACCACCGCTGCCACCACCTGCCCCTACTGCGGCAACCCCACAGTGCTGGGCGGCAAGCTCTCCGGCAAGCTGAAGCCGGAATACATCCTGCCCTTCAAGCTGGACAAAAAGGCCGCCATTGCCCAGCTGACCAGATATTACAAGGGCAAGGCCTTCCTGCCCAAGGCGTTCAAGAGCCAGAACCACATCGCAGAGATCCAGGGCGTATATGTCCCCTTCTGGCTCTACGATGCCAAGGCCGACGCGCGCGGCCGGTACGAGGGCCAGAACTCCGAGAGCCACCGCGAGGGCGATTACATGGTGACCACCACCCAGCACTACGATGTGCGCCGCGAGGGCTCGGCCGCCTTTGCCAAGGTGCCGGTGGATGGCTCCAGCAAGATGCCCAACACCCACATGGATGCCATTGAGCCCTTTGATTACGGTGACCTGAAGCCCTTCTCCACGGCCTACCTGCCCGGCTATCTGGCCGACCGGTATGACGAGGATGCCGATGCCTGCGCCGAGCGCGCCTACCGTCGGATGTACAACTCCACGGCCGATGCGCTCCACGCCACCACCGGCGGCTACAGCGAGATCCACCCCATTTCCGAGAATATCAACGTGGATATGACCCACGCCCACTATGCCCTGCTGCCGGTCTGGATGCTCCACACCCGGTGGAAGGACAAGGACTTCCTGTTCGCCATGAACGGGCAGACCGGGCGGCTCATCGGTGACCTGCCGGTGGACAAGAGCCGGGTGGCCGCGTGGTTTGCGGGCATCAGCCTGCCCCTGATGGCAGTGCTGGCGTTCCTGCTGTTGTTATAAGGGGGTGGCAGAATGAAACACACTGCAAAACGCTTTGCCGCCCTGCTGGCCGCTCTGGTGCTGGCACTCTGCCTGAGCATCCCCGCCTTTGCCGCCGCACCGCTGGTGCGGGACGAGATGGGCCTGTTCGATGCGGATACTTACAGCCAGCTGGAAGCCTCTGCCGAAGCCGCCAGCAACGGCCACGACTGCGACGTGTATTTTCTGGTGGTGGACAGCATCGGCGACACCGACCAGCGCCAGTACGCCAAAGATTACTACCTTGCCAACGGTCTGGGCAGCGGCTCTGAACAGAGCGGCATCCTCTTCCTGCTGGCAGTCGGCTCCCGCAAGTATGTCACCATCACCTACGGCGGCGGCGTGACAGCCTTTACCGATTACCGCATTGAGCAGATCGAAGATGCCGTTGTTCCCTATCTCTCGGACGACGACTGGGCCGAGGCCGCCTCCGAGTACCTCTCCATGTGCGCCGACACGCTGGATTTCTACGCCGAGCACGGCGAACCTCTGGATGTTGACAACGATACCAGCGGCTGGCCCATCCTGCTCCTCATCGTCATCGGTGTGCCCATGATCATTGCCGGTATCGTCTGCGGCGTGCTGTACAGCCAGATGAAAACAGCCCGGCTCAAGACCGAGGCCAACGATTACATCGGCGCAGGCTTAAAGCTGCGGGTGCAGGTGGACAACTACACCCACACCGACCGTGTGCAGGTCTACGACCCGCCCCACGAGGAGAGCAGCAGCTCCGGCGGCTCCTCCGTGGACAGCGACGGCTTTGGCGGCTCCTCCGGCGGCTCGTTCTGAGCGCCCTTTTCTCCAGCAATAAACCACCGGTTCTGCCGGTGGTTTTCGCTTGTTTTTATTTCCGCGTAACATGCAAAAGAAAGGAAACCCAACGAATGTCAAAGAAGATCACCGCCCTGATCCCCGGAGCCGCGCTGGCACTGGGCATCGCCTGCATCGCCAAGTGGCTGGAAACGCTGGAAAGCAGCGCCGGGCTCCACCTCATTGGCGCATCGGTCATCGCCCTGTTTATCGGCATGGCCATCAATGCGTTTTTCCAGCCCAACAAAACAACCGCGCCGGGCATCAAATTCACCTCTAAGAAGGTCCTGAAATTCGCCATCGTCCTTCTGGGTGCCAGCCTGAACATCCGCACCGTGCTGACCGTGGGCCGTTTTTCGCTGACGGTCATGCTCTTCACCCTGGCCACCTGCTTTGGACTGGGCGCGCTGATCGGCAGAGCGCTCGGGCTCAACTGGAAAACCAGCAGCCTGATCAACGCTGGAACCGGCATCTGCGGCGGCTCTGCCATTGCCGCCATTGCGCCGGTGATCGAGGCTGATGACATGGATATCGCCTACGGTATGTCCGCCACCTTCCTGTTCGATACGGTGATGATCGTTGTGTTCCCGCTCCTCGGCCGGTGGCTTGGGCTTTCCGATGCCGCATTCGGTCTCTGGGCCGGTACGGCGGTCAATGATACCTCCAGCGTTGTAGCCACCGGTTACGCTTTCAGTGAAGCAGCCGGTGACTTTGCAACGATGGTCAAGCTGACCCGCACGCTGGCGATCATTCCGGCTGTTCTGGTCTTTGCCGCCATCAACCTGCACCTGAAAAAGAAAGAGAGCGCTCAGGCCAACGGTGTCAAGGTGAGCATCCGTTCCATTTTCCCCTGGTTCATCCTTGCGTTCCTTGCCATGTCCCTGCTGACCAGTCTGGGCCTTCTGCCCGCCGGGCTGGTTTCCGGCCTGAAGACCATCAGCAAGTTTCTGATGGTCGCGGCTCTGGCGGCCATTGGTCTGAACACGAACTTTAAATCGCTCTGCCGTTCCGGCGCAAAACCCATGCTGCACGGCTTCATCATCTCCACATTGGTCGTTCTGGTCGCCATTGGCGTTGAGTACATGATCGGCATTGCACCCTACGGCACACTGTAACGCTCCTGCCAGCTGAATTTTCCCACAAAGAAAGAGCAGTGCTCTCCAATGGGTCCACCCACCGGAGGCACTGCTCTTTTATTGTTCCGCTTTGCTCCACAAACGCGAAGTTGTCTGTCTGATTTCTTCGTCAATTTTTTTCATAGAATACTATATCCATTTTTTCGTTTATATGCTCAACCTTTCCAGTTTGAACATATCCCATTTTCTCATATAGATGTAGATTTCCCTTTTCTTGTAAAATTGTATCCAAACACCAATGGTCAGAACCATATATATTTTCAAGTTCAATCATTGCTTGTTGAGCATATCCTTTATTGCGAAATTCACCCATAATCCAAATTGGCGAAATTCTTTTTCTACTTCCATCGTTTTTATTAACTATTCGTACTGCACCAACAACTATATCATTCTCAACGATATAATAATAAGTTGTCCAAGGCTGTTCAAATTTAGCGATTATTTTTTCTAAGCTTTCAGTTGCCGGACTCATATCGAAATCTTGATATTTATCTAAAAGCTCTGTAAATGCCTCTACTTGCATTTTCCAGATGGTTTCTATATCTTCTCTCGTTGCTTTCTTTAATGTGATAGCCATTATCCTTCTCCTTCCTGTAATCGGTCGCACAAATCCCGAGTTATTGAACTGAGCCGAGTATACCACACTCTTCCCACAAATACTACCACAAATACTACCACGCAAAAAACTCCCATGCTCACATCGGAAGATGCTGTGCATGGGAGTTTTTGCTGCGCCTGTTACGGCGTATTGTTACTTATTGAAGGTCTCCTCGTTCAGCAGGCCCTCGCTCTTGGCAACGCAGATGCTGGCAACTGCATCACCCACCACGTTCAGGGAGGTGACCAGCATCTCGATGGGGCGGTTGATGGCCAGGATCAGGGAGTAGGCCAGCAGAGCGCCGTCGTTGACGAAGCCCATGCCGGACAGGATGGTGAACAGGATGACAGCCCCAGCGCCGGGAGCGGCGGGGGTGCCCACAGATGCCAGCAGGGCCAGCAGGGCGACCACGACCAGCTGGCCGGGGGTGACGGTGTAACCGGCACAGCCTGCAATGAACACGGTGGCAATGACCTGCATGATGGCGGTGCCGTCCATGTTGATGGTCATGCCCAGCGGCAGGACGAAGGAAGCAATGCTCTCATCCACGCCGAACTCTTCCTCGCACACCTTGATGTTCAGGGGCAGGGTGGCGGCGCTGGAGGAGGTGGAGAAGCCGAACACTGCCACGTTGGCGATCTTGCGGATGAAGGTGAAAGGGTCCAGCTTGGCCCCCAGTGCAATGACCAGCGGGTAGGCAATGATCAGAAAGGCCAGCAGCAGGACCACCGTGACCACCACATAGACCAGCGCGGGCTTAAGGTAATCGATGCCGTAGATGGCGAAGGTACGGGTCAGCAGCACAAAGACTGCAAAGGGGGCAAAGTTGCTGACGATGAAGTTCAGGAACACGACCACCACATCGTTGACCTCGCCCAGCAGGCGGCGCAGGGTCGCGGTGCGGCTCTCGCCCAGGGTGTTCATGCTCAGGCCGATGGCCACTGCCAGGAACACGCTGGAAAGCACAGCGCCATTGCTGCCAAAGGCAGTGATGATGTTGGAGGGGATGATGTTCAGCACCACGTTCAGGGGGTTGGAACCGGTGGAACCGCTGGCTTCTGCCAGACCCTCGATGCGGGTGTTGAACAGGCCCATGGAGTAGGTGCCGTAGCCCACACAGCCTGCCAGCAGCAGCGCCAGGAAGGAGCACAGCAGGAACCAGAACAGGGTCTTTGCGGAAATGCGGCCCATGGTGCGGGTGTCTGCAATGCTGCCGATGGCCAGCGAAATGGAGGTAAAGACCATGGGGATGATCACCAGCTGCAGCGCCTTGATGAAGAGCTGGCCGATGATGTAGAAGATGCCAAAGGAACGCTCAGCGCCCTCGGCGGTGATATCCTGGAACAGCAGGTTGTTGATGGTGGTCCAGGTCTGTGCCTGACCGCTGGCGTTCAGATGCTCCCGCAGGAACATAAAGGCCAGACCGGCCACCAGGCCGCAGACCAGAGAAATCGCCATGCGTTTTGCAAGGGATAATTCGTGCTTCTTTTTTGTTTCCATATACTTTTCCTCTCACAGTACCGGTTTTTAGCTCACACTTTGCCTACTCTAGCACAACTCCCCCTGCAATGCAAGAGAAAATCGCGCAAAATCCAGCATTTTTTGCAAATAAGTACGACTTTTCTCTGCAAAAATCCCCCGAAAGCACTCTGCCTCCGGGGGATCTGCTTACTTATTTCTTGAACTTGAACACCGGCGTGCCAGCGGCAGCATCGCCGTTTGCAACAACACTGATCTCCGGCAGGTCATCACTGTTGGTCACGATGAGGGCCGTTGCAGTGGGGTGGCCTGCGGCGCGGATGGCTTCCAGATCCACCTTCAGCAGCGGGGTGCCGGCCTTGACCTTGGCTCCTTCTTTGGTCAGGGAGGTAAAGCCCTGTCCCTTCATCTCCACCGTGTCCATGCCAACATGGATCAGCAGCTCAATGCCGTCATCGCTCATCATACCAACGGCGTGCAGGCTTTCGGGCACCTGCGTAACGGTGCCGTCAAAGGGAGCATAAACGGTGTCGCCGGTGGGCTCCACGCCGCAGCCGGGGCCCAGGATCGCAGAGGCAAAGGTCTCGTCAGGCAGCTGCTCCAGCGGGATCACCTTGCCGTCAATGGGAAGCATGACCGTCATCTTCTGGCCGGAAAATTTCGTCTCGGATGCGGCTTTGCCGCCAAAAAGCTTGTCAAAAAAGCCCATAATACAAACCATCCTTCCACGGTACACAAAGTGCAGTCTTTATCCAGTTAAGAATAGCATATCCGCGCAGGAAATACAATCTGCATCCTGCACAAAGAGACGCGCCGCCATTTGGCAGGTGTGCCCTTACATCAGCTCCAGCAGCTGCTCCACCTCTTCCATCCGGGTGGCCCAGCTGGTGGCAATGCGGACAACGGTGTGGGTATCATCGTACTTCTCCCAGAAGCCGAACTTGGCCTTGCCTTCCAGCGCGGCCAGCTGCTCGTTGGACAACACGATGAACACCTGATTCGTGGGCGAATCCATGAAGAACGAATAGCCCTTTTCGGCCAGTCCCTTTTTGAGCACGGCGGCGGTCTCAATGGCATTTTTGCTGATGGTCTGGTACAGGTCATCGGTGAACAGCACATCGAACTGGATGCCCAGCAGACGGCCCTTTGCCAGCAGAGCGCCCTGCTGCTTGACCATGGTCATAAAGTGCGCCGGTGCGCCGTGGGGGAACACAACTGCCTCGCCGCAGAGCGCACCCACCTTGGTGCCGCCGATGTAGAACACATCGGTCAGGCGGGCCACATCGGCCAGCGTCACATCGGTGCCCTCGGCGGCCAGACCATAGCCCAGACGGGCACCGTCCATAAACAGCGGCATGTGGTACTTATGGCAGACAGCGGACAGCGCTTCCAGCTCTGCCTTGGTGTACAGGGTGCCGTACTCCGACGGGTGGGAGATGTACACCATGCCCGGGAACACAAGGTGGTCCATATTGCCATCGGCATAGAAGGTCCTGCACCAGTCCTCAACCGTCCCGGCATCCAGCTTGCCGTTGGTGTGCGGTAGGCCGATGACCTTGTGGCCCGTGAACTCGATGGCACCGGCCTCGTGGGCAGCCACATGGCCGGTGGATGCGGCCAGCACACCCTCCCAGCGGCGCAGCATCGATGCAATGACGATGGCATTGCTCTGGGTTCCGCCCGAAATGAACCAGACATCGGCATCCGGTGCGCCGCACGCCGCGCGGATCTTCTCCCGCGCACTGGCGCAATAGGGATCGGTGCCGTAGCCGGAGACCTTTTCAAAGTTGGTCTCCACCAGCTTCTGTAAGATCGCCGGATGCGCACCCTCGCAGTAATCGTTTTCAAAATACAGCATATACTTTCCCTCGCTCTGCATTTGCATTCAAGATAAACCTATTATCTGCTTTTTGCGCAGGGTTGTCAATGTGGAACCCCCGCGTGGGCGGGGAAAATGTTTCAGATGGCGAATCTGTAAATCGTTACGAAGGATCACCCCCGCGTGGGCGGGGAAAAGGGCGCTGCGGGGTAAAGGGGCAGCGCCCCTTTAGGATCACCCCCGCGTGGGCGGGGAAAAGAAGAATCGCAACGATAATTGCACATCCGTTTGGGGATCACCCCCGCGTAGGCGGGGAAAAGAGAGTGCTGGCAAACATGGACAGAAAAAGAGGGGGATCACCCCCGCGTAGGCGGGGAAAAGCGATTTCCTTGTTCACCACGTTGTTGATGTCGAGGATCACCCCCGCGTAGGCGGGGAAAAGTTCCGTGGCCGATTTTATCAATTCTGTGCTATGGGATCACCCCCGCGTGGGCGGGGAAAAGTTTTACGTGGATGAAGTTCTACCCGGTGACACCGGATCACCCCCGCATGGGCGGGGAAAAGTCGCACTTGCACCGGCCAGCGTGCCAACACTCATAATCACCCCCGCATGGGCGGGGAAAAGTCATAGTACCTAGGAATTTGCGCCTGTTTCCCGGGATCACCCCCGCATGGGCGGGGAAAAGGCGTTTTCCACTGGATTTTCCAGATAATTGTTGGGATCACCCCCGCATGGGCGGGGAAAAGGTCAGCGTGGAACTGTCAGCTGACGCATACGAGGGATCACCCCCGCATGGGCGGGGAAAAGGTTGTGACTGGGCTGCATACGGTCTGTTCGATAGGATCACCCCCGCGTGGGCGGGGAAAAGAGGCCTTGCTCTGGCAGATACGCCGTTCTTCTAGGATCACCCCCGCGTAGGCGGGGAAAAGCCGAGCCAGAAAGGCTGCGGCAGCTGTCCGGCGGGATCACCCCTGCGTGAGCGGGGAGAAGTCCCGCCCTGTGCGGGCCTCCCGCCCCTTCTCAGGATCACCCCCGCGTAGGCGGGGAAAAGCTGTACATAGACTGAATGTTCATCTGGTTTGGAGGATTACCCCCGCGTAGGCGGGGAAAAGGCTTCGTCCTGCCACGTCGCCTCTGCGACCTTCGGATCACCCCCGCGTGGGCGGGAAAAGATCACCGATGAGACCATCGGCACGGTCATCCAGGGATCACCCCCGCATGGGCAGGGAAAAGGCCATGGATGCCATCAGACAGCAGTAGTAGTAGGGATCACCCCCGCGTGGGCGGGGAAAAGTTGACCAGCTTAACGGTGAAAGCACTATCACCAGGATCACCCCCGCATGGGCGGGGAAAAGTTGATGTTCTGCCAGAAGTTGACCCCCTCATAGGGATCACCCCCGCATGGGCGGGGAAAAGGGTCAATATCCCATCCATCGCTTCTTTAGGTTGGGATCACCCCCGCATGGGCGGGGAAAAGCACTCTTGGCTTAGCGTCGGCACAGTGTTGTAGGGATCACCCCCGCATGGGCGGGGAAAAGTGCGCAGCTGCTGCACTGCGGCATCCCAGTCTAGGATCACCCCCGCATGGGCGGGGAAAAGACTAAAAAGATCCCATAGAAGCGGCATTTTTATCAGCGGGCCGATCCCGTTTCATTCAGTTTTGCATAGACCTGCTGGATCAGGCGGCAGTCGGGCAGGGCGCGATGGGTCTCCTGCTGGGCAACCTCAAAATGCCGGGCCAGCGTGAGCAGCTTATAGTTCATCACCCCCGACACCTTACGGCGGGCAAGGGGCAAAACATCGATGCTGCGGTTGGTAAGCAGGGGTCTGTCATTCCGAATGCAGGCCGCACGCAAGAAATCGAGGTCAAATTTCAGGTGATAGCCCACCAGCGTGTCTTTGCCCACGAATGCGAGAAACGCCTCCAGCGCGGCCAGCGGCTCCATACCGCCGCTCCGCTCCTCCGGCGTGATGCCGGTGAGCTTTGCCACCACATCCGGCAGAGGTTCTGTGCCCCGGACAAGGGTCGAAAATTCTTCGGCAGGCTGACCATCCCGCACACGGAGAGCGCCGTATTCCACAATGGCATCTGAGGCGGCGTTCAGCCCGGTGGTTTCAAGGTCGATCACGGTGTAGCTTTCTTCCTTGGCAGGGGCGGCGGCTTTCTTCCGGGCCATTTTCTGAGCCATCTGGCGTTTGGCCGCGTTGCTGAATCCCGGTTTGAGATCAGCCGCCGGGGCCTGCGTCTGGGGCAGCGGGCGGCGCATCAGCTTGATGCCCTCGAAATCAACGGCCTCCCAGCTGGTGTTGTGGGTGCGGAAATCCATCCGCTGTTCGTTGTTGGTGTTGAACACCAGCGTTGCCTGCCCATTTTTCAGGTTTTCGCAGACGCGATCCCAGATGGCATCCCGCACACGGCTGCTCACATTGCCCACATACACGCCGGTGTTGATCTCGCACAGCCACTTGGACAGGTCACCCCGCAGGCTGGGCGGACAGTTTGTCATAGTCAGGACAACGATGTCTCCTCACCTTCTTCCGCATCGAAGTAGTTTACGCCGTTGGCAACGGTGCCGATCTTGCTGTCCCAGAGATAGACCGCTTCCGGTTCCGCCGCCTGCTCCTCTTCGTTCAGGAGCAGCCAACGGACATCGTGCACCATCCGCTCCAGAATATGATGTTCCACCATGGCATCCCGCACACGGCGGCGCATAACGGAGGGCAGATCCTGCGGAGCCTGCGCCGCCACCTCGAAGGCCAGCGGGATGACCACCTCGGCCTTGTACAGATCGGCGATATCGTACACAAAAGAGCCCTCGTGCTTGACGTGGACAAATCCCAGTCCCGGCGCGCAGCCCAGCGCAGTGATGACCGCAAAGGCCAGGCCGTACAGGCAGGCCGTGCCCGCCGAAAGAGCCTGATTGACAAGGTCGCCTGCAGAAAAATCATTGGGGTCATACACCCGGCCATTCCATTTGACACCGGTGGCCTTTGCGGCCTTGCGGTATGCCGTACGCACCCGGCTGCCCTCCCGGCCCCGGAGCTGCTGGGTGGTCAGGTGGGAAACATCCTCATCCGGGAAACGGAGCTGGTACATTTTGCGCACCACTTCCAGATGCTCCCGCTGGTTGGAAAAGCGCTCAGCCTGCCGTTCCAGCAGGCGGGAGTGCTCACTCAGGGCACGGCCATGGGCGTAGAACCGCACGCCGTGCTCCCCCACCCAGACCGCTGCCACACCGGTATCCCCCATCAGCTCCATGGCACGGTGGGTCACACGGGTGCCGGGCCCCAGCAGCAGGACAGAGATGCCCGCTGCCGGAACCTGAACGATTCCCTTTTCATCCGTTACGGTAATGGCTCCATTGTCCCGGCCAAGGGTGCAGTGTTCCAGATACAGAAAGGTCATCCGGTCCCGGAGCTGCGGCAGCGCCTGCCGTTCGGGCCGCGCAATGCCCGGCATCTCAGCCATGGTCTCCTCCCCTGTGGATAATGGTCATCAGGCCAAGGCCATAGGCCTTGCCCCGGCCAACGCCCTCGCACAGCAGGGCCTTGAAGGCCTCCGGGTCCGTTACCTGCAGAATGCCCTCGTAGGTCACAGCCAGCAGGGTAACAGGCCGGGTGCCGTTTTTCTTGAAGTGATAGGTCTGCTTCCGGGTCACTGCGAACGCCCCCTCCGAGACGGCAAAGCCGTGCTTTGCGGCCTGCGCCCACAGCCATTCCTCCTGCTCTACCTCGAGATAGCAGGGTTTCAGGGTTCCCCGGGCCGTATGGTCGGCAGAGTCTTTTTTACTGCGGGTGGGGTTGGCAGTCAGGCGGAACTGCCAGCAGCTGCCCGCTGTCACCCGTTCCAGCAGCGGGTCATAGGGCCGGGTCTCCGGGGGCGCACCGGTGCCGAACTGCGCACACAGGGCGGTCAGGTCCGGCCGTTCCTCACTGAGCAGGAGCAGGTACAGTTTTTCTCCCAGCTGATCCAGCCGCCACAGCCTGCGGCGGCGCGCACCGGGAAAAGCGTTTTCCACCGCACCATGGAATTTCTGGGGCGAGATCAGCGCCACCATGGTCTCACGGCGGGTCGGGTCAAGTTCTGCGCGGGATAGATACATGATTCCTCACCTCAATTCTGCCATTGCGTCATGTTCGGTCGCGCCGGGCATTTCCGGCGGGTTTGTGTTCCACTCCCGCACCGGGCGGAAGCCGTACTGCCGGTGGATGGGACTGAACGACACCGCCAGATCACGCCGGGGCACGGCAGCAGCATCCGCCGGGTCCGTGTCTGCCACGATGCGCAAGGGGGCCCCATTCCTCTGTTTCACCAGCAGCGGTTCGGCCCGCAGGGTATCCAGCAGTTCCCCGGCCCGGATGCCAAGGCAGAGCGGCAGGGTGGGCGGGCAGGAACGCCGCCCCAGATACAGCGGGCAGACCGGATGTTTCAGGGCCGTTTCCAGCTCCTGTAACAGGGCGGTGTCCTCGCTTTCCAGCCCCACCAGAAAGACCGCATCCTGCAGGTAATGGCGGTAGGTCACATAGGGAGCCTTGCCTTTTTTCCGATCCTCTTCCCGGTTGGCTGTGTGGAAATCCACCAGCAGGCTGCCCTCCCGGTCAGCACGGACGGCAAAGTGCAGGCCGTTCAGCCGGGCAAGGCCTGCGGCATCGTCCCGGCGCAGGCCCAGTGCCGCCGCCAACAGGCCAATGACACCACTTTTTGTGGGTTCCCGGTTCGTTTTGCGGGTCTCAAATTTGGAGTCCGCACCCCACGATTGCAGGGGCGCGGCCAGCCGAAGCAACAGCGTTGCCATGGTCACACCTCATTTCCGGGCAGCTTCTCCTTTACGGCACGTTCCAGCGCGGTGAGCATCTGGTTCAGGGGCATGGCCGGGGCCAGCTCGTCCAGCCCGATGCCCACAGCAAAGCTCTGGGCCGGGGCATCCGCATAGCAGGCATACACCTGCTGCGCATACTGCTTCAGCGCCGTCTTGGAGGGTTCCGCATAGCCCTCGGGGCTCTTGCGCACCGGCTTTTCAAAGGCACCGCAGAGGTTCACAGGCTGATCTTCCCGCAGGGTGACATAGACAGCATCCGGCAGGGTGCGGTTGGCAAAGCTGTTCTGCTTTCCGGTGGGCATGGAGCGGATGAAGGCTTCGCCGAACACCCGGACAGCCTGGGCTGCCTTTTCAGCCCCCAGCAGGTGTACCAGTTCCACCATGTTGACGGTGGCATAGCGATACAGGGTGGAAGAGTTGTACTCCACCGTGCCCAGATGGCCCGCGCCTGCCGAATCCTCCGGGGCACAGTCATCCACGGCGGTGAAGTAATCAAACTCGTTCTGTACGGCATGGGTGGAGATGCTGTGGGCCACCTGAGCGGCGGCATCGTAATTCAGGGAAGGATCGCTGGCGACCATCCGGCCAAACAGAGCCATATCCACCGAAGGGTTCTCCTTCAGGGCCTTTTTGTAGTCATCCTTCTCCTCGCAGTCTTCGGCGGCCAGCCGGGCCAGCGCCCGGGCCTGGGCCGTGCTCAAAAAGAGCAGGGCGGCGTTGTTGTCATCTTTCAGTTTGATGCCTGCATTTTCCAGTGCCTTTTTTGCATCCTTTTTCAGTCTGGCATCGTCCAGTTCAGGAGCCAGTGCGGCCAGTTCCCCGGCCACAAGGTCAGTTGCTTTCAGGGTACGTTTTCCGGTCTCGACCATGTCGGCCATTTCTTCGGCAAACATTTTGCGGATCGCGTGCTTCCACGCCTGAGAGGATACCCGGGCGCGGGTGGCACCGCCATAGACAGCCGTCTTGGGGCTGCCGGTATCGTCGCGGTTCACACAGCTGGGCGGCACCGTTTGCAGCACATGAAAATCAACATACAGACGCTTGGTATCCATTTCAATTCTCCTTTTCTTCGGTTTCAGGTGTGTCGGCATTCATCTGGTAGAGATCCCGGCCCCACTGCAGGCGGACATTGGCTGCCTGATCCGGGAGCTGGAACCGGTACAGCTCCACAGCCAGCCGGGGGTAATCCAGTTTCAGCTTCGGTTCATTTCCCCGGAACAGCTGCACCATCCCCCGGAGGTAGTGGGACACCTCGGGCATGGAATCCGCTGTGGCCAGTGCGTTGAACCGGCGCAGGACGCTGCTCTCGGTCCAGTCCTGCGCGGCAGCTGCGGAATTCTGGGCCAGCAGGCGCACCGCCCTGCCCAGCGTGCAGCCCTTTTCATTCATGGAAACGTTCTCTTCTCCCTGCTGGTGCATGGCGTAGAGAGTCAGGGCAAGGTAGACCGCCCACTCGGCTTCCGATGGTTCCCGGCACTCCCCTGCCGCCGTTTCCCTGCCCCAGAGCTCTTTGGGCAGTTCCTGCAGGAAGCTGCCCCACAGCGCCGGCAGGTCGCCGGGCTGATGCCCAACGCCCCGGCGCAGCTCTGCCAGCCGGGCACGCCGCTGGGGTTTGGGCAGGCTCCACAGCCTGCTCAGCTGTCCGGCCACATAATCATGGATCGCATCCGTTATCATGCTGTTCCTCCTTCTTTCTTCGGGTAGAGCTTCCGCAGATTGTACAGGAAGCTATTGTAGGCCTTGGGGGCCGTATACAGATCGGTTTTCTTTTCGTCCTTTTTACCGCCTTTTTTCACCTCGACCCTATGGCCCACAAAGGCGGCATTCCCGGCCCGCTCCACCATCTGGCGGCCCAGCTCTGCGGCCAGTTTGCGGGCTTTCTCCTGCCATTCATCGGCTTTTTCGTCCAGCTTGTCCGTTTCGGGGTCAATGCTTTGCAGCCAAAGCCGGAACGGCTGGTCGATGGTAAAGTAGAACTGGGTGCGGGCGGATTCCGCGGTCGTATCGTTCTTATCTCCCGCCGCAAGGGAGAGCTCCCACGCAAGGCGGCCGACATATTGCGCGGCCCGCTCGCAGCGCCCGATCTCATCCCGGATGGGCACTGTCCAGCGCCGTCCCAGTTCTCCCAGCAACGCGGCCTGAAAGGTCAGGCTGTCGCTGAAGGAATCGTTCACAAAGAAATCCTTATCTCCGTACTTCATGCCGCTGATGGCAAAGCGGATCAGCCGCTTGCGTTCCAGCGGACAGTCCGGGTCATTTTGAAGCATTTCCACCCAGCGGACAACGCCGGGCCTGCGGACACTCTCCCCTTCCTCACAAAACACTGCCGGAAACTCCCGCCAGAACTGCTTTGCCGGGTCGTGACGGCTGGGTACAAAGGTGACCTGCCCGGTCTTTTTGCTCTTTTTGGCATCCGGGTCACGCCAGACGGTCATCTGTTCCGCAAATGCATTCTCTCTTGCGAAGAAATCGCCGCCCAGCAGGGTAAAGCCGGTCACGGTCTCCCCTTCCCGGTTGAGCAGAAGCCGCCGGGATTGCAGGGTCAGCAGCTGGGCGGGGTTATCCGGCAGGGCAATCTCTGTGCGCTCTGCACTGTGGGGCTCGTCCAGCTCCCAGCAGGGCTGATTTTCCCCCCACAGCTTCACGCCATCCTGCAGCAGGGTCAGGTTCAGCATCAAAGTCTCGAACAGGTTGCTGCCCTGCGCCTGAATGTACCCCAGCTTTCCCAGCCAGCCAGCGCCCACCGAGGGCAGACCCTTGCCCTTGGGCTTTGCAGAGGTGTCATCGTAGCCATTCACACTCAGCAGCCAGCGGGCCGCCTGGGCATAAGTCAAGCCCTCTTTTCCTTCGCCCGCATAGGACGAGAATAACCGCAGCTTGTTGCTGCTCTCGGAAAGCTCCCCGTTCAGCTTGGAAGCGGTGTATTCTGTGCCGATCTTCGCTTCCGGCACCTGCCAGAAGGGGCGTTCCGGGTGGAAAAGCCAGAAGCGGTCTCGCCACTGCTCCAGATAGGCCCGGATGGGCGCTTCCGGAAAATGCCCCAGCCGGTACAGCTCCTCCCAGCGGATCAGGGCATCGTCCGTTTCCTCAAAGGGGGCTGAAGTACCGTTTTCATCCACCCGGGAAAACACCGTGTGCAGAACCGCCAGCAGCAACCGCAGCATGGCGGCATCCTGCGTGGGCAGTTCTCCAGCCAGGTCACGGTATTCGTGGGCGTGCAGCAGGGCATCCGGCAGAGAGACTTCCTGCACGGTGTAGTCCTGCCCGCGCACCCGCACCCAGCGTTCCTCCAGCAAATTATACTCAATTTGCTTCATTCTCTTCCTCCTTCCGGTAGGTCAGACCGTTTTCACGGTCGTATTGCAGCACCTGCCCGGCAAGCTGTGCGGTCAGGTGGTCATCCAGCAGTAAGATCAGTTCTCCCCGCAGCAGCGGCGACTGCCACCACATGCCAAATCGTTCTCGGGTTTCTGCATCTAATATTTCAATCGTCTTATCTATCGACCACTTTTTGCTGAAATATCCGGGCAGGCGCAGCTTCTGCCGTGCAATTTGAAGCGCCATCTCCGGCTGAGGCGGCTCGTCCGTGGGCACGCAGGCACCGGGATGCCCCGTTTCATCGGGCAGGAAACGGACATTTCCTGCCGCATCCTGCATCAGCACCAGCACGTCAATGGAAGGGTCACCGTCACGCACCGCCGCGCGGGCACCGTTGTCACTGACCGCACCCACATCATCCATCCAATTGTCCAGCGTATTCAGGGAAGGGCGCTTTCTGTGCTCTTCTGGCGGCAGGATGGTAAAAGTCTTCGCCTTGCCCATTTTGATTTGCTGGGCCTTTTCGTACTCCGCCCGGGCCGCAGTGCTCTGCGGGCTGGCGGGCAGCGGGTCGGGCTCCCAGCCATAGACATCCTGCACCAGCGGGGCAATGTCATCGGGCAGGGTGATGGCGGTGGGCAGGAACTTGCGGGTGCGCCAGAGCAGCCATTCCCCGTAAACCGCCTTGCTGCCCTCGTCGAACTCCTCCGTCCCAGTGTCCAGCACGGCACAGCGGGCCTGTGCCACCGGCCGGGGACGAGCCCGCCCCTCGTGGCGGTGCAGTCGTCCGATGCGCTGTAAAAGCAGATCCATGGGGCAGAGCTCTGTGACCAGAAAATCCAGATCGATATCAAGGGATTGCTCGAGCACCTGCGTGCCCACCACAATGAGCTTATCCCGCTGTTCCGGGGTGGAGTGCTTGCCGATGCGCTTCATCAGCGCCTCTTCTTTGGCGGCACGGTCGGGCATGAGGAACTGAGCGTGGAATACCACCACCTCATACTCCGGCAGTTCTGCCCGCAGACGGGCCGCAATGGCCTGCGCCTTTTTCACGGTATTGACGATCACGCCCGCACAGCCGCCCTCCTGCAAGGCACTGCGCAGAGTGTCGGTCAGCTGTTCCTCGGTCAGCGGGAATGTCTCCACTCTGCGTGGTTCGGTTTCCAGTGGGATAGTCGTCTGCTCCACCCGTTTGCCGTCCGTCCAGGTCAGCAGCGGATAGCCCCGGCAGATCTGCCATAAGCCGTCCGGGGCGGTTCTTCCATTCAGGTAGGCCCTGACCAGCTCGACTCGGCGTTTGGCGGGCAGGGTAGCTGAAAGCAGGATCACCGGCACTTTGTACCGGCCCAGCCAGGTCAGCGCCCGGTCAAGGTAGCAGTTCATATAGGCATCGTAGGCGTGGCACTCGTCAATGACCGCCACTTTGCCCGCAAGGCCAAGGTGGCGCAGCATCACATGTTTTTGCTTGAGCGCCGCCAGTAACAGCTGATCCACCGTGCCGATGACAAAATCAGCCAGCAGTCCCTGCTTATTGCCGCGGAACCACTGATGCACCATCACCCGGCTCTCCGGGTCAGCATCGGGGTCTGCTTCCAGATCTTCCTCCACCCGCACCGTGTCCTGCTGCAATCGGATATAGGCCTCGTTCAGTTCGGCCATGCCGTGGGCCAGCTTGATGGAGTGCTCCAACCCATCCGGCTGCTTTTCGGCCCACGCCAGCAGCCGCCCAAAGATGCCGTTGGCGGTGGCCTGGGTGGGCAGACCAAAGAAGATGCCGCCCTCACCACCGTGCTTGGCTAAAATCTCTGCCGCACCCAGCGCGGCTTCCGTCTTGCCCACGCCCATCTGCGCTTCCAGAATAAAGATACCCGGTTCCTGCGTGCGGCTGACAGCTTCCAGCATGGCCCGCTGGACTTCGTTGGGCGGGAAGCCGAACCGTTCCGCAAACGCCCCCGGTTCCGTCACATCCGACTGCCCCTCCCATGGAGAGGTCAGGTCCAGCGCTTCCCACGCCCGATCGACACGGGCGGGATACAGGGTATCGCTGCCCACCTCTTCCACAGGGACGAGCGGAAAGTACCGGGTGTTGCTGGCGATCCAGTCCGCCATGATGAGCAGGCCGGTCAGCAGGATCTCAGCCGGGATGGTCAGCTGCGGCAGCTCGTCCACGCTGGAAAAGCCGCTTTCCTGCAAGGCGTAGTCAAACAGTTCCCGCCAGCAGCTCTCCCAGAATTTCTGCTCGCCCTCGGGCCAATAGTTGGATTCCCAGCTGCCTCTTTCGTTCTTATCCCCCAGTTGGTCAAGCACATTCTTCCCGGTTTGTGGCTTGCCGTGGTGTGCGCCTGCTACCGATGCAAGCCCGTCGGGGCATTCCAGCCACCGCAAGATGGCCTCACTCGCCAGCGCATGAAGCGAGTGACCTCGGTTTTGCGCCCGGTACCGGAGCGTTGTGTATTTTTCCAGGCGCTGTCTGGGCTCCTGCAGAAGTTCCATAATAGGCCCGGCAAAACAGCAGCTCAATTTACCAATATCATGCACCCACCCCAGAAAGCAGGCGGTCTGTGTCAGCAGATCCTCGTCCAATCCGATGTGCTGACGGACGCTTTCCGGCAGCCACCTATGCACCAGATATACCATAATACCCGCCGTATCCCGCAGGTGCATCCAGAGCGGCAGCCAGAAGCCGCTGTTCACCGGGTCTGTTTTGCCTGCAAACAGCCGCACCTCGTAAGAAAGCGTTCGTCGTCTCATCCTGTTCCACCTCCACTGCAGTCAGGAAAATCGCATTTTCCGCATCATCGGGGTTTCTCTGAGGATAGAATAGCACGCAAAAAGTCCAATAAAGCGGATGTTTGCTGCTTTTTTTAGTTTTTTCGATGTTTGCCGTTTTCCGGCTATTACCCCCGCAAGGCGGGGAAAGTGTTGCTCCCTATCAAGCATTCGGAGCACATCCGCTGATGCAGATCACAGAGGCATTACATACATATCATGCATTGTTCTAAATCTCTGTATACCAATATTACACCTTTTTTCCCAACTTTACAAGCGGATCCTTCAGATTCAGCAAATGACACAAAAACCGCCCCGATCTCCTGTTACGGAAACCGGGGCGGTTCACTTGCATTATTTGTGCTTTTTCAAGCGCTCACGCGATTACTTGCGGGGGTTCTTGATCGCAGCCTGGGCGGGTGCCAAAATTACAGAACGTTCGCAACAGTGATATGCCGTTTCTTTAACACGCTGTATCACCAAAGAACGGCTTCACTGTACTAAGAGAAACTCCGTTACGCTTTGCTTTTTCCTGTTCATAAGTCACACGGGTAACTTCCTCAATAAAAGCTCGGACTTCCGGCGTTGCTGCTGACCATGTGACATTAAAGCGTCTGCAAATTTGATAAAATGTGCGATAAAATGTCTCTCGCTCTGCATCACGCTGAAAATATTCTTTTGCACTCATCAAACACACCTCATTTCAAGTAAGTTACAAAGATGTTCATTGCCGCCTCACCAGAAAGTTCATAACGCGGTGCTCCGCCAAAACTCGGCAATGGACAAGCTCCATAGTCCCGGACATAATGCTCTGCCAGCTCCGGAACCTTTGCCTCGAACGTGACCGTCCCGCCGCATTCATGGTCAATCGACAGCTTGATTCCGTACGCAATCAACACTCGGCCAATGCCCTGATACTTTTTAGAATGCCCGACAATTGTTGGATTGCTTTCCGGCTGGCTCTCAATATAGGTAATATGAACCATCACGTCATTTTCCAATATTTCGTATGCAGCCAGCGCAACCAATTCGCCATTACTCGTCTTTAAGGCATACTTTTCAAAGGCATCATCCTGAATATAATCTGACAACCAGCTTGTTTGCCAGACGGGTTCTTTTTCAGTCTGTAACGCATCAGACTTTTTCATGCGCACGATTTTCACACTGATATTCTGACTGCCGTCTGTTTTTATAATAAATGGTACAAACTTTGCCATACAGACCTCTTTTCCTAAATAAAGCATTTTACAGTCTTATTATACTCAGTCGCTCTTAAATTTTCAACCAGTCACCGCCTCCGCTTCTTTTCAAATTTTTGTGTAAATATGTAAAATAAATATAATCCACGATATAAAAACCGCCCCGATCTCCTGTTACAGAAACCGGGGCGGTTCGCTCGCATTATTTGTACTTTTTCAAGCGCTCACGCAATTACTTGCGGGGGGTCTTGATCGCAGCCTGGGCGGGTGCCAAAATTACAGAGCGTTCGGAGTAACGATGATACGTTATTTGTGAATTTCCAGTGTGTTTTACCCCATCTCCGCAATGATCTTCTCCAAATTTTCTTCCTGCAAATAGAATTCCGGCAGTTTTGCCTTGTCATACCGCATATAGGAAATGTCTTTCGTTCGCTGTTCCAGCAAGTTCGTGAAGAATCGCTCCCAGCTGAAGAATTCGCTGCTCTCGATGAAATCTGCCGGATGTTCCAGAATTTCAAGAACGTCCGGCTGTCCTAGCAAATCCGCTTTCAGAAGTAGCCATTCCAGCGATTCCGGCAGGTACAAGCTGAACTTTGCGTTGTCCTCCTGCATCAGGCGATAAATGTCGTTCATCTGCGGGCCAAACGCCGCACCATCCGCAATTACCAGAACCTTCTCGGATTTCAGCAGAAGAATCTTTTGTTTGATGTTATCTTTTCCTGCCGCAGAGATACAGACAATGCCGTATTTCTCACCGATTTTTGTAAACAGCTGATACCCGGAATTTGCATCCTCTGTCAGCAGCTTTTCAACACCTTCCAGCTGCACATTGCTGGCTGTCAGCGAATCATAGATCGGGTACGCTTTGTTATAAGTCCGTTTGAAGCGGCTCGTGGTCTTTTTTAGTTCCAGAATCGCGTTTACGCTGTACGGCAGGGTGCTCAAATCTTCTCTTGTGACCAGCACATAGTAGTTGTCCGAATGCTGAATCGCACGGGCAAAGTCCAAACTCGAAACAAAGGTACTGCCTTCATCCACAAACATGATGCTGTCATGGGTCGCATTCAGCTGCAATTCCCAGTTGACACCCGACAGCACCCGGCACGGTTTATCACAACTCACCGTCACGCCGCTCTGTCTGCCGTAGGTCTCGTATGCTTGCAGCATCTCTACCAGCGTTGTTTTTCCGGTGGCGCTGTCCCCTCGCAGAATCGTAATGTTCCGTTCCAGTTCGATCGTGAAAACGACCCGTCCGCTTCGGACTTCGATTTTATGTTTTCCCTTCATCCTATCGCCTCACACAAACTGAAATGCAATCGGCATCAGTTCTTCCATGCTGTGCACCACATCACCGGTGTTCAGGACTTTCACATCCACCGGGAATTTTTTCTTACCAAAGTCCATGAGATGCCGCAGGTTGATGGTCAAGTCCTTCTTTTTCGCCAGCTTCAGAATGAAGGGTGCGCAGTTGTCACCGCAAGTTGAGGCATTGAATACCTTTTCCGGGTCGTTTGCCATCAGCAACAGCGTTTTCGTGCCTCCAGACAGTTTTTCCGGCGAGATGACCCCCAGAACCGGGCTTTCCACCGCATGAGGGCCTTTGACATCGGACTTATCAATTTTCTTGATGACCTCTTTGGCAAAGTCAGAAGTCAGCCATTCATCCTCATAAGTGTAATTGAAATAGACCGAAGTATTGTAGACTGCCTCCGGCATATCTCCAAAGTAGATGTTCAGCATAGTATCACCTCGCAGATGTGAGTCACTTGTTATTATTGTACCTTCTTTCCACTCACAAAACAAGATACAAAATGCCCGCTGGCTTTTGATAAAGAAAACCAGACCTGTCTGATTGGACGAAAGCCATCCCAAATGTCGAAACTGGATTTATTGCAGTCTGTAATGATTTTTTCATTCGGCATAATGAATTTGATGGGCAGAGATTGAAAATACGCTGCCTTTGATCAAATCGCCCTATAAGAAATCCCAAAAAGCAGTTTATTATCATCCTATTAGATTTCGATCTATGGATAACAGTGTCATAAATCACCAGATAGAATGCTATGCGTTTTTATAGTAGTTGTTCCTCCCGATCAATTTCTATTTGATTCATAACATCCTGATAAATCACAAAATGAGGTGTTTTTTATGACAATGGCAAAGAAGCTCCCACTTTTAGCACCTTCCATTCATACGTTTGAAGTGAATGGAACGTACACGGATTGCGAAGCGAAGCGTACTGTATTTATGGCAATTCAAAAAATGGTATCCGCTGGAAAATACTATCGGATTCCGTATCATGGCTCCTCGAAAAAAGGCTACTCTTATAAAAGAAAAGATGGCGGTTTGACCATCACATTGGCAGATTATCCAGATTTTAAGAAGCGATACATAACGTTATCTGGTGTGAACCTCGCTCGGATCGCAGGTGATCCGTCTCGTTTAAGTTTAACAGATTTATCGCCAGAAGGTTTGGTCATGCAAGAGCAGGCATTTCTGAATGAATTGGAGCAGCTTGGACTCCTTGAAATTGAGGGTTCTATTAAATGGAAAATGCACCGGTTGGATATTACACAAGACTTCTATGTGAAATGCGACCCCTCGCTGATGGTAAAAATCATTCGTTATGCAGGAAGCGTTGACCCGTACAGGAAAGGTCGCGCACTGCACTATAACCAGCACAATGAGATTCGAAGCTGTAAATTTGAAAAAACGTGGTACGATTTTGCACTCTATGACAAGCATCAGCAGCTCTTGAATTGTGAAAAGGAGAGCTATCCGATTTCTCCAGACGATTTGGAACGCTCAAAAAATCTGGTTCGATATGAAATTCAATTAAAGCGCCCCAGTCTGAAAGAATTTGAGCACGATAAGTTGAATTTTTCAAAACTCCGGTTTGCAAATCATGCGCTGTTTCATTATTTTGACAAAATCAGCGATGATATTCCGTTCTTTCTATATCGGTATGCCGTCGATTATTTTGGCAAGCATTCGTGGTATAACGTTCCAACTGCCCTGAAAGCCGTACAAATGAGCAACCTTGATGACGATACCAAAGAACTTGTCAGTGCGTATATCGAAGCGCAGGATGAGCCGGAACCGACCGATAAGATACATCATAAAAAGAAAATCGCAAAGGCTTTGGAAAAATTAGAGATCAACGATGTAATTATCCCTTGCCGCATCCTGAACGATCGTCAATGCGGCAGATTTCCATGTGCGCCCTTATGCACAAGGGTACAAGGGCTTTGAGCGAACAAAAAATGATCCGTGCAAAACAGAACGAAAATTCACCAGAATCACAAGAATGGAGTTGATTTTCAATGCTAGACAACTATCCCGATGTCCTGAGCTTCCGGCAGGTCATGGAAATTACGCATGTTGGCAGAAATCTACTGCTGCGTCTTCTGAACAGCGGCGAAATTCCCGCCTTCAAGATGGGAAAACTCTGGAAGGTTTACAAACAAGACCTGATTCAGTATATGAGCCAATGTCAGTAAGCGATATCCTTCGTTTTGGGCAAAAAGAATCCCGTTGGACTCCGCAACAGGAATCCAGCGGGATTTAATCTTATTGATTTTTAATGCGTTCGTCTCAAATTTCAAGAAGGATTTTTACGTCTTGCACTTTCATCAAAATTGTATTTGGGCACCGTTGTTTGCTGCGATTTTCACTACTTCATCGACATAAGGCTCTGCTTCATCGTCCGTTTCCGCATAAACCGGTCCATTCATATAGACATCATAATAGTCTGAATAACCCGAAACCTTGTCAGTATCACCATCAATATGCGCGTAGAAACAAATATAATTAACGAACCGATTCCACGCCCGTGCATAATCTGCCTGACTGGTGCATTCGTATATATCCGTATACATCGCATCCTGCCAAGCAATGGCAAGTTCATTTTTGTCAAGGCTTTGGAATCTTGTACGCTCGGATGCTGGCAGCACATCATTCTCATAATATTCACGAGCTGCCGTCATAATCTCCTCTGTCAAAGTAGCACTCTCATTGCCTTCCAAATAGACTTCGTTCACCGACGCAGCCACAGGCTCTTCTGTCACGCTCTCCGGGTCAGATACAGCACCGGCAACATCGTTTAGAGCGTTATCAATCGCATTGCTGCTGGCAAGGCCATGAGATTCACAGTAGCTGTTACTCAGCGTCAAAATAACACCTACTTGTTCCAGCTCGCTCAACGTTTCGCCATTCCAAGATATGCGATCAATTTCGCCCGTGCCGTCATCCTTCCGCTTGAAATAGAGGCTTACGATGACCTTTTCTCCGTTTTCTGTATCGACACCCGTTCCCGTGTAACGGACAATGGTCACGCCATCTTGCTGAAAGTTGTCCCATTTACCGTCCGAAAAGAAATCGTCCAGCACCTCTCCAACCGTGGCTTCTGCCGGGAATCCATTCAGGTGGCTGTCAGAAACGCCCTTTGAACGGGCACTGTCCGAATAGAGTACAGGATACAACATATATACCGCAAACGCAATAAACGCTGCTGTAATCGCCAGCTCAATCAACAACGGCATCTTATGTGCGCCGAACAGCTTCCGGACTGCCTCCTTTTCTTCTTCCACCTGCTCCGCAGAAATTTTTTCAGGATACAGGATGGCGATTACCTGCGACAGCAGAACGCTGCTGAAAACTGCATACAGATATTCTTTCTTGCTACTCTTGGATGGCTTGGTCAGGATGGTCATTTTCAGGCCATCGGCTGTGTTTTTCAGCTGATAGGTGCCACGCTTTTTGCTGTAAAAGGTCATGGCATCCGCAGTATCCGTCACCTGTTCAATGTCCGGGTTGGCAAATCCACGGCGGATGCGGTCTATGGCTTCCTCCCAGCTCATTCCTTCCGGCAAAGGCAGCTGGCCTCTGTCATGCTCCGGGCCATAGACTTTTTTATAGACATCATCCCGGAAGCCAAAATAGATCACTGCGGCGATCAGAAGCCCCAAAAGCACCGACACCGCTCCGGCACCGGTTGCAACACCTGTCACCACGCCCACAACGAACCCCAGCAGCAGCCAGATCTTTAAGCCATCCAGCACGATGCTTCTGCGCGCAGATGCGGTAAACAGCGGATGAAAGCCGCTCAGATTTTTGGATTTTCCTTTGGCTTTTTTAGCTTCTGCACTGCCATCATAGATTTCAAATCGTTCTTTCATGATGTTTCCTCCCATATCAATGGATGCGTAACCTTTTCCGTTCGGAATGATTCGATTGAATCATTTTGATGCTTTTATTATAAAGCGTTGATTGGACACCAATATTGTCCATCCGGCAAACTTCTATTAGGATTTTCTATATAGCTTTGCATAGAAAAACCGCCCCGGCTTCCTGTTACGGAAACCGGGGCGGTTCGTTTACTTTATGGGTGCTTTTTCAGGCGCTCAACACCTACCAACTAGCGTTCAGTTTTTTGAAGTTTTAGTCATATCTGTATTTAGAGGACTTTCCGTACACCTTCCGGAGCGATTTTTTCAGGCTGACCACCGTTTCTTTGATGATCTTTGCCTCATCGGCAGAGCAATCTGCAAGCTGTTCGGTCATCCAGCTGTCGAACACCGGCTTTGCTTTTTTGATCTCGATGCACAGCAGCTCGTCCGCGGAGCAGTCCAGTGCGTTGATGATGTCGATCAGCGTTTTCAGGCTGGGCACGGAGTTGCCTGTTTCGATATGGCTGATGTGCGTGACCACCACGCCGACCTCATTGGCCAGCTGCTCCTGCGTCATGCCCTTTGCAAGGCGGCAGGCACGGATGCGTTTTCCGATGTCGGCGTAGTCCACCATAGTACAAGTACCCTCCGTTTTGTGAAGTGATACTTGTATTGTATGTGCAATTTGAACCGTTTGTAATGTCCTAAAAGTGCAGTGGACTTTCAAGAGACTCTCTTTTTAACTTTTTAGTACAGGTTCTCGATGAATTGCTTCAGATTTTTTCCTGTAGAGGTTACATCCTCTGTCTCATGATCCCAGAAAACAACCTCATTCTTATCCAGCGCGTAACAAATATAATTGCCAAACGGATCGATTGCAAATGGAATCAGTTTCTTATTTTTGATTGCATCCAATGCCGGATACACACGATCCGCTTCTGTTTCCGACTCATCATATGAGAGCACGGCACCAAACACACGTTCTGTCGAGCCCACCATAAAATGATAGTTCGACGGTGTTGCTGCATTATGCTCTTCAATAAACTGCCTTAATTCTTTGGGAATACGAATTTCTCGCAGCGTTTCCACCTTTGCAAATGCCTGCGGGTCTTTTAAATCAATCTTATATTTCCATGCATTTTCCATTTATCACACGCTCCTTATCTGCACTCTGAGCCGCCGCCCCAGACGCTCCGACCACCGGTATGGCGGCATTTACTATGTACATCTGAGTCTACCAACTGCATCTGTCCAGGATGCTCTGTATGGTGCCATGTCAAACCGGATATCCTAGGTTCGCCGTTCTTGATTTGTTCCAGCTGACGAGGCGTAAATTGCTTAGCAAGTGATGGGTCTTGTTCAATTTTTTTCGCCAATGCTCTTGTGCAATACGAAAATTGTTGATCGTCAGATGCCTCGTATAGTTTTCTTGGTAGCACCTCTCTGTCTTTTCCTTCAAATTGAGGAAATACCCCCTCAATTTTTTCACCGTGATACTGAATACGGACACGCTTGTATTCCACATTCGTTCCGGGGTAGGTTTTTCCTTCGTACTGCTCATTGATTGTATGAATGCGTTTTACTTCCTTCGCATCTGCTTTTTTATCATTTTCAAATGCAGTACTGGTCTTCTTCTTTTCCGTCTCAGAGGTTTCGTTTGCCTCTGCAACTTCCTTGAAATAATTGCTCATTACAGCACCTTCCTTTTGCAGAACTCCTGCCACTGCGTCAGGTATGTTTCAGGACGGCCAAAACGTTCTATCTGCTCGCGTAAGATCAATTCTCCTATCTGGTTCTGCACATTGCGGCTCAAATCCGACAATTCCACATTTCCAGAATAGACGATCACATCACGCCATTCTTCAATGGATTCTACGTTGTCCAACTCTTTTTCCACTACAGATGTGCAGACCAAATCATACACTACAGCTTGAATATCCTTTTGCGTGCACCGGCCATTCTTCTGCAGTGCTTTTAACGCTGCGATTTTTGTTTTTGTTGGAACTGGCAACCGCAGCAAAATTTGCCTCAGCTGCTGTATATTTAGCTCCAACGATTCTCCTTCTTCTTTTTTCAAAAGATTTTGCAGCAAGAGCTTTTCACCCGATGCAGTCTTGATATTATCCAATGTCCGTTTGTGCACATACGGCTTTTCTTCACCATCGAACTTCCCAATCTTGCACAACACCGGCTCAACCCAATCATTTTGATATACAACCGCCACACCTTTGGGCAAACGCGCAATTTCATCCAGCTGATTTTCCTTCAACGCAGCAGCCTTACCGGCCAGCTGGCGATCCTGCTCGTCCGGCAGACGCATGATAATCTTCGTATTGGTGTTGCGGATCGCTGAAATATCAACCGCACTCGGAGACTGGTCTGCAATAATGAAACCCTCGCCGTAAGTGCGCATTTCTGCAATAGAGTTTGCGATCATCTCCACCGATTTTCCCGCTACATTAGAGCCCTCTTCTGATTGCTCTGTAGAAGTCCGGCGCAGAATGTTGTGTGCTTCTTCCAGCACCGTAACATGACGCAGCGGAGCGTTCATTTCCGTGCAGGAAGTCATCCGATATTCATTCAGCCGCATAATAAGGATGCCCATGATCAGCGCTTTAGATTCTGCCGAACCGACCCGGCTCAAATCTATAATAACATTTTCATCAAACAGGATCTTCTCCGGAATTTCATTTGCCGAGAAGATCTGTCCGTTCAGTCCATTTGCCAGTGACCGAACACGGGTCTCCAATGAACCACGATAGTTGCTCTTGACTTCCTGATCGTAGGCAGAACGATTGATCACATCCACCAATTCCGTCAGCAAGTCTTGAAAGGTCGGGAACAGTTCTTCACTGTATTCATTCTCTGAGGTCTGCAGATCCCATCCGCATACTTCATAGGCCTGCAGCATGGCGTCCTTGAGAACCGCGGGCATTGCCGCATACATCGGCCAGCAGACATTGAAGATCTCGGTCAGACGGTCGATGTGCTCCAGTACATGGATGCCCTCCGGGAAGCGGAACGGATTGATCCGCAGCAGTTCTGTGATCTTCGGGTTTGTGCCATACACATGAACATCCGAACGGTTACCAAACACATTCTTGTACTCGCCCTTGGCCGGTTCCACGACCATAAAATTTACGCCGCCGGCATCCAGCTGGCTGAGTATTTCATACACGGTATTGCTCTTGCCGGAACCTGTAGAGCCGGTTACAAAGGTGTGCATCGCCAGACTATTGCGGTTGAGCCGTACTGTATTTTTGCAGACACTGCCCATATTGAAAATCTTGCCCAGCAGAAGGTCTGCGCCTTCTTCCTTCTGGTTATAGGAGACCACTTCCTTGCCAAAATCTGCGTGCTCTACCACCGGAAGTCCGCACACCGACCGCCGAGGCAGCCCCATGTGGATCGCCAGTTCGTTGCCGCTGACCAGTGAGCAGGGGGTCACCTGCAAACGGCCAGCCGGGCCGTTATACCAAAATACTGGGTGGATAAAGTTGGCAACATATTGCCCTACCTGTTCTGTCTGCTGCTGTCCCTGTCCCCACAGGTTGATCGCAGCCACCTCCACGCCAGAATTTTCGCCGCGCATCAATGCTTTATAGGTAGCTGCCGCCATTTCTGCCGCATACTGATCCTCTGAGGTAAAGTACGCTGCGCACTCAAACATGCCCAGGCTTTCAAATTCATCCATGCGTTTCAGCTGCTTGTTAATGCGTTCCAGCATATCTTCCACAGTTTTGTTATGCATGGTAACCGTCATGCCCTCGCCGCTGCTGTTCGTGGTGCCGTTTGCTTCCGTTGTGCTTTGGTTGCTGCTATCCGACCAGTTTTTGCTGGAGCTGTAGGTCTTGGAATTGGTTTCCGACTGCGATGTGCCATCGCTTTCGCTGCGAGAGATAAACGAGCCCGCCATTCCGACTGCACCGGAAACAATACCGCCTACCGCCATACTGGCTCCGCCTGTAAATGGTGCCAGCGCGGCTCCGACGAGTGTAGCCGCTGCTGCTACGCCCTTAACTGCTTTAGCCGCTGCATTCTCCTGCGAAACGCTGTGAGATGTGCCGGACGAGGTACTTTCGCTTTCCGAGGTGGATTTTGATTTTCCTTCCGTATGGCTGGTTCCACTGGTGTTGGAAAGTGTATAGCTTTGCGCCCGGTTCTGGGTATAATTCACCTGTGTGCTTGCAAAGGAGGAAAGCTGGCTGTATACGGTCTCGTACCCGCGGCGCAGTTCGCGGAGCTGCGCCTGCGTAGTGCCATTGGCCATGATGATTCCCGTATATTTTTCGCCCTGCATGGAGAGCACCAGTTTTTCCAGTCCCTGTACAAAGTTAGCATTCGTATGCTCCTGCTGGAGTTTATTATTGGCCACACAGGTGACTGCCGCAATGCTATTTGTCTTGATCCGTCCCAGAACTTCCTGCACTTCATCCAAGGTGTCATAATCCCGTGTTTTCACCCCGGGGAACTGTCCCTTGAGTGTTTTTTCCACCAGATTCTTCAAAGAACTGGTCGTTCGTTCTTCGTCCGATGCACGGATGCCCATGTAAAAATCCGTTTTTACACCGTCGCTATTGATGATCACATACACAGCGCTTTCGGTCAGCGCTAGCGTATTGAACACGCTGGCAAACTTGTGGACAGCTTCTTCCTCTTTTTCGTAGACCATTTCGGTGATCTTAAAAAAGTCCACATTATCCCGGATATTATTTTTGAGCGCTTCCTTATCCAGCGGCACGATCTCCATCTGCGACAGGTCTGTGACATAATTTTTCAGGATCATGTCATCCACTGCACATAAGGCCGTCTGATAGTCATGGTTCAGCTTTTGCATCGTAATGCTTTTTTCGCCGACATTCTGCAAGGCCACAGTATTCTGGTTTCCTTCATCCATTTGCACAACCTCCGTTCTTCAGGAAAAACGCGGCCACAAGGAGCATAATCACCACAAGTACCACACCAGCTGCCGCCCAAATACCGCCGGACAGCTTGCCCCGCTCCGGTGCGGACGTTTCCGTCCGTTCTGTCGGTGCAGCAGTTTCCGCTTTTTCTCCAAACAGCGCCGCTGCCATCTTTTTCAGCAGCGCCACCCGTTCTCGTGAAAAATTGCCGACGAGCTTTGTCATCTGTTCATTGAAATAATTAGCTGTCCACTGCTCCGGCTGGTTTAGCAAGGTCTCTTCATCATGTGCTTCATACAGTTCCGGCACGCGCTCTGCGGCATACTGCTCCATTTTGTCAAACGTATCGCCGGTTTTGTCCAGCAGAAACGCATCCTTGAGCATAATGCGGACCCGCAGCCGGTTTTTCTGCTCAACAGCATCTGTAAACTCTTTCGTAAATTTCATAGCTCTCACCTTTTTGTCGGCAGATTGTCTTTATACTGTCTGACTGCATTCAAAATACGGTTAGCCGCCTTTTCCATGTCATCCACATCTTTCTTAGTCCATTTTCTTCCTGCTGCTTCGGTGTGCTCAAGTACCTCTTTGATATTGTCGCCTTCAGTTCTCATAGTGGCAAGTGCTTCGCCAATTGAATCGTTAGAGGCCTTCCACTCGATTATCGTCTTACCGTTTTTGTTTCCCTGTGCGCCAAGTACTATTTTTGTCATCGAACGCAAATTTCGGATTCGATTTTCTGAGAAATTATTCATCAGTTTTGCAAGTTCATCGTTCAGTGCAGCACGATTCCATTCACTGGAAAATCTTTTCATAGCACCGCCATCATAAGGTTCCATGAGTTTAAGTCCATTATCTTTCGCATACTGGAGCATCTCGTCCACCAGTGCACAGCTCGGGTCTGTCACAAAAGCGTCTTTGATCATGATCCTTGTACGAAGAACATTACGGCTTTTTACCGCCTCTTTAAATTTCGGAGAAAGCATTTTTCCACCTCCTCAGATATCCAGGATCGCATTCAGCTGGTTCTGGACATCCTCCAGCCATGCCTGCTTTTCCTGCGATTCCTTCAAGCGCTTTTCAGCATTTTTCTTATCGTCAACGCATTCATTCAGTTCGTCCATCTTTGCCCGCAAAAGACGATCCAACTCATCAAATTTCAGTGAGAACTGTCGTTTTACTTCCCGGGTCTGCTGCTGGGCAAACCGAATCGCATTTTCACGGTTCATGAACAGGTTTTCCTCAATGGGCGCAAAGAACTGCTGTGCCAACTGGTTTTTATCAATGAAAGTCCGGTCTTCCATCACATCCCTCCAGTGGCCTTTTTTCTGGAGCCAGGTCCACGGCTTATACCACCGCTTGCTGGTATTTTCCACCCACTCTTCGTCCACTTTGACCTGTTCTGTCTGAGACAGCTGCGTGATCAACTCCGACACATTGGAATTGATTGCGCCGGACATCAGGCTGATCGGCGCAATGTTTACGCTGCCCACTTCCAGATCTTCTGCCAGATCCGAGAGCCTTTTGCGGTATTCTTCCAGCAGCTTTCCGGCATTTTTCTTCACATGGTTCTCGATCAGGTTTTCCAGTTTTACCTGCATATCCTCCTGCAGGTTCTCAGCGAACTGAGCAAATTCTGTGCAAAGTTGTTCTGCCTGTTCCGGGCTGAGTTTTTCTTCGCCCTCTGTCAGTTCCGTTGTAATTCGTTTCTGTGCCTCCTCAACTGTACGGTTTGCTTCGCGCTGGATCTCCTGATCGTAGTTGATTGCCTGCACCTTCTGCTTGAACGCTTTCGCAGTCTCACCATCTTCCAGCTTCTGCTTAATCTGCTCGATCTGCTGCTTGTACTCTTCTGCCCGGTCGCTCTGCTCCACGATCTCCTGCTTAACCTTTTCCATGGCATGGGCACTTTCCAAGTTTGCGGTAAAGGTATCCACAATGTTCTTGATTTTTGCCGTCTTTGCGTATTTCTGCACATACATACGGATCGCAGCTTCCACCGAGGGGATTCCGCAGTGAATCAGTGCTTCGCCCTTAGCGTCCTTGGCTTCTTTTGCCGCAGCCAATTTCTGCTCGATCTGATCGCGAACGGAGGGTGTAAGCGGTGCCATCGTTTCAAAGTGCTTTTCTTCCTGCTTATTGAATTTTTTCACTCTACTCATAGCATCATCGACATCATCCTCGTCCGCATCAGGGTCTGCCAGCAATGTGCGAATTTCCAGTGCCGTTAACGCCGATACCGGATAAATATTGGGGTTCTCGATACCGTGGTTCTTCAAGATTGTTTGTGCTTTTTTCAGTGCAGAAGGAACACTGTCCTCTCCCTTTTTGAATTCATCCAGCTTGTTCACCACAAAAATAAATCGATCACGCGACTGTTTACCGCCCGTTTTCATACTCTCAGCCACTTCGCTCAGCAGGATGTTATCGTCATCCACGCCAAGCTGCGTTGCATTCATGACATACAGTACCAATGCCTTGGAAGATTCCGAAAGCATTCTTCTGGTTGCGATCCGGTGGGAGGGGTCGCAGGCATTGTTGGGACCCGGCGTATCGATCAATACCAGCGATACATCATCAGCCGGTACAAAGGGGATATTTCCCTTCGCGCGCACTCTGAACGCCTTACTTTCCTTCTTGTTCAGTTCGTTCATTACGTCCAGCGTAAAGTTCTCATAACGTCCGAGCAGCTGACCAGCTTTATCGAAAGCCTCTGCCGAGAAGCAAGGCTGGTCATTATCATGGATCTCCGTGATTTTAGCTGTACACGCCTCATTCTTAGCCGGCATTAGTTTCTGCCCCAGCAGCGCATTGATCAATGTAGATTTGCCGGAACTCATGGTCGCTACCACGCTCACCTCAAAGTCGCTGCTTTTGGCCAGTGTGAATGCGCGCTTGATATCCGGCGTTTTCAGTTCTTCAAAGGGACCGTTCTGAATCTCCTGAAAGATCCTGTCAATGCTGGCCTCCTTATCTGCCACTTCCCTTGCCGGTAAGTGCTCCAACGAAATGTGAAGGCCGATTTTTTCTGCATCAGTTGCCATTGCCTCCACATCTTCATAGTCCGGGTTCGTACCATGAAATGTAAGCTGATACTCCGTATCGCGGCACTCCTCCTTCAGGATCTCCGGCATATCCTCGATCCACTCCTGCAAACGGCGATCCTTTACCTGTAGACGGCTGTTGCGCTTGGGTGTCACGTCATCCACAAGAATTTTTGTTTCGACCTTGTAAGGATTGTACTCAAGATAGATTTTTCTCATTTTACTGCTCCTTTATATGATAAATCATATTTTCCAGATTCAAAATGCCGGAATGCAGCATCAGCTGCTCTGCCTCACTGCAATCAGCAGGCAAGTCAGACCCTGCGCTCTCTTTCGGATAAAGGACATCCAACCGGAATGCATCACGTTTCAGCTTATGTGCCAGACGTTCCATGTCGTCCGCTTCTTCTTCCTCCATCGGCTCTCCCCAATAGGCCTGCTTGGCCAGAAAAGCCGCATATGCAGATACCGGCACCACACAGGGAGATTGGAACCCGACCTTTTCCAATTCCTTCCGGGTAGTTTCCAGTGTTTGCCGGATCGAGTCTTCATTTTTACGGTAGGAATCTACTTTGTTGATTACAAACAGGATCCGGCATCTGCACTTCTCCTTAAGGAAGAGTAAATGCTTTCTTTCATCGTCCGTTCCGATTGCCTGTCCATTCAGCACACAAATCACCATGTCCGGGTCTGTTTCCCGGATTAATTTTTCTGTGATTATTTTATGTTCTACGTTATCCGCAGAATTCACACCCGGCGTATCAATCAGCCAAACCCGGCGTGTTTCTGGAAAACATGAACGGAAAAACGTACCAACAGAAATATATTCCGTCTGGTTGTCCGCGCTGTCATCCATCAGGTCTTCCAGACCGGCATTCAGATTCAAGGCGCCATCCCATTCATAGCTGAATCCATCCTCATACGGTTTATTAAAAATAGAATGGATCTTTGCAGTGCAGGCTTCGTTCTGCGTTTTGTTTACTTTTTTGCCTGCAAGCGCATTCAGAAGGGTAGATTTTCCGGCACTCATCGTTGCGGTGATCAAAACCTTTATCGGAACCTGCTGCTGAAATGCCCTGTTTTTCGTCCAGCAGTCTCGGAAGTATTCAAGTTGACTGATACCTTTCAACGAATTTTCTGCTCCATACAAAAATTCAAAAACTTCTCGCAGCTTTTTGCGATATCGCTTCTGGTACAACGCTTCCAGCTCCGCAAAGATCTTTTTGCCCTTTTCCCTGTCCGAAAATGCTGCTATAAAAATGCAATCTGCCAGCAGGCAATACCGGTAAGAAAAAAACTTGAACGCACGGAATTTAGTTGCAGTCGCCACCTTCAGGTTCTTCGGCAGTCCTCCTTCGGTATGTTCAGGTCCTTTTCCATCCAGCAATACCGAACGATACAGCGTTAAAGCCGCATTGGCCCAATCATCTTCTGTAGAATACTTACGAACCACATAGTCCAATACCCAAAGGTATCGCTGCCGGTATCCTTCCTGCTCGTTTTTTATTGGGTGTTCCTGAAGCATCTGTGCCACAGAAAGGCGATCCAATTTCATATTCTCACTCTTTTCCATTCTTAAAGTACCTTTACATAGTCCCCCTGACTGCGCACCCACATTTGAATACCCGTGCCAAAGACCTCGGCTTCCACAATCCAGCCCTTTTCCGTCACCTGCAAAACCTTTGCAGTGGGCAGTCGGTCAAGCACCGATTCCAGACTTGGCCCGGTATACTCGAACCGGATGGTCTGCAACTCGCCGCCGTACATAAACTGGATGCGCTTGCGCATCTCGCCCTCCTGAAAGCGGT
>ERZ506887.197-NODE-197-length-38334-cov-7.570522_pt1 | contig 38334 bp, 33 predicted proteins | sample MGYA00512905_ERZ506887 | MGnify/ENA metagenome assembly ERZ506887 | reverse complement strand
TTGCGTCGTCGGCAGGTGCACTATCTGGTCGAGCGTGACGGTACACGTCTGCCAGTTGCCATCGACGCATGTGGCAGGACGAGGATTTTCCTGTCGTAGATGCTGCGTCGCGTCAGTTTGTTATCATAAGAGAGTTTATGGACTTCCAGCACCGCCGTTTTCGGCGAGGGTGCTATAGCAAAAGGAGGATACCCAATGCTGTCTGTTGACGAGCAAATGCGTATCATCACCTCGGGCGCCGCGCAGATCGTTCCCGAGGCCGACCTTCGCAAGAAGCTTGAGAAGGGCGAGCCCCTCAACATCAAGCTCGGCGTCGATCCCACCAGCCCCGACCTGCACCTGGGCCACGCCGTGCCGCTGCGCAAGATGCGTCAGTTCCAGGACCTGGGCCACAACGTCACCCTCATCATCGGTAACGGCACCGCACTGATCGGCGATCCTTCGGGCAAGAACTCCACCCGCCCGCAGCTTTCGCAGGAGCAGATCGAGGCCAATGCCGAGACCTACGTGAGCCAGGCCATGAAGATTCTGGATCCCGAGAAGACCACCATCGTGCACAACGGTGACTGGATCTTGTCGATGGATCTGGCCGGTCTGCTGCAGGTGTGCTCCAAGTTCACCGTCGCCCGCATCCTCGAGCGCGACGACTTTACCAAGCGCTACCAGTCTCAGACGCCGATCGCCCTGCATGAGTTCCTGTATCCCGTGATGCAGGCTTACGACTCCGTGCAGATCAAGGCTGACGTGGAGATGGGCGGCACCGATCAGCTCTTCAACCTGCTCGCCGGCCGTGAGCTCATGGAGAAGATGGGCATGGAGCCCCAGATCGCGCTCACCATGCCGCTGCTCGAGGGCACCGATGGCGTGCGCAAGATGTCCAAGTCCTACGGTAACTACATCGGCCTGACCGACGCGCCCAAGGATATGTTCGGCAAGACCATGTCTATCCCTGACGAGATGATTGGCAAGTACTACCGCCTGGCGAGCTCGCTCACCCCGGCCGAGGTCGACAAGATCGACGCTGCTCTGGCCGACGGCTCTGCCGATCCCTATGAGCTCAAGCGCGCTCTGGGCCGCGACCTGTGCGACACCTACCACGGCGCCGGTGCCGGCGACGAGGCTCAGGCCGAGTTCGACCGCGTGTTCAAGGAGGGCCAGCTCGCCGACTTCCCCGAGAAGCACGTTGAGCTGACTGTTAACGACGAGGGCCAGATCTACCTCGCCGGCCTGCTCAAGGACCTGGGTCTTTCGGCCAGCGCCGGTCAGGCCCGTCGCGACATCGACGGCGGCGGCGTCAAGATCAACGGCAAGGCCGTGGCTCCCAAGAGCTACAACATCGACCCCAGCGCCCTCAAGCTGGGCGACACCCTCTCCGTTGGCAAGCGCAAGGGCTTCAAGCTGGTCTAGCAAGTAGGTCAACCTAACATGTGCAATAGGGCCGCAGCCGGAACGATTCCGGCTGCGGCCCTTTTTGGATGATCCCTTGGGGACGGAGGAAAACGGATCACCGAGGGGGTCGGTCTGGCCCGGTGATCCGTTTTCCTCCGTCCCCAAGGGATCATTTGGCGGTGCCGTTAAGCGGAAGGGGTGTTATCGGCGGCCTCCTTTTGGGCATACAATGGCTATTGGTTTGCTGCGGTGAAGGCCTGTCCGCTCCGCAGCTTTTTTCTACGGTTAAAGGAGTATATATGTCCGTTGAGGTCATGAGGTCTGTGATCGAGGCCGCCGAGGGGCGTGTTCCTGTCGACACGCTGTTTGCCAACGCGCAGATCGTCGATGTGTACGGCCAGCGCGTGGCGCCCGGTAGCGTTGCCGTCAAGGATGGCGTGATCGTCGGTGTGCTCTACGATGGTCGCGACGACGCCGCCGGTACGTATGAGGCTGCCGAGGTCATCGATTGCCAGGGCCGCTATCTTGCCCCCGGTTTTATTGACGGACACTTGCATATCGAGTCTTCGAACATCCGCCCTGCCGAGTATGCGCGCATGGCGGCGACGCGCGGTACCACCACCGCTATTGCCGACAGCCACGAGATTGCCAACGTGGCGGGGCTCGATGGCCTGCGCTTTATGATCGAGGATGGTCATCGCGCTCCTATTTCCATCAAGTACATGATGCCCTCGTGTGTGCCCGCACTGCCCGACGAGCAGGCCGGTGCCGTGATTACCGCCGCCGATATGCAGGCGTTTTTTGCCGAGCATCCGGGTGATGTCTTTGGCCTGGGCGAGATGATGAACCTGCCGGGCGTCTTTATGGCCGATCCCGAGACCTGTGCTCGTATCGACGCTGCCAACCAGACGCCGTCCAAACAGGTCGACGGTCACGCCCCGCTCGTTGCCGGCAAGGACCTCAACGCCTATGCCGCGGCTGGCATTATCGCTGACCATGAGTCGACGATTCCCGAGGAGGCACTCGACAAGCTGTCCCGCGGCATGTATGTGATGCTGCGCGAAGGCACGTGCAGCCATGACCTGGCCAACCTGTCTCCGATGCTGCTGGAAAACCCCGCCCGTGCCCGCCGCTGCTGCTTTGCGACCGACGACCGTGCTCCCTCCGACGCGCTTTCGACCGGTATGATCGATAACGCCTGCCGCGTGGCTATCGAGGCCGGCATCGACCCGGTGGTCGCCATCTCCATGGCGTCCCTTTCCACGGCTGAGGCATTTGGCCTGGACCACGGTTGTCGCGACCCGCACGAGCTCCGTGGCGCGATCGCCCCGGGCAAGCGCGCCGACCTGCTGGTGCTCAATGACCTGACGTTTGCCAAGGCTCCGCATCGTGTTTATGCCGCCGGTGCTCTGGTGGCGCAGGACGGCACCTTTGTGGGCGAGATCGCACCCGAGATGGCCGAGGTCGCAGCGCTTGCCGATGAGCTGCGTGCTTCCGTTAAGCTGCCGAAGCTTTCGCTCGACGTATTCGACTATGCCTTTAAGCCGGGCGAGGCCGTGATTGACGTGGTGCCGGGTAAGGCCATCACGGGCATGGTTCGCCCCGAGAACGCCGAGGGCCTGCGCCGCATTATGCTGATCGAGCGCCACGGCCGCGGCGTGTCGCTGCAGGCCGAGGGCGCCGACGGTGACGGCCCCGCTGGCCTGGGACTCGTTGGCAAGCATATCGGCCGCGGCTGGGTGCGCGGCTTTACCATCACCGGTGGTGCCATCGCCTCGACGATCGGACACGACTCGCACAACGTGTGCGTCGTGGGCGACAACGCCGCCGATATGATGGCCGCCGTTGAGGCCGTGGGCCAGGGCGGTCACGTGCTGGTGCGCAACGGCGAGGTCGTGGCGCGCATTCCGCTGGCGCTCGGTGGCCTGATGAGCGAGGGCACGGCCGAGGACGTTGCCGCGCAGCACGACGACTTTATGGTCAAGGCGCGCGCCATGGGCATCGAGCCGCCGCTCGACCCCATCATGGGCATCATCTTTCTGCCCCTGCCGGTGATTCCGACGCTCCGCATCCGCCCCGAGGGCATGTTCGACGTCACCACCTTCACCTACGCCGACTAGTCATCGGGGACGTTCTTAAACGACTAGCCGTCGGGGACACTCTTTGGCGTGCCGCCTGACGCCGCGACCGTGGGACCTCTGGCACGCGTGAGCTATTTACTAGGTCCATGTAACGTTTATGACCGCGGAGTCTTATTTGAGCTCCCTTTGGGTACGTTGGAATCGGATACACGTTCGATTCCAACAACCCCGAAGGGAGCTTTTCTATGTTTAAACTGATTGCATCCGATATGGACGGCACGTTGCTTGACGAAAACGGCCAGGTGCCTCCCGAGACCTACGAACTGATTCTGGCGCTACACGAGCATGGCGTGCATTTCGCCGCATCGTCAGGTCGTCGCTACGATCGCCTGTGCGAGTTCTTTGCGCCCGTTCACGACAAGATGGACTTTGTCGCCGCCAACGGCGCCCAGGTCTACGCCGACGGCAAGATGGTAGACCGTGAGGTGTATTCACACCTGGCGATTCGAAGGCTCGCCCAGGCTGTCGCGACGTTTCCCAATCTGCATCTTGCGCTTTTTGACCGAACCAAATCCTTTTTGCTCGATGACGAGAGCAAGTTCGTGCGTGAGGTCGATAAGGACCTTCCCAATGCCGAGCGTATTTGGGAGCTGCCCGATCCCAGTGTAAACATCATCAAGGCGAGTATCTTTTGCGATGACGGTGTCGTTATGGACAGCGCCTACGTGCTACAGCGCGAACTTGGTCAGCTCTTTACTTTTGCGCCTTCGGGCAACGCGTGGATCGATGCCATGCAGCCCGGTGTGTCGAAGGCCTCGGGTATCGCGCAGCTCGCGGAGCATTACGGCATTGGACGCGACGAGGTTATGGCGTTTGGCGACTCGATGAACGACTACGAGATCATTCGCTTTGTCGGCACGGGCTGCGCGATGGAAAACGCGCGCCCCGCGCTCAAAGCGGTTGCCGATCGCGTCGTAGGCTGCAACCGCGACCACGCCGTTCAGCAGGAGCTCCGTCGCGTGCTGAAGAGCCTCTGCTAGACCGGTAGTTGGGGACATTCCTTATGCGCCGGCAGTTCGGGACAGACTTAAGTGAGTGAAACCACTCATTGGGGACAGACTTAAATGAGTGCCGCCAGCGACTAGCCATTTAAGAACGTCCCCAATGACTACCGGGTTGCTGCTGCTAGGCGAGGGCAGCCATGATGGTGCGGGCGACGCCGTCGTGGTCGTTGTCGTATTCGGTGATGGCGTCGGCGGCCTCGCGGTCCTCGGGCTCGGCGTTGATCATGGCCATGCCGTGCCCCGCTGCCTGCAGCATGGGGATGTCGTTGATGTTGTCGCCGAAGGCCCAGGCGTCGGCGAGACGCTCGCCCAGATGCTCGCAAAGCCCAGCGAGTACCGTTCCCTTGGTGGCTCCCTCGCCCATGACCTCGATATTCATGGCGTACGAACGTGTGACCTCAATGCCTCCGAGCGTTTCGAGCTCCGCCGCGATGGCGTTGCGATCGGCTGGGTCGTGCCAGTACATGGCGATGCGTTCGAGCGTCTCGACCTCGTCGATCTTGCTGTCGATATCCATGTCGATTGGTGTCCGTGTGCGCTTGAGCGAAGCCGCGATGTGGGGGTCGCCGCCGCAGAATTCGTCCAGGCGCGTGTAGAGCGAGCGGGGGAGGAAGCACTGCCCATCCGCGAAGATATCGAAGGTCACATCGTGGCCGGCGGTGATGCGATGGACGCGATGGGCAATGCCGCGATCGAGCGGTCGGCTCAAAATGCGCGTAGCACGTGAGGCATCGGTGGGCGTACCGTCGTCGAGCTGCCAGACGCTGGCACCGTTGGCGCAGACCGCGTAGTGTACGGCGGGGTGGGCGAGGATGGGCTCAAAGATGCCCGACAGCGGGCGTCCCGTGCAGGGCACAAACTCAATACCGCGGCGTGCAAGCTCGTCGAGCATCGCCCAGGTGGCGTCGCTCATCTGCTTATCGCTCGTCAGCAGCGTTCCGTCCATATCGGAAAATACAATCATTTGATGCAGCCCTTTCTGCTGGCATAAAAAGCGTGGCCGAGGGCGGTGATGCCCTGGCCACGTTCGGGTTCTATTACGGTCCGCGTCTTAGCGATCGGCGAGCGGCTTGTACTCCAGCGGCTCGATAACCGGGCGATACGCGGGACGGATGATGCGATGCGCGCAGAAGAGCTCTTCCATGCGGTGCGCCGACCAGCCGGCCATACGGGCGACGGCGAACAGCGGCGTAAAGAGCGTCTCGGGCACGCCGAGCATCTTGTAGATAAAGCCCGTGTACAGGTCGATGTTGGCGCAGATGGGCTTGGTCATGCCGTGATCACGCATTACTTGCGGGGCCAGGCGCTCGATACGCTCGATGAGCGCGAACTCCTCGCCCAGGTCCTTCTTGGCGGCAAGCGTGCGCGCGTAACGGCGGCACACCTCGGCACGCGGGTCGCTCAGCGTGTAGACGGCGTGGCCCATGCCGTAGATGAGGCCCGTGCCGTCGAAGGCCTGCTTGTCGAGGATCTTGCCCAGGTAGGCTGCGACCTCGTCCTCGTCCTCCCAATTGGAGACATGCGCACGGATGTCCTCGTGCATGGACACGACCTTGGCGTTGGCGCCGCCGTGGCGCGGGCCCTTGAGCGAGCCGATGGCCGCGGCGTAGGCGGAATACGGGTCGGTGGCCGAGGAGGACAGCACGCGGCAGGCAAACGTGGAGTTGTTGCCGCCGCCGTGCTCGGCATGCAGCATGAGCATCACATCGAGCAGCATGGCTTCGTCGCGGGTGAATGCCATACCGCCGCGCAGCACCTGCAGGATGGTCTCGGCGGTGGAGAGGCCGGGTGTGGGGTGCGGTACATGAACCTCGGAGCCGCGGCGCTTGGCGACCGAGGCCATATGCGCGAAGGCGGCGATACGGGGGAGACGGGCGAGCATGGAGATGGCGACGTCGATTTCGTGCTCGGGTGTAATGGCGTCGGGCTCGGCATCGAAGGCGTAGAGCAGCAGCACGGCGCGCTGGAGCACGTTCATGATGCTCGACGACACCGTGGTCATGGGGAACTCGCGGACGTATTCGTCGCTCAGATGCCTAAAAGCACCCAGGCGTTCGCAAAAACCGTCGAGTTCCTCTTTGGTGGGCAGCGAGCCCGTGATTAGCAGGTAGGCGACCTCTTCGTAGCCGTAGCGATTCTCGGCCTGGGCGTTGTTGACCAGATCCTCGATGCTATAGCCGCGCAGCGTGAGCTTGCCCTGGTCGGGCACGACCTTGCCGTCGACCTTGTTGTAGCCGTGCACGTCCGAGATGCGGGTAAGGCCCGCAACCACACCCGAGCCGTCGGCGTTGCGCAGGCCGCGCTTGACGTTATGCTCGACGAACAGACCCTCGTCATACGGATCAGTCGGCATGCCGTGGTAGAGGTTTTCGCTCTCGGGCGAAATCTGGCGGCTCGCCTCATAATCCAAGACCAGGCGGCTCAGATGGTCATCGAAGCGGTAGTAGATTTTCTTGGCGTCGTAAGCCATGCGCGCTCCTCTCGGGGCCGTGTGGGGGCGGCGTGCTTGGGTGCAGATGCGCCGGCCTGTTCCCGTACGGCCTGTTCGCTACAGGCGGTACATAAAGTTGAAGACGTCCTCGCGCTGGATGGACACGTTGACGCCCGAAAGCTCGCCGGCCTCGGCCAGCGCCTTCTGCAGCTCGGCGAAGTCGAGCTTGGACTCGGCGGTATCGGCCAGCATGGTCATGGTGAAGATGTCCTCGATAATGGACTGCGTGATGTCGCGGATGTCGACGTTGGCCTCGCCTAGGACACGGGTGACGCCGGCGACGATGCCGGGGCGGTTCTTGCCAAGGACGGTGATGACGATACGGGAGGACGAGATCTCGGCCATGGGAAACCCTTTCGCGTGATTGCGGCGCGCGCGGGGCGCTCCGCTACGGTACAGTGTTCATCATTGTACCTGTCTGGCGCAAAAAAGGCGCGCTCGCTGCGGCGTTACATGCCTGCAACATGAGCGTAAGGGGGAAGGCCGCACGGGGAAGAGCCGTCTGGCGCGTGTCCGGCTCGTGTTGGGTTGATTTCCGATCTCGGCCGAACACATTGAGCGGACAGGCCGTTCCCGCAGTCAGCCGAACGCCTCCGACGGCTGATTCCGAACTGGAAGCGGAGGGCATCCCCGCCCTTCGTTAGGGGATACCGCTCCGCGGCGCATGCCGCGGGCGGCGCCCCTATCGGACCACCGTGACCTCAGTTGGGATGGGCCCAGCACTGCCGCGTACTCGGTGAGCTAGAGCCAACTGTTCGTCTTCACGTCGCGTATGGCGATATTTCGGTCGTCCGGCTCGGTGATGCCGTAGCCGAACGCCTGGAGCGTCTCGATGGACTCCTGGATCCTCTGTTGGAACATGGGACCCGGATCGACCCTCGGCCCGAGGTGCCCGCGCCAAAGGCACGGCGTGGCGCGCAGCATGTTATGGATTTTGGAGATGGGCTCGATGCCGGCGTAGACGTTGAGCGTCGCCATGGCGTCCTTGTGGCCGAGGATCGATTGGAGCGCCTTGATATCGCCGCCTTGGCGGATCCACTGCGTTGCGAACGTGTGGCGAAGGCCGTGGAACGTGATCAGCTCGTCGTTGGTGCCCATGAGGCCGTTGGTCTCCGAGAACGTCTTGAACGCCCTGCGGATATAGCTTGTCGTCGCGAAGGTCGCGCCCGGCTCCGACAGGATGTAGCAGTCCCCGATCTCGACCGCCCCGGTAAGGTCGCGCAAGCGCAGCTTTCCGCAGTCGATCTCGTGGGTCTCCTTCAGGAAGGGGAGTAGGCCGACCGGGTCGATGGGGATACCCCTGGCGTCATGGGTCTTGGTGTCCTTGATGAACGAACCCATTCCCTTCGCGTACGCCACCGAGTGTCTGATCGAGATCAGGCCCGTCTCGAAATCCACATCGCACCACCGAAGGCCGCAGACCTCGCCGATTCGCATCCCCGTGTGCAGGGCGAGTACGACCGCCCTCTAATCCTCGGCGGACCAATCGAGTCCGAACTCCTTTCGGGCATCCTCTTCGCTCATGACTTCGAGAAGGTCTCCGGGTTGGCAACGAAGGGCGAGGCATAGCTGCTCGAGTGTGTTGAAGCGAATGCCGCGAATATGCCCTTTTTTAATACGGGACAGGTTCACGGGCGTGGTTCCAATCCTTTCGGCAAGTTCGTTCGAGGAAATCTTTCGCTCGGCCATGATCTTGTCGAGGCGAACAATTACGGGCATGGCGTTTCCTTACGCAATCTCGTCGGAGTCGAGGTACAGCTCTCGGGCGTACAAGAAGAGCTGGGAAAGCATGAACAGGACGATGCCGAGAACCAGAGAGGTCCAATCGAATGATGAAGCGATCTCTTGGGCGCCGACGGCCCCCTCGCCGCCAAACATCGAAACGGAGGTTTTGAGTGAGCCGGCGTAGAGGCTGGTGGCAGCTTGAACAACGAAGAGAATGCCGAGCACCTTCAAGCATGTCGCAGACCCTTTCTTGAAGGGGTCTGCGCTCTTGATCGTCCACACGAGAACGGCGCTGAGGATGGTCGTAGCGATACCGATGACGGCAGGGACCAATGTCGAGATCGCAAGGGCTGGATACGCGGGGGAGTCTGCAATTACAGGGTTGTCGAGCACTTCGATTGCTGGCTTTAAGGAGAACGCCACTTGTGCGATGGCGGTGGCGCAAAGGGTCGCAGAGGCTATCGCACATGCGATGCGGAAGGAATGAAGCCGGGGAGTGCGATTGTCGGAACTCATAATAACCTCCGAAGAATTTAAAAAACTCAGGTTACTTTTTAACAGTTTATGTTAAATTGACTTTGCCGGCAAGTAATCACAGCATGCTGCAACCGAAACCCCTCTAGATTGGAGAGGATTATGTTCAGTACTGTTAAGTCGTGTAAGCTCTTGGTTTTCCTCGGCCTCGCTCTTTAGTTTGTTGCTGCCGGGAGCCCCCGCTTTTGCGGATACCCCGATGCCTCCTTCCCAGGAGAGCAGCCAGTGTGCCCTCGTTGAGCCCCTCGGGTATACGGACGACGTCGTCGATACCTACTGGAGCTACAGCTGTCCTCGCGGCGTAAGCGGGCACAGCATCTCGATGTTCAACATCTCTTACAAGACGATCTCCTACCGAAATGGCTATCGCCGATCCGCGCATCATAGGGAATCCCGCCTCGCTGCAATGTGCTCCTGTGGTGTTCTTGGCACAACTGATAAATGGCAATTTGTCTATAGCACCTACTAGATGCGAGGAAGGGCCGAGCATTTTGTTCGGCCCCTCTGTTCCGACTGGATGAGGTTAAGGTTGGCGATGAATATGCTCAAAATCTCGAAGGCGATCTTTAGGTCGCTTCTCTCCTCCAGGTCGCTCTGTGTTGTCGTTGTTGCGTTGATGGTTCTTTGTGCTCTGCCCGTCTTCAGGAGCGCGGCTGGCATCGACGGACGGGTCGAATACCTCGAGTCGGGAATAACCCGTGTTGAGCAGGAATTGTCAGCATCCTATGCGGATGCGCTTGTGAATGCGGGGGAGGACGGTGTCTATACCTCTTCATCAAGCATGCCCGCGCTTCTGTACCCTCTTGCCGCGGGACGTCTTATCTTGGCACCGCTCTCTCCCCTACTTCCGTTTCTGCAGATATCGGATGGAGAGTACACCTATTATGACGGATCGAAGGAGTACTTGCTATGGGTCGCAACGGCCGTTGCCGTCTCGTTCCTTGCCGCGCGTCTTAACAAACGTGAAAAGCTCATCATCCAGGCACCGATGGGCGAGCTGGGTAGACTTGTTGCATCGAGCGTATGGGCGAGTGTTTTTGCAATGCTTGCCGTCCTCGCCATCAATCTTCCAGGGATAATCGCCGCGCTTGTGAAGAATGGCCCGGGCTCGCCGTTCTATCCGATAGGCTACATTCAATATGCGACTCCGGTTATCAAACCGGCTTGGCTGGTGTTCGCGCAGACGGCCATCTTGCAATTCTTGGTGGCAGCGTTCATCTCGCTTGTCGTTCACCTTGCCGTGAAGATTGCCAATAACCCTACGCTTGGAATCGTGTTCGTATGTGCCCTGATGGGGGTGACGATGGTTCCCGGGTATTACGGAAGATCCATCGCTTTACGTGAGTTCGCCCTGTTGAATCCCCTTACGTATGCGAACACTGAGTTGACCGTCGGCGCCTATAGCCCGTACCCGACAACGCAGATAGTGAATCTGCCTGGACTTTGCTTCGAGCGTGGCGCGATTGCCCTCGTATGCGCAATCGGGATCGAGGTGCTGGCAATTAGCCTGCTTTGCGTTGCTGGAAAGAGCGGCTTCGCGTGCCCGATATCCCCGATTTGTCTTGAGAGAGGTTCCTTCACTGCATCGAGAACGGCAACTCGTTCGAGTGCTTGTGCCTCCGCCGTTGCATACGTAAGAACGATGGGGAAACTGCTCCTGCGTTCTCCTACCCTCGCCGTATGCGCGATTGCAATGTCGACGACGATGCTGGCCCCGGCTCTGGTCGAGATGTTTCCTGACGCTGATAACGTTTCCGCTGTTCGGTATAGGGATGGGGAGCTCCGTTCAATAGATCGGTATCTAGAGCAGAACGCTGCGAATATGGACGTCGAGGGCAAAGCGGCCCTGGAAGACATGCGGGATGCTCTTTCGGGTTTCGTGTACGCGCCTATGCCTGCGGAGGGGTTTCGAAGCCTTGCGACGTACGAGCGCGCTCGAGGTGAGCTGGGCGCGGCAGATGCGACTCTCCTGCAATCGATCGGAATCGAGCCGGAGACTCCTTCTCGTGCGGAGGCGCGCGCCCTTCTGCTTGAGTCGATCGCGAGCTTGCCGGACCCCAAGGTTTACGAGTTAAGTACGAAGATGCCCCCATTAATCCTCCTTTCGTATCTCCAGGCAGCGCTTCCCTCCTTATTTTTGCTGTTGCCCGTGGTTGTCACATCGCTCGCGTGCACCCACCTGCAGTGTCGTTCCCTTCTGGTTCTCCAGATCCCCGCAACAGCGCATGTGCGTTTTCTGACGGCTGTTGCGCTGGCTCTCCTGCTTGGCTTGGTGCTGCTTTTGGTGTCGATGGTTCCCGCTGTCGTTGTGTCCGTGATTAAGAACGGTGCGGGTGGATCGGAGTATCCCGTCGCTCTCATTCGGGCGGGAGCTTCGACAACGTCCATGGTGGGGGAGGCGGTGTTGTGCAGTATTCCGTTGCTGGTCATGGCATACGGCGTGATTTCCGTCGTCGCTGCGTTGACAGCAGCGATTAGCCGCAACCCCGTTGTCACCGGAATGGTTTGCGCGGTTCTCTTGGTGTTGGGTTCGTTGAGCGCTCATGTTGAAAGCGTGGGCATGGGCGTCGCGCTGCTGGCTCCATTCGCCTCGTTTGATCCCGCTTCCCAGGTGGGGACGATTGGGTTCCTTGGGCGAGGGACGAACGCGACGCCTTTTGGAGAGGTCGTCGGCGCATCGGGCGCTCTGCTGGTGGTCTTGGGCGCCGTATCTCCGTTGATGGTGCGCCTGAGTGTTCCAAAGATCGAAAGGGGATGATCTCGATGATTGACCTTCAAACGCTGACGATCTCTTATGGAAAGAAGGTGCTCGTAGATTCGGTGAACGCTGAGTTTGCCCCGGGTACGGTCTACGGTCTCGTCGCTCCGAACGGGCATGGAAAGACGACGTTGCTGCGTGCGATGGCAGGTTTGCCGGGTCCTCGCGTGGACGGGAGCATCGTTCTGGATGAGGTGCAGGGTACGGGTGCGAGAGAGGTCCGTTCTATGATCTTCTATGCACCTGGTGAGGGGACGCTGCTGTATCCCGGATTGCGTGCGGAAGATCACCTCAAGATGGTTTGCGATATGTGGCCGCATGCTCGCGATATCGAAGAGATAGTGGAACAAACGCAGATAGGCGAGTTCGCGAAGATGAGGATCCGCACTCTGAGCCAGGGCATGAAGCAGCAGCTTACCCTGGCGATTGCGTATGCGACGGGCGCGCGGTACCTTCTATTAGATGAGCCCATGAACGCGCTCGACCCCAGCAGGGTGGACTTGCATTCCGAGATTCTCAGGAAGCTGGCCGATTCTGGTACGTGCATCATCATGTCATCCCACATCTTGGATTCGGTCGATAGGCTGTGCGATGAGATTCTGTTTTTGAAGGATGGGAGGCTCATTAGAAGCATTCCGCAAGATGATGCTGCGCCGAAGTCTCCTGGATCCCATTTCGCAAAGCCTGCCGGACGCGCCGAGGGTGCGCTAAGCACGTATCGGCGACTCTACGAAAAGGGCGGGTAGAAATGCAAGTTAAAAATCTATGTGGCCAATGTGATACCGTTGAACCCGCATATCGATACCGCTCAGCCATTCGCCTCGCCCCCGTCGCACGTATCTTCATCCGGTCTGTTACTTTTAATCTAACAATTCTTTGAGGAACGTAGGTGCTTCTAAATGTACTGTCGACTTCTTCTCAAACTAATCCTAAGAGACAGGGCCGTATGGATTTGTACGCTCGTTCTCGCTGCAGCCTTCTCCATCCCCATTGCGTTCAATTCACCCATCTACGGGCCCTTCTTCATGAAGCAGGGCATGCAGGGCTTCGTCGACGCATTCAATACGCGCGCGCCCCAGGCCAGCGGCACAGACCTATCTCCAGAGCAGCAAAATGACGCGGAGCTTGCAAGATACGCGAACGCCGCCCTCGCCGCTCAAACCGACGCCGCCTTTCTCGATTCTGCCGAGAGCTACTACGCGCTCATGGGCGAAGGCTTCCAATCCGGGTCCATCGTGGGAGACCGAGAGACCAATGACGCAGCGCTCGCATATTGCCGTGCCCTGAGCAGCTCCGGCATCACGGATATCCCGGCCTCCGCAAACGACCTGCCATTCCTTTCCTTCCTGCCTTACGCCATTGCCCAGGCGCCGTCTTTCCTTCCCTTCATCCCCTTCCTTCTCTCGTCGATACTCGTGCTCGGCGCCACAAGGCCCGGGACCCTGGCGGCAAAGGCGCCCGTGCCCAAATTCCGGCGCCTTATCCAAACCGTGTTTTCGATAATTGGCGCGGGGACCGCGATGCTCCTCGCCGGCCTCGCACCCGGGAGCATTTACGCCTTGGCCCTAAACGGCTTCGGGCAAACTGGGTACCCGATCGCCTTCTTCCATAACGGCGTGCTTGCCACCACGACCGCGGGAGACGTCTTCACGACCCTGCTTCTCGCGCTGCTTGCGGGCGGAACCTTGATATCCGTTTGCTCCGCCGTCCTATCGACCGCAACGAGGCGCGTCTTCGCAGGCCCCCTTGCCTCCGCGCTGCTTGTCGCGGCCCCGGCATTCCCGTTACTGTCCGATTCGGCGCTGGAGCATAATGCCGTGCTCGGGCTCCTGCCGCTGGCCGTGTTCTCGCCTATCGAGGCCACGGGCTACGTGGGATGCTTCCCGACGGAATTCATCGGCTCCGGTTCAGGCAGCGCATCGATGCTTGCCGTGGCCCTGGCATACGTCGCGGTCCTTTTTGCGGTCGGCGCCGTTGCGGCACGTTCGCCCAAACAGGCTGGACCCGCTAAAAAGCACCATGGGCTCGAGCTTCTAGACGCGAGCGTGGGATACGGGAGCACGACGGTACTTTCAATCGGGTCGCTTTTCCTGGGCCCGGGAACGGCGGCGGGCCTCGTTGCCCCCAACGGCTCGGGGAAAACCACCCTTCTTGAAGCGCTGTCGGGCCAATTTCCCACCCGCATCCGCTCGGGAAGCCTGGTGGCAGACGGAATCAGCCAACGTCGATCAGCCGAATTCGCAGAACTCGTCTACCTGAGCTCTTCGGGCAGCGCGGATCTCTACCCCACGCTATCGGCCCTCGAGCACCTCTCTTTCGTTAGGGAGGCGTGGAAATCGGCCGCCGACATCGACTCGCTCTGCAGCTCCCTCGGAATCTCCCCATATCTCGACAAGCCGACCCGTAAACTCTCGACAGGAATGAAGCAGCAGGTAAAGCTTGCCATGGCGATATCGACCGATTGCCCGTACCTCATCCTCGATGAACCGCTGAACGGCCTCGATCCGGGAAAGCGGAAAACCTCCTGCGACGCGATGCGCAGCGAAGTGGCGCGGGGACGCAGCGTGCTCATCTCAAGCCATCTGCTCGACGACCTGGCAGACCTCACCAACTCGTTCTACTTCATCGAAGCCGGCACGCTCGTGGAAAAGATCAAGTCGTCCTCGCAGACGCTCAAGCAGGAATACCTCGATACATACGAAGGAGGTGAATGACATGAAACTATTTGAACAGCTGAAGCCCAATGCGTCGCGCATGGCTGTCTACGCCATCCTCGTGGCAACGGCTTTATGCGGAATCGCGGCACCCGTCTATGCGCTCAACGGGGAGAAAGGCGATGTCGAACCCGCGTACATGGCTTCGACGGTTAAAGACCGGTACAAAGCCTTCTCTGGAGACACGTTTTACGTAGCAGAGTACGACACGACCTACCGTGAGCTTCGCTACAACAAGAGATACGAATATCTAGGCGCAAATGCAATCAGCTATACATCGGGTTGGTACGGCTCCCACTATGGACACATAACCCAGTTCAAGTGTAACTACCGTGTGTACAACTAAAGCAACCGGCTGGGACGAGGGGCGACGCAAAAGCGTCGCCCCCGTTTTTAACCATGCCAGCTGAACCTGGTTCAGGCTTCAATGCAAGAAGAAGCAGGCAGAGGTCCAGATTTCGGACAAGAAGAGGGCGCTCGCGCGCGAGGTGCGCAAGGCACGCAACCACGCGCTCATGGTCGCCGGCGGGCTCATCGTGAACCACGCGCCGTGCGGCAACTGGAAACGCATCGACTGGGACAGGCTTGCGGCGTGAATCGACCGCCACGGATACAAGATCACCGGCTCCACGCAGCACGGAATCTGGACCCGTAACCTTTCGTAGCCCAGATCAAAATACCGGTTGTTTCCAGAAATCCTCTAGGAGGCGTCTAGATAGAGGATTTCTGGAAATGCAAATAACAATAATTTAGATTCCGAGCGTATCGACCGGAGCAACAACGATGCCTTCGCTAGTTACGTGAGCCGGCATACCAAACCCGATGACGATGAGTTTCGCCGCAGGCGGCCTCTCCCCGCGATCGACCAGCTTTCGCTCAAGTCGAAGCAGATTTTCCACTGCCTCTGGGACTTGGGGGCTCCCGAGCTTAACCTCAACGGCAACCCACGAGCCGTCACGACGATGGACAATCGCGTCGACCTCTAGGTCGTCAGCGTCGTGGTAGTGAGATACGGTCGCATCGCTGGCCGCCGCGTAAACCTTGAGATCGTGCAGCACAAGGGATTCGAAGAGCAAGCCAAGGGTCTTCGGATCGGATGACAACGACTCCGGATCCGCACCGATGAGGGCGACGGCGAGCGATGAGTCCGCAAGGTGCCGCTTCGCGCCCTGCCGCAACTTCACCGGCGACCTGAGAGCCGGATGCCACGCGGGGACATCGTCGACGATATTGATACGGCGCAGCGCGTCCATGTAGCCGGTAATCGTATTCTTTGAGACGTCAACACCCAAATCCCTTTCGATGGACCTCATGCCGGCAAGAGTTGATTCATTGCGTGCAAGCGACGAGAGCAAGGCCCTTACCTTAACCGGGTCACGTTTCACTCCATCCGCCCTCGAAACGTCAGACTCGCAAACACCGTCAATATAGGCGGCGGCTATCCGCATTGCGTCGGCAGTTGTCTTACCGACCGCTTGGGGCCAACCGCCGCGGCAGAGCAAATCCGCGATACCGGCGATACCGGCGATGGATCCGAGTGACGCCGCAACGGAATCGCCATCGAGCAGCGCACCAAGCGAGACCGCTCCCGACGAAATACCGAGCTCGAAAAGCGTCATGGTATCCATCCGCAAACGGGCGATTCGACCCACACCGCTGTGCATCGGCTGGTTCTCGGCTCGCGGCGTCGCAGATCCGGTGAGAATGAACTGTCCTGGCTCCCCTCCCCTGACATCGCATTCGAATCGCACGGCGTCCCATAGCTTCGGTTCTTCCTGCCATTCGTCGACAAGCCTCGGGGTCGGTCCGACAATTGCTTGGGCCGGATCGAGACGAGCGAGTTGGAGGGCCGCAAAACCGCCAGATGGGTCGGAGAGAGATAACGATGACTCGGCAAATCTCTGAGCTGTCGTTGTCTTTCCACACCATTTCGGCCCCTGAATGAGCACTGCACCAAAAATGCCAAGGTCGCGCTCGACCAAGCAGTCAACACAACGTCCTATATACCTATCCATCGGCTTTCCCTCCAATCATTCATTTGAAATTATAGCGTCTATCTGCGTCGTTGGGACAAATAACGATTACTTATTGGGACGATTGACGGTAATTTATTGGGACGATTGACGATAGCTCGTTGGGACGATTTCCATTTTCTTAAGGCACTAATCAACGAGACCCACTGTGAGCTATGAGACGGATAAATTTAGCTGACGCCTCTCATGAGTTCAGCAATGCTGATTTGAAATCCGTCGGCAATCTTCTTGAGATTTGAGAGGCTGACATTACGCCGCCCGACTTCAATGCTCGCGTAGTAGGATCGATCCATTTCAATCAAATTGGCGAACTGCTCCTGGCTGCACCCGAGTCCAGCGCGAAGCTCTTTGCATCTCATGCCGAATGATTTCTGAGCGTCTTCGTATCCATGACAAAAAGAGTCATGGATTGTTGTATAAAAGCCAACGGACTATATACAACAATCCCAGTTAAGGCGCATAATTATCTCTATTGGAAAGCGCTCTGATGCCCAGTCGGATAGGGCACGGAAAAGGAATGGAACAGCACAATGACCCAGGGAAAGCACTTCGCTGCCGGTGGCGATCACTTCGCTGCACTGCCAAGCAAAAAGATTCACGCCCCGAAGGGGATCGCGCGCCTGACTGTCACCGCGGCGACCATGGCCGCCATGACCGGATCGAGCCTCATCTCACCGTTCACGGCATTCGCCCAGACCGGTGACGGGGGCACGCAGCACCCCGCCGTGATGTCGCCGATCGCCGCCCACGCCGGCGCGGCATCCGGTACCGGTGCGAAATCCGCCGCACAGACCATCGCGGACCTGCAGAAGGCAGTCGACGAGGCGAAGGCGAAGGAGGACGCCGCCAAGGCATCCTACGATGAGGCCGCCGGCCCCTACAACGAGGCGGCTTCCGCCCGCGACCAGGCCAAGGCATCCTACGATTCGGCAGTCAGCGCCGGCACGGCAGCCGACCGAGCAGCGATGGACGAGTACGCCCGTCAGGTCGCGGAGGGCAAGGACGCCGCCGATGCCGCCGGCAAGGACCTCGAGCAGGCGAAGGCGGGTCTCGCAGACGCCAAGGCGGATGCATCCGAGAAGGACGAAGCGTACCAGTCCGCCCTCAAGGCGGCCCAGGATGCCAAGGATGCCCTCGATAAAGCCAAGGCAGATGCCGTAGGCGCCACCCCGGAGGCAATCAGTGCCGCCGAGCAGGCGGTACGCGACGCCACGGATGCCGTGAGCAGGGCACAGGCCGAACTCGACAACGCCAACGCGACGCTTGCCGATGCCCAGTCCAAGCTGGTTGCGGCCCAGTCTGCAAAGGATTCCGCCGATTCCGTCCTCGCCGCAGCCCAGCAGAACAAGGACACGGCGGATGCGAAGGCCGCAGCCGCCAGCGCCGCCTACGAGAAGGCGAAAGCAGACCTCGCCGCAGCGGAGGCCGGTGCGAGCGGTCCAGAGTATGATGCGGCAAAACAGAAGGTCGCGGACGCAGAGGCAGCCCTCGCTGTCGCACGAGCGGCACAGTCCCAGTGCGAGTCCGAGCTCGAGCAGGCACAGTCCGCTGCGGCAACGGCACAAGCCGACCTGAATGATGCCCAGACGGCTCTCTCCGTAAAACAGCAGGCCGCGGCCGATGCCGAATCCGGTGTGAACGCCGCCCAGTCCGCTCTCGATGTCGCGAACGCCGACCTCGATGCGGCCAAGCAGGCGAATGCCGACGCCGTCGCCAAGCTGGACGCCGCGAAGCAGGCTGTCAAGGACGCCGAGTCCGCCAAGGCAGCCGCCGACGTAGAGCTCGCGAACGCCAAGGCCGCAAAGGATACCGCAGACGCCGCCGTGACCGCCGCGCAGCAGAAGGTCGACGATGCCCAGGCAAAACTCGATTCCGCCGACGCGCAGCTCAAGCAGGGAGCCATCGGCTTCTTCCGTGCCATGGGTGCCGAAGATGCAGCCAACATCATCCTGAACGCCAAATATGCCGGAAAGACCGAAGTCGGCAACTCCAAGGACGCCACGTCTCTTGACAATATGCTCAATGCGATCAGGTGGATGAAGTCCGTCAACGACTACCGCAAGTCGGTCGGCCTGTCCGAGCTCCAGGTCACCTACAAGCTCATCGCCGGTGCCATTGCGGATGCCAACTACAGTGACACCGTGCTCGATCATGCCCGTCAATATGATTTTGCCGAAAACCTGGCATGGAATTACGGAATCGATCCGAGTGGGCAGTGGATCGAACAGGAGAAGGGCTTTTTCGACAAGGCAACGGAGGCCCTTTATGGAGTCACCGGTCTTGTCGGCAAGGATGCCTATGATTTCTATGCAAAGAACGGCGTCGCAATCAACCATTGGATTGCAAACAACTGCCGCTGGGAGAACGGCAGCAGCGGCACCGTCGGCCATTACATGAACATCATCAATCCCGAACTCGCCGTTATGGGAATGGCAACCTGCACCAAGGGCACCATGTCCGGGCTTCAGACGCAGTGCTACACCGCAGAGATCTCCGGCTGGTCCGGCTCCGGTTGGAACATGAACCCCATCTCCGTCGACGAGTACGAGCAGAAGCTGACCTCCTATATCAACGGTCTCAAGAACGCCAAGAGCGCACTCGACGCAGCCAAGGCCGATCTCGCATCCAAGCAGCAGGCAGCCACCGACGCCGCTGAAACCGTCCAGCAGAAGCAGGACGCAGCGGATTCCGCACAGGCAGATGTCGATGCCGCAAAGCAGGGTGTTGCCGATGCCCAGCGTGCCGTCGATGCCGCAAAGGCTGATCTCGCATCCAAGCAGCAGGGCGTCACGGATGCCCAGACCGAGCTTAATGCGGCGAAATCGGACCTCGATGCCGCCAACGCGGCAGTCGATACGGCAAAGTCGACCGTCCAGCAGAAACAGGTCGCCTTTGATGCCGCCAACGCAGCCGTAACGGCCGCACAGACCAAGCTGGATTCCGCCAAGGCGGACACCGAGGCCAAGCAGCAGGACGTCACGGTTGCGAACGCCGATCTCGCGAAGTTCTTCCAGGACGTCGCCGACGCCAAGAAGGCGCTCGATACCGCAAAGAGCGTCCATGACGCGGCGGCAGCCGATCAGGCCGAGAAGGCGACCGTCCTCGCCGCCGCCGAGCAAAAGGCGGACGCCACCGCACGCGCCCTCGCGGATGCCCAGCGTGCCGTCGATGCCGCAAAGGCCGACACCGGCGTTGCCGCCGACAGGCTCACCGGCTCCCAGACCGATCTCGAGGACGCACAGTCGAACCTCGACATCCTCACCGATCTTGCCGCGAAGCTCGCAGAGGCACAGCAGCGCGAGCAGGATGCAGCAAAGGCCGTCAATGACACCAAGGCCGAACTCAATGCCGCAAAGGCTAACGCCATCGCCGCGGAGTCCCTGGTCTCCGCCGCCGAGCAGGCGAAGGCACAGGCAGACGCCAAGCTGGCGAAGCTGAACTCCATCGATGCCGATGCGGCGCTCGCCTCCGGCCATGACGCGAACGCGGATGATGCCCTCAACGCGCTTTTCGCCGCCGCAGTCGAGGCACGTGCCAAGGTCGCGCCAGCCAAGGCCATCCTGGACGAGAAGCAGGATGCGGTGGACGGGCTCCAGCCCGGCTATGATGCGGCACTCGCCGCCTACGAGCAGGCGAAGTCCGACCGCATCGCAGCGGAGCAGGAGCTTTCCGATGAGATCGCCCGTCAGGAGGCGGAGGAGGCCACAAAGAAGCAAGCGGCATACAGCCCGAAGCACCTCGCCGGCACGGAGACCGCCCAGACCGGCAGCCTCGCTCAGACCGGCGACCGCGCGGGACTGATCGGCGAGACGTTCGCCATCGGCGGTACCGTCCTCGTGGCGGCCGGTGTCTTTCTCGACCAGAAGAAGCGCCGCGAGCAGATGTAAAAGCGAGCCGGGCGTTGGATATCGGCTGGTGTCCAACGCCCGGCTTCATGGTCAGGGAGATCGGTGTGAGAACAAAGGCTATTATCGTTGCGCTTCTGGTGTGCCTTTCGGCACCTCAACTTGGATGTGCCAGCGTTGCAAAGCAAGGAAGCGGCTCTACGGAAAGGGCCGCCACAGTGGTAAAGAACAAAGACAAAAAGAAGCCAAGCGAAGAAAAGGCGGCGCAAACCTCTGGAGCCAAGACCGAGGAGAAGAAAGAGTCCGACGGCAAGGACCAGAAGTCCGATGACTCCAAGAAGGAGGATAACAAGTCCTCCGACTCGTCAAAGTCGGACAGTAAGGGCGATTCTTCCCAGTCCAAGCAGAATTCCGGCAGTTCTCAAGGTTCAAGCGGCAATAACTCCTCTTCCAACGGCGGTAGCCAGAAGAAGTGGGTTGCCGAGCAGGGGCACTGGGAGACCGACTACGGCCAGGTCTGGGTCCCGAACGTCGTGTACGTGCGCCACGGCCGCTTCATCTGCAACGCCTGCGGCGCGACCTTCGACTCGAAGAACGGATTCTACGCCCATAGCGACGCGATGTATGCTCAAGGTCAGAACCATGATGGCTACACCGACGACTCATATACCACAAGCGAGGACCAGGGACATTACGAGCAACAGGCGACCGGTAGGCACTGGGTCGTGGACGTGGCCGGGCACTGGGAGTAATGTGCATCGTTCCTCTCCTCTTACATTCGGTAAATAAATATTTATTTGCGGGCGGCCGGTTTCGGCCGCTTTTTTAACGCCCATTCTGGGAGTAAGCGATAGGAAAGCAATCAAACGAGAGACCATATGACTGTGCGTACATGTTGGCATAGTCATATGGTCACATATTTCCAGCTGCGATTATGCTGCGACAACTCAACCGTTAGTGCTTATTAAACAGCCGGTCAAATCCTAGTTTGCCCAGTGCTTGGCTTATCTGCCCCACCTGAATCTCCGTCTCCACGCCATCCTTGCCGAAGACGGTGCTCATGTTCTCAGCGGTCGGGATGACCGTTTTCACCTCACCCGTGGTGAGGTCGATACGTTGGCTGCTGACCTGGTTCTCAAGATGGATCTGACCATCGGATCCAAAGACACTCTGGAGCATGGCTGCCTCCTTGCAAGAGGCTGTCGCCCCCAAGATAACAGACGGGCGGATCCGGCGCAGCATATAACGCTCGATAATACATGACCATGTTAATGTAGTCATATGTTCACGTATTACAAGCTGGGACCTCATGTATTAGAGCTCGAGCAGCGCCCGTGCGTCCTTGGCGTCTCGCGTCCGATCGTCATCAAATGGCTCAAGCCGGGCTGGCGCGATGAGTGGGATGAGGTCGTGAGGCGGATGGACGCCGGCAGCGTCACACCCATCCGCCTCACGGACGATGAGATCGCGTGGACGCCGGAGGCCGTGACCGTCAGGGCGTCCGGCGGGGAAATCATCGGGCTCGATACGTGGGGCATGGCGAAGGTTCTTACCGGAGCCTATGGTCCCGGCTCCCCCGGTCGTATTCCTACGATATCGCCCCTAAATCACCAATGTGTCAGATAAAGAATGATGCAATGGTTATGATCAAGCATACGGCGGATGCGGCGACTGCGCCTTTTTTCCTCTCCTTTAGCCCGACGAACAGGGTTGCCGTAAAGTAAAGGGCGGAAAGGCAGTCTATGGCAAGCAAAACGAGTTCCTTGGGCGGTTTCAGCAAAAGGTCGCTAGCAAAGAGTAATGCGAGCAGGGCAAAGCCGATTGTGTTCAAGTATCTCGATTGATTTTGCGACAGCATGGCAACCGCCTTTTAGAACATGTAAGTGAAAAGTCGGTACGATGTCATTGCGGTTGCAAACAAGCCGCCGCCAGGACCGGTTGTTACGAGACCGGCGATAACGCATTTTCTCGGTTTCCAGCTCATGACAGACCCCTCTCTCATGGCGAAACGCATACATTATGAGATATGCACATTATCTCGCTGATTAATTTCAATATCCATCATCTAACTAAAGAATACTGACTCACTGGTTCAGCGACGATGCGTTTTTACCCTTGCGTTCCCACTCGCGTAACCGCCTCGCCGCGTCGGCGGTCGGAAGGGTCTCCGTCTCGCAATCAGCAACCTTGTAACCGTATCTGTCGAGCCAGGCGGCAAGCGCATCCCAATCGACGCGCTTCCAGTCGCCGCCCGGCGCGTACTGCATCACGAGGCCTCCGGCGACCACGAGCGCGTGGACATGCTCTCCTTGCAGGCCAGCGATGATTCCGCCGGTGCATACGATGCTAGGTCGCTGTGCCGGCACTGCGCAAACGTATTGGCCTTTGTGCCCCTTTTGGCAACTTTAGCATGACTATAGGTTAAACCAACCCACAGTCATGAGCACGTTAACGTAGTACTATGCTAATTACTTAACATGCTCACGTATTTCTATCTGCGTCTTAGAATTACTTAATGTAGTCGCATGTTAATGTGCTAATATATGACTACGCTATTCAGAAAGGGGAGAACATGGCGACGAACATCCTGCTAGTCAACCAGAAAGGCGGCGTCGGCAAGACGACGTTCGCCGACGAGATCGCCTGGGGCCTCGAGCGCCGCGGCCACAAGGTCGGCTTCGGCAACCTGGACCCGCAGGGCGGCGCGAACCACGAGAAGGGGCTGCTCGACGACGAGGACGCCGTGAACGTCATCGACACGCCGGGCTTCCTGAGCGACGACACCGCCGAGTACGCCAAGAATGCGGATATCGCGATTATCCCGGTGCAGCCCGGAACGCTGGGCCTGAAGCCGATGAAGAGGACCATCAAGGTCATCACCGAGGCCAATCCCGACCTGTCGTTCGCAATCATCGTCAACAACTTCGCGGCAAACCAGACGGTCGACCGCCAGTTCCTCGAACTGCTCGAGGCCGACGACCTGCCCGTGCTGGGCACCGTTCCGACAGCAGCGGCCTTCAAGCAGGGCGCGGCTCTGGGCAAACCCGTGTACGAGATCGCCAAAAACGGCAAGGCCGCCCAGGCAATCGAGAGCATCCTGGACGAGATTGAGGAGGTCCTGTAATGGCCGGAAAGTTCAAAAAATCAACCTCTTACTTCGACGTTGCCGCGGAGAAAGCCGAAGAGAGGCAGCAGAAGATCGTTGAGAGCGCATCTGAGCCCCAAAAACCGGCCCAACAGGTACGGAAAGCCGGGCGCCCAAAAAAGGGCCTTGAAGGGGCATCTGAGAGGCTTGTTCAGCTGTCTGTGTACGTTCCGGAGAGTTACCGAAAACGTTTGAAGCAAGTGGCACTCGAGGAAGACAAGTCCGTATCGGATATCGCTCGGGAGCTTTTCGATCGCTATCTGGCCGAAAAAGAGCTCTAGTTGAGTTAACGGGCACCGAAAGGTGCCCGTTTTTCTTTTACCTTGGCCACTGAAAGCCGATTTAAGACCCCGTTTTATCTATCAGTGAGAAAACTGTCGGACCTCACCGATAGGACGTCTTATTTTCGATTCTGTAGCTCCCTGCCGGTAATTGAAGTGAGGTGACTAAATGTCGGTATCCAGATCAACCGGAAAACGGATTCGGCGTCATTGCCGAATTGTAGGGCTTTCAACTAATTGGGATTAGTTCGTCCGGGGAGCCGAAGGCGACGCCGGCGCCGAGGGCTGACAGCGACGTAGTCGGGGAGCTGGGGCGTTAGCCCCCACACTTTTGGCCGATAGGCCATGCCAAGGAGGCGCAGCCGACGCGGAGTGAGGCACAGCCGAACGGAGGGCAAGGAGGCGTAGCCGACGCGCAGCGCCCGTTAGGGCGCGGAGATCTTTTAAGTATTATTTTCTTATCTCTTTTATTTAATTGGTTTATAACGATTTGTTATAGGGAATTGCATGTCTAGCTGCAATTATTCCAAAAGTGCAATTATAACAAATCGTTATAATTTTTATAACAAAGTGTTATACGGAATATAACGAATCGTTATAACCGGACGGGTGGGTATCAATAAAATCGGCTATTTTTTATAACGATCCGTTATAGATATAACACTTCGTTATAGGCCTTTATAACGAAGTGTTATAAAACTGACCCACTACCCTCTAGCCAATACCCGTAATTTATAACAATCTGTTATAGGTATAACGATTCGTTATATAACAATCTGTTATAGGTATAACGATTCGTTATAATACTTTATTGATACCCCCCATCTCTCTCACGAATCAAAAAGGGTCCCAGATGCGTGCTGATCCGGGACCCTTTTTTCTATTTCTCATCTGGGGTTTTCTTCTTTTTTCGCTTACTTTTCCAGCCATTTTCCTTGGCGACGCGCCTCACCGCCGGCATGTTAACGACGTAGATACCGTCGCCATCGACTGTGATTAGGCTCTTACTCTTCAAGCCTCTGATGGCGCGTGCGACAGCTGGTTGCTGCAGATCGACGTTATCGCCTATCTCCCCCTGAGTCATGAACAGGCCCTTGGAGACCTCTTTTCCGTGAAGAACCGGGTTCGGTCCGCTCTTTAACTGCAACGTGTAGATCAGATCAAGGACCTTGCGCTCAGCAATGCTGCCTGTGACATAGTCAAAGGCTCGCATAGTCTTGCGCGGCACGTCGTCCAAGAGCTCGGCCAGCGCCTCTTCACGTTCCCGAACGTCTTGAACTGCCTTCTTCTCTTCCTCGGACAAGGGCCCATCGAGGAGCGACGGTTGTTGCTTCCCTTTGTCCCAAGGCATTGCCTTATTTTCGCTCATTAGTTGATGCCTCCGGTGCGAGGCTATCCAACCCAGTTGCCGAGCGTGACCATAATATTTTGGTATTATGGCAACAGAAATGTCCACAGCACACCTTTGCGTGCTAAAATGCAGACAACAACAGGCTGAACAGCCAATTCTGATCTGAAGAAAGTCCCTCTTGCTTGGCGGCGTGGGGACTTTTTTCATATCCAAACTAAATCTGACGATACTGGTCCTCATGGTTGGCGATGTATTCCTGAAGAGCGAGGATCACATACGCCGACTTGCTGATACCAATATCTCGAGAAATCTTATCGATCTTGCTATAAAGCACCGTCGGCAGGGTCAACATCATCCGTTTAGTCATCGGCTTGTCGTTGCTCTGCGCCATACTTTTACCTCCTTTCGTATATCTTGAGTGGCATGATATCACAATATACGAAAGTGTAAACAATCACAGGTAAACGGTTTGAACTCTAGTACTACTGTACACGGTTCCCTGTGCCGCAAATAGAAGCTGTCGTTTTTTAGTGGCCCCTATGGGTTGAGATAACCCATAGCAGACAAAATTGCCAAAAGGGACACAGCAAATTGTCGAAAAGGGCACAGTGAAACGCCCCTGGAATCAGCTGTTACGATAAAAACGGGGGAGGGTAACTCCGCGGACACGGCCTAGCGCGCTGCCATCCAGTGCCGATTCTGCCATACTCGCAATTCGGCGAGGATGAGGAGTATGAATTGATCGGGGCTTATAGGACAAAATGTGCGTCTGCTTTAGGGGCATCGACCTGCGCCGATGCCCCTAAAGCAGACGCACATTTTGTCCTATAAGCCCCAAGGATGACGATTCCAATACGGACGACACCAAAACCGGCATCGACGGCTCCATGGACGATTCGGATTCCAAATAGGCCCTGTTAGTTGAGCTGCTTCTTTGCCGGATTCGTATGCGAAACCGCTATACCTGTGACAATTGCCATGAGGCAGCTTGCGACGAGTCCGTACTCATACTTCAAAATGTTTGTTGCGGTCAGGGTGATAATCAACACTGTCAGAATTTGCAGAACTATCGTTATTGCGAAGAGATTTATTCCTTGTTTGGCCGAAGTCGCTGAATGAGTCTGGCTTCGTTGATTCAGGTTGAAGCAGACAACAAAAGCGACCAGTTCGCTTGATAGGGGGCCGACTACATAGAAAAAGATTGCGTCAATGAAGCCTATAGCGTTGTAAGTTGTTTCGCCGGAAAACACAGCGTATAAAGCATATCCAAATCTTGGGTGATTCACGTATGAGTAGGAGAAGACCAAGAGCGTTACCAGTGCTACTGCCATAAGTACATTCAAGACGATTCTTCTACCGTTCATCGGTCACTCCTTTCGAGTGCTGATACAAATATATTAATATAATAACAGTTTTATCCAATAGGATTGGAGGAGTCATGGCAGTAAAATCCGTTATTCGTAAGTTAATGTTATTTTCAGCATCAACTGTCCTTTTATCAGCTTTTTTGGCTGTGACTCCATCTTTTGGTTTGACAGTAAATCACGATGTGTCTATCACCGCGTCTTACGCAGAAGTTTCGTTGTTTGATGAAATCTCTTTAGCAAGGCGTGTCATGCAAGAAGACGTCCTTGATACGTATTATTCGTTCTATTGTTTTAATAACGTTGCGCATAATATTCCCTTAAAGGATCCAACTTATAAGCGACTAACTTTCAAGAATAGCTACAGCCGTATTTATCCGGATACATGTCGAACAAGTTTTGTTTATACTTGCCCCACGTGCAAGGGCGACGGGCTTATGAAAGTATTTCAGTGCAACTACCAAACGCGTTGATTCGATTGTGGGTGGCTTATATGCATAGCATGAAGTTCAAAGCAATTCTAGGTTCTTTCTTCCTTTTTGTTTGTTTATGTTTTCCGACTGCTGGCTTTGCGGACGGGATTGTCTGCAATATGAGAAACGATGTTCAGCCGGTTGCTTCTCTATCTAATGATCTCTCATATGCTTCTGGCACCGCTGCTCGCCGTGCGAACAGCGAAAGGGTCTTGAATGTATATTGGACTTTTACGGGACTATTGAATGGTCGAGAAGTGAAAGATCGAATTGTATATAGGGATTACAAGTCGCTATCTTTTCCTAATTCCTATAGTACTCTAGCACCAACTTGGGTTAATACTCGCGCCACCGGTTCTAACGGTGAATATTTTTCTCAGGTTCAAGCTACTGGGGTTGGATCCGTAGAAACATGGCGTTGCAACTATCAAATTAGATAATTTGATATAAACGTCACATCTAAATAACGTGCACTTTCGCTGGAGGGTCGCTGTTTGGCGGCCCTCTTTTTTGCACAGGCGCGGTGGGATGGTAATATCGGGCGGGAGTCAGCCGCTCTGATAGAATCGTCCTTGCTGTCGGCAGCCCTCGTGCCGGGCAGAGCCCTCCATTTGATGGGAGGTGATGCCCATGACCGATTTCACCGAGCTCGTGAAGCTCCTGACCGCTATGGTCTCGCTCCTCACGGCCCTTGTCGGCCTTTCCAAGGCACTCAAGCAGGGTTCGAAGCCCAAAAAGAAAGGCCACCGTCGCTAAGACGATGACCTAACTCTACTAAGCAACGGCTCTGCCCAGCTCACCACAACTTGGGCTGCCGTCGGCATCATTTTACCCTCCTGACGAGGAATTCGTCCATATTTCAAAAATCAAATCCTGTTCGCGCGTGGGCGTAAACTTTTAGTTGGGCAAATCCGGCAGATTGGAGCTTGAAACATGAGGGATATGCACCTCATGTCGCTCATAAAACGTCTCCTGACCTCGAAGGAGAACGTTTTTTAGCGACAGAAGGAGACATAAATATGATCTGGTTTACCAGCGACACCCACTTCGGGCATGAGAACGTGCTGAAGTTCACCGGCCGCCCGTGGGAGACGATTTGGCAGATGAACGACGCCATCGTCGACGGCATCAACGGCAGGGTTGCCGTGGACGACGAGCTCTACATCCTGGGGGATTTCTCATTCAAGATGACCGCCCAGGACGCCTATGCCCTGCGCAAGCGGATCGCCTGCAGGCGCATCCACCTCGTCCCGGGAAACCACGACAAGGACTGGACCCAGCCGGCGGTCGCGGGCGCGTTCACCGTGGAGCCGCCGATCTGCGTGCTCAAGATCGACGGGCAGAAGATCGTCCTGAGCCATTACCCCATGGCCGACTGGCAGGGCATGAACCATGGATCGTGGCACCTCCACGGGCACATCCACAGCAGCGGCGGCGCGTACAACGAGTTCAACCGCAAGCAGGGCCTTCTGCGCTACGACGTCGGTTGCGATGCCAACGGGCACTCCCCGGTGAGCCTCGACGAGCTGAGGGAATGGTTCGCCGGAGTCGACGAGCCGTGCGGCCGGGTGAAATGGCCCTGGTGGGTCAACGAGACCGGCGACAGGCAGGTCGAGCGCGAGCTGGCGGCGTACAAGAGGGAAGAGGCGATCCGATGACGGTCTATGTGACGGGCGACATCCACAGTGGGCTCGACATGCAAAAGCTCCGCGACTGGGAGCTTGGCGATAGCCTTACCAGCAATGACTACCTCATCGTCGCCGGCGACTTTGGCTTTCCGTGGGATTTCTCTGCCGAGGAATGCGCCGACATCGCCTGGCTGGAGTCGCGCCCCTACACGGTACTGTTCGTCGACGGCAACCACGAGCGCTTCGACCACTGGGAGGAGCGCCCCATGGAGCCGTGGCATGGCGGGCTGACGCAGTGCCTGTCGGACACCTCACCCATCCGGCGCCTGACGCGCGGCGAGGTCTTCGAGCTCGACGGCTCGACGGTCTTCACCATGGGCGGTGCCACGAGCGTGGACAGGGAATACCGCGTGCCGTATTCCAGCTGGTGGCCTCAGGAGCTCCCGGACGAGCGCGATTTCGATACCGCGCGGTCAAAACTCGACGAGGTCGGCTGGAAGGTCGACTGCGTCATCACCCATACCTGCGCCACGCGCATGCTCTCGCCGACGCTCTACCCGGACCCAGGCTGGGAACGCCCTGATGTGGACCGGCTGACCGAATTCCTCGACGAGCTTGAGGACCGCCTGGACTATAAACATTGGTATTACGGCCATTTTCACCGAGACGGCAACCCGGAGGAACGGCACACGGTGCTGTATGACCGGATCGTGAGGCTCGGGGACAAACTCCTGCCGTGGGGCGCGTACTGATGGCTGTCTATGTGACAGGAGACGTGCACGGCAGGGCCGAGTACGGGGCCAGCAGGTTCGCCTTCAGGTCTTGGCCACTGGGCCGGACCCTGACGCGCGATGACGCGGTGATCGTGGCCGGCGACTTCGGCTTTGTCTGGGACGGCTCGAATGCTGAGAGGTATTGGCTCGACTGGTTCGAGTCGAAGCCCTGGACCACGTGTTTCGTAGACGGCAACCATGAGAACCATCACACCTTGGCCAATCTGCCGGTACGGGAGTGGAACGGCGGGCTCGTCCATGAGGTGCGACCGCGCGTGCTGCACCTGATGCGTGGAGAGGTGTTCGACATCGACGGGCTCACGGTCCTTGCCATGGGCGGTGCCGCGAGCAACGACAGGCAGTATCGCAGGGAGGGGAGGAGCTGGTGGCCCGAGGAGATGCCGAGCGAGGAAGAGATTGAACACTGCCGCTCCTCGCTCGATCGCGTGGGCTGGAAGGTCGACCACGTTGTGACCCACGAGGCCCCTGCCGCCCTGGCAGAGAAGCTGTGCCGCGAGCGCGGACGCGAGTATCGATGCGACCGGCTTCAGCGATTCCTTGGCGAGCTCGACGGGCGGCTCGGCTACCGCGCTTGGTTCTTCGGCCACTACCACGGCGACGAGTGGCGTGACGACAGGCATCGCCTTATCTACCGAGATATCGTGCCGATCGAAGATGCTGCGCCCGGTTCTAGGAACCTTCTAGAAGCGCTCTAGAAGGTTCCTAGAAATCAGCAGCCTGACAGGAGAAGCGCGGGGCTACTCGCCCCTCATCTGGGTCATGACCTCGACCTTAGCCTCGGCCACGGCCGCACGCTGCTCGGAGGCGGCGAGGCGGTCCTTGAGGGCGGCGACCTCGGCCGTCAGGTCGCGCTGGGCCAGGAGTGTGTCGGCTTGGGCTTTCAGTGCGGCGTCACGCTCGCCGCGCAGCCGCTCGATCTCATCGACCATGGCCTCAGCCTCGGCATGGAGTTGGACAACCTGCCTGCCGAGCCCCTTAGCACGGGAGAGGTACCTGACGCTCGCGGCGTGGAGCTCGTTGTTCTCGAGTTCGAGTCTCGCGGTATCGAGCTCGAACTTCTCCTCGATAAAGGCGACCCGCTCATTGCAGTCGGCCTCAATCTTTTCATTCCGATCCGTCGCCTCGACGAGCTTGCGGTTGAATTCGTCAAGCTGGGCCCTGAGCAGCGCGTTCTCGGTCCTGAGGTCGGCTGTCTCGAGCAGTAGCTTCTCCCGCCACGTCTCCTCGGTCCGCTCGGCGGCCTCCTCGTGGACGGACTTCACGCCGTAGATTTCCCTGATTTTTCTCTCGTCTGCCATTGCGGCACTCCAATCAACAACGGCATGGCTCCGCCATGCCAAACGGCTGGGAACAATGCGCGGCCGCTGTTGATTTGTAGTCATCCTGCGATCGGTGAGTTCTAAAAAGGCGTCTCAGGTCATGCGTTCACGCAGGGTTTCAGTTGGAGAAATACCGCACTCTTATATAGTATATAGTAGCGCCGCCGCACTCGAGCTTATTAGACAGATCGCGAAACGATGGACGGGCTCATTTCCTGACGCCCACCAATCCGCGTTCACGGAGGATGCGATACAGGGTCGATTTGGAGATACCCGTTGCGGCGCAGATGTCGGGAATTGGCGTCTCGCGGGCAAGGTAGAGTTTCACGGCAGCGTCGGCCTTGACGTCCGCGATGCGCGGGCGGCCCCCGACGTTGCCACCGTGGCTCCGTTTGACGGCGATACCCTCGGCCTGGCGCTGCTTGATCAGATCGCGCTCAAGCTCGGCTGTGCAGGCGTGGGTACCCAGCACGAAACGGCCGAAGGCGGTATCGAGGTCGACCGGCTGTTTCAAGGAGGTTAGCTTCACGCCGAGATTTCGGAACATAAGGTCGTAGTTCAGCAATTGCCTGGTCGATCTGGTTAGGCGCTCCCAGGACTCGACTACCACTTCATCGCCGGCCTTCATCTTCTTGAACAGACGTTTCTGTTGAGTTCGGTCGCCGTCCTTGGCACCCGTGACCTTGTCTTTGTAGATATGGCCATAGGGCACGCCGGCGTTGACCAACGCCTCGATTTGCCTGTCTAGCTTCTGATCCTTCGTGCTCACGCGAGCGTATCCGTATCTGGTCATTTTCAGCCTCCTGCCTTGTCTTTTGATTTTCTCATGGGAATGCAAGGGGAGGTTTTGGCACTGGGTTTTGGCACTCGCTGTTCACGGCATCGAGGGTTCGGTTTTCGAGTGCCGCGCGGCATACCTTTTGAGACTGTTTAATTTGAACAATAACAGAGGTGTACCAGTTAACCGGGGTAGTCGCAGATTCGGTTAGAATTGATGTCACGGCGCATTCCGTGCGCGGGCGGCCGACGATTTGATCGGAGGTCACCATATGCTGAAATTCCTTAACGCGCTGGCCGCTCTTGCAACGGTCGGCACGTTCATCATCGCGTTTTTAAACTCGTATGAGGTTCGGATTAAGGTCCGTAGGCGTACGCGCGGTGCGGACAGTGGACGGCATTTGCGCCACAAGCGCAAATAAGAATGCCCGGGGGTCGGAGCCCGGGCATTTAACAAAGACTGAAAACTAGGCCGCCCGCGCTCCATGTTGCTTACACGGGATGCGTCGTTTTCTGTTGTCATTCTACCCTCTTTGGGCAGATAAAACCACCGTACGCTTGGGTTCTCATGCGAGTTCATCCATCGTCCATGCGGCGTGATCGCAACAGTGGGAGCCGTCCAGGACAGCTCATCTTACAATCGAATGAATTGCAGCTGCCGAATTGATCTCCATAAACATGACGCGGCTGTAGAATGAAGCAGGGTCGAAACGAAGCAGTTCCCGGACAATTGGCGTCCGGCCAGACACTTCGGTTCGGCCCTTTCTCATGCGCATTTCTAGAAACGCCTAGTACGGATACAGGTCTGGACTAGGTCCACTCATCGCCAGCGACATGTATTCCGAAATGATTGCGAATCGCTTTTGATGCGGTGCCTGACGGCACCTATGATCCGCTCGCGAAGCTCGCTGACTTATATATCTCTTATTTACATCGCCCGGGGAGCGAAGCGACGCCGACGCTGAGGGCTGACGGCTGGCACGCCTCGCGCTGATGACTTGCTGATTGTAATAACTGGTCGCGAGGTCTAATTAGCTTGGTGGTTGAATTGTTAGGCGGTGGAGCATCCACAGAGTCCGGGCACAATCGTGGACCCTCCCTAAATCTTCGAAACCAGCATTGCAGCTGGGAAAGCCTCACCCGCCCCTTGGCCTTTTGCTCGACGATCTCGCGGGACTCCGCATGGCTACGCCCATACATCCGGACCGTTCGTTTTAACGCGCCGGCCGTCCTCACCGGCACCCCCGTACATGGCGGAACCCGGGGTTGGGCTCAGAATCCGTCACGGCTGCATGCTCATCGTGATCCTCTTTGCTTGACGTTGCGGCTTATCACCGCGACACGTGTGTTGCCACACGGCTATCCAACCAACTCCTGATCTTCGGCTGTTCGCCTACTTTCCTGCAGTTTTCCAGCAGGACAATCGCTCTGAATCCGGCACGCCGTCTCCGCCCAGAAGGGCCGAGGCGGCGCAGGGGTCACATGGAGGGCACTACCCCCGTCGAAGTCTCCGTAGAGACGGGACAATGAACCTGTACAGCTCAGTCTCCGATTATTCGAGCCCTTGGCTACCTTTTTGAACGGGTCTTAAACCCGTGCCGACCGGGAACGGCATATGTCCGCTCCCATAAAAAATGGGAGCCGTGCGAGCCGGCTCCCATTTGCGTTTTCTAACTGTCATCCATAGCGTGACCTGCGGGTCCCTGCTATCATTGGATGTGTCAGGAGTGCTGTTTGCGTTTTTAGCACAACTGGCAAGTAGAAACGCGAGTTGGTAGCTCGCCTCTACACCGTGCGGAGGTGTTGGTAGCACCCGAGCACAATCTTGATGGTATCACGCCCGCCCGTCTTTTCGGCGGGCGGGTTGCCATTTTTTTATGCCTCTACCTGCGGAAACTATAGTATACCTCAGTAACTCATGCCTCACCGCTCTACCGGGGCATGAGCGCTTTACTCCGCCCCGACAGGCAGTTCGAGGCTAGCGAGGCGTGTCGCCGCGAGCGTAATCGCCGCGATCGACGACGCGATCGTCCATCTGTCGCGACACGGCGCTACCGCTGTGCGCCTGGCCGGCGGCGCGAACGCGGTCGTCGCCGGCATCGACAACGCCGCCGGCGTAACGGTTGCGAATCTCCCTTGCGTAACCGCGACGCGCAAGAAGCTCATCGCGTACGGCGGGGTCTTCGAGCAGGTCTTCGTCACACTTCGGGGCAACGAATTTAGGGAATGTGTTATAGGCCATGCCCTTGCTCGCTTTCGCCTGCTCGACCCACGCCGAGTATGCTTTCTTGAGACGCTTGATGTAAATCTCACAGCGTTTCTCGTACGGCAACGCTCGCTCGGCTTCCAGCACATTTTTTTCGAACGCCGTCTGCAACGACTTCAACGCGAAGCGCCCGTCGAGACGGGTCAGGTTGAAAGTGCACTTCGGATTGCCGGCCTCTTTGATATCGAGATCTGTCGCATAGACTCGATTGTTCTTGATGAAAATGTCTACGCCCCATGAGGCGAGTAATTTCTTGAACTGCTCCATATTCTTTACGCGACCTTCGTCAATCGCAATATGGATCAGCTCGCGCAAATTGTTTTTATAACTGTACTCTCCCCGATCGACAATCTCCTTTTCAATATCGCGCGGCTGACGATCTCGAATCTTTGAATTTCTCTTACCTTTTTCAAGTTGAGTAAGATTCCAGTCCTTGTCCATTTCACGAACCCATGAAGCGCGTTCGAATTTTCCGCGACGCCCACCAGTCTCGCAACGTTTGCCGGTCAGCAAATCGGTACGGTTGATCGCCATATGGACCGCGTAGCGTTTTCCCGCCTTATCGCTTTCCTCATGCAACGCGAGAATCACTTGTTGATGCGGATAGTGCTTCGCAAGCCATTGCTCCGCGTAGGCCAAACATGCATCGGGGGTCATCTTGCCTCCGTTGCAGCTGCACTCCTCGGGCAGAAACGCGAGAATCTGATGAAGCATGATTACGTTTTTGACTCCGGCTCTCGACGGTTTGTCGTGATGGAAAACCTTTCTGGTTCTATCCATTTTCGAAAACCAGTGGTCGCTCCATTCGATGTTCCAGCCACCACGCACAATCGCATCTTTTCCGTTGATGTATTTACGAACATTCTTTGCATAGCGCTCACTCGACACTCTTTTCTGTTTGATAACAGTCACTTCACATCACCACCGACGAAATAGCGCTTTTCAAGCTCGTCGATGAAACGGTCTAGCTTACGCCCAACTTGATAAACCTTCTCAAGTGTTCGAAAAACAGCTTTCTCGTTGTACGCGGGAAGCCCTTGGGCGTTCAAAAAGTACATGAGCTGATTGAGATTCGTTCCTTCCTTCAAAAGCTCGTGATAAATTTTGTCGATCGACGCCCGATCGACATCGATTTTCTCGACTCTCCCGACAAGAGCAGTGCGACGCATGAAGGCCGACATCGACACTCCGAGTTCAGAAGCGCGATTCTCAATGGATTTTTTCTCACTTGGCGAAACCCGGATGCGAATCATCTCAGTTCGCTCTTCGTCTTCAGTCAGATCGACCCCGCGAGTCACCGCGTCATCGGGACGCAGGAAATACCTAATCAGTTCGGCCTCAGACATTTGGGCCTTTTTGGAAAACGCAACAAGCGTTTTCTTTTCTTCTTCACTCAGCGTTGCCTTGACTGTGAACGGACGTTTCGTACTCACGGACAGCTCCTCGAAAATGAACCACACACCGGAGAGGCCTCCGGTGCAAAACCAGCTATTCGATTCGCTTTCCTTTTCGAGTGCTTAAAAATCGCCGACGCGATTTGAAAACGTCTCGCGAAAACTTTACCGCCGTGAGAGGTGGTAAAGCAAGATGTGTGGGAAAACAAATGGCCCGTATGGGCCCATTTGTTGCCACCCACACCCATCTTGCAATCTCCGGAACGGTGATTGGGCGAAACGCAGTGTAGACGTGGAATGAGAGGTCTCATTCCAAGCGAGAGGCCTCGCGGCGTTGTAACTGCGTGAAGACCGTGAGCGGAAGCGAATTTTTAACGAGAAGGATGCTGAGTGTTAGAAATTCGCTGTAGCGAGAGCGAAGCGGTGATGCGAATGCGAGGGATGCCGAGTATTTGCATCGCCGCGCAGCGGGTTTGCGCCGCGGGCGGCGCAAACATTCGACTTGTCGAATCGTTTTTCGCAACGCCGGCGAAAAAGTTGAGGCAGCTTTCGACAATTTCAATGGCGCGGAGAGTCATTAGCGTGACTCGCAGCGCTGTTGGATTTGTCGAAAGGTGACGCAGCTCGCATTGCGATTCGGATTAGCGAGTCGGTTTTCATGCGGCGGTCAAGCCGCCTCTGATCGCGACCTTCGGTCGCTATCGATTTTCAAAGCTCGCGTTTTGTTTTGACGCGAGTTGAGATGCGAAACGAAAAACCGAAACGCCCGCGCGAGCCGTTTCGACTTTTGCGCGGGCGTTTCGAATCAAATGAAAATCAATACGATGAGTTTTTGAGTTTCACGCTTCATAACAGATTTAAAAACTACGGCGTCGATTCCAACTGCCATCAATCAACCGATGCAGTCGCAGTCAACTTACCGACCCAGGTCCAAGGGCGGAGCCCTGGCAAGAGCCAACGGCTGCGAACTTGTGGCTACATTTACGATGGAGGTACAAGTTCGCGTCTCTTGCGAGATTTTTCATCTCACAGCACATTTCACGGCAAACCATCGCCGCGCTTAGATCGCCTCGGTGTCCGGTGGCTGTCCGGTAGCGAACCTTTTACCGAGACGCACCGGAGACATTGCGTAACTGTGTCATGCCGCAACAATGTAAAAGTGTGACTGCCGAACTGTGTAATAACGCAATAACGTAACAACGTTATTGCGTCACTTTTTAACGCCGCCAAGGGCGCCGGGTTTTTAGGGCAGAGCCCTAGTGCGCCGCCGGGCTTTGTACGGCGGCGCACGACACTTGCGGAAAATTTTCAGGCGCGATTAGTTCAATGTTCAATTGTTCTGCTATTCCACAGAACTATGTAATAACGACATTACGTAAATACGGCATTGCTGAAAAAGTGAATACCGTTGACACTCCCCGTAGTTGAAACCAGGGGTTTTACGACGGTTTTGATAATCTATGTGGTCAATATAATGCCGTTGAACCCGCATATCGATACCGTTCAGCCATTCGCCTCGCCCCCGTCGCACGTATCTTCATCCGGTCTGTTACTTTTAATCTAACAATTCTTTGAGGAACGTAGGTGCTTCTAAATGTACTGTCGACTTCTTCTCAAACTAATCCTAAGAGACAGGGCCGTATGGATTTGTACGCTCGTTCTCGCTGCAGCCTTCTCCATCCCCATTGCGTTCAATTCACCCATCTACGGGCCCTTCTTCATGAAGCAGGGCATGCAGGGCTTCGTCGACGCATTCAATACGCGCGCGCCCCAGGCCAGCGGCACAGACCTATCTCCAGAGCAGCAAAATGACGCGGAGCTTGCAAGATACGCGAACGCCGCCCTCGCCGCTCAAACCGACGCCGCCTTTCTCGATTCTGCCGAGAGCTACTACGCGCTCATGGGCGAAGGCTTCCAATCCGGGTCCATCGTGGGAGACCGAGAGACCAATGACGCAGCGCTCGCATATTGCCGTGCCCTGAGCAGCTCCGGCATCACGGATATCCCGGCCTCCGCAAACGACCTGCCATTCCTTTCCTTCCTGCCTTACGCCATTGCCCAGGCGCCGTCTTTCCTTCCCTTCATCCCCTTCCTTCTCTCGTCGATACTCGTGCTCGGCGCCACAAGGCCCGGGACCCTGGCGGCAAAGGCGCCCGTGCCCAAATTCCGGCGCCTTATCCAAACCGTGTTTTCGATAATTGGCGCGGGGACCGCGATGCTCCTCGCCGGCCTCGCACCCGGGAGCATTTACGCCTTGGCCCTAAACGGCTTCGGGCAAACTGGGTACCCGATCGCCTTCTTCCATGACGGCGCGCTTACCACCACGACTGCGGGAAACGTCTTCACAGCCCTGTTTATCGCGCTTCTTGCGGGCGGAACCTTGATATCCGTTTGTTCCGCCGTCCTATCGACCGCAACGAGGCGCGTCCTCGCAGGCCCCCTTACCTCCGCGCTGCTTGTCGCGGCCCCGGTATTCCCGTTACTGTCCGATTCGGCACTGGAGCATAGCGCCGCGCTCAATCTCCTGCCGCTGGCCGTATTCTCGCCTATCGAGGCAACGGGTTACGTAGGATGCTTCCCAACAGAATTCATTGGCTCCGGTTCAAGCGGTGCATCGATGCTTGCCGTGGCCCTGATATACGTCGCGGTCTTTTTTGCGGTCGGCGCCGTTGCGACACGTTCGCCCAAACAGTCTGGACCCGCGAAAAAGCACCATGGGCTCGAGCTTCTGGACGTGAGCGTGGGATACGGAAGCACGACGGTACTTTCAATCGGATCGCTTTTCTTGAGCCCGGGAACGGCGGCGGGCCTCATTGCTCCCAACGGCTCGGGGAAAACCACCTTTCTTGAAGCGCTGTCGGGCCAATTTCCCACCCGTATCCACTCGGGAAGCCTGGTGGCAGACGGA
>ERZ506887.193-NODE-193-length-38790-cov-11.817788_pt1 | contig 38790 bp, 27 predicted proteins | sample MGYA00512905_ERZ506887 | MGnify/ENA metagenome assembly ERZ506887 | reverse complement strand
TAATCGACTCCTTTCACTGTATATTGATACTTAGCCATAGTTTCTGTTATTTAGAATTATTGATATTATTGAATTTCGGAGCATTCCATCTTGTCTGTTTAGGCTTGATGGTGATGATGCCGGATTCGACATCATGCACATCCTCCAGGTATTCCTTGAGGGCGAGCGAGATGACCGCCATGTAGATTTCCTTGTCGATACCCTTGGTCTTCAGACCATCCTTCAGCAGGATATTGGTCTTATGACTCAGGTCTTGCGTTACCTCAATGGTCTTCTTGCCGGTCTTATATAATAAGGTGGCATGCTTCTCGGTGGCACGGGCGATGCGCTGCTTGTGTTTCATGTAGGCTCCGAATGCCCAGAATACGACGAAGAGGAGGGCGAGACATGAGAATACGATGCCCATTGAAAGCACGGAGATGCCGATGCCGTATGGATCCTGCTTTTTCAGAAGCTGTGCCTTGCTCAGACCTACGTGTTGTGGCAGATAGCCCGGGGTGATGGCTCCAGCTATGGCTTTCTCCCATGTCTTGAAATCCTGGCTCAATTCATAGCTTTCGTCGGCTGCCAATACAGGCACGCTTACGGAGTCTATCAAGTCCACGGCATTTCCGTCATAGAGGGCTATCCAGTTGGACTTCTTCTCTTGTAGAATCAGATTGAGGTGGAAAGGACCAGTGTTGGAAGAATCCTTTGCCTTCCAAAGCTGTCCGTTCCTGCCGTCCTTGTACCAGGAACTGCTGTCGAAGATGACGATGCTTTTCTTGCCGCCCAGTGTGGTTCGGGGTTCGTTGTTCGGCAAGGGGCACATCAGTTGTCGGCGTGCTTCGGGCGAAAGATTCTTGTTGAGAACCCGTCGGTCGGTGGTTAGGAACATACCACGTACGTTATACGTGGTAAAGGAGGAATTGCTCAATTCCACCCATGGTTTGTGCTGACCGTACTCATCTACGAGGTTGGTACGGTTGTGGGTCATCACCTCCGTAATACGGATGCTCTTGGCTCCCTGGCTCCAAGCGGGCAAGGATGCGATGACTAGCATGGTTATCAAAAATCCCAATTTCTTCATACGCATATCAACGTTTTAGAAGTTTTCATTTTTAAGAAAATCACATTAGGTTTTCTTGTCTGTTGTTTTAATGCGTCAAAGTTACGAATAATTTGTGAAAAGGCAACAAAAAAGGTGCACAAATTTTTATCTTTGTGCACCTCTTTTATAATTTATAACTATTACTAGTTGTTTTGTTAACTTTTGTAAGCGTTTATGCTCCGCAGAAGAACAGCACCACGATCTGGGCTGTAAAGATACGGAGGAACATACTCAATGGATATACGGTAGAGTAACCTACGGCTGGAGCCTCCTTAGAGCATGATGCGTTGGCATAAGCCAGTGCAGGAGGGTCGGTATAAGTACCGGCAAGCATACCCATGATGGTGAAGTAATTGAATTTGAACTTCAATCTGGCGATGGTACCCACGATGAGGATAGGAATGATGGTGATGAGGAAACCGCATCCCACATATTTCAATCCGTCTCCCTGAACCACTGTGTCCCAGAATCCGGCACCAGCCTTGATTCCCACACTTGCCAGGAAGAGTACCAGTCCTATCTCTCGCAGCATCATGTTGGCTGAGGTAGTGGTATAGGTAACCAGTTTCATGCGATAACCGAAACGGCCGATGAGGATGGCGATGATGAGCGGACCACCTGCGATACCCAGCTTCAATGGCACTGGCATGCCAGGGATAGCGAATGGGAGAGAACCGAAGATGATACCCACCATGATACCGATGAAGATGGTAGCGATGTTAGGCGCATCGAGGCGCTTTATAGAGTTACCCATGATTTCAGCCACACGGTTTACATTCTCCTCAGGACCTACTACCATCACGCGGTCGCCCACATGGAAGTGGTGGTTACGGCCTGCGAAGAGATCCATACCCTGACGGGAAATACGGGTCACGTTCACACCATATACACTGGAGAAGTGCATCTTACCAAGGGTCTTGCCGTTCATCTCAGGACGGGTAACGATGATTCTTCTGGATACGAAGTGCTGAACCTCATCCTTCTCGCGGTCCCACTCTGCATCAATTTCAGGACCGATGAAAGCCTTGATGGCCTCTGCATCAGCCTCAGCACAAACCACGAGCAGCTCGTCGCCTACCTCAAATGTTGTCTTGCTGTTAGGGATGCTCACTTCTCCGTCGTGGAGGAGTCTTGAGCAGACGATGTCTCGGTTCAAGAACTCAGAAACCTCTCTCAGCGTTCTGCCTGCGATGTAGGCATTCTCCACGCGCAGGTGCATATTGTGAGGTTTTGCATGAGGGTTGGCAGCCTCCTCCTCGTTGAGCTGCTCTTCTTCTGCAGCCATATCTACGCGGGTGATGTACTTGATGAGGATGGTAGCACCGATGATTCCAACCACACCCAGAGGATAGGCACAGGCATAACCGTTGGCGATGCTAGGAGCACCGTTAGGGAAAACACTGAGCAATGCCTCGTTGGCAGCACCAAGACCTGGGGTGTTGGTAACCGCACCATAGAGGGTACCCACCATCATAGGCAGGTTCTGTGGGTTGCTGGTGTCGAAGAAGAGGTAATAGCATCCGAACATCACGAGGATGTTGAGCAGGATAGCTATGGCAGAAAGCAAGTTCAGCGTCACACCACCTTTCTTGAAACTCTCGAAGAAGCCAGGACCCACCTGCATACCAATCATGAAGACAAAGAGGATCAATCCGAAGTCTTGCACGAAGGTGAGGATTTCCTTAGGACCTGTAAAGCCCACGTGTCCGGCTAAGATACCTGCGAAGAGCACGAAGGTAACACCCAGCGAGATGCCACCAATCTTGATTTTTCCCAGGTAAACACCAATCGCAATGACTATTGCGTAGAGCAGGGCGATGTGCGCCACCGACTCTGTGTTGGTGAAAAGATTAATAATCCAATCCATTAAATTGCGTTAAATGGTTTTTAATATGAATAATTTTTAATAAAGGGAGTATCGTTAGATTGTTAGGGGTGGGGGTATCTTATATACTGAAAAATTCGAGGACATCCACTATGGGATGCCCCCGAACCGCTTTATATAGATTACCTATTGATTACTTCTCAATAGCAGCTACACCTGGCAATACCTTGCCCTCGATAGCCTCGAGGAGAGCACCACCACCTGTAGAGATATAAGATACCTGATCTGCCAAGCCGAACTTGTTGATGCAAGCTACAGAGTCACCACCACCGATGAGTGAGAATGCACCCTCCTTAGTTGCCTCAGCGATTGCGTCAGCGATAGCCTTAGAACCACCAGCGAAGTTGTCAAACTCGAATACACCTGCAGGACCGTTCCAGAGGATAGTCTTGGCGCCCTTGATAGCTGCAGCGAATGCCTTGCGAGTCTCAGGACCTGCGTCCATACCCTCCCAACCGTCAGGGATGTTGTTAGATGGGCAAACCTGTGTGTTGCAGTCGTTCTTGAAGTCGTCACCGCAGATAGAGTCTGTGCCGAGTACGAGGTTTACACCGTTCTCCTTAGCCTTCTTGATTACGTCGAGAGCTACATCGAGCTTGTCATCCTCGCAGATAGACATACCGATCTTGCCGCCGAGAGCCTTAGAGAATGTATAAGTCATACCACCGCAGAGAATCAGGTTGTCAACCTTAGTCAACAGGTTCTCGATGATACCGATCTTGGTAGAAACCTTAGAACCACCCATGATAGCTGTGAATGGGCGCTTAATGTTGCCGAGTACAGCGTCAACAGCCTTTACCTCTTTCTCCATCAAGAAACCGAGCATCTTGTGGTCCTTGTCGAAGCTGTCGGCGATGACAGCAGTAGAAGCGTGCTTGCGGTGAGCAGTACCGAATGCATCCATTACATATACATCAGCATAAGAAGCCAACTTGGCAGCGAACTTCTTCTGACGTTCCTTCATCTCAGCCTTGGCAGCATCGTACTCAGGAGTACCCTTCTCAACGCCTACTGGCTTGCCTTCCTCTTCAGGATAGAAGCGAAGGTTCTCGAGCAGGAGAGCCTCACCTGGCTTCAGCGCAGCAGCCTCTGCATCAGCATTGCCGCAATCTTTAGCAAACTTCACCTCAACGCCGAGAGCGTCGGATACGTTCTTTACAATCTGTGAAAGAGAAAGCTCTGGCTTAACTTTGCCCTTTGGCTTACCCATATGGCTCATCATGATAAGAGCACCACCATCGGCCAGCACCTTCTTCAATGTAGGAAGGGCACCGCGGATACGAGTGTCGTCTGTTACATTACCATTTTCATCCAATGGCACGTTGAAATCAACGCGTACGATTGCCTTGTGACCGGCAAAGTTAAAATCTTCGATTTTCATTTTACCTAACGTTTTTATTATTAGTTATTTAATTTCTCTCTATATTATGAATAGAATGTTCTTTGTTGTAATCTGTCTCGTTCGTTCTGTCTGTTTATTGTTCTCCATGACAATGATGAACAGGACTTGTGTTTTAGACTTTGTGCCAACTGTCGTGGGTGTTGCCTTTTAGGCGTTTTACTCATTTGAAGTCGACTCTGCTGAAACTGTAGGCAAAGGTATGAAAAATAACTGAATGTTGCAAATTTTGGTGTTCTTTTAAGGATTTTTTTTATCAAAGAGGCTGGTAATGTAATATCGGCTTTGCAAAATGTAACCTTTTGATGTGAAAGTGTGGCGAATATTTGGCGAAAGTGAAAAAATAATGTACCTTTGTCCTTGATTTTAATACTCATCAGAATATGGCAAAAGACAAGATAGCTTATGTTTGCAGCAACTGTGGTCAGGAGTCGTCGAAATGGATAGGAAAGTGCCCGAGTTGTGGACAATGGAATACGTTCAAGGAGATTCGTATAGCCAATGATACGGGCTCCCAGGCTGCCCGCAACGCTGGCATGAGCATGCGGCATGGAGGTGCTGCCACGATGTTTGGCGGCAATCACAGCGATGGGGGAGCAAGGCCTGTACGTCTGCGTGATATTTCTGCTCATGATGAGCCGCGCATTGATATGCACGATGGTGAGCTGAACCGTGTGCTGGGTGGAGGACTGGTTCCTGGCAGTATCACACTTCTGGGCGGTGAGCCGGGCATCGGAAAGAGTACACTCACACTTCAGACCATTCTTCATCTGCCCGACATGAAAGTGATGTATGTGAGCGGCGAGGAGAGTGCCCATCAGATTAAACTGCGTGCTGACCGACTGGCTTCTGCATCGGTGGGCGATGAGAGTGCTGATGGCAGGGCCTCGCTCGACAATGTGTCTATTCTTTGCGAGACATCGTTGGAGAAAATCTTCACGCATATACAGGAACAGGCTCCCGGACTGGTGGTAATAGACTCCATACAGACGATTGCCACCGACGAGGTGGAGAGCTCGCCAGGCAGTATCTCACAGGTGCGTGAGTGCGCAGCTGCCTTGTTGAGGTTTGCCAAGACCAGCGGCATTCCTGTCATCCTTATCGGACATATAAATAAGGAGGGAACCTTGGCCGGACCGAAGATTCTGGAACATATTGTCGACACGGTGGTTCAGTTTGAGGGCGACCAGCATTATATGTATCGCATCCTGCGCAGTATCAAAAACCGATTCGGAAGTACCTCAGAGTTAGGTATCTACGAGATGCAGCAGGGTGGACTCCGACAGGTGAGCAATCCTTCGGAGCTCTTGCTTACCGACGATCATGACGGTTTGTCGGGAGTGGCAATCAGCAGTGCCATCGAGGGTGTCCGTCCTTTCCTGGTCGAGACGCAGGCACTTGTATCTACCGCAGCCTATGGCACACCACAGCGCTCGGCTACGGGCTTTGACCAGCGTCGGCTCAACATGCTCTTGGCTGTGCTCGAGAAGAGGGTAGGCTTCAAACTGATGCAGAAGGACGTGTTCCTGAACATAGCAGGCGGACTGCGTGTCACAGACCTGGCGATGGATCTCAGTGTGATAGCCGCCGTATTGAGCAGTAATGTGGACACGCCTATCGAGGCTGGCTGGTGTATGGCTGGCGAAGTAGGTTTGAGTGGTGAGGTTCGTCCGGTGAGCCGCATCGAGCAGCGCATCGCCGAAGCCGAGAAGTTGGGCTTTCATGACATCATCATTCCCCGTTACAACTATCATTCGCTCGACAGGTCGAAGTACAGCATCACCATCCATCCTGTGAGGAAGGTGGAAGAGGCGCTCCGCTGTCTGTTCGGATAAGTGTGCACGCAGATTTCGTGGAGTACGCAGATTTTGCTAATATTGGATTGCAATATGATTTTATAAATAATAAATTCAAATACAAAATGAAGGATTCTGTAATCATTGTGAGCGGCGGTATGGACAGTATCACGCTGCTCTACGATAAAAAAGACGAGATTGCCTTGGGTATCAGTTTCAACTATGGCAGCAACCATAACGAGCGTGAGATTCCTTATGCCAAGATGCACTGTGAGCGTTTGGGCATTAAGCACATCACCATCGACTTGGGTTTCATGCATCAGTATTTCAAGAGCTCGCTCTTAGAAGGAGCCGATGCTATTCCAGAAGGACATTATGCTGACGAGAACATGAAGTCGACGGTGGTGCCTTTCCGCAACGGTATCATGCTGAGCATTGCCATCGGCATAGCTGAGAGCAACAACCTGAAGAAGGTGTTGATAGCCAATCATGGAGGCGACCACACTATTTATCCCGACTGCCGTCCGGAGTTTATCTCTGCCATCGACCGGGCTGCCCAGACAGGAACCTTTGTCGATGTGCACGTGTCAGCTCCTTATACCAACATCACCAAGTCGGACATTGCCCGTATAGGCAAGCGATTGGGAATAGACTACTCTGAGACCTGGAGTTGCTATAAGGGTGGCGAGAAGCATTGCGGAAAGTGCGGTACGTGTGTAGAGCGCAAGGAGGCTCTTGCCGAAGCCGGCATCGAGGATAAGACCGAGTATCTGGAATAAAAAAAATGAAGTTAGCTTCCATGACGAGTGAAGCTAACTTCCTTTTGTTTTTATATCCTTTTGTTTTTATATCCCTTTTTGTTTGCCTTGCCTTGCCTTTTAAGCAGAGTGAGGATAGAGAGATTTATCAGTCTTTCGATACAGCCTGCAGGCGTGCGATGTATTTGCCCAGGATGTCGAACTCGATGTTGACAACGGTTCCCACTTCTATGTTGCAGAAGTTGGTGTGGTCGTGAGTATAGGGAATGATAGCCACGGTGAAGGTGTTGTCGGTAGGCTCACAGACTGTGAGCGACACACCATTGACAGTGACCGAACCCTTGTCGACAGTGAAGTAGCCCTTGCGAGCCATCTCGCGGTCGAGTCTGTATTCGAAAGTATAGTAGGTGGAACCATCAGCATCACGTTTGTTAATACAGGTGGCAGTCTGGTCTACGTGTCCCTGTACGATGTGTCCGTCGAGCCTGCTGTTGAGCATCATAGAACGTTCCACATTCACCTTGTCTCCCTCTTTCAGCAGTCCGAGGTTGGAACGGTCGAGTGTTTCCTTCATGGCAGTAACTGTATAGGTGTTGCCTTCTAAAGCCACGACCGTGAGGCATACTCCATTGTGCGCCACACTCTGGTCGATACTCAACTCGCCAGCAAACGGGCATTCCAGTGTAAGGTCGATATTCTCCTTGTCCCTTTTCACAGCCACGACAGTAGCCATGTTTTCTATGATTCCGCTAAACATGATGTGATATTCGTATGAATTTAAAATGTTGATGAATGTTTTCTATGATGTTGAATATTGTTCAAAGAATGATGAGAGTATTCAATGACAAAGTTCTAAGAATAAAAAGAAAAGGGTCGCCCGATGATGTGATGAAACTCCGAACTTAGCAATAAGTTTGAGAGCCCCCCGCTTTTGTAATCCACCGGCTTTGCAGCTTCACCGAACGAAGTCCGGCTTATTGTGGCCCGCCATAGGCAAGAGAAGTCTTCTCGGTTTCATAATTTGTAATGTGATGAGTATCCCAATCTAACCGAAACGACCCTTATGTATTTGCAAAGATACTGCTTTCTTCTGATGCAGCCAAATTTTTTGGCATTTTTTTACAGCATTCTTTCTGCTTGTTCTTCTTTTTTTACAGCATTCCCTTCGATGAAGGCAGTTCGAAGTGATAGATATCTCGCTTCACTGCCATCTTGAGTGATCGTGCGAGGGCCTTGAAGATACCTTCTATCTTGTGGTGTTCGTTCTCGCCTTCTGCCTTGATGTTGAGGTTCATCTTGGCAGCATCGCTCAGACTCTTGAAGAAGTGCTTGAACATCTCGGTGGGCATTTCGCCTACTTTCTCGCGATGGAACTCAGCGTCCCAAACGAGCCAGGGGCGTCCACCAAAGTCGAGAGCCACCTGGCACAGGCAGTCGTCCATAGGCAGGCAGTAGCCATATCTCTCGATGCCTCTCTTGTTGCCCAATGCCTGAAGCAGACATTCGCCCAGTGCGATGCCTGTATCTTCGATGGTGTGGTGCTCATCCACGTAGAGGTCACCCTTGGTGTGGATGGTGAGGTCCATCATTCCGTGCTTTCCTATCTGCTCCAACATGTGGTCGAAGAAGCCCAGTCCTGTGGAGATGTCGCAGTGGCCCGAACCGTCGAGGTTCACCTTAATATATATGTCAGTCTCCTTGGTGGTGCGTTTTACCTCGGCGATGCGGTCGCCGGCAAAGAGAATTTCGGCTATCTTGTCCCAGTCCATGCCGTCTTTGCCCAGTATCAGACTCTTGCATCCCAGGTTCTCGGCCAGTTGAGCGTCGGTTTCACGGTCGCCGATGACATAGCTGTTGGCCAAGTCGTATTCTGGATTGTCAATATAGTGGGTCAGCATGCCGGTGCCAGGCTTTCTCATGGGCGAGTTGTCCTCGGGGAAATGGCGGTCTATCAGCTGCTCCTCGAAGTGGATTCCCTCACTTTCCAGTGTCTGGATAATGAAGTTGTGCACAGGCCAGAATGTGTTTTCCGGGAAGGAGTCGGTGCCTAATCCGTCCTGGTTGCTCACCATGACGAGCTGATAGTCTGTGTGTTGGGCAATGAAACTGAGGTTTCTCATCACGCCCTTGGTGAAGACAAGCTTCTCGAAGCTGTCAATCTGTTCATCTTCCGGCTCCTGAATCAAGGTTCCGTCGCGGTCGATGAATAGCAGTCTGGTTTGTTTCATGTCTATGTCTTTTTTATGTTGAATGATTTTTAGCATTTAGCATTTCAGTTTTCTTCATTTCGTCGTTCTCTATACTGCCATAGAGATAGATGTACGAGATAAACAACCAGTGCAGGATGTATGCGAAGACGAACAACAGGAGAGCTGTTACGACGATGAAGAGGAAGGTGAAGTAGGAGGGCGTTCCTACCGGGTCGCCTTCGAGAGTGCCCATCTGTGCCGATACCTGTGCGCCTATCAGGATGGCAAGAGGAATGTAGATCAGGATACCTGCCACCAGGATGACAAGACTGCCCAGGAAACCCATCTTGAAGATGGAACCCATGTGGCGGAATCCGCACTTGAATGATTTCCAGGGGCGTAATTTCTCACCCTTTTCCTGCAACATGTATTTGGGAGTGAGATAGGCGAAAGGCAGACTCACCGCCATGCAGAGGGCGGTGGCAGCGACGATGGCGAGTGCAAAGAGCACGATGATGAGGAGCGAGGGCGAGCCTGCTGTCGAATCTGCTGTAGCAGCCGAGCCTGAGGCTGTGAAAAATGCCGTAAGGTAAAAGCAAGTTAGGGCAAACGTTGCGGCGAATGTGACGACGAAACTGACGACAGCCGAAGCGAGATAAATCGTAGTAAACCGCTTCAACATTCTGCCAAAAGGTTTGTCGGTCAGCCAGCGCCATGCTGCTGCTCCCATGAGGAAAGCCGCCACGATGGCACCCAAGTAAACGACCGTCTGCAGGCAGAACGACAGCATCATGTTTTCCTCGCCCCAGTCGTGAAGCATCTTGTTGGGTGTGCGTAGGTAAACCATGAATGCCACCATGAATGCATAGATCATAAAAGCCCACCATGTACTTTTCAGCAGGTTCTTCACATTGCCAGTCATCAGACTGTAAGCTTCTTTCATGCAGGCAGTTACACTGCGATGCTTTATCAAATCATTTATCTTCATAGTTTCATTGAATGCTTAGTTTTTAATGTTTAATGTTTAGTGTTTAATTGTGGGTTAACAACCTTTCTGCACATTAAACACTAAACATTAGTTTCATCTCCTTCCTTGTCTTCTGAATTCCGAGCAGGTGATGGCCGTGGCTATTGCTACGTTCAGACTGTCGGCAGTAGGTCTTTCTGGAGGGAAGTTGGGGATGAGTAGCCTGCGGTTCACCCTTTGGGTGAGTTCGGGCGAGATGCCTTTTCCCTCGTTTCCCATGACGATGAATCCACGGTTGTCGAGCTGTTGTGCATAGATGTCCTCACCGTCGAGCAGGGTACCGTAGACAGGCACGTCGGCAGGCAGCGAGGCGAACAGCGCCATCAGGTCGCCATACAGGACCTTCACTCTGGCGATGCTTCCCATCGTGGCTTGCACCACCTTGGGATTATACACATCGGCAGTTTCGGGTGAACAGTAAATGTTCTCTATGCCAAACCAGTCGGCGATGCGGATGATGGTTCCCAGGTTGCCCGGGTCCTGCACTCCGTCGAGGGCGAGGTTCAGACAGTTGAAGTCGACGTTGGCAGAAGCGAAGTCTCTGTTGTCCCTTTGGTCAAAGACGGCGAGCACCTGTTGCGGATGCTGTAGGAAGCTCACCTTTCTGAGTTCCTCCTCGCTTATCGTGACCACTTCCGTCCTTGGGTCAATGCTTTTGTCTTTGAGCCATTCTTCGGTAGCCACAATAAGCGATGCAGGCTGCAGCACTAAGAGGTCGTCCACCACCTTGTGTCCTTCAGCCACGAACTTACCTTCCTTGTTGCGGTTTTTCTTCAGTTCGAGCGACTTGATATATTTTATCTTGTTCTTGCTGATCATCGTTGTATTTCTTTCTCCTGAATTTTTGGGAGTTTCTTCTTTTTATCCTTTGGGCCGCATGGTGATTTTTTCAAAGGCGAATCTCAGCCCTCTCTCACCATAGCTCACCTTTCCACAAAGGCAGAATCCCATAGACGAGAGCAGGCTCACCATGGGAAGGTTGTCGTAGTTGGTGTCCACCTTGATGCTGGGCACGTGCTCCACTTCGCACAGGCTACACACCTTGTTGATGAAAATGCGTGCGTATCCCTCTCTCTGCAGTTTGGGCAGGGTTGCGAACCGGTGTATGACGTAATAGTTGCTGTTGGTGAGCCATTTTCCTTCGAGAAACTCGTAGGCAGGTTCTCCGTTCAGCACCACCGCTCCATAAACGGCTATCTGGTCGTTCACGGTGAGCACATAGGCATTGCCGTTGTTGATGTCTGCCAGGATGTCCTTGTAGGCAGGATATTGCTCTGTCCACTGGTGACGTCCCGACTTGATCATCTGTTCTCTGGCTTCGTTGATGACCGTCCAGCAACCGTCAAAGTCTTTCATGAAAGCTGGTCTAAAATCAATCTTCATGCTGTTTCTTTTTGTTGCGTATTATGTTGTGTTTAACTTCCGAACTTGCTGAAGTTCAGTTGCGTATTTATGTAATTTTTCTGCTGTGTGTCGACTTAATCCACAAGGCATTTGTCTAATTCCTTGCAGATGGCCTCTTTCTGCAGATGCTGACCGATGAATACGATCTTGATCATTCTGTCGCCCACCTTGTCGTCCCATTCCTTTCTGAGCTGTTCCTCACGTGCCAGCAGCTCGTCAAGTTGGTCTTTAGGCATGGTGGCTATCCATTGTCCAGCCTGCTTCACGGTCTTCTGTTTTCCAGCCTGTTCGAACACGTAGCACATGTCTCTCTCGTCGGCAAAGTAGCAGATTCCCTTGGCTCTTACCACGTCGCGTGGCCATTTGCGTGCCACGAAGTCGTCGAAGAGTCCCAGGTCGAAAGGCTTGCGGCTGTAGTACACGAAGGTGCCGATGCCGTATTCCTCAGCCTCTCCCTCATCGTCGTGGTGATGATGGTGATGGTCGTGGTCGTGATGATGATGATGCTCGTGTTCTTCATGCTCGTGCTCATCGTCGTGGTCGTGATGATGATGCTCGTGCTCATCGTCATCATCGTGATCGTCGTGATCGTGATGATCTTCGTTGCGTTCTGCCTCAATCTCCTGGATCCATCCAGCCGATGTGGCCACGGTTTCCCAGTCAAACTTACGTGTGTTGACAATCTTGTCGAGGTCTACGTCGCCGTAGTTGCACTCGAAGATTTCAGCCTTTGGCTGTATGGCTTTGATGATGTGCTTCAGTTTGTCGAGGTCTTTGGGTTCCACCTCAGCAGCCTTGTTGAGCAGGATGATGTTGCAGAACTCTATCTGCTGGATGACGAGCGACGCCAGATCTTCCTCGTCGATGTTGTCCTTCATCAGGTCGTCGCCGCCTGCAAACTCGTCTTTCATTCTCAGAGCATCCACAATGGTAACGATGCTGTCGAGTCTCAGCACTCCGTTCTTGACGTATTGTGGTCCGAGTGTAGGAATCGAGCAGATGGTCTGTGCAATAGGCGCAGGCTCGCAGATGCCGCTTGCCTCAATGACGATGTAGTCGAACTTCTGCATGTCGACGATTTCCTTGAGCTGTTCCACGAGGTCCATCTTCAGCGTACAGCAGATGCATCCGTTTTGCAGAGCCACGAGCGAGTCGTCTTTCTTTCCTACCACGCCTCCTTGTTCTATGAGGGCAGCATCGATGTTCACCTCGCCGATATCGTTGACGATGACTGCAAACTTGATGCCTTTCTGGTTAGCCAAAATCTTGTTGAGTAGTGTTGTCTTTCCACTGCCTAAATAGCCTGTAAGCAACAGGACTGGAATTTCTTTTCTACTGTTCATAGTTTTATTTATTTTACTCGAGTTTTACTTTCTGTAGTTGTCGAGTCCCTTATTCAGGAACTCAAGATATGCGTTTACGTCTTCCTTGAAGCTGAAAGCTGCGGTGAGCGGATTGCCGTCGTTGTCGACAGCCACGTAGAAGGGCTGAGCGTTGGCACCAAACTTGCTTGCCTGCAGATAGCTCCACTTGTCGCCGATGGTTCGCAGGGTGCGCTTCTCGCCGTTGAAAGTCACTTCCATAGGCTGTGGCAAAGGTGTCTTGTCGTCCACATAGAGCGAGATGAGCACGTAGTCTTTGGTCAGTTTGTCAGCCACGTTGGCGTCGGTCCATACCGAAGCTTCCATCTTGCGGCAGTTCACGCAGCCGAATCCTGTGAAGTCTATCAGCACGGGTTTGCCCTGAGCCTTGGCAGCAGCCATTCCCATCTCGTAGTCCTTGTAGGCAGGCTCTACGGTCTTAGTGTTCAGATTGAAGTCCTGTGTGTTGATAGGAGGAGCGAAGGCACTTACCGCCTTGCAGGGAGCGCCCCAAAGTCCTGGAATCATATACACGGCGAAGGCCAGCGAGCACAGACCCAGCATGATGCAGGGCACGGGCATTGGCTTGTCTATCTCGCCTCCGATGGCGTCCACCTGGAACTTCAACTTACCGATGAGGTAGAGACCCTGGGCGCCGAAGATGACTATCCAGAGCGACAGGAACACCTCGCGGTCCAAGATGTGCCAGCCGTAAGCCAGGTCGGCTACAGAGAGGAACTTCAGCGAGAACGCCAGTTCGACGAATCCCAGTACGATCTTGATGGTTTCCATCCATGAGCCAGACTTTGGAGCCGACTTAAGCCATGATGGGAAGAGTGCGAAGAGGGTGAAGGGCAGGGCGAGTGCCAGGGCGAATCCCAGCATGCCCACGGTAGGAGCCAGCCAGTCGCCCGATGTCACCGTCTGAACCAACAGCAGTCCGATGATAGGTGCAGTGCACGAGAAAGACACCAGTACGAGTGTGAAGGCCATGAGGAAGATGGATATCAGTCCAGTGGTGCTTGATGCCTTGTTGTCTACGGCGTTGCCCCAGCGGTCGGGTAGTTTGATTTCAAACCATCCGAAGAATGAGAAGGCGAACACAGCCAAGAGTACGAAGAGAATGATGTTGAATACGGCACTTGTAGACAGGGCGTTGAGTGTGCTTGGACCTGCGATGGCTGTGACGGCGAGACCCAAAGTCAGATAGATAACCACGATGCTGAGTCCGTAAGTGCAGGCATCGCGAACGCCCTTCTTCTTGTCGTTCTTGGCACGTTTCAGGAAGAAACTCACCGTCATGGGAATGATAGGCCAGATGCAAGGCATCACCAGCGCGAGGAGTCCGCCCACCAGTCCCATCAGGAAGATATAGATGAGTGAGTGGTTGGCTATGTCGTTGGCGCCTCCGAACGCCTGCAGCTCTTTCACTACGGGCTGCCACAGCGCCTTGGTGTCGAGCTGTTCGGCAGCTTGAGCCAGGGCTGCGCTGTCCAAGGTGTTCTGCTGTGCGGTGTCGGTCAAGGCAGCCTGCATCATGGCGATAGAGTCGGCTTTGGCCTTGGCTGCCATTGCAGCGTCCTGCTTGTTGTCGGTCTTGGCTTCCAGAGCAGCCTTGCTGTCTATGGCAGGCGCCTTGCCTGTGTGCTTGAAGTTGACCTCTGAAGGAGGAAGACAGCTCTGGTCGTTGCAGGCTCCGTATTCCAAGTATGCGTCGATAACATACTGAGCAGCAGTGAATTTTACCTTCTGCACGAAAGTGGCGCTTCCTTCGAAGAAACGCAGCTTCATGCCGAACATATTGTCGTATTTCGACACCTCGTTGCCTCGTGCCTGCAGTTTGCCGACGAGTTCTACGCCTTCCATTTTGTTGACGTTGAAGGTTGCCGAGATAGGTCCGTCGCTTCCCAAACCTGTAGAGTAGACGTGCCATCCTGGTTGAATCTTTCCGCTGAATACAATCTCTGCAACTGCTGTCCCGTTAGTTTTCAACTGACTGGTGAATTTTACAGGGCTAAGCAGTTGTGCCTGTGCAATAACTGCGAACAGCAGTAATTGCAGCGTAATTAACATTTTTTTCATCCTAATCTTTATCTTTTTTATATTTGAGTGCAAAGTTACTAATTTTAATTGAAATAGTAACCATTTAGGGCGATTTTTTGTTAAGAAGATAAAGGGGAAGAAGAGGCAGGAATATTTTATTTTTGTCAGGAATGCTTCTCAAATTCTCTAATTCTTGACTTAAAAATTATTGGCTCGAATCAAATATCTCATTCAGAATAATTTTTGAGTTAGGATAGCCTTTGTTTTAACTCCATTGAATTCTCCTTGACTTCAGAGAATGCTCTCGTAAATCTTGTCGAATTCCTGTCTTAGCAGCGCTTTGTCCTCGATGATATCGCGCAGCATTTTCAGTTCCTTCTCGTTGGGCGAGTTGGGAATCCAGAGTTTGATGTATCCATGTACTGAGTACTTCTCGTCCATGTGGTGGGCGAAGAGTTCCCATATTTGTTCCTTGTCTTTACCGGGATTGTTTTCCTTGGCATAGAGGATGGCACGGAGGAAGATCTCGTGGGTGTCGATGTCGCGGTCGGCTTCAGCCACGATTTTGCCGTAGATGCTTCTGGGCTGACGGCTTGACGAGGCCCTGTGGTCTTCCACCGCCTCTTTCATGATCTTTATCTGGTCTTGGGAGAACCATCGCTTCAGCCGGGCATCTGCCATGAGAATCTTTCCGCTCGTGATGTGGTGGATAGCTCTCGGTCCGCTCATTCCCAGGTCGTGGTAGGCAGCCACGACATACACCATGTTGATGTCGGCACCCGTGATGCGTGCCAACTCCAGAGAATTCTTGATCACCCTGTTGACGTGTCTGAGTCCGTGGCTTTCACCGAACTCTGTATATTTTGGCAGAATCTGTGTTTCCACAAACTCCATGATTTCCATACTTACTTGTTGTATCATTGCTTTTTCTCCTCATTATATTTCCAATGCGAATCCCAGGACGATGGTCAGGAAAACGATTTGTCCATAGATGAAAATATTGCGTGCCGTACTTCCCAACACCCTGTTGAGTTCCCTGCCGTGGTTGATGGCTTTCAGCTGCCGGTAGGTAGTATGGTGCATGCCGGCGTAGACGGCGTAGAGGGGGAGGGCAAAGGTAGAGGTGTCGCGCACTACGGCATCGTGGATTCCCATGCCCATCATGATGGCGAGGGGCACATACCCCAAGAGCAGATAGAGCCAGAGTGCACTCTTCTCGTCCCATCTGTCGATTAACTTGACGATGAGTGTGCGTTTGCCAGCCTCGCGGTCGTTGTCTCTGTCGCGGAAGTTGTTCACCACCAAGAGTGTGTCCACCACCAGTCCGCAGGCGATAGCGGCCATCACCACCTCAGTACTTATTGTCTTGTAGCCTTCGGGCATGATGACATAATAGGTGCAGCACACCGGTACGATGCCAAAGAACAGCAGCACCAGTATGTCGCCCATGCCGTGGTAGCTGAAGGTTGTGGTGTAGAGGAAGCAGAACGCTACGCAGGCCATTCCCACCCATATCATGGCCATTCCTCCGTAGATGACGAGTGGCAGACCGATGGCGCATCCAAGGAGTGTGGTCACGATGATGCCCGTCTTCATGGCGCGTTCGGTGATCCATCCTTCGGCGCAGGCCCTCTTGGGGCCTAATCGTGTCTCGTCGTCATTTCCCCGTTTAAAGTCGAAATAGTCGTTCACGAAGTTGGAGTCTATCTGCATCACCCATGCGAAGAGCAGACACAGTAGGGCTGGTATGTGCAGGATGTGAGGCTGTGCAGCATCGCCAACAGTTTCCATCAGATAGCAGTCGCGCATAGCGAGTGCGATGGCTATCAGTACGGGTACAGCCGCAGCCGACAGCGTTTTGGGGCGCGCTGCCAAAAACCAGGCCTTTATCGAATTTGTTGTAATCATCAATTGAAGAAGTTCCAGCTAACACCGAATCGGAACACGCTGCCATTGAGCGGATAGTGGGGCACGAAGAAATAGTTCTTGTCGCCCGAACCCTTGTTGACGTGTGTCATCATTACGAAGAAACGTGTATGCTTGATGTGCACGTTGGCATAGACGTTGACGATGGGGTAGTTGCCCACTTTCACATTCTTGTCGCCATTGTCCTGTACTGTGTACTGACTCAGCGCAGGCGAATAGTCTGGTGCCTCATAGCTTGTAAAGTATCTCACGTCGGCACCCAGGTCGATGTTGAGCACCTTCACCACAGGGAATTTCAGATAAAGGTTGCTGTACACGTTGAGCGCAGGCACGGGGATGACGTCCGTCTTGCTCGAGTGCTGATAGGTAATGACGTTCTCCCAGTTCAGTATTCCCCATCTCACGTCCTGGAACAGCTGGGCTGTCAGCAGGTTGACGGGGCTTCCGCTCTGCTTGGCCTGCACCGTTACTCCCGTACGTGCCGCCTGGTTGTTGTCCGTCACGTTGTAGCTCTGGCTCAGGTAGGCATAGTTCTTTATCTCGTCCACAGCCACTCTGAGCATCGTCTTTGTCTTGGCAAACTTCAGCGTTCCCATGATGCGTGTGTGGATAATCTTGTCGAGGTCGTTCTCCCACCAGAAGTGACGACCGTGATAGTTGCGGAAGTAGAACGAAGGAGTGATTCTGTGGAAGAAACCACTACCGATGACCGACAATGTGTCGCCGAGGAAGGGGATGTTCACGTCCACGTCGCCGTCGACCGCCAGTGTTCCTGCATCCTCGCCGGCCACACCGATTTCGGCCACGGCATTATAATGCAGCAGCTTGCCCTGTCGCTTGCTCAACTGTCCGCCCACACTCACCGAGTGCTCGTTGTATTTCATCACGCCGCCCTCGGTGTCAGGCAACTCAAAGTGGCGCAGGTCGTAGCTCACGAAAGCCTTCAGTCCCGCTTTAGCCCACTTGCTGAATCCCTCCAGCGTAGCCAGCGCCAGGGTGTTCTTCATCTCCCAGTGCTTGGTGTTGTCGTAAATGGAGTCGCCCTCGTATTTTCCCGCCGTGTAGTATTCGTTCAGATAGTAGTCGGCAGGTGTCTGATAGGCGATATAAGTACGGCTGTAGTTGTCGAACTTCAAGGTGTGTATAAAGCTTGTCACCGGCACGTATTCGTTTTTCATCCAGGCCGTGTCCTGAGCCGCCTTCTTCTCCTGTGCCATGATACTGTCGGCGGCGCTCTTACCGTTCACGGCGATGCGCTCTGTCGGCTTGGCATCCTTCTTGTCGGCAGCAGGCTCGTCGCCCGCTATCTTTGCGTCGTCGGGTCGTCCGGCAAACTTAGGTGTCTTGCCGAAGGTATCCTCGTCGAACTTCTTGCCCTCCTGGCGAGCCTTTTTCCTTGCCTCCTCCTTGGCGTCCTCGGCGGCATTCTCCTTCTTCGAGGCCATGGCAAACTTCTTCGCCTTGATCTCCTCATCGGTCATGCGCACCTTTCTGTTGAATCCCACATTGTACCTGTGGTTGAAGAACACGTGTATGCTGTTGTTTCTGTTCCAGTTCTGCTGCAGCACGGTAGGAATCTCGTTCTCGGCATATGTGTCTTCGAAGAGTTCTGGGTGCTTGATGTAGTCGTCGTTGGTGATTCCGCCGTTCTCTGTCGCCTTCTGGTGCAGGGTAGAGAAGAGCAGGTGCGCCTGGTATCTGTCGCCTATGTACGATCCCCACATGGTATATTTGAAGTGCGAGGTGCTCTGGCTGTCGTAGTAGCCACGTCCGTACTTATAGTCGAATCTGAATCCCATGCCCAGTCGTTTTCCCGCGTTGACGGCAAACATCGCCTTGAAGTCGTCCTCGCCGTTGGTACGGTTTCCGCAGCTGTTGAGCGTCACGTTGGTGATGGGCGAATAGGTGTTGGTGAAGTGGAATTCGCTGACGGGCGTGCTGATGCAGTCGAAGGGCTGTGCGAAGATAAACTGCCCCTGGTCCAGCCGTCGGTCGATAAAGATACGGTTGATGCGGGGCGAGCCCAGATTGCCCAGCGAGTTGTATTCTCCCCTCAGTCCCGAGGTGAATGGGGTGTTCATGTACATGTGCTGCAGGGTGTCCACCTGTGCCTCCTGTCGGTCGCCGAATCGCTCGTCTATGGTCCACACCTTCAGTCCCTTGGGTATTTCCTTGTCCGACCCTAATGAGTCGGTTCTGACGTTCCTGTTGTTGACGGGTGCAAACATCGAGTCCTCGTTGTTGCTAAAATCGGTTTGTGCCACGACAGGCGATGTCGCAGCACAAAACAGAGTTATCGTAAGGATTACTTTACTTTTCTTCATCATTTTCTGAATAGTCGAATACATACTTCGGCGATTTTCACCACTACTCCTACGAGCAGAACAACGTAGGCAGGTGTGTGTGTGTCCATTGTGTACCACAGCGTGATGCCCACGATGACCAATAGGATGAAAGCCGAGTTCAGCTTGTTGCGCACTTTCAGGTTGGTCGGGTCGCTGTAGTCCAGTCGTTTATAGTGGTGGTGAGGTCTCACGGCGTAGGTTGTCTTCTCCTGAGCCTCTTGCTGTTGCTGCTCCTTGTTTTCGGCAGCATTGTTGTTATTTTGTTCTGTTGTCATATTGCGTTTGTTACTGTTCTGTTCCCTCGAAATTTATTTCACCAGAGCTGCTATTTCGTTGAAAATCTGGTCTTTTCTGTCGATGGTCTTCTTGCGGAACTTACCGAAGATGCGTGCAAGGTCGTTCTTTTTCTTGGTCAGCGCCACCTTGTCGATAATCACCTCTTCGGCTGGCAGTTTGAATCCGGTCTGTCTTCCCTCCTCATAAATATAATTAATGTGGTTGATCGACAGGCTCACCTTTCCATCTGTTATCTTGGCGATGAGGTTGTATTTGCATTCTGTTCTGTCGAGCGAGATGAAGGAGTTGCTGAACACGAGCCATTCGTCCATCGCGTTGGCGATGATGTGTTCGTCTTTGTTCACCAGCGCCATTCGGCTTGCCTTGCTCTCTTTGTCCTGAGTCAGGCCGCTCATGTAGTCGAACACCAGGTCGTAAAGCTGGGCTGCGCTCTTGCCGGGGGCTTCTATCTCTGTGTCAAACACGATTTTGCCCTGTTCGTCGAAGGTGATGGCGCCTTCCAGGTATTTGGGGTCTTCCTTCAGTTTCGCGCCGTTAACCTGAGCAGCAGGTTTAGGTGTCTCCTTCTTTGTTGCCGTAGGGATTACCCATCCCGAGCCCTGCGATGCTGTGGTGGCAGGAGCCGCTGGGGCAGTGGTTGCCTCAGGAGCCGCTGTTGTTGCTGCAGCACCATTGGCTTCTGCGTTCAGTCTTGCCGCCTCTGCCTTCAGTCTTGCAGTCTCAGCCTCAGCTTCCTTTATCTGTTGCTGTATCTTTTCGGCCTTGGCTTTTGCCTCCTCAGCCGCCTTTCTCTTAGCCTCTTCCTCTGCTTTTTTCTTGGCAGCTTCGGCAGCAGCCTTTTGTTTGGCAGCTTCCGCTTCCGCCTTCTTCTTGGCAGCTTCCGCCTTCTGCTTGGCTTCCTCTACCGCCTTTTTGGCTTCCTCAAGCTTTTTCTGAGCCTCCTCCAACTGCTGTTGGGGTGTGAGGACACTTTGCGCTTGAACAGACATCAAGGGCAAAAATAAGAGTATGGAAATGATTATTTTTTTCATGATGGTTTCACCTTAGGTTTGCGGAAGATGAGGGATTCAAACCCCCGATACCCGGAAAAGGGTATACCGGATTTCGAGTCCAGCGCATTCGGTCACTCTGCCAATCTTCCTTTTCTTTAAAAAACAATTGCAAAAGTAATACTTTTTTCTTATTCCACAAAGAAAATGAACATTTTTAACACTAATAACTTGAAAAACGAAAACGCGAAGTGAAAGCCATATGTCTTGAAGGAATATTTCCCCAAGGAGTTAAGGGAAGTTAGAGGGAAGTTATGAGAAGTTAAGGGACTAATGCCTTTGTGGACATGCCCCAAACTCCCATTCCAAAAGGGCTGTTGTCTCTTAACTTCCCGAACGACCGAAGGGAGTGATAACTTCTTTAACTTCTATAACTTCTGAACTTAAAAAGGTTAGTGTTTGATTTTGAAGATGACGAAGCAAATAGTTTTTTTTATTTTCCCAATTGGGGATTTTTTTTCTCCAGTTAGGGAAGTGATTGAAGATGTCTTTTGGAATCATAATCAAATATTCGTAAACTGTCCTTTATTACGGCATGAATCAGCCACGAGGTTTTTCATCATACCGAATAATTCCTTCCAAATGAGGTCGGGATACATGAATTTGGCTCCACTGACGTGTGCTCCGAGAACAGGGAAAATCATCGGAACGATAGGTTCGTGCATGTCATTTGATGCCTGTGAGAGCAAAAGCGACACAATTTCCGTTCCTTTTCCCAGTTTTGGCATCTTCGGAGCGGTCTTTTTTGAGATATTATACTTCATATTGATCTATTTGTTTCTTGTTAAATGATTGATTATTAGCCTTTTAGAGAGGGAGTCAAGTGGTCTGCTGTTTCAGTTTCAGTTGTTTCAATTAATTTTTTGATGGTTGCGATTTTCCATTTTTTCAATTTTTATTATATTATATATATATTATAACTATATATATATTAAATAGTTATATAATAATATAGTAAAGAAAAAGAACAAAAACGGAAGTTGGAACCCCTCTTAAAAATAACTGAGACTACTGAGACTGAGACGCTTTTCAGCCCACAGTCAGCTTCCTCTCCCAGGCTGTTGGTCTCTTTTCAGCTACCATTCCACAAGCACTTGTCGGGCGAGGATGGCTTCTAAATTTCTTACGTCGAAAACAGGAGTCTTGATACTGCGTTTAGTCCTGGATAACGACCCTTCCCTTTGCCAACGAAAGAAGATCGGGAATGTCGTAACAGCGCAAGACACCAGGAATGACGTTCGACATCATGTCGTGCTGCACGGGGTGCTGAATGTAATTGCGCCAGGTCTTCAATGTGCGGGTGAGTGTGGCACCAGCCAATCGCTCGTCGAGCACAGCAGCGTGCATCACAACGACTGCGTTCATTCCGTCAGCCTTGACTGTAATCTGGCGACCCTTCAACTTTTCGTCAGCCGAACAGAAATTGAGAATGGTGCGCAAATCCTGCACACGCTGACCTATGAGCGGTTTGCCTGCATGAAGGGCAGTTACAGCAGAACGATACTGAGTATTCCAATACTTGGAAAGGTTGTACTCAAAAATGTCGCTCGTCTCACCAAAACCTCGCAGATCGGCGTAAACATGAATCGTGCCGTCGGAGAATACATCACGACGATCGGTCTCTATCAGCAGACTTGCCTTTCCTGCATCAGCAAGATGGATGCAAACCTTCGACTGCAGATTGGCAACCGACGGAATCCTGACAATAACAGGAACAGGATACTGACCTTCGCAATCGAGCTGATAACGATATTCCTCCACGTCGCGCTGCGATTCGTGGCGAGTCTCAATAGCATCCCAATGATCGTTCAGTCCAGGAAGTCCCAACAGCTTTAGAATGCCATCCTTCACCTTGTCGGCCGACTGCGAACAGAATGCCTGGCGCTGGGCTGACAGCCTATCCATCTGTGCCTCACACTCCTGCATGGAGCTGAGCGCATCCTTGTATTCCAAGTTTACCTGTCCTGTCTTGGTGCAACGCATATCGTCACTACGCCAGTAAGTATAAGGCTTCACCTCGCCCTGTGCGTCGCCCAAGAGAGCCTTGCGGAAGAAGCTCACCATCTTGTCCTGGCTGGGCTTGGGAATGGCGTGTCCGTCGTCGTAATAAAACTGTTCGGCAGCGTCGGGCGCTCCCAGCAGACTGTAGCAACGATTCACCTCTTCATAGCCACGCAAGGCTCCCCAATGGTCAACGAAGTCGAAACGTCCGTCAAGAATCAGGAAAGGCTTTGGCGCATTCATCATCGCCATGTCGGCTATCTCGATGTGCTCGCGTCCTTCGCCTGGAATCCACTGACATCCGTCGCTTGGGCCTTGAGTCTCCAGGGTTCTTTCACGCGACGAGAAGAACAATCCCACACAACTTGCCTTCACCCTGTCGTCGAGAGCAGCCAGATAAGACGACTGCGTGCCGCCTCCCGAGAAGCCATAACAACCAATCTTGTCGCCATCAATGTCCTTACGACTGAGCAGATAGTCGATGGCGCGGCTGTTGTCGAAAAACTCCTGTGCGGCAAGGCTGCTGCCAAGGAGGATGAAGCCCGGAGCAATGAGTGTATGCTCGGTAGTTACGCCACGGGTAAGATTCTTGCCCTGTGCATCGATGGTTTGCTGGCGCTCACCCTGTGAGAAGGGGTCGACCACCATGGAAGCAATGCCGTTGACAGCCAACTGCTCAGCACTTCCCGAACCCGTGCCCTTTCCGTCGAGTCCATGTCCGCACATCTCGATACAGGCAGGAATCTTGCCCTGCACCTTCTCGGGCAGATAAAGATGGGCTGTGACGTAACGGCCTGGCGTACTCTGAAAGACAATCTTCTCGACTATAAAGCCGTTGCCCTTCAACGAGCCCACTACCTTGGCATTGAGTTTGCCACGCTGTGGCATTTCGCCAGCCAACTGACTAAAACGACTGCGCAACTGGCTCACGTATTGCTGCATGGCTTCCTTCGACTGGCAAGCCTTTTCGAAAGCCTGCTGGCGCTCATAGTTCTGAGCGTGTACTGGCAGCATCTCGTAGTTGTAGAGCGAGGTGGCTGTCTTGAACTTCAGAGCCTTGTAAGAGCCCTGAGCCATTGCCACCGTACCTGCAAGCACGGCGGCAACCGATAAGAAGAATCTGTTTCTATACATAGTAATATCTTTATAAATGCAAATGAAGAAGTTAGAGAAGTTGGAGAAGTTAAAGCCATATACTTCATGGCAAAGTATTCACCCCCCCCAAAAAAGTCTTGATTTTACATCTTGACAACCACTTCCATATCGCCCTCGCCTGCATCGAAGGTAAGTAAGCGCAACTTCTCGTCGTACTTCCATCCATCGACAAACTTGCCGGCTACAGTAACGAGTTTAGGCTTCTTGTCAAGGTAAACACTTACGCTGTAGTAGTGCGAAACAGGCTTGTAGTCGCCCTTAGGAGTCGTGATGTTGAGTATCCACTCGTTCTGTGCCAGTCGGCTCTCCATCTTGGTGACGGCATAAACTCCTTTCTGATAATCGAGCGATTTGCCGTCGTCCTCGTACATTTCATACACCGAATGCTCGGAAGGATAGATGAGCAGCGAGATATTGGTGTTGGGGCGCTCGTCCACGTACTGCATGGCTTCCTGACGGGGAATGATGGCTCCACGGCGCAGGAAGATAGGCATGATCTCGATAGGTGTGAGGAACGACTTGTACTGGCGTCCACTGATGCGCTCACCTGTCCAGAAGTCGAGCCAGTCGCCACCGGGGAAGTAAACAGGACGCGAGAGTGCATTCTTCACCGTTACAGGACACACCATCATGTCGCGGCCAAACATATACTGGTCTGAAATCTGATAGGTATTGACATCCTGCAGATGATCGTAGAACAAAGGTGTCATCAGCGGACGGCTGGTCTTGTACATATCCCAGGCGCTGGTGTAGATGTAAGGCAGGAGCGCATAACGCAGCGAGTCGTACTGGATGAATATTTTCTGTGCTTCCTCGCCATAAGTCCATGGCGCATGATAACGAGGATGATCCATACCGAAGAGGATGGACACAGGCGAGAACATTCCCATCTGCACCCAGCGCAGATAGAGGTCGGTGTCGTAGGCAGAATACTGCTCGAATCCACCCATACAGTGGCTCCAATAGCCGACACCAGAGAGTCCTATATTAATACCGCCGCGGATGATAGGTTCAAACCACTGCCACTCCGAGCCCCAGTCGCCAGCCCAGATGAAAGGATAGCGCTGAATACCTGCATAACCCTCGCGTGTGTGGTCGAAGCCACGCTGTCCGTTGAGCTTGGCAAAGTTCTCATAAGGTGCCTTGGCATAGGCTATCGGGAAGAGGTTGTGGGCAGCCTTCTGCTCGATGTTTGGATTGTTATAGTTCAGAGCGCTTCCCACATCAGTCTTGAAGAACTTGGCTCCCAGGTCGGTCACTTTCTTGGCTGCATTCTTCCACCACCAGTCCACAGCCTTGTCGTCGAAGAAGTTGATGATGGCGTTGGTTCCACCGTCCTGAATGGTGAGTCCCTTCTTCTGTGCTGTGGTGAGCAGATTGTTGCGCTTGCCGTTGTCGACCAGCGAACGAATATGCAGACCAAACATTGCCACATGATTCTTATAGGCATGGTCGATCATGCCCTTTGGGTCTTTAAACTGATCCTGGAACTCGAAGGTACAGCCTCCGTTGCCCAACTTGGCAAAGAGGCGCCAGGTAGAGTCGAGCCACATCATGTCGAACGGAATCTTTTCCTGACGCAGGCGGTCGATGAGATTGACCACATACGTATCGTTGGCCTTGCTCTCATGATGCCATGTTCCACCGCTGTACGAGCCGATGTGCAGACCATAGGCTGCACGTGGCATAAGAGGTGCCACACCCGTGAGCTGCTGATAGCTGTGAATCAGAGTCTCCAACTGTTCGCCATAGATGAAATAATAGTCGTTGTCGCCACCAGGTGCCGAGAAACTGTACTTGTCGTTGTTGGTCCATCCCATATCCCAGTCGTTGGGCACAGCAGTATGGAAGAACACGGCGTAGCCCTTGTTGCTGAGCATCAAAGGCACAGGACAGTAGTTGGCTCTCAGAATGTCCTTGCCGCCTACAGCAGGCTTTGAGCCTCGTCCCAGTTCCACATTGAGGTGAACACGCTGTCCACGCTGGTCGATGCGGTCCATGCGCTCACCGAAGCCGAAGAAGTGCTCGTCGGGATTCATCTTCACCTCATTATATATGCTGTCCTTGCAGCCCGATGTCAACTCCTCGTAGAGCACCTTACCCGAAGCATCAGCCACCTGTATGCGCCAGGGAGCTTCCTGAATGCTTACCTGCAGCTTACTGGTCTTTATCTGTTTGCCGTCCACGCTGAAATCCACCTGTGGGAAGTTGTAGTTGACCACCATCCACTTCTCATTATCAGGCATCTGCTGTGCAGGCACCTTGGTTACACGAAACATGCTTTCCGAACACATCTCGATGCGCATATTGCCTTGTGACGATGTGTAGAGTACGCTGTTTCCTTTCACTTGCTGTGCATGAGCCGCTGTAGCAAAGGCGCACAGCGACAGGAATGTGAGTTTTAGTTTTAAGTTTTTCATATCTATTCTGTTGTTTTTGTTGTTACGTTATTGATTTCTATTCCTGCCTGCACCACGGCTCCCAGTCCGTGGGCATCGTTGAGCGGAGCCGGTCGGTTGTAATAGAAAGGCAAGTCGCGGCTGATGCCTGTTCCCATGCACACATTCTTCACATGTCCTTCAGGGGTTATCTGACTGCAGACAGCCTTCCATCCCTGCAGCGCCACAGAGGCGAACGAGCTGTCGAGCCAGCCCTTGTTCACACCATGCGCAATGGCTGCGACAAACATGGCTGTGCAGGAAGTTTCGGGATAAGAGTCAGGCTTGTCGAGCAACTGGTGCCACATGCCCTGTGCGTCCTGATAGGCGATGATGTTTTCCACTCTTTTTCGGAACAGCTGCAGCAATCTGTCTCGCAGAGGATGCTCTTCGGGCAATCTGTCGAGCACGAGAGCCTGTGCCAGAAACGCCCATCCGTTGGCTCTTCCCCAGTGGGCGGTGCCGTGGGCATGGGTCGTGTCATAATAGAAACAATGCCAATAGAGGTGCTTGTCGTTGTCGAAGAGCAGACTGTCGAAGAGCAATACCTGTTCTGCCGCTCTCTGCAACAAGTCGGACGATGCACCCTTGCGACTTCCCTGATGAGCCAGGAAAGAAGTACACATATACAGGTCGTCGAGCCAGAGAGTTCGCTCTCCCACCCTTCCCCGGCAGTAAATGCCTGTTTCGGGAATACGCTCCTGCTGAGTAAGAATGTAATGGCTTATCTTGTCGAGATAATTCTCGTAACGTTGGTCTTTGTATCGTCGTGCCAGTTCGGAGAGGGCAGCTCCCATAGCTCCGCAGTCATCAAGGCTCGACATGGAGAAGAATCTGCGCCACGCATTGTCGCGCACGCCCGATCCGTATTCTTTCTTGAGTTGTCGCTGTATTTTTGGTTCGAAATAAAAGTCAAAGTTCTCTTTGACAAACTGCTCATACTTCTTTTCACCTGCCGCATCGGCAAGATTGAGCATCGCCACCCCGAGCACACCATTCACGTATCTCCATTCCTGATAATAGCTGTCGATGTGAGTGTGTCCGTCCTGTGCCTTTGACACGTTGTGGTTGTGATGGCTCAGCAGATAATCAGCCACCCGCTTCGAGACATCGAGCGGAGCATCCTGCGCCATAACTCCTGCTGCAAAGACAAGACTGCAAATAAGAGTAAAGACTGCTTTCTTCATGAGGCTTCCCGGTTTTTAAGTGGTTTGAAAAATATTGAGAATATTGTTGCTGGAACAAAATTGTTGTCCCTGGAACAATTCCTGCGAAAGTAGATTTTAAGAAAAAAGCCTCTCCACTTCTCACGAGGCAGAGAGGCCTGCGTTTTGTTTTAATATATAACTAAAAACCTACCGTTAATTCATTATTTGAATTCAAGTTTCGCAAGCGAGGAAATTGATAGAAGCTAAAGCTGTTATCACTCCCGTCGGTCGTTCGGAAAGTTAAGAAATAATAGTCTTATAGTTTAAACTTAGGACATTTGTCCCTTAACTTCCCTCTAACTTCACTAACTTCCCTCTAACTTCCCCACATGCAAAAGTCAGTTATTTTAATATCCGTAGTTGTTGATCAATGCGTTGTTCGACGCGTTGATGTCTGAGTCGAATATAGGCCAGTATTGACGGGAGTCTGGATCGTTGGCAAAATAGTTGGCCAGCATGTTGTCCTTCACTGTGGCAGACACGAAGTCGTAGTCGAGTTGTGTCCAGCCTTCGCCAGCAGGAGCTGCTGTCTCACCCTTAGCCAAGCCATAGTACTCCAACTTGCCAGCAGCATTGGTGCGTGTGTAAACCACTGTAGGCACGTCAGCATACTTGCCTGTACGGTCGCGCAGCGCTCTCATGTCGGTCACGGTCTGTCTTACGGCTGTTCCGAGCAAGTTCCAGCGAATGAGGTCCTGCTTGCGCAGCATCTCGCCAGGGAATTCGAGAAGGCGCTCCTTCTGGATGGCCTTCAGCATGTCGGCCTTCGAGCTGATGGCGTTGACATAAGCCTCTACGTTTGCTGGGCGGTCGGCTACGGCAAAGGCGCGGTTGCGAACCTCCTTGAGGTAAGGCTTGGCTGCATCAGGACCTTCCAGCTCGTTGGCAATCTCAGCTGCCATCAACAGGATGTCGGCGTAGCGGAGCACGGGCAGGTTCACACCGTCGTCGTTGGAAGTCACCGTACGGGTCATGCGCTCATAGTCGTACTTGCCGAAGTTGAAACTTGGAGCAGAAGCATCGTTGTCGCCCAACTTGGCCATTGTGTAGCCGTTGTCGTACTTGTAAGGCACGCAGTTCACGTCGCGGCGCTGGTCAGCATTGTCGTACTCATAGTAGAGTGTAGGAGCAGGAATGTTCTGTCCGCCATAGTTGGTCTTGGTCAAGTGTGGGCTCTTCGACTTGTGGTAAACACCAAAGTGATAGAAGAATCGTCCACGTCCGTCGTTGAATGGAATCTCGAAGATAGACTCTTTGTGTGAGCCTTCGATGGTGATGACGTCAGTAGCGAGGTCGTTCCAGAACTGCTCGTAAGTGGCGTCGAGTGCGAGTCCACTCTCTCTGATGACGAGTTTCAGGTCGTCGTAAGCCTCCTGCAGCAGGGCTGTGCTGGTAAGCTCAGGATCGTTGCTGCGGCGCACCTCATAAGTAGTAGGATTGTCGAGCGATGTAGGACGCTGGCTGTAACCCTCGGCCATGAGGATGAGGCGTGCACGCAGACCCAAGGCAAAAGCCTTGTTCACTCGCTCTGTCGTCTTGGTGCGCTCAGCCTTTCCTGGCCATGGCAGATAGCCTGCAGCCTCTTTCAGGTCGGCAATAATCTGCTTGTAGATGACGTCGCGGTCTGACTTGGGTAGGTAGATGGTACTCTGCTTCACCGATGTGAATCGGGCTGGCACGTCGCCCCAGGCACGAATGAGGTCATAGTAGTACTGCGCACGCAGGGTGAGCGACTCGCCTAAGAGATAAGCCATGTCGGCATTGCTCTCAGGATTGCCATAGGCACGTATTCCCTCGATGCAGCAGTTGGCAGCCTCAATGCCGTTGAAGAAGCCTGTGAAGGCGTTAGGGTCTTTTCCAGAAGCCATCCAGTTGTTGGCAGAGAAGGCGCTGTAAGTGCAGAGCGAGGTCTTGTTGTCCGACGAAGGCTGCGCCATGTCGAAGTAGCACTCGGCATCGGTATTCATACCATAGTAAGGCATGTAGCGCGCACGGTGAGAATTGGTGGCGGCAAACCAGCTGTAGATGCTGATGACCGTATTCTCGGCAAGCGGGGTGTTAGAGAACACCACCTTGTCGTTGTATTGTGACTCGCTTTCTACGTCTAAATAGTCGTTGCACGACATGAGTGTAGCGCCAGCCAACAGGGCTGTAAATACATATTTTATTTTCATAACGATGTTTCCTTTAAGTGTTTTTTTTAGAATGTAAGATTAAGACCGAAGATGAACTGGCGGCTTCTTGGATAAGCCGAGTAGTCTACGCCTGGACAAACCAGCACGTTGCGGCAGCAGTCCACCTCTGGATCCATACCACTGTAACCGGTGATACAGAAAAGATTTGAAGCGGTAAAGTATAGACGCAGGTTCTGAACATAGATTTTCTGCATCCATGTCTTAGGCAGTGTGTAACCCAAAGTAAGTGTAGAGAGGCGGAGGAATGATCCGTCCTCGATAGCCCAGTCGGTGAGCACAGCCTTTGTTGTGTAAGGCGACCACATAGTGGTGTTCTTGTTCATCTCGGCGAGCTTGGCTGCATCGTTGATGAAGTTGCCGTTCTCGTCTACGTTGGTCCAGCGCTTGCCGCTTGCCATCGTGGTGTTGAGGTTGCGCCAGATACCGCCACGTGTAGAGGTCTGGTCTATCTTGTCAGCATTGTAAACATCGTTGCCGATGCTGTAAGAGAAGTCGGCGTTGAAGTCGAATCCGTAGGCACGTGCACCGATAGAGAATCCACCTATAGCCCATGCGTTGGCGTCGCCGATCTCGAACTTGTCGTCATCGTTGATGGTTCCTGAACCGTCCTTGTCGAGAAGTTTCATGGTACCAGGACGTACTGTGCCCACAATACCGCTGGCATCAGCCACACCTTCCTTCAACTTCCACTGTCCTGCGGCAGCATCGTAGCCCTCGAAGTCGTCCACCTCGTAGCGTCCTGTTCCTGCCAGTTTGTAGCCGACGATGGTTCCTACAGGCTTTCCTGGCTTCACTAAGTAGTCGGAGCCAATTTCTGTACTTGCCCAGTAAGAAGGCTTACTGTATGAGTCCATGCTTCCGAGGCTCACTACCTCATTGGTGTTATGACCGAGTGTGAACGAGAAGTTCAGACCGTAGTTCTTGGTGTTGATGGCATCGTAGTTCAATGTCAACTCGAAACCAGAGTTCTTGGTCTCGCCCACGTTCTGGTACTGTGTGTTGTAGCCGCTACCTGTGATCTGCATCTCCATGAGCAGGTCTTTCACGTTGTTCTTGTACACCTCGAACGAACCGTTGAGCTTGTTGTTGAAGAAACCGAAGTCAATACCCAAGTTGAGCGAATGTGTGGTTTCCCACTTCAGGTCGGGGTTGCTCATTGCGTTGCCCGTGGTGAGCCATGAGTTCTGCAGGTGCAGCCAAGAGCTCTCCTTGATAGAATAGGTACGGCTGGTCTGTCCTGAAGGAATGTTGTTGTTACCCGACACACCGTAGCTCAAGCGCAACTTCAGGTTGCTCAGCCAGTCTTGTGTCGACTTCATCCAAGGCTCCTCGATAATGCGCCATCCGGCTGCCACAGATGGGAAGTAGCCCCAGCGGTTGTCCTTAGAGAACTTGCTTGAACCATCGGCACGCAGAGTGGCGGTAAGCAGATAGCGGTCCAAGAAACTGTAGTTGGCACGTCCGAAGAACGACACCATCTTGTCGTCAGGATAGTAGAACTCGTTGGCACGTGTAGGAGTGCCCTGTGCAGAGAGGTGGAAAGCCATGTCGGCATCGTAGAATGAAGGGAATCCCTCTATGCGTGTCGTTGCCAGTGTCTCGCGGCTTACGATGCTCTCCTGTCCCACCATGAGGTTCAGGTTGTGAGCCTTGGGCAGAATCTTTGAGAAGTCGTACTGCAGAGTGTTGGAGTTGCGCACGGTGCGGCGGTTCACCTGGGTACGTGTAGTAAGCGGCATGTTCTTGTATTCTGCCAGGGTGTTGTTCTGCGACTCATAGGTAGTAGAGCCGAAGAAGTAACGGAAGTCGTTGTTGTAGATGTCGAGACCTACGTCTGTGCGGAAAGTAAGCTCGGGCAATATCTTCCATGTGAAAGCTCCGTTCATGTTGAAGTTCTCACGAACACGTTTCTTATAGTTGTCGTTGAGGGCTGTGATTGGGTCTTCCAGTCCGTCGTCGATGTTGCTCTCATCGAAGAGAAGGCTTCCTGAGCCTGTCAGAGGCGACTGTACCACAGCATGGCGGATACGGCCGAAAGAGCCTGAAGGCACAGAGTTCTGGTCGCCGGTAGCGTCGCTCTGTCCGTCGCCATTCACCTTGGTGCGTGAGTAACGGGTAGAGAACTCGAGCTTGGTCTTCTTGTTGGGCTCATAGTTGAGTTTGAAGTTCAGGTTGCTGCGATAGAAGTCAGAGGTGAGCAGGATGGCTTTCTCCTTCATGTAGTTGTATCCTGCTGTGAAGCGCAACTTCTCCGAACCTCCCGAGATGTTGACATTATGGCTGAACACGTTGCCGGTGCGTCCGTACACCTCATCCTGCCAGTCGGTAGTCTTCATCGAGTTCATAATGTTGGGTATGTTGTCCCATCCGCCGAGTACCTGCTGGTACTTGCCGGCATTGGCACCAGTAGAGAGACTCGACAATTCGTACTGCCACTTCAGATAGTCTTCCACTCCCAGCACGTCTACCTTGTCCTCAGCCTTCTTGAAGCCCACATAGGCATTGTAGTTCACAGTCACCTTACCAGCCTTACCACTCTTGGTGGTGACGAGCACGATACCGTTGGAACCACGGCTACCATAGATGGCGGTAGAGGAAGCGTCCTTCAGCACGTCGATGCTCTCGATGTCGCTGGTAGGAATATCGGAGATGCTGCTGACGGGGAAACCGTCTACTATATAAAGAGGTGTGTTGTCGCGTGTGATAGAACCACCACCACGCACGCGGATGATGACCTCGGCGTCGGGGTTGCCCTCAGGCATAGTGACGCGCACACCAGCCAGCTTACCCTGCATGGCCTCAACAGGCGAAGCCACAGGCACCGACACGAGTTCTGTGTTGCCTACCGAAGAAACCGAACCTGTCACGTCCTTGCGCTTTACGGTTCCGTATCCGATAGCCACCACTTCGTTAAGCATGTTGGAATCTTCCTTCAACTGGACAGTCATCTTGCCTTCCTTGGCAATGATCACTTCCTTCTTGTAACCCACATAAGTGATTTCGAGTTGTTTTCCTTTCGGAACAGAGATAGAGTAATTGCCGTCCATATCGGTCACCACTCCCACCGATGTGCCAGGAATCCTCACGCTTGCGCCAATGATAGGTTCACCAGCCTCGTCTGTTACTTGTCCGCTAACGGTGACGCTTTGCGCCAACACTCCTAACGGGAAAAGAAGCATCAGCAATAGTACTGAACACTTCTTCATAAAAATAATCGCTACTTTTCTCATAGGTTTTTGCTATTAGTTTTTAAATATTTGAAGTAGAATGTCGAGGGCAAAAGTAGCCAAAAACCCCCGACATGAGTGGTAAAAACGTTCCAAATGTTCGGTAAAAACGTTTCAAAGCCCGTTTTTCTGCCTATATTCAGACGGACTGACGCCCATTGCCGCCCTGAAACACTTACCGAAGTAGTTCTGATCGCTGAAACCGCAACGATAGGCGATTTCCTTCACAGGAAGGTCGCTGTGATGCAACAGCGCCACGGCACGGTTCATGCGTGCCTTGTTGATAAACTCCTTGGGCGCCACACCCAACAGGCTCTTCAGTTTGCGGTTCAGTCCCGACTTGCTGACGTTCAACTTGGCTGCCAGCTCGGTCACACTGAGGTCGGAATTGTCGATGTGCTGTTCCACAAACTCCACCACGCATTGCATGAAGCGCTGGTCTTCCTCGTTCAGGCTCTCCTCGCCTACGCTGCGGCTGTCGGCTTGCAAGGGCTGTTGGCCGTCGACAACAACCGTTTCCTCAGCCATTGTCTCCGCAGTTGCCGTTTCAATGGTTGTCTTTTCTGCAGTTGTCTTTTTCTCAGCAGCCTTGTCTGCCCCAGCAGCCTTGACAGCCACGACGAGGTGTTTCTCCTTGTCATATTTCTCCATCAGGTCGAGATACTGCCCCAAGAGTTCCCTCTGCTTGCGGTGGGAGGAGCGAATTGTCCTCGTCACGTACACCACAGTATAGATAAACAACAGCGCCAGCAGCACATACAGCACCTTGGCGGTAGTAGTCTGCCAGATGGTTGGTTTCACGAAGATTGTCACCACTTTCACGTTGCCCGCCCATTGTCCTGTGGGCAGTTTCGACTCCACCCGCAACGTGTGCGTACCGGGCGAAAGGTTGAGCAGCGTCACCGTGTGGCTGTTCTCTAAGGTATTCCATACGCCGCCGTCCAACTGGGATCTATAGCTTATCGACTGGGTGTTGGCATAGTCGATGGCAGCAAACTCAATCTTCACATTGCGCTCTGTCTCATCGAGGCAGATGGTGTCGTGGGCGCTCACCGCCTCCATCATCTCGCCTTCTTCCACCGACACCTTTGTCAGTACGATGCGCGGTGCCTTGGTGCGCTTCGTCAGCCGGTCCATATCCATCAGCACCAGACCGTCCATCAGACCCATGAGCCATTTGCCGCCTTTCCATCTCAGGGGCTGCGCATCCGAGAAAATCAGCTCATCGGTCCATGTGCGGTGGTTGAAATAGAGCGATAGTCCATGTTCCACGTCCACGCCCGTCAAATCGTTGGTGCCCACAAACCACATATATTGTCCATACGCGAAAGCCGACAAGAGGAAGTCCTCCGGCAAATCGCGCCTGTCGAAGTGTCTGAAGTCCACATCTTTGCTGAGCAGCGAAATGCCGGGCTCCACCATGTTCAGTCCGCTGCCCTCGGTGCAGATATAGAGTCTGTTGGCCCTGTCCTCTGCCATAAACATGACGGCAGAGCAACTCAGGCTGCCGTCTCTTCCGCCCTCACGCTCATGCCGGATAAAGCGCAGCGAGGCTGGATTGGCGGCAGTAAGCTTCGTGGCGAAAAGTCCAAGCGTTGTGCCCGCCAACAGCTCGTCACGATGGCTGATATATATCATTCGCACCCCCAAGTACTTGCCTGTCTTGTCGTCATGAGAGAGGACGATGGGCTGACACCTCCAACTCTTTCCCGTACGGGTAAGACAGAACAGTCCATGGTTCAGCGTTGACACCCACAGTCTGCCCCATCGGTCTTTCTGCATTGAGTAAACATGATGTTCTTTCTCCCTACCACGGATTACAAGCGCTATTCGGCTGATGTCGTAGCTGCCGTCGGCACGGGGCGACAGATGCAACAGTCCACCAGGTTTGCATCCCAACCATAGGCTGCCGTCCTCGTCTTGCAACATCGTGTACACAGCCGACCGGAAAGGAGTCTTCTCGCCATGCAGTCGGCCGTCGGCTCCAAGAAATCCCAAAAGATTCAGATTGGCGTTGTAGATTCTCACAGAGGCATCGTCGCGCGAACACACCCATATCCGTCCCTCGCGGTCGCGGAAGAGTGCCCTCACCTGACATCCTGGTTGCCTCAACAGCCACGTAGCATAACACGGCTTGCGGTAGCTCATCCTCACGCCCAGAGAGTCCACTGCCCACTCCACTCCGTCGGCTGTCTTCAGCCGTTTCGTTCCCTGACCGGAGAAGCCCCATTTGCGCAGCGCCTTGTTCCAGGAGAGATGGCTGTCATCAAACCGCCCCGTGCGGATATCGAAGACAAAGCAGTAGCCTTCCGCATTACAATATATATAAGGATCACGAATACGAATATCCTTGATGCGGTTCACGCCCATCGAGCATCCATCGCCCGCCTTCGGCTTGAACGACACGAAGCGATAGCCATCGTATCGGCTCAGTCCGTTCCATGTTGCCACCCAGATCATTCCCTGTCTATCCTGCACGAGACCCGTTGCGTGATGGTGCGCCAGTCCGTCGAGCTCGTTGAGCCTTCTCTCTGTAACGCCCTGCTTCGCCCAAGCCCCGCCGTCCCGAAGGGTCGGCACAGCCTCAGCGACGTGGCTCGACAAACAGCAAATCCACATCAAAAAATATCTTATTATTCTGTTTTTAGTCATCTGTGCAATGGTAGATTAGTTATATTGTTTGCAAAAGTAAGAAATAATAGTCAGAAAAAGAAATCAAATCCAAAGTTTTTATTTAACTTTGCATAAGATATCCTGCACTCGGCAAAACATAAAAAACATAATAACAATGAAAATAGCAGTATTCTGTTCAGCAAACGCCCATATTGACAGCGACTACTTCCGTCTCACAGAGGAGATGGGCAAGTGGATGGCAGAGCAAGGGCACGACTTAGTTTTCGGCGGCTGCAACATCGGCCTGATGAACACCATCGGAAAGGCAGTCAAGGCGCATGGCGGCAGAGCCATAGGCGTAGTTCCCACCATCGTAGAGCGAGGCGGCAAGACTTTTCCCGACCTCGACGTAGAGATTCCTTGCGACAATCTCAGCGACCGCAAGGACTTGCTGCTCTCTCAGAGCGACATCGTCGTGGCGCTCCCTGGCGGCATCGGTACCCTCGACGAAATCTTCACCGTTGCTGCCTCCCACACCATTGGCTATCATAGCAAAAAGGTGATTCTCTACAACATGAAGGGCTTCTGGAACTCCACCATTGCCCTCCTCGACGACATGGCTTCGCAGGGCATGATTCGTGGCAACTGGCACGACTACATCGAAGTGGCAACCTCCCTCAGTGAGTTGCAGCAGATGGTGGAGCGCTAAAATCGTTAAACCACAAATCAATAGGCTTCAACTGCTTACGAAGCCGCTTTCATTGCTCTACGAAATAGGCTTCATTGACTATCGAAGCCGCTTTCATTTTTTCGAGGCTTTTCTATTCAAAGTTTTCAATAGAGGTACTGAGTAGTTAGCGATTTAAATTCAACAGCAAAAAAAATAAAATGCGGGATTGAGTGAATTCTTCAATCCCGCATTTTGCTTACAATAAACCTTAATCCCAAGCTGTCCAGGGGTTATAAGGCTTAGCATCGCCCCACACAATGCCGCCTTCACCTTCCGTACCGCCAGTAGTGGTGTCGGAACCCATCGTGTCCTTCTGGTTGCCATTGCTGTCGACTATGGAGCCGCCATTCAACAGAGGTTCACCTTCTACGCTTTGAACTCTTACGAGAGGTTGTTGATATTTTTTCTTCATGATTGCAATGATTTACTTTTTAACGAATTTCTTGCCCTTAACGATATAAACGCCCTTGGCAAGAGTGGAAAGAGAATTGCCAACCTGCTGGCCACTGAGGTTGTAGACTGCGACAGGAGCAACGGATGCTGACGTAAGCGATGCTCCGTCCACCTGATGAATGGAAGAAACTACGCCATTGCGGTCAACGAGACAGATGCCGATATTGCCCTTGGCAGTTGATGAACTTGATGGCAACTGCTTGAAATAACCACGGAATCCCTTGAGTCCGTACTTCTTGCCTGCGAGACACTTTACGAAAGTATTGTTCTGAATGATATAGTCGCCAGGAGCGATGAAAGCGGAACCCTCTGTAGCATTATCCTGCTGCAGATGCAATGTTCCTGTGAAATAGAAATCATCATAGCTGCACTTCTTGAACTTGTCGTTGAGCTCGTGATCAATGTTGCCAGTGAATTTTTCGCCATTCTCCTTCATTCCCATACGTTTTTCCGCTTCTTCTGCTGTGTATGATTTGTCGGCATCGTAGTTGAGTTCGATATCCTTGAAAGTATAGACTCCTGAGGCGTTGTCGATGTCTTTCTGCGTCATTCTGACGAGGAGAGGCTCAAACTCATCGAGCGGATCATTGTCGTAGTCGGCGTACTGCAGGAAATAGAAGGTACTGTTGTCGGGCTGTGCATCATTCTTTGCCAAACCACGATAGGCAGCTATCATAAAACCCTCGCCATCAAAAGCATTGAGTGCTTTCTGATAAATACGGGCGCACTTCACTGTTTTACCATTATCGCGAGCACCAAAAGGCAGCACGAGCGTATTCCAACCTGGCTTAAATGTGCGTTTGAGGAGGACGTCGGCATGGCGCTGGGCTACGACCTCATAGTCGGTAGCATTCTCGTCGAGAGTCTTGGTGAGAAGATACATAAATGCGTTACCCTTATTTACACCATCCACAACGATATTGTCGCGATAAACGCTGTAGTGTTTCTCGGCTTCGTCCATAAATACAACTTGCACCTTGTTGGGATCCATGTTGAGGAAGATGCCATGAGTGCCATCATAACTCCGCGCATCAATCTGTGTACCACTATGCACGATAACCTCTTTCACCGCATAATTGTCGGCAAAGGCGCCGTCGCCGATGAAAGTGATTCCTGAGTGAATGTCGATGGTCTGCAGTCCGTCGTGGCAGTTGCGGAAAGTTTCGCGCTCGATGCGAGTAACGTTCTTGGTGAGAGTATTGAAATCGGCATCGGTAAGTTTGAAACAGTTCAAGAATGCACCCTCACCTATGGTTTTCAAGTTATCAAAATGCTTACCGGCGAAGAGTCCTGTCAGATTTTGGTTGTTGGTGAATGCGTTCTTCTGTATCTCTGTTATCTTGGTAGCATCGTCAAAAATGACGTTCTGCAGGTTGCAGTCCTGAAACACCACCTCGTTGATTACCGTCACATTAGCGGGAATAGTAAGGTCGGTAAGTTTGCTACAGCCGAAGAAGGCACCATAGCCTAAAGCACCCATATTATCAGTCTGTACACCATTGAAGTCGAGTTTGCGGGTGATGCCAGTCAACTTTTCGTTCGTAGGCAGGGTGAGCTTGGTGATTCCACATCCCTGAAAGGTTCTGGCCGCTATGCTGATGATACGTGAGGGCAAAACACCACCATTAGCGAGATCCATGTTGCCGCAACCAAAGAAAGCCTCCTCTTTGAGCACCAGTTCCTTTTCTGAAGTGCCTGCCTCGAACTTCAAGGTCTTCAGGGCACTACAATCCTTAAAAGCCTCTTCTTGGATAATGGTGACAGAGGCAGGGATAGTAATTTCGGTAAGAGCGCAGTTATTGAACGCCCACTTTCCTATCTCGGTCATGTTGCTGAGGTTTACTTGCTGCAGATTCTTACAGTCCCGGAAGATGTTGTCGGGCACTTTCTTGCCTGTCGTCGTGAAAGTGGCTTCAGAAAGATTGAGTGATTTCAGACTGCCTTTTTCCGTAGTGCCTCCCGCCATCTGCTGCAGCGTAATGATGTCTGCATCATTAAGATAGCCGTTCACGCTAAGTTGCGTAACTTTCATGGCGTTGTCTCCAAGAAGTTTGGAAAGTTCGCCTTCAGTACCAGTGGAAGTGTAGGTGGCGTCACCAATGTGATAGGTTACTTGTAGCGAGGCAGCATGCACAAAAACAGAAAGCATGCTAACCATACAGAAAAGTAACAATTTGTAAATTCTCCTATTCATAAGCATA
>ERZ506887.189-NODE-189-length-39409-cov-14.061849_pt1 | contig 39409 bp, 29 predicted proteins | sample MGYA00512905_ERZ506887 | MGnify/ENA metagenome assembly ERZ506887 | reverse complement strand
ATACCTCCTGCCGTTTTTCTTAATCATATACCTTTTAAAAGATATATACAAACTGAAAGTTTCTTTTTCTTGATAAATGGGGATTAGTTTTCCTTTTTTCCAATCAGCAATAACCACCTATGGTCAAAGCATATTTGTCCCTCCTTGATATAGGGATTAAAACCTGTTTTATCTCCACCATTCAAATCGTATTCCATTTTATCAATAATATCTTTTTGAATATCCTCTGGTGTACTTGTCAAATCCATCCAACTTTGTAGATTTACAGGAACAAGTGTTGTTTCTTCAAGCTGAAGCTCAAAAGCATCCTCAAACAATGCTTCAAATTCTTCTCTGCTAAGTATTCTTGTATGTGAGTTATCACGCATCGTTTCAATAGCGTCATTAGTTTCACGCAATTCTTCTGTAGTCGCTACCATATCCCAAATAACAAGTTTTCCACCTTTTTTCAAAACTCGTTGCATCTCCCGAAAAGGCTTTTCAGGCTCAACAAAATGGTGCAATGAAAGTCTTGTAATCACAAGGTCAAATGTTTCATCTTCAAAAGGTAAGCATTCCGCATTCCCCGATACAAATGATATGTTCTGAATACCTTCTTGCTTTGCCAGTTTTTTTCCCTGCTCCAACATTGCTTCTGTCAAATCCAAACAAGTAATGTCCTTAACATAAGGAGCCACTGCTCTTCCACATATACAGGTTCCAGCAGCAACCTCCAATGCATGTTCATTGCCCTTTGCCTGAATACTACGAATCAAATAATCGGTATATTCTGCCTTAGACATATGATATGAAGCAAATTTCTCTGCTTGTGTACCAAATGATTTTTTCACTTCATTATAGTTATTCATAAACTTTTACCTCGCTGTAAACTTCAAAGTTTCTGTTCCTTACATACTTCGATTTTAATGTCTCTATTATACCATAATGATACTATTATAAAAAAGGAAAAAGAGCTCCTTCGAGCTCTTTTGATTCAGTTCTGTAAACTTGAATTTATTTATCTTCTAAATCAAATCCGAGTTCTTTCAGTTCTTTTTCGTTTTTGACATCTTCATCAGTTTTCTTTCCGGTGATATCTCTGTATGCTTCTTTTATACCATTTTTTACCGCCCATTTGATAACGAAATACAATGTTATCAAAACAATAATTGCAGTTCCACCGCTTACACCTAATTCTTCCCACATAATAATCAATTCCTCAAATTTCACAAGTTCCGATTTATCTAACTCTTTAACCTGAAAATAAAGTGGTCAATCAACTTTATCCTCTGTTGCTGCAAATCATTCTTGCATATTTATTCTTTGAATCCAAACAATATTTCAATCATTAACCCCATTTCCTCCCTGGCTAAACTCACTTTTGGATACATTATCCAAATACCCCTGTCTCCTCGACTTCCAATTTGTTCATTTCAAGGGGCATAACCCTATGCCCCTAATTTTACACCTTATAACCTGTCTTGTATATCAAAAGATTACCCGATACACGCTTCTGTGGTTCTCACTGCAGCCTCTTTCACATCCTGTTTCTGGCTGTTCTGCTTGATGGCACTAATTCTGTCATGAAGAGACTGGTGTTCCTCTTTCTCCTCGTCCTGTTCTTCCTCCCCTTCCATCACAGTTTCCTTTTCATCCATGTTCAGCAATGCATTCAGTTCCGACAGACGTTCCAGTTTCTGGTTCAGTTCTTCCTCTTTCGGAAACGTTTTTTTCACCTCTCCCATCGCATTTTTCAGCTGCCCCTGTACTGTCTCCAGCTTACGCTCTGCTTCCGCCAGCTTTTGCGGGATTGCCTCCAATGCGTTATTGATCCTGATGATATTACCATTTTCATCGGAACCAAGGCTGACACGATATACATTTTCATTTTTCAGGGAAAGGATAAATTCCTTGTTCCAGGAATCAAACTTTAAGCGGATGGAGAACCCCTGATACTGTCCGACACTGATCATAGCATCTGCCTGTTTCATGGACTGGCAGACAGCAAGGAGGGCTGCTCCCGCTTCCTTTTTCTCATAAAAGACTGTGCCACCAACTTCCATTACAAATTTCTCCGGATCCGTGATCTTATTTGCCTGATACTTTCCCAGATCCGCTTTGTATCCCTCGATGCTTTCCTTAAGTACTGCTATCTGCTGTGGGAAATTCTTTGCAATATCATCTTCCAGCCGGTAATGGTTGCTCACAAAATTTGCTTTCAGCAGCTTCAGCTTCGATACTTCCACATCCAGTGCCATTTTTTCCTTAATCGCCGGATTCCCTGTTGCCAGGGCTTTTACTTCCGCATAGGATAATGCCGTATCGTCCACATCCTCGCAGCTTCGTACCGGAGATTTGCTGGTCATGATCTGGGAAATGAATTTCTGCTTGCTTTCGATCAGCTGCCACATGTAACTGTCGAAGGTTGCTTCCGTCACATACCGATAGATATGCACTTTCTTATTCATATTACCCTGACGGATGATACGCCCTTCCCTTTGTTCCAGGTCAGAAGGCTTCCAGCCTACATCCAGATGATGCAGGGCAATCAGACGGTCCTGCACGTTGGTACCGGCACCCATTTTAGCGGTAGAACCCAGTAAAAAACGAACCTGTCCGGATTTTACTTTACTGAACAGATCCGTTTTCTTCACTTCCGTATTGGCATCATGAATAAATGCGATCTCTGCTTCCGGCACTCCTTTTGCCATGAGTTTCTTTTTCAGGTCATCATAAACATTGAATGTTCCATCCCCTTTCGGTGTGCTGAGGTCGCAAAAAATGAGCTGGGCAGACCGTTTTGATGCCGTCTCTTTCCAGATAGCAAAGCTCTTCTCCACACAGGCACAGATTTTACTGTCCCCATCATCCGGAAGCAATGGATTCACAAGACGCTGATCCAGTGCCAGCTTCCTTCCATCATTGGTCACTTTCAGCATATTGTCAACAGAAGAATCCACACCGCCGTCCCGGATTACTTCTGCACGTTCTCCAAGGCTTTCCACGATCTCTTTCTGGTGCTCGGATGGTTTTAAAACCACCGTTTCATATTCCGCTTCCGGCACCGGAAGTTCCAGCTGGTCTGCCGTCTTAATGTCAGCAATCTCCTTAAACATGCTCATAAGTTCCGGGATATTGTAAAATCTGGCAAATCTGGATTTTGCCCGGTATCCGGTACCCTCCGGAGCCAGTTCGATACTGGTCACAACTTCACCAAAGGTGGAAGCCCAGGAATCAAAATGTCCCAGCCCCATCCGGTTCAGTTTTCCATACTGCAGGTAACGCTGCATGGTATAAAGCTCTGTCATGCTGTTGCTGACCGGAGTACCTGTCGCAAAGGTAATGCCTTTCCCGCCGGTGATCTCATCCAGATACTGGCATTTGTTGAACATGTCTGCCGATTTCTGTGCTTCATTCTGGGCAATGCCTGCCACATTCCTCATTTTTGTGTAAAGGAATGCATTTTTGTAATAATGTGCTTCATCCACATACAGACGGTCTACACCCAGTTCTTCAAACGTTACCACATCATCCTTTTTCTCTTTGTTCTCCAGCTTTTCCAGACGCCTCCGGAGACTCTTTTTGGTCTTTTCCAACTGTTTTACCGTAAAACGGCTGCCATCACTTTCCAGCTTTGCCTGCTGAATTCCTGCTTCCAGTTCTTCGATCTGCTCTTCGATAATCTTTTTCTGGCGTTCTTCCGATAAGGGGATCCTCTCAAACTGGGAATGTCCGATGATCACTGCGTCATAGCTGCCCATTGCGATTCTGGCACAGAACTTCTTGCGGTTTGCCGGTTCAAAATCTTTTTTCGTTGCCACAAGGATATTGGCTCCCGGATAAAGCTGTAGAAACTCTGCGCCCCACTGCTCCGTCAGGTGGTTGGGAACTACAAAAAGGCTTTTCTGGGCAATACCAAGACGTTTGCTCTCCATAGCTGCAGCTACCATCTCATAGGTCTTTCCACTTCCCACTACATGGGCAAGCAGGACATTATCCCCATAAAGCTGATGGGCAACGGCATTTTTCTGGTGCGGACGAAGCTCTATTTCCGGATTCATTCCCGGAAAGGTCAGATGGCTGCCATCGTATTCCCTGGGACGGATAGAATTGAAGCGTTCATTATAAATCTGGCACAGCTTTTCCCTCCGTTCCTGGTCCCTGAAGATCCAGTCCTTAAATGCTTCCTTGATTGCATCCTGTTTCTGGGTTGCCAGCATCGTTTCTTTTTTATTCAACACACGGATTTCATTTCCCTCGGCATCCATCTTTGTGTCATAGATCCGTACATCTTTTAAATTCAGGGTTTCTTCCAGAATCTTATAGGCATTGATCCTGCTGGTGCCATACGTTGCTGTGGTCAGCACATTCCGGTCACTGTCCGCATTTTTACCGCTGATATTCCATGCACCGCTGGCTTCCGAATACCGGATATCAATTACCCTTCCGACCAGATACCCCGGGGTATCAAATAGTTCTTCCATAAAATCCCGGTATATTTCCGGGGCGATCCATGTGGCACCAAGCCGAACTTCAATCTCTGATGCATCCAGGTCTACCGGCTGCACCTGTTCCAAAGCATATACATTGCTGGTAAATTCCGAATGGTTTTCCGCAAAGATTCTTGCCGTTTTCAGCTTCTCCCGGACATTCCCGGATAGATATTCATCCGCAGTCTCCCACTGTCCATTGACCGGATCCCGAAAGATTACTCCTGTCAGTTCTTCTGCAACTTTCTCTTCCGTCTTACCTGTCAGCCCTGCCATATAAGGAAGATCAACCCTGGCTTTTTCATTCAGGGAAATCGTCAGGGCTTCCGCCGCAGTTTCCACACTGGTCACAGCCACTGCTTTCTTAATCGTCCGCTTGGTAAACATATCCGCTTTCCGCTTTAACGTACCATCTTCGTTGAGTTCCTCCAACGAACAGAGCAGACAATAAGAAGAGTCATCGGAGAATGCCCGTTTGTTTGCATTGCTTCCGATGACTCCATATTTTTCCGTATAGGCATCATAGACCTGATTCAGTCTGACCTGAAGGTCCTGTATCGCCTCATCCGTTGCATTTTCCTCCATCTGCAGGGCGATCAACTCCCGGACCACCTCACGGATCTCCACCATACCCTTTATACGTTCCGCTGTGGCTGCCGGCAGCTTCACCGGATTCATCAGGGAATTCACACGGTAATAGATCTGGTCATCCACCACGGTAAAACTGTAGTTCCGGACAGACGGATCTGCCGGAATGCTCTCCATGATCTCATCCAGTTCTGTTTCTGCCGTTACTGCAGGACCCATCGTTCCATGGATTTTTACTGCGGCATCTTCCAGCTGTTCCGCCAGGTCTGCCCCTTCCAGCGGAAGGCAGGCAGTCTCCATGCCATATGGTCCGGATACCTCTGCCATTGTTCCAAGTACCATTTCCGGATGGGTAATAAAATACTGGTTTATGGTAATCCCATTATTATCCTCTCCAAGAGCAACCCATTCCGGCTCTTCCATGGAAATGCTCTCCCTCTTCTGGAAAAACAGAATGTCGGCACTGACTTCGGTTCCTGCATTCGCCTTAAAAGCATTGTTCGGAAGACGGATCGCCCCTAGAAGCTCTGCCCTCTCTACCAGATACTTCCTTACCTCCGGCGATGCTTTATCCATGGTTCCCTTGGTTGTGATCAGGGCAGCCACGCCACCCGGGCGTAACTGGTCAATGGTCTTTGCAAGGAAATAGTCGTGGATCATAAAATTATACTTGTCATACTGGCGGTCATTCACTTTATAGGAACCAAAAGGGACATTCCCGATTGCCACATCAAAAAAGTCATTGGGATAATCGGTCTTTTCAAATCCTTTGATCTGGATATCAGCGTTCGGATAAAGCAATTTTGCAATCCTTCCGCTGATGCTGTCCAGTTCCACTCCATAAAGCCGGGACTGCTGTAACTTGTCCGGAAGCATTCCAAAAAAGTTTCCTACACCCATGGACGGTTCCAGAATGTTTCCCTTTTCAAATCCCAGATTCTGAAGCACCTGATACATGCTCTCGATGATAACAGGCTGTGTATAATGGGCATTCAGCGTGGATTCCCTTGCCGCCGCATACTCCTCTTTGGTAAGCAGATCTTTCAGTTCCTGATACTCGTCACTCCAGGAAGCTTTGCTTTCATCAAAGGCATCCGGCAAGCCTCCCCAGCCAACATAGTTTGACATGATTTCCTGCTCCTCTGGGGATGCATAACGGTTCTCACTTTCACATTTTTTCAGAACCTGGATCGCCATCACATTAGCTCTGAATTTTTCTTTTGCTGTTCCGTAGCCCAGCTGGTCATCCGTAATATGAAAATTAACTGCCGGTATCTCAACAGACAAATCCCGCTCTCTTTGCCCATACTCATTCCAGACACGTTCCGATATTTGCCGGAAATAGATGGATTCATTTTCCATGATACTGTAGCTGACTTCCTGAAGTTCTTCCAGGTTCGTTGCATTTTCAATATCCTCATGATACTGAAAATAAAGGGCTTCCCGTTCCAGTACCATCTCCAGCCGTTCCAGTTCCGGTTCGGACATCCGCTCCCAGATATCATTTTTTTCCGTATGGATGGTAAACCCTTCCCCGTCATCGTGGTATTCCACCGTATAATGCAGGATATCCTGCTCCCCACGTATCTCACAGGTAAAATCATACTCCGTCGTCCTGCTCACTGAAGAATACTGGCGGTTTACCAAAACCAGGTTCTGCACGTCTTCTGCCCTTAATGGCTGCCCGCTTTCTTCCGGCTTGTCTTCCACATTTTCTTCCGTATGAACTACCTCATGAACTTCCTCAGTTTTTTCCGGAACCTCCTCCGTTTCCAGTGACTGCTTTACTTCCTCCATCTCAGCAAGACGCTGTGCTTCCTGCCGTTCTTCATACTTTTCCAGCTCTTCCGGTGACAAAAAATCATCCATCCGGATCAGCTGCCTCGTCCTGGAAGCTGCCTGTTTCCACTTGACCAGTGTTGTCAGGCTTGGGTTGGAAATCTGACCTTTGCTCAAACGGATCCCTTTTGCATCATGCCACTCATCGGAAAGATCGCTTCCCTGGATACCGGGTGTGCATCCTCCGTCTCCATACTCATGTTTTAAGAAGTCGGCTGCTTCTTTTTCATCGTGGTGTTCCATGAAAAATTCATAGATACGGTTCCTTCCGCCAGCTACATTTCCACCCCTACGTAAAACAGAGTCAATCTCATCCTGCGTAATAAAAGCCATTTCCGGCGGTGTTACACTTTCTTCCTGCCGTCTCCAATCGAGCGTCCTTCCAAGGTCATAGACCCTCTGCTTGTATATCGGATTATTCCGGATCTGGTACCTCATATAGTTTTCCGGATGACGTTCCATATCCCGTTCCAGTTCCACAAGCATCTGGTAATACTCCCTTGTCTGTTCCGGATCATCCAGACCTGCACGGAACCTTTCGGTCGTTTCGGTATGGCTGTATATTCCCCTGATAGCCCCGGTATCCCTGAAATGCAGTGCCAGCTGGCTGGAAAGCTCATCACATTCCACTTTAATGGAATTTTGCATAATCACGTTGGAAACATAAGTCCCCGCATCATACATATCCTGAATGCGGTTTGCCGCTTCTTCCCAGGTAAGCATACGGTCATAATTGCGTCTTGCGGATTCCCCACGTCGGAAACGCATACCATCCCCGTCATACCAGACGCTGAATTTCTGTCCTGAAAACTCAAACCCTTTCCCGCCGGTACCATATTCCTGGATGAGAAAACTTCTCAGCTCCTCATGGTCAATTCCCTCTACAAGCTTTGCAGTGATATGGAATAACGTATTCTTCCGTCCGCTTCCGGTACGAAGCACATCATCCACGATCTCATCCGAAACAAAAAAAGCGGCTGGCTGTGTGAGTGCAGCTGCCGCTTTCCTGATCTCTCCAAACTGTTCTTCCTCTGTGGGAAACAGGCTTAATTGTATATAATCTCCTGAACCACCAGTTCCTCTGCCTGCGCCCGGATCCGGTTCATGTGACGAGTCCATGCCATGCTGTCGGCTGATTTCTCCGGTGCCGGGTCTTTCTCTAGAAGCTGCATGGTCAGGTCTTCCACTTTCTGTCTGGCTTCGCTGTCCACTTCCATCAGATGTCTGTCCAGCCTGTTCTGCAGTGCCAGTATGCTGAATCTGGCTTTCTTGTGGTTCCTCAGATATTCCTTCCGCATCATCCCGTATTTCCCGATGGTCCCCCTGGTCTCCTCCAGTTTGATATCCGGGATCAGATAATCCCCGTTCCTGCTGTAAGTGATCTCTCTCATGCTCTGTTTCCTCCTTGTTTTCTTCTATCTTTGTCTCTCTGGTATTTTCTTCGCTTTCATGAATTAACGTGTTAAATTCATTATAGACCACTTCCGATTCTTTTGCAACCGTTTTCCTGTCATTTTCCAGATCCATGAGGACATACCGTCCAAGCTGCATCAGAATTGGTCGGCAGATCTCATTGACCGCTGTGCCAAGGTGCCCAAGCACACGGAGATCATTAAAATCTGTGATGTGCCGCAGGCTGTCCGCAGACAGATACTCTTCCGTATCTATCCCGCACCGCTTTAATAGGACATACCATACACTGTCGGTCATAAGGTCCCGGAACTCTACTTCCTGGTTCTGCTCATCCAGTTCTTCCAGAAATGTCCCCTGCACATCCAGTTTCAGTTCATTAAAAGCATCCGGAAGCCACTCCCGCACACTTTCCTGTGCTGCCTGATGCAGGGTTCCGGCAAGCCCGCCATCTCCTTCGTCCAATCCATACGCTCTCTGCAGATAATCTGCCGCAATGGAGCGGTCATCCTGTGGCAGCAGCCACAAAGCCGGGTCTTTCCCCAGATTCCGCACCTTATAAGTATCCGAAATATCAAACACATACCGCAGGCGGTTTTTCGGGCTGGATGTATAATCAATCAGGGCAATGCCTTTTGACCCTTTCTTGATCCATCGGTACATCCGCTTATTCCATACCTCCATGGATGCCACGGCAGTTGCTTCCGGTCTCTGGGCAAAGATCAGGAGCTGTTCATCAAAGGTGTATTTATATAACCGGGATGCGGTATCCAGAAAACGCATCCACTCTTCCGGCTTTGCTGCAATGTCCTTTGCGACTTCTTCTGTCAGCTGTTCCATGGCATATAGTTTATTTGCCATATCTGTTCATCCTCCTCTCATTCTATCGTCGTTTCCCGTTTTTTCTTCACACCGGATGTTTTCTGACCGGATGTGATCTTTTTCCGGTTTTCCTCCAGGGATTCCTTGATTGATTTTTTATGTGGTTTCTCATATCCATAATTCTCTGCTTCCTTTTCTGCTACTTTCAGATTGATATCATTCAAATCCACAGAGTATTGAATCTGCTCCATAGGAAGGATCTGTTTTTCCCGGAAAGAAAAATAGGACTGGTCATTTCCAAGAATTACATGGTCAATCACAGGGATTCCTGCCAGCATACAAAGCTTCTGCATCCTGCCTGTAAGTGCAATGTCCTCCTTCGAGGGTTTCAGGTTGCCGCTTGGATGGTTGTGGAACAAAAGAATGGAAGCGGCATTCGATAAGAACGCCGCCTTTAATACTTCCCTCGGATGCACCAGTGACTGGTTCAGTGTCCCCATACTGATGATGGTCATGTTGATGGGAACATTGTCACTCCGAAGATGAACCACTCCTACCACCTCCCGGTCATAGTCTTTAAAGGTATCTCCCAATACCCGGATCGCATCTTCCGGTGTAGAGATCTCTTCCTCACTCAGGAGCGGAGCTTCTTTTACAAGCCGAACCGATACCTGGTCAATTCCGTATTTTCTTCTCACTTTCTGATGCTCCTCTCTGTAAGGGAATATGAAGAATAAACTCCTGCTCTTTTTGTGACTCCAGGCATTTCCGGAGATATCCGGATAGCCTTTTTCTTTCTTCTTCTTTCATTTTGCTGCTCATTCCCTGTCTCCCTCCATAACCTCTTCCATTACATCTGCAATACGTCCAAGTTCCGTTACAAGGGAAGGGAACTCATAACTGTTTCTGGCTTTTCCAATCTGATCCAGTAAAAATTCCGGTACATTGTTGATTGCCTCCGCTATCAATGCTTTTACCTTTAAATCCTGAAGAGCCAGAAGTTCTTTGAGTCCAAATTCTTCACCAAAAACTTCCTTGTACCGGATTAACTCGCTTTCAAGGCTATCCGGTTCTAACCGTCTTTCAAATTTTTCTCTTATATCATCACCATATAAACACCATTCTGACATATACATTCTCCTCGCTTTCAACAAAGCGGGAACCGTAACCGCAGTTCCCGCCCCAAAATATTTTCTTACATTACCATAGCCGTATCTCTCGTTTTACCCTGTGGCTTTCCCAGGACGTTCCCGGCTTTCACCTCTTCCTTCGCCTTTTCCAGCTTTCCATGAAGCCCGATTTTCTCTGCCGGCTTTTCTGCCGCAGCCGCTTTTTCTTTATCCAGACGTGCTTCCCGTTTCTCCGCATTTTCTATCACGGCTGTTCTGCCATCACAAAACTGCACTTTATCCGAAAGAATATCTTCCGGTGCTACTTCTGTTGCATTGACTTCTTTTACCATGGCATTCAGGGCTTTCACATCGAAATCCCCATTATCCGGCAACAGAAGTGTTTCATGGATGGAGGAAGGCAGGATATAAAAATCACCCTTCATAAACTCCCCGATCTGTTTGCGGATATCCTCATGCAGGATCAGGGAAGCAGCATTCATTTTCGTTTCATTCGTCAGGCAAAACATGGGCATAAAAAATTCCTCTGCCCTTCTGTCTCCGTTCAACAGGTTCTGAGGTTTTTCTCCCATAATCGAGGACTCCATCAGATCATTTATTGAGTATAAAGCCGGTCCACGGTTCTTATCCGATGCCATCGCATCCTGATGGAGCGTCTGTACATCAATCTTCCACGCCTCTAAAAGTGCTTTGGTCACGGAAACAGAAGCAATGCCGTCTTTATTTTCCGACAGGTTGACCGTATAATAAGCTGCGAAATCCCCATGCATGGTCACAGCTTTATCTTCCAGCCATTCCCTGTTCTTTTCCGGGTCGCACATCCTGACCTGCAGCTTGTCCTTGACATTCCCGTAATCCATCATGCCATTTACATCAACGTCCAGATCCGTATCCATTTTTTCAATCCAAAGGTCTGCCACATCCCCTACACAGGCATCCGGATTTTTCCCGTTCCGGTATTCCTGGTAAAAGGAATCCAGATATACATTCGGTGTGATATTAGTATCTTTTGCGGGAATGACCACCGCCGTCAAGGTCAGCCCGTTCTTCTTTACTACTTCCTGCAGATGGATATTGGCATCCGCATATTTTTCCGGAAGATAGTCCTTCACATTGTCCTTCACATATTCAAAAAAATCTTTTCTGTTCATCATACGCAATTACCCCCTTCTGATCATGTGCTGGTTCATTCTCTTTTTGTTGACTGCCTGCTCTGCTTTTTTCTGGTATGCCATCATTCTCTTGAATGATCTCTCCTGCATTTCTCTCCCTGCCTGCACTGTGTTCATTGTTTTCTTCATATTCTTTACCTGTCCTTTCCTGATTTTTGCTATGATAAAAGGGAGCCTCAAATCAAGGCTCCCTGCTCATATAAGGTTGCTATTTTCTTTTTCTCTTTCTTCTGGCTGCCAGAAGTCCGGCAATGCCGCTTACAGATACTGCCAGCAATAACACCGGAAGCCAGAGATTCGTCTCATCCCCGGTCTTCGGATTACCTGCTGACGGTGTTCCCGGTGTGCCTTCCGTTGTCTGTGGCACTTCTGGCTTGTCATTTGTCAGGTCAAAGGTCACTTCCACAATCGGTGTGCTGTCATCTTTGTAGGCAAATACCACCTCATGCTCGGTCTTATCCAGTGTATATCCATCCAGCGTCTTGGTTTCCACCAGATAGTATTTCTTCTCACCGGCATATTTACCGTCTTTGTAATCTGCGATCTCATAAAGGCTGCTCTCCGCATGACCTGCAGCATCCATCTTTAAGGTCTCCAGCACCTTCCCTTTGCTGTCACGGAGTTCAAATTCCACACCTTTTAACGGCTCTCCGGTTTCCTTATCTGTTTTATTCAGGATCACTTTACCTTTTGCGGTATCATCCTTCATAACAACCGTCTGGATCTCGCCGGTATCTTTCACTTCAAAGGAGACATCTGCTGTCAGGATAAATCCTTTCGGTGCCTGTTCCTCCCTGAGTGTGTATCTGCCAATCGGAAGCTTCTCCACATAATGCGGCTCCCCTGTGGAAGTCCAGCTTTCCACTACCTGGTCATTTTCATCCAGGATTGTAAGCTTCGCACCCGGGATCTCCTGGTCTCCGGTGATATCTGTCTTGCTGATCTGTACCTTTGTCACATCGTCCTTCATTTCATGCTTCTGGATTTCCGCAGTATTCTCGATGGTAAATTCGATGCTTTCTGCGGTTACATATCCATCTGCAGGTTTGGTTTCTGTCATTGTGTAGGTTTTGCCGACTACCAGCTCTTTGATCACATGGGCTTCTTCTGCGGATACCCATTCATCCACAACATTTCCATCCTCATCGGTCACTTTCAGGTGGGCACCCGGGAGTTCATCCCCTGTTGTCAGGTCGGATTTTGTCAGTTCCACGGTTGTAGCCTCATTTTCAAAGGTAAAATCATAGCTTACCTCTGCCTGGTCCGCACCGGCATATTCAAAGGTGAAATCCTGTTCCTCATTGGTGGTCACAAAACCATCCGGGGCATACAGCTCTTTCACATAATAGTTTCCGTCTACCGGTAGGTCTGCCGTAAAGGTGATCTGACCGTTTTCATCGGTAGTCTTAAGCTCAATGAGCGTATCTGCTTCCAGCAGGACATCACCGCTGGCATTTTTGATATCCTCCCTTGTAAACAATCCGAAGATACCGCCTGCCAGAACTCGTTCGGTGTCTTTTTCCTTTTTCAGGACGGTCACTTTGACTATCTGGCGGTTATTCTGCCATGCTTCATCATACGTTACCACCGGGGTATCCTGGTCACGGTAACTTAAATCCACATATCTTGGCTCTCCATCCAGCACATAACCATGGGCAGTTTCTGCCTCTTTCACATAGTATTTTCCAACCGGAAGATCCCCAAGCTGTGCAATACCATTGGTATCTGTGGTAATGGTTCCCACCAGTTCATCTGCTTTAAAATAATCCTCGCTGACACCATCTGCCGCCTTGATATCTTCAGCGGCATAAACGTGAAAAGTAACTTCGGTAAGGCTTCCAGTGATATACTCAAACAGATGCTCCACCGTGCCTTTTGCATTATCCAGAAGCGTTACTTTATCCAGGAATTCACCCTTTTTGTTGATGATCAGAAGCCCGGTCGGCACTTCATCTTTCATTTCAACCTTCTGGACATCACCGTTATCCTCAACAGTAAACGTGATATCCGTTGCTTTCAGGTATCCATACGGGGCAAATTCTTCCCGGAGTGTGTAAGTCTCCCCGACTACCAGACGTTTGATCACATGCGGGGCATCCTTAACAGAAGTCCATTCATCCACAACATTCCCGTCTTTATCCAGCACTTTCAGGCTTGCACCATCCAATTCTGTTCCAGTGGTAATGTCAGATTTTGTAATCTCCACTGTGGTCGGCTGGTTTTTCTTCACGGCTTTCAAAACAACCGTTTCCACATCCTGTCCCTGATAGGAAGCATCAAAGTTCAGGACCTCATTGGAAGATACATACCCTGCCGGGGCTTTCAGTTCTTTTACATAGTAGCTTCCAAGCGGAAGATCCAGTGTACAGCCTGCCTGACCCTTCTCATCCGAAGTCATTTCCTGAAGGAGGGCATCTGCCGCAACAATTACTTTGCCGTCTGCGGTAATATCCTCTTTGTTGTAGATACCAAATACTGCACCTGCCACAACTGCTCCATTTTCCGCATCCTGTTTTTCAACCGTAATCGCTACCTTCTGTCTTTCATCACCGACGGTCACTTCCTGTTCTACAACCGGAGTATCCTGGCCTTCATAGACAAAGACAACTTCTGCAGCCTCCGGATTTAACACAAATCCGTCAGGGGCTGTTTTTTCCACCACCCGGTAAGCACCAAGCGGAAGGTTTTCTGCCACTGCCATTCCATCCTCACCGGTTGTGATCGTAGTCACCAGTGTATCCTTTGCATAGACTACAATCCGGTTTCCATCTGCGTCTTTCTGGTAGTCCGGGGAGTAAATATCCTCCGCTGCATACACCTCAAAGACGGCATCTTTCAGGAACTGCTCTTCGTAAATGAAATCCTTGTTAAATCCAGCAAGCATCTCACCTTTTTTGTAAACAGTCAGCTTTCCTTTGACCGGATGGTTTTCGTAATCTACTTCAATCACCACATCCCCGCTGACAGAATCCATCTGGTATGCAGTATTGGAATCCACTGCGATCTCCACGTAATTCTGGTTTAAGGTATAGCCATCCGGGGCTGTCACTTCCTCGATCCGGTAATGTCCGATGCTTAAATTGTTCGGAAGGATCAGATAACCCTGGCTGTCTGTGAAGTAGGATTTGTGGGTAACAGTGGTCGGGTAAGTCGTAACCTGTTCCACATATTTCTTATGATCCAGGTCATAAATCTTAAATTCTGTACCTGCCACCAGCACCGGTCTCTTTGTTTCATCGTCTTTCTTCACGATCTTTAACTTTGCTTTAAATTCATCATCCAGAAGGATCCGCCAGATCTGCGGCTCATCCGGATGGTTTTCACTGATGGTAACAAGAAAGTCATCCACCGGCTTATAATTGTGCGGTGTTGTTGTTTCCTTCACAAGGTAAGTACCATACGGAAGCGGGATACTGCAGGCATAGCCTTTGGCATCCGTAAACATCTCTGTCTTTCCATCTGCGGTCAGCACTACCGGCTTGGCAGATGCAAAATCGTAACTGCCGTCCGGATTGGTCTTAAGGCTGCTCTTTAAGTAAGCAGTAAATCCGGCACCTTTTAACAGGTCTGCATCTGTCTTTCCATTGTTCGCCGCTTTAATCACCTGGAACGGCTGTTTCATGACCTGTTCCGAAGATTCCGTACTACGCTCCACAGTCTTTACAAGGTCTCCCTCATAACTGCATTCCAGGTCATACTCACCCTCGTCGATCAGGTATCCAATCGGCGGTGTGATCTCTTTCACGTAGTATTTTCCAAGGTACAGGTCTTCTACAGAAGCATCACCCTTTTTATCAACCGTCATGGTTGCCACCTGGCTTCCTGCTTTATAGAGAATGCCGGTTTTTCCATCCGGATGGATGATGTTTTCTCTTGCATACACTCCATAAACAGCACCTTCAAAGGTAGCGTCTCCCTGGGTGTTTCTTCCGGTCTCCTTATCTTTCTTGACCAGATGGATCGTCGCATTGACACGTTCATTCTCAAACGTATGGGTAAATGCGACGGATGCCTGTTTATCATTGGTGTACTGAAATCTGAAAGTGAATACATCCTCACTGTTACGGTAGTAGTTTACAGGTGCCTGCAGCTCTTTCACATAATAGCTGTGGTTGATCGGCAGGTCTGCCTGATATACAGCATTTCCATCGTTTCCGGTTGTTGCTTTTTCAATCAGGGTATCTTTTCTCACTACCACATTCCCGGATACATCAGCGATATCCTCCGCCGCATATAGTCCATAGATTCCTCCAGACAGCGGGTTCTTTGTGGTATCGTCCTGTTTCACCGCAGATACGCTTGCCTTCTGACGGTCATTGGCAAAGGTCACATTTCCTACTGCCACTTCTACGTTCTGTCCTGCATAGCTTAAGGTGATGGTTTTGGATTCCCCTTTGCACACATAATCTGCAGGGGCTTTCGTTTCTGTTACAACGTAAGTGCCAAGATGCAGGTTCTTAAGGGTTGCACTGCCATCCTCACCGGTGGTCAGCCCCTCTTTTACCAGGGCACCCTTTTGGAAAATAACCCTTCCATCTGCCGCTTTGATATCCGCTCCCGCATACACGTTATAAACAGCACCTTTCAATCTCTGTTTTGTGTACTGGAACACCACGCCGGAATCTGTGACAGAAGCACCGGTCAGCACTTCCCCTTCCTTGTAAACGGTCAGGTCTGCAAACTGTTCCTTGTCAGTTACGTCTTTCTTTGTGGTTCCGCCGATGACCAGGTTGATCCCATAGGCTTTGGTATCCAGCACATATCCGTTCGGTACGGAAATCTCTTTCAGGTACACGGTATTCTGTGTCTTTTCAATCGTGATACTGGATGCACCATTGGCATCGGTTGCAGGCATCTTTGCGATCAGGTTTTTCCCTGCTTCATCACTGTAAATGCCATAGACCGCACCGGCTACCTTTGCATTGCTTCCGGCATCCTTTTTCACGATCTCAATCTTTGCCATCTTCACCCATTCCACACTGAAATCCACATACTTCTCATCTGTGACACCTTCTCCAAATACCAGTGCCAGATCCTGTGTAGATGACCCTGTGGTGATCTTATAAGCAGAATAATCCTTGGTAATGCTTCCTTTCATGGTCACTGCCCAGGAGCCGCTTACATCTTCCGCCTGTGTCAGCGGTGCGGAAAGATAAAACTTTGTGCCGCCGGACACTTCTACGCTTGCCCCTGCCGCACTGGTCTTTCCGGTTGAAACGTTGTGGAATTTCACGCCGGATGGAAGCTTCATCGTAATGGTCTGAAGCGCATCTGCCTTAAAAGTGATCTCTTCCGTTCTCTGGGAATTGCCGTCAATATAGGCTTTTACCTTCGCATTGGAAAATGACATCGCCACGTCCGGGATCTCCGGCTGGCTCACACAGTAGTTATAGAGTTCCATGGCCAGCGCCTGTCCGGTGGAGTTGGTGCCGGAAAAGGCATCACTGCTTCCATTTGCATAAGCGGCTGCCAGATGGGTAATGATAAAACGCTTTCCGGTAGAAAAATCCGGATGCTTTTCTGCGAAAAATCCTTCATCCCCGCTGGCTTTTGTACCGTAGTAGCAGACTTTCGCTAAGGTCTTTCCGTCACTCAGCTTTGTGATCGTATAAGTTCCATCCCCCGGCCCCGGCTTGGATGGCTGTACGCAATAGGCAGTAGCAGTAACATCACCAAACTTTACGGTATAAGGTGCGGTCAGGTAAGAACCCAGACCATAATCTGCATAATAGTAATATGCCCCTCTGGTTACATTAACGGAGGTCGTGGATCTGGCACTTGCAAACAGTGCCTGTGCCTGAAACTGTACCGTCTCCCCTTCTTCCAGGCTCAGCATATCAATTCCCTGTTCTTCGCCCTGTTCCAGTACATCGGATACGGAAAGCCCGGTCTCCGGGTCAACGGTTTCCTGCCCTTCGCTTTCCTCCAGTGCTGCATCCAGTTCCTCTTCCGGAAGAACTTCGGTGCTTTCTACTGTTTCCGTTTCTGGTTCAGCCTCTGTGACTGGTTCTGTGGCAGCTTCCGTCTCCATGGAAGTTTCTGTTGTTTCACTCTCTTCTGCAGATAACGTCTGCGAGTCTGCCTCCCCATCATCTGCCGCTTCCTCTGTACCGCCGGAACCGGCATCTTCGCCGCCTCCTTCTGAAGCAGCCTGCACTTCTGTTTCCGCTTCTTTAACGATCAGGTTTCTGCTGATCTGGTACTTCGGATGTGCCTCATTGACCGGCTCCACATAGTAGACGGCTTTATAACTGTCTGCGTGGTCTAAATCAAAATCCTTTCCCTCTTCATTCTTAGCTTCCTCAAAAGTGACTTTTACTTTTTTGTCATCTTTGATCTCCAGCCCGGTAAAATCACAGGTGACATCAAATTCACTGCCAACGGTAATTTCATAATCTTTGGCTTTTACCACTTCATCTTCGTCCAGCAGGTCCTTGACCTCTTCATAAAGAGGCGGCTTTTCTTCCGCTTTGGTTTCTGCCGCATACGCTGTCATGGGCGATAACACCGTGGATAACAGCGTCATCCCTGCCAGAAATCCGGATACAAGTTTCCTTAAATTTCCTGTTCTTCTCATAGATCATGTCCTCTCTTTCATTTTTTATATGAAAACAGACAGCCTTCTGGCTGCCTGGTTCCCAACTACCGCTGGGGAAAATACAGGTTAAACTGTGCTTTTCCCTCACCATCGGCTACCATTTCTACGGTAGCTTCATAACTTTTCCCGGTTCTTTTCGATACCAGGTCTTTGTAATGGACTTTGCCTTTCTTCAGGAATTTTTTTGCCGTTGCTTTGTCCATCTTTTTCCCCTGGCTTGCAAGGAAACGGTCATCCTTCCACAAAGAAAAGCGGCATTCCTGCCCGGTGCAGTAATAATTCTTCTTTCCTTCCCGGACATCACTTCCACAGACCGGGCATTTCCCGATCACTTCTCCCATTGCTGTTCCCGGAAAACGGCTGCTTTCCTCCTCAGAAATCGAATGGTAACGGGAAATCAGTTCTCCCAGCATATCTGTAATCCCATTCAGGAAATGCTCTGCCGTCTCTGTCCCCTGTGCGATATGGTTTAATGCCATCTCCCACTCTGCTGTCATCTTCGGGGACTTGATCTCATCCGGAAGGACTGTGACCAGTACATTCCCCGCATCTGTCGGCACCAGATTCTTCTTTTCCCGTTTTACAAAGCCGGACTGGATGAGTTTTTCAATGATCCCGGCTCTCGTTGCCGGTGTTCCCAGACCTTTCTTTTCCGTATCCTCTGTCAGTTCTTCATTGCCTGCCCTCTCCATCGCCGCCAGAAGAGTGTCTTCCGTATACTGGCGGGGAGGCTGGGTAAAGTTTTCTGAAACAGAAGTGCTGCACGGACCGATATTCCTTCCAAGATAAAGGTCAAACTCCGCTTCCTGCTCCGGTTCCCTGACACCAAGGAACTGTTTCAGTTTCTTCTCTATCGCCTGGAATCCTTCCTGTTTTGTCTTTCTTGCATTGAAATAAAACGTATGGAAGTTGCAGGTCAGCTGGCACTTATGGGTCTCATAAATGTAGGGATCTGCCGTTGCGGTGAGTACTCTGGCACTGATCAGATACAAGATGTTCCTCTCCTTTTCTTTCAGCTTCTGAAGATCTGCTTTCTCCACTTCCGAAGTGGGGATGATCGCATGATGGTCTGATACCTTTTTGGAATCCAGGACTTTAGAGACCTCCGGTTCATAGACGATCCCTTCCGCAAACGGCATCCCTGACAGCAGCATCTGGATCAATTTTTCTGTGCTTTCCCCCATCTCATCTGTCAGGTACTGGCTGTCCGTCCTGGGATACGTCACCAGCTTTTTTTCATACATCTCCTGCACTGCGTCCAACGTCTGCTGTGCCGTGTAACCAAAGATACGGTTGGCATCCCTCTGGAGAGAAGTCAGGTCATACAGTTTCGGTGCCCGCATGGTTTTCGTCTGCACATCTTCTTTCTCCACCTGACACATGCGTTCCTTACAGTCCGATGCCACCTTGTCTGCTTCCTCCTTTTTCTGGAAATGCTCAGAAACTGCATCGAACTCCCCGAATGTTAAGTGGGCTACATAGTATCTTTCTTTTACAAACTCCCTCACCTTCTGGTTCCTGTCCACGATCATGGCAAGAGTCGGAGTCTGCACCCTGCCCACTTTCAGGTTCTGGTTATAAAGGACAGAGAAAAGACGGCTCGCATTGATCCCCACCATCCAGTCTGCTTTTGCCCTGCATAATGCTGACTGATAAAGGTCTTCATAACACGAACCGTCTTTCAACGATGCAAACCCTTCTTTAATTGCACGTTCTTCCATGGAAGAGATCCAGAGCCTTTTGACCGGCTTTTTGCATCCTGCCTGCTCATAGACAAAACGGAAGATCAACTCCCCTTCCCTTCCGGCATCTGTGGCACAGATGACCTCATCCACTTCTTTGCTGTTCATCAATTTCTTTAAAATCTGGAACTGCTTCTTTGTCCCGTCAAGGACTTTCCTTTTCCATTCTTCCGGTATGATCGGGAGGTCTTCATATCTCCATTTTTTGTAACGTTCATCATATTCCGATGCGTCACAAAATGCTACCAGATGCCCGATGCACCACGAAACCAGATACTCCTTTCCCTCCACATATCCGTCCTTCCGTTCCCTGGCTCCGACCACTTTTGCCAGAGCCATTGCAACAGACGGCTTTTCCGCAATCACTAACTTCATCTCACTCTTCCTTTCTGCTCTCCATTTCAATATCGGATTCTACTTCATTCCCCCAGACATCCCATCCGGGAGTCTTCTGCCTGGCAAACAGCTCAATGCGGGGGACATCCCCCATCAGCTGCACGATCCTCTCCCTTGCTTCCTGTGGCTTTTTGCTGTGTTCCTCGATGTGGGAGACAATCACCTGATGGACTCCGGCAAACTGCCGTTTTGGTGAACCTCTGGTTGCCAGGATACAAAACTCAGCATTGCTCCTTGTCCAGTACCCCATCCCCCAGAACAGGCTGTCCGCTTTCTTATTCTGCTTGATCCAGACAAAAGCAATGGTCTTATATTGGAATCCCCATGCCTGCAGGACGGAAAGCCCTTCCAACAGACACGGGACTGTCACCCACAAAAACAGGGCACAATCTTTTTCTGCCAGCTCCGCCACAGGCAGCGCACGGATCTCATCAATCCCCATTGTGGGGTAATGGCTCTCTGCACTCCGCCCCAATCCCTTTTTGGAATACACACGGTATTGCCACGGCGGGTCTGCATAAATAACCGGATATTTTTTCATCTGCATCAAAACACCCCATTACGATTCCTCCTCATCTTCCAGGACTTCCTCTGGATCCTCTTCATCCGGAAGTGTTTGTTCTTCCGCATCATCCGGTTCCGCAGGCTCTTCTGCTTCTTCGGTCTCATCATCTTCATATTCATCCTCATCATCGTATTCATGCTTCGGCTTATAGACCTTGAAGTAATATCCGGCACCTAATGCACCGATAGCTACCAGACCGATTAAAAGATAAGAGCCCACCGGTGATTTGTCCTCCGGCATCTGCACTTCCTCTGTTTCCGTCTCTTCCTCTTCCGCCTCCTGCGTTGGCTCCGGTTCCTCTGTTTCCGGCTCTGCATACACAGTATCCACTTCCGGAAGGGTTACCGTATCGGATAGGGTGAAGTTCATCAGATCTTTTTCACTGACTTCCGTCAGGAAATACACATTATCCTGCGACTTGGAATTATCAATGACCAGATAAAACACCTTGCCGCTTTTGGTGGAAATGGTGTAAAACTCTTTCGTCCCTTCTGTTGCTGTCTGGGTGATGTTTTCTGCGTCTTCCCCGGATGCTGCCAGTTCTTCTTCAATCCCTGTCACAGTGCGGTCATCCACGGTTCCCCTTGCCTCCGTCGGTTCCGATGCCTGTGCATCCTGCGGGAGCGGGGATGTGGTCGCTTCTTCTGTTGTAGAAGCAGTTCCCGTAGTACTCATATCGCTGTTCGCTGTATTCTGCTGTTGTACCTGGCGTACCGCCCATTCATAATACGGGTTCTGGAGGGTGTACTTATCAGAAGTATTCCCGGCACCATCCGTCACCGTGATCTCGATCTGCTTTGTGGTAAAGTCTTTCTGTGTGAGCTGTACCTTCAGTTTTCCATCCGTAAGGTCTGTATAGGTAGTCCCGTTGACGGTTACTGCAGAGATCCCGGATACTGCATCATTCCCCTGGATGGTCAGCACACCATCTGTGAGGGAAGCAGAAAGCGTTGGCTTTTCTGTATCATAACAACGAATGGAACGGTTCTGTTCATACACCGTCCCTTCTGCATCCGTCACCCGCACATAGACTGTCTGGTTTCCGTTGATGGTAATGCTTCTGGACTCCGTAACGTCCTGCCAGCTCCCATCTTTCCCAGCCTTTGCTTCGATTTTTGCGACTTTAAAGCCTTCCCCCATCTGGCTGGCATCTACAGTAATGGAAACAGAAGTATCTCCCTGTTTCCACCCGTCCGGCTTTTCAATGGCGATAGCAGGGTTTGTGCTCTCCGCCGCATAAATGCTCTGGGCAGAAAAAAACGGGGTTGCCATACATAAAAATGTGGTAACTGCAAAAACGCCTCTTTTTACGTTACTGCCCCATTTCCTGTGCTTCCCCGGTGCCCTCTGTTCTTTCATTTTCTCTAAATTCATCATCAGCTCTTGTTTCCTCCTTCTGGAATCCTGCCAGTGTCGGCAGTTCCGTTTTCATTCTCTCCCGGAACGCATTCAATTCCGGTATGGTCATATCCATGCCACGGATGATCCGCACGATTTCCAAATTCTCCGCTTCTGTCTTTGCCGCTTCTGCAGCCTTAAACCGCTTCAGGTCTGCTTCATACCGTGCCCTGGATGCCTCCATTTTTTCCTTTGCCTTTTCATAATCGGCAACTGCTTTTTCAAGGCTCTTCATACTGCTCCTTTCCGGGCGGCATGACCACCGCCCTTTTTTACCATCTTCCAAATCCATAAAAATGGCTCTGCCAGTAGGATGAATAAATGGATGTGTACTGTACCGGATGCCCGCAGTGGATCATCTGCCCGCCGCCTACATAGATACCGATATGCGTTACCGGCACACCTGCATTATAGGTTCCGGTAAAGAAGATCAAATCTCCCGGCTGAACATCGGACTCTGATACCGGTGTACAGATATCATAAAGCCCCTGGGCAGTCAGCCTTCCGGTATTCCTTACCCCTGAATGGGTCAGGCAGTAGCTTACAAAACCGGAACAGTCAAACCCGCTTGGGGAATATCCGCCCCATACATACGGGGTTCCCAGATATCTGGCTGCTTCCTGCAGTAGCCTCTGTGCTGCTTCACTGGTGTACTCATTTCCACCAAAAATCGTTCCTTCTCCTGTTTCCAGATAAAAGATGGGGTTCATCCGTTCCCCGTTTTTCAGAAGTTCCATGTGGAGATGGCTTCCTGTGGAATTTCCGGTATTTCCTGCAAGCCCTATCACATCCCCTTTGGTAATGGCAGCCCCAGAAGAAACGCTTCTGCTTTTCAGATGTGCATACCGCAGTTCATAGCCTTTGCTGTCTTTGATCACCACATAATTGCCATAGCTGTCATTATAGGCAGAAGTTGTTACCGTACCGGTCAGCCCTGCCAGTACCTCCGTACCTTCCGGCACCCCAATATCCACTCCGTTGTGGAGCTGGTTTGCACCGGAGATTGGATGGATCCGGTATCCGTAATAGCTGCTTACGTTGTAATACCAGTTAAAATCAAATGGTGTCCCGAACATCTGCAGGTTGCCCTTTGTTTCGTTATAGGCGGCAAACAGTTCCCTCTGGAAAATCCCGAGACGGCTCTGGCAGATGCCCGTCAGGCTGCCGGAATTTAACGTCACATTCAAAACATCCACATCCCTGGTACGTGTCACTTCCACCTCCCGGCTTCCGTTATCATCCGCAAGGAAACACTCCCAGGTCTGATGCCCATGTGCGGATGCCGCCGAATGGCTGTCATAATACACATCAAACTGGACACCGTAACGGGCAAATGCCCCGGTATCTTCTACCGTGTATTCCACACCATTCATGACCACCTTTGTCCCCATTGGAACAAACGGGTTGGACGCATCTACCGCAAGGGTATGGTTCGCTGTCGGGTACACCCCGGATGCCGTCGGTCCTCCTGACCATATGCCACAGCAGATCGGGCAGTTGCAGTAACCGCTTGTCACAACATTTCCAAGGGATTCCCCTACCCGGACCGTCGTTGTCTCTGTCACCGTCTCATTCACAGCTTCTGTCTCCAGCTGGTACTGCAGTGCAAACAGCCTGTCCAGTTCCGGCTTGACCTGCTCAAAGGTAAACTCTTCATATTTGGCAGACAGGTAGCTGATCAGAACAAAAGGGTCATGCGCAATCGGTCCGATATTGTACCGGTATTCGTCATGCCCCGGCTCTTCCGATTCCATCTGGTTGATCCGCTCCTGGAGGTTTGCTTCCAGCTGTGTGTAGTAAAGGTCTGCCTGCCGGATCGCCTCATCTGAAGAGATATAACTGGTTCCGGTGTAATTGATCAGGCTCTGCATAAATGCCGAGGAGCAGGATGTTACACTGGTCATAATAAGGAACATCATCCCGATCAGGGCAGCGATGCTGATATATACCTTCCGGTGTTCCTTGAAAAAGTTGGTGACTTTGCCGCCGATCTTCTTGATATAATCAATCGTGCCGACCGCTGCAGTCCCCATTGCCTGCTCACTCTGTTTTGCTTTGGCATATTCCTTTTTGATCCGTTGTTTCTGGATCAGCTTCTTCAAATAAGACCGTTCCTGGTTTACGGAAGATTCTGCCGCAGCCTGCGCTGTTTTCTTTGCCTGATAAGCACTTGACCGGCTTTTTCTCCGGTTCCGCCTTCTGGCACTTCGCTGTTCCAGATGGTAAAGCCCCTCTGAACCTTCGGCTAAACTGTTTGCGCCTTCCACCGCCGCATTGCCATCATCATTTTTTCTGATCTGGCGGTGGACAGATACTGCCACAGCGGAGCCTGCTTTTTTTACAAAGGAAGCTTCTTTCAGGCTTTCCCCTTCAAATTTCAGCCGGCTTTTCTTTTTCGCCCCTGCACTTTCTGCATTTTCCTGATAGACCTTTTCTTTCATGGAATGCTTCTTTGGGGCGTTCTTCCTTTCTGCCTCCGTGTGGGCCATCTTCTGGTTCCGTTTCTTCTGGGCATCGTGGCGGAAATTCACCCCGTCCGCATCCATCCGGTTTAATTTAGCGGAAGAATCTCCATCCCTGACTGCTTCTGCCGTCTCCTCATAAGCAAACTTCAGCCTTCGTTTCTGCCCCGGCTTTTTACTTCCTCCGGTCTGTTTCTTTCTCGCATCTCCCCTTGACTGGGCAAGGTCTGTATGCTTTTCCTGAAGTTTCCCACTGGCGTTTTTCTTCTCTTCCAGTGACAGTTTGGAACCGGCACTGCCCTCTGCCTGTTCCCGGATTATTTTCCGGGCTTTTGCTTTGTCTACTGTCTGTGCCTTTGCCGGTGCATCTCTGGAATTCTGCACAGAATGCCTGACCGGATCCGTACTGTCCTCTTTCGTCCCCCTCCGGTTGGAAAGGTCCAGCCCTTTTCCGGTATCCTTTTTTGACATCTGCACATCCCGGGTACGGCTGCTGACACGAACAGTGGATTTATCTGCCAGGTTTTCTTCCACTAAACCGTCCTTTGTCATCTTCTGGACGGTTTTCTCCCTGGCTTTCATTCTCTGTTCTGCCATCTGTTACCTCCTTCATTTTTTTCCTGCCTGCATGATACAGGTAAGAACCAGACCACATACCATGCCTGCCGTAAATGTCAGAAAATATGCTAATACATGCATCGTTTTTCCTCCTATGCCTGATCTCCCATCTCTTCCGGGCGGGTCGTTAATAACTGATACAGCCTGTTCTTCGGGAACCTGTCCACAAACGGGATAATGACATTTCCATAGAACAAAAGCCCCTCACCTTCATTGCTGTTCGTCACATAAGACAGCTGGGTCGGTGAAATATTCAGCTGCTTCGCCAGGATCTGCCGGTCACCGGATGCCTGGTTGAGCATATAAATGAAATCCGAGTTCTCAAAAATGTTCTCAATCTCACGGCTTGCCAGAAGATCCTTGATGTTCTGGGTGATACCGGTCGGGATACCTCCCCATTTACGGAACCTCTTCCAGATCTCCACACTGTAGGCTGCCGTCTGCTCTTCCTTTAAAAGCAGATGGAATTCATCAACATAGTACCGGGTCGATTTATGGGCGGAACGGTTGACCGTTACCCTGTTCCATACCTGGTCCTGGACGATGAGCATCCCGATCTTTTTCAGCTGTTTTCCCAGCTCCTTAATGTCAAAGCAGACGATCCGGTTATTGATATCCACGTTTGTCCGGTGGTTAAACACATTCAATGAACCGGTAACGTAAATTTCCAGTGCGGTTGCCAGCCGCTGTGCCTCCGGTTCATCCTGCCCACGGAGCAGGTCATACAGATCCTGAAGGATCGGCATCTTCTCCGGCACCGGATCGGAAAGATAGTTCTGATACACAAGACGCACACACCGGTCAATGATGGTCTTTTCCACCGGTTCCAGACCGTTCTTTCCTCCCACGATCAGCTCACAAAGAGACAAAATAAAATCCGATTTCAGAGATAACGGATTATCCTCCTCAGAATAGTTGAGGTTTAAGTCCATCGGGTTGATATACTGGGTCGATACCGGGGAGATACGGACTACCTGCCCGTGCAGTGCCTGCACCAGCGGGTAATACTCTGCTTCCGGGTCGCAGATGATAATGTCATCTTCCGTAATGAGGAAGCAGTTGGTAATCTCCCTTTTTGCAGAGAAGGATTTACCGGAACCCGGAGTACCTAAGATCAGCCCGTTTGGGTTTTTAAGCCGCTTACGGTCCACCATGATCATGTTGTTGGACAACGCATTCAGACCATAATAAAGGGCTTCCCCTTCCTGGAACAGTTCCTGTGTCGTAAATGGCACGAAGATCGCTGTTGCCGAGGTGGTAAGCCCACGCTGGATCTCGATTCTGTTTACTCCCAGTGGGATACAGGACATCAGCCCCGCTTCCTGCTGGTAATCCAAAGGACGCAGGGAACAGTTATACTTCTGTGCGATGCCCTGCACCTGGAAAATGTTGTTGTCCAGTTTCTGCCTTTTCTTTGCCGTATTCATCACAAGGACAGTGACAAGAAACATCCTCTCATTCCTGGACTGCAGGTCTTCCAGAAGGTTCTTTGCTTCTTCCCCATAGGTTACAAGGTCAGACGGCAGCACATCCATGTCATAGCCGGAACGCACCGCCCGCTTCTGCTCCTCAATCTTCATCTTGTCCAGGTCAGAGATTTTACTCTTGATCATCTTGATGGCAGAGGTCTGGTCAATGGACTGGATATGGATATTCACATTGATACTCTCATCCACATCCAGAAAATCTGCCAGCATACGGTCGGTCAGTTCCGGTGCGAGGATCTGCAGGTAACTGACGCTTCCCAGTGTCTTTCCCATCATAAATGAAGTGTTTTTCGAGAAGTTAAAGGATGTCGGTGCGATAAAATCCTTTGTCTTAAGTCCCGTCTGTGGAAGCATCTTGTAATTGAACCGGAACGGCTCGATCCTGTCCTGATTGAACACATGGTACATGATCTCAAGACGATCTACTCCGTTCAACGGATGAGCCTGTGCCCCAAGGACTTTAAAGTTGTTGAGGATATCCGCCTCAATCCGCTCAAGCCTCGGTCTTGCCACCTTTAAACTCTCCGCTTCAATCCCGAATGTGATATACTTTGATTTCACCAGACCGTTATTTCCTTTGGAAAGCTGGTTCTTTAACATCGTCCGGTATTCTTCCCGGATCTCATTAAAATCATCGTTCTGGTCCGGAATATCAATGCTCTTTTCAAACTCTGCCACATCCACCTGCTGGTTGATAAAAGACAGCTGCACACTGATAGACGAGTCAAAGTAATTCAGGAAATCACAGTAATTCTCAAAGATCGTGGTCTTATCCTCATTCAGGGCAAGCTGGTAATTGATATCATAAAACTGTACGGTTTTGGAAAAAAAGTTCTTCGATACCTGGCAGATGCCATCCGCAAACATCCGCTGGTACGGGATGCTCTGCTGGGCAGTATGGGGAATGTTCTTCTGCCGTTTTCTTTCCTTCTCCTGTTTTTTCCTAAGCTTTTCCTTTTCCCTTTCCTTTTTGTCGTTTCTTTTTCTTCTTTCCTGACGGTTTTTTCTTGCCGCCGCTTCCAGGCACTGCTGCTGTGCCTGTTTCTTCTTTTTTGCCATCCGGCACACCCTCCTTCTTTACGAGGGAATCCACCGCCTGATAGAAGTTCTCCGTCTTGTACGGGCGTTTCGCCGGACAGATGAATTTCTGGCGGATGATATTTCCCATCACTTTTTCAAAAGGGAGACCGTCTTTTTCATACATTGCCATAAAGAAAAATGGCAGCATGACAGTTACCATAAGGATCGCTGACACACTGGAACCAAGGGGTTTCTTTGCCAGCAGGTATAACGGGACTCCCACTACTGCGGCAAGCGAAAAAAAGATCAGCTGCCGCTTTGTCAGGTTCAATGCTACTTTTGTCTTGACCTTTGTAAGGTCTTTGGGTACTGGTACATACGCCATAGGTAGTACTCCTTTCTTTTCCTGCCCGTCAGTGGGCATTGAATATTGATTTACTGAGGCTTCCGGTCTTAAACAGTGAAAATGCCAGTACGACCGTATATGCCGCCACTGAAAACATTGCCCCATGCAGGTTCGTGGATATGGTCATCGCATTGACCAGTACGGAATAAATACCGACACAGACCAGCATGAAGAATCCCTGAAATGCCAGGGCGAACAAGCCTTTCAGATAGTTGTTCCCGATATTGCCCCATTCCTTATTGGTCATGGTGGCAAAGGGGATCGGTGCCACGGAAGTATAAAGGTAGATCTCAATCATCCTGCCATACATGATCACCGTGATAATCACGGAGAGGATGCTCATGGTAAGGCTGATGAGAAGTGTTTCCATTGCCAGTAAAAACAGTTCCCCGATCTCCATATCTTCCAGAGATTCCGTCAGGGTAGCAATGGCGGCAGAAGCATCCACCGCCGTACTTCCGGAGATCACACCGGCTGCACCGTTTACGATGTGCTGCCCCACATCAAATACCGCCATCGTGATATTGAATGTGTTCGTCACAAGGTAAATCGCCACATATGCCTTAAAAATCCAGAGAAAAATGTTGTAAGTCTCAAACTCATGGAAGTTATTCTTCTGTGTGACCATCGTGATCAGCTCATAACAAAGCACGAACGTGATGATCAGACCGGCGATGGGCACGATCACCGTCTGGGACAGGTTTTGGATGAGGTTAAAAACCCCTGCATTCCATCCCTGCGGTGTCTGCCCGACCTGACTGGCAATCGTTCCCACCTTATCATTGACCTCCACAAACATCCCTTCCAGACCATTCTGGATCATCCCGATGAGGATCTCCTTGATGGCTTCCGTGATTCGTTCGATAATGGTGTTCATCCATTACCCCATTAACCGAACAGCGTTGCCAGCTGGGGAATCAGGGTAGTTCCCAGCAGCATGATTCCAGCTCCTGCCATGAGCTGTTTGATTCCCTGGCTCTTTGCGCCGGGGTTGTCATTGCCATAACCTTCCAGAAGGTTGATGACACCCCATACGCCAAGACCCGCCCCGATTGCTACGACCAGGGTCTTAAGAGTAGTAATTGCACTGGTAAAAAATGCCATATTATTAGTCACCAAAACTAACTTTGCCGGGTGTAACCGGGAATGAAAAACGCCGGTAACAATACCGGCGCACCCTGTTAGTTATTCCTTTCCTCATTATTTTCCTGCTCATTCCCGTCTCCTGAAAGATCCATTTCCATCACTTCCACCTCATCATCAGGTTTCGGTGAGTACTTCGGATCCAGTTCTTTTTCCACCTTAAACCGGTTCTTCTCACTGTAATCCGCAAGGAGCCGGTAATTGGGGTGTTTGGTTATATCGTATTTGTCCGAATAGAACGGACGGACACCACGGATCTGCAGGATGCATTTCCCGCCGTCCATGACTGCGATCTCATCCTCCGTCATCAGCTGTTTCCCGGTTTTCTGGTAATTCAGTCCGAATGACTTCTGGTTGCTGCGTGTTTCCGAGGTGTTGTAAAGGTCAATCGTCTCCTTTCCCAGAAGCTCACTCATCTCTTTCAGGGTGGTCTTTTCCTTGCCCCCAAGGAACAGCATCGTATCACAATTCCCCAGAATTGTATCCGCACTATCCTTGTACATTGCCTTCAGCTGGCTCTGTGACTGCAAAATAATAGAAGCAGAGATTTCCCTGCTTCGGATAGTGGCAATCAGCTTATCAAACTGAGGAATCTGCCCGATGTTGGCAAACTCATCGCAGATAACCCGTACATGGACCGGCAGCCTGCCGCCATATTGATCATCTGCCTTATCACAAAGCAGATTGAAAAGCTGGGACTGCAGCATGGCGATCACAAAGTTAAAGGTGGTATCTGTATCTGACATAATCAAAAACAGCGCCGTCTTCCGGTCTCCCACCTTATCCAGTTCCATCTCATCATAGCTCATGATCTCCCGAAGCTCGGCAATATCAAACGGAGCCAGTCTGGCACCGCAGCTGATCAGGATAGATTTTGCTGTCTTACCTGCCGCCAGCTTGTATTTCTTATACTGACGTACCGCAAAGTGTTCCGGATTCCTTTTTTCCAGATCCTCAAACAGCATATCCACTGGATTTTTGTAATTCTCGTCATCCTCCCTGGTCTCGCTTTCATTCAGAAGATCGATCAGGGTGTTCATGTTCTTCTCGTCCTCGTCCCCTTCATACCAGATCAGGGCAATCAATGCTGTATACAGCAGTTTTTCTGCTTTGACCCAGAAATCCTCGGTTGCCTTTTCCCCTTCCCCTTTGGTGTTGGCGATGATAACCGTCACCAGTTTCAGGATATCCTTTTCGGATTTTAGATAGGCAAACGGATTGTAATGGAGCGATTTAGAGAAGTTAATGGTATTTAAGACCTTGATCACATAAGGTTCATGCACCACCTTTCCGGATTTATCTTTCACAACATTTCCATGCTTGTCTCTCTTTGGCGGTCCTTTGGCTAACATCTTCCCGCATTCTTCGATAAGTGTTCCCTTCGGGTCTGTGATGACCATGGAACAGTTCATCATCATAATAGAGACCTTTACGAAAAACCTTGTTTTTCCACTACCGGAACCGCCGATGACGCAGATGTTTTTATTTCTGGCAAACTTTGGGTTCTTCGGACGGCTCTCCATGGTAATGGATTCTGTTGCCGTCAGCGGAATGTTCATCCAGAAATCCTCTGCCATAAATGGTTTGATGTCTTCCGCTGTTCCCCACCTGGCAGAACCATACTCCACTCCTTTTCGGAGTTTTTTTGCATCTGCCTGTTTCTGCCAGACCAGAATCTTCACAACTGCCGCAATCCCGGCTCCCACCAGAACATCCATGTAGTAAAGACTTGGCAGGAACCCGGTCAAAATCCGGTCAGCGTGTTCCATGGCATATAATAGTTTGTTTCCCATATCTGCCCCGGGACTTGCCCGGTACAGACAGGATGCCCTGTCTGCAAATAAAAAAATGAACAGGTACGGAAGATTGGTGAGAATAAGCTTTTTCATATCCAAAGCGGACAGCGTAACTCTGGCTTTTGCTTTCAGCTTGTTGGTCATACCACCGGCAGTAAGCTTTCTCACCGGGATACCTCCTGATGCTTATTCCTGGCTTTGCCCTTCGTCTTCCCAGCAACGATACTCCTGTATGCTGCCAGACGTTTGTGGATGGAAGGGCGGTTCGCCTTCTGGATCTCTTTCTGGGAAAATTCACGGAAAGCTGCGGTGATCGCATCCTGGTCACGTCCCTTAAAGAACACCATATAAACCGGCGGATCTTTGGTCTTATCCTTTTTCAGGGCATAATTGATCCCGTATTTTCTGGCATACCGTTCAAAAGACTTGATGTTCTTGGGTGTGATCTCAATATTCGTCATCCCGGCATTCTGCTTTGCCAGCTCTTTCACCGTGATTTTCCCCTGTTTCGGCTGATTTTTCTGTGCTTTCTTCTCAGCACTTTTCTGTTTCTGATGCCGCAGGTATGCGGCAATCACTTTTTTCAGCACATCTGCCGTCATTTTTGTGGTACGCACACAAAAAGTCACCGTTTTCTGTGTTACTTCTTCCTGCATGAATTTCCCTCCTTTCAGCGTATTACTTGCTGTCCCAACCTAAGACCATTGGTATCACCCCTTTCATCAAAAAAGAACCGATCAGACTCTGATCAGACTCTGCATCCGACCGAGCTTTTCAGTTCCTTCTTCCCTCCTTTTGTCTGCCCCGCCACAATAGACAGGCACACACATCTCCAATATTCTGCTGTAAATCCGCTTATGGGCTACATCCAGCGATTCATCTTTCATATCATTCAACCCGAGATTTGTTGTGATGATGAGAGGCTTCATTTTACAGTACCTGCTGTCAATCACGTTATAGATCTGCTCCAGGGCAAACTCTGAATTACGTTCTATCCCCAGGTCATCAATAATCAGAAGCGGGTAATCCACCAGATTCTGCACAATCTGGTTTTTATCTGCCTGATAGTTTGTCATTTCATTCAGGATACGTGAGAAGTTCGTCATCATCACCCGCTCCCCCTGTTCCAGAAGGGCATTGGCAATACACCCGGCAAAAAAACTCTTCCCAGTCCCCACCGGACCCATCAGGAGAAGGCCTACATTTTCTTTTTTCATCTTCTCCCAGTTTTTTGCATACTGCCTGGCAATGAGCATCTTATCATTTGACCCATTATCATTTTCAAATCGCCATTCCCAGAACCTCCGGTCTCTAAGTCCTACCGATTTTCTCTGGTAAAGCTCCCTCTGGGCTTCTTCCCTGCGGAGCTGCTCTTCTTTTTCTTTTCTTGCCTGAGCCTCGCAGTCACACAGGCAGCCCACTACACGGTCCCTTCCCATAAAATTGATCCTCAGCTGTTTCCGTTTCCCGCATACACCACACCGGAGGCATCCGTCTTCCCCAAGAAAATCAGCCACATTCCTGCTATCTGTCATAGACTCTCTCCTTCCTCAAAGTCATATCTTCCAGAACCGGTTTTCAGTTCTTCCCTTCCTGCCCAGAGAAGAAGCGTTGCGAAATGATCCTGATAGGTTTTTCCAGTGGATTTCATATAAGCAGAAAGCTGGTCAATCATCCTCTGGAAGTCATACGGATACAGTTTCCGCAGCTCCCAGTTTTCTTCCACGGAAAGCCGGACATTTCCAAACCGTCCGTACAGACAGGTGCTTTCCTTTTCCGAAGAGCGGGTCTTACTCCTGTCAGTATCATTCTTATCAGTCTTATTTATATCAGTATTATTTGTGGCAAAATTCTTGCACTCCGGACTTCCATTTTTTTGCGTTCCGGACTGCAAGTTTTTTGCATTCCGGACTGCCAGATTCTTGCGTTCCGGACAGCAAATTTCTTGCGTTCCAGAAGGATAATAAACTGCCGGTTTTGCCCGGATGCGTTTTACGAAGTTCTTCACATATATCACCGATGGACGGTTGCAGCCCTGTCGGTACCGTTCGATCAGACCGATGCCATGTATACTGTCAAGCTCCCTGAGAAGCTTTGTGACCGTTGTGTGTGACATGTGCAGCACTTCCTGAAGTTCAGCTACCGTGTAAATGATATACACATAACCGTCAGCATCCACCCAGCCATTTTTCTTTGAAAGGTTGATCCTGTCCAGCAGGATGCCATACAGGAGCTTTGCATCCGTGGACAGCCCTTCAAATTCCTTTTCTGTAAACAGTGCCTTGGGAATACGGAAAAATGAAAACTGCTCGGATTCTTCTACCCGGAAGTATTCATAATCCATTTTTTCATCCTCATTATTCCATTTCTTTGTTCTTGAACATGTTCAGATACATGTTGAACACGCTTACCAGTTCTTTCAGGTAGATACGTCTGGCACCTTTGTTGCAGGCGTGCATATCTTCGATCCATTCCGGGGAATTACCGCAGATCACAGCCGTTGTCTCCACGACAGCCATAAATTTCTTCATGGATTCCATCTTGTAAACATGGTTGAAATACTGGCGGATTGCCTCAATTCTATCCGGATCATTTTCCAGTAATTCAATGACACCGAAAGCCAGGTCCATACCAAATTCACTGGCATCATCTTCGATTGCCTCATCATCCAGGTTACCGTTCTCATCACAGTAGCATCTGAATTCCATCGGACTTAAATCTTCCGGATTAAACTCGTCCTCTCCCAGATCAATTGGCGGTACACCATCCTCCAGAGGCCCTCCCTCCGGACAGCCTTCCCTTATAATCTCGATGTAGCCTTTTTTCATAAGGTCATCCACAATTTCCCTGGCAGCTGTCACCATCTTGTCCATGATTTCTTCTGCCTCCTTCGGGCCTACCATTGTCATTAAATCATTGATTGTCATCATAGTCTTTTCCTCCTCATTCATCTTTGAAATATCATTTATATAGAAACGGTTCGGTCTGCCATTGTCTTTAACAACCCGAACCATGTTTCCCATACTTTCCAGTTCCGAAACAGCGTAATCTACCCGGTACCTGGTGCTATTCAGATCCCTGATCATTTCACTTTTGGGATAGATCACATACAGTTTCCCTTTCTGGTCAATCCATCTGTTCTGTGCTGCATATCTCAGCCGGTCAAGCATAAGGCTGTATAATACCTTTGCCGTAGTGGATAAAGAGCAATATCTCGCATCCTTAAACAGTGCCTTAGGCACCAGCAGGCACTCTACCGGCATATAATCCTGATTACTCATCATGTTTCCCTCCATTCAGATCGACCATTGCCTCTGTTGAGAAAACAGTCAAATCCAGCATTCCCACAAAAATCTGATAATACAGGGAACAAAGCTCTGCATCCTCCCTTACCAGATACAACCCTTCCAGTTCTTCTGACAGATGCCTCATGGCATACATGGTCTGGCAGAGTTCATGAACTTTTTCATAGTCCTGTTTCTCCACGTTCTTCTCCAGACGGTCAACAAAACGGCTCCAATCTGTAAAGTTGCTGTCCATTACAATCAGGCACTGGAACAGCTCGGTTGCTTCACAGGCAGCCGCCAATACTACATTTTTGATATTGATGGAACCATTTTCATTTCTCATGTGGTTGATCATGTACTCTTTATTTAACATTACCATTGGCTTATCCTCCTATCGAAACGGCATTTCTTCTTCCATAGATTCCGGGATGTTCAGAAAACCATCCCCTTCCATCGGCTCCGGCATTTTCTCCTGTACTTTTGCACCGGCAAACTCGATACGGTCTGCAAAAAGTTCTGTCGTATATACCTTTTTTCCAGTCTCTTTATTATCGTAACTGCCGGTTACGATTTCACCCTCTACCATCACCTTTGTCCCCTGCACCAGATAATCACGGACAAACTCCGCTTTTTTTGCAAAGGCTTTCACCGGAATGAAACTGACATCGTCTGAGTAATTCCTTCTGACTGCCAGTACAAACTTGGCGATCTTATGAAGACCTTTCTCATTCTGTGTCTCGTTATAGCCCGGATCACGAACCAGTCTTCCGGAAATAATTGCTGTATTCATTACCTCGCATCCTCCTATCCTTTCAGTGTTTTATAGCACAGCCCGATACATGGACCACACTTGGCATAACAACAGTCATAACATTCATCCTTTTCCAGTTCCTCCTGTGCCATTTCAGCCTCAAACATACTCATAAGCAGTTCATAGGCAGTTTTCAATTCCAGATATTTCTCTTCTGCTTTTTCCATCTTCCTTTTAAATTCCGGAAGCATCTGGCGAAGAACCGGATGGAAATGTTCTTCTTCATCATCCCAGGCACAATCTGCCATCATGCACCTTGGAAATTTTTCATAACTTCCGGCATAATAGGGGCAATAAGAACATCCCCTTTCCCGGAACATAGCTGGTGTAATAACCGGAAGCTGCCCTCTGATTTCTTTCGTAATCTGTTTGTTCTTGATTCGCTCTCTCATGTTCGTTCTCCTCCGTCTTTTTCTTTATGCAAAAGGGGATTCCCCCTGAATTGCCTGCTTTATTGCACATTTCGCAGCTTTGCTGCTCAATGACCGTTAGCTGTCAAATACAAATCCAAAACAATTTTGGCTTTGTACTTTCCAGCTTTATCGCACAAAAAAAAAGCAGGCTTACGAATTTGTTTTTTCGCAAGCCTGCCTCAAATCTACTATTCATTATCTTTTTACTATATACCAGATGGTCACATAGACTGCCCTCACAATATAATATGGGATCATAAGGCTTCCCAATAAACCACCCACAATAACACTCAATGCGATCATTCCAACAGTACCCCCAACATCATAGCCTCTGGGGATTAAAATGATACACATTTTATGTATTCCAAACGGAAGCCCTGCAAGGAACAGGAACATAAATAAATCTGTATTCCCGGTCACTCCCATAATCGTTTTTACCATCCAGAGCCAGAATACCATAGTTGCCAGTGGTAACAATGCCTTCTTAATCACATCCACGATTGTCATTTTGAACACGCTCCTTATTGTCTGCCCATTCCTCTAACAATTTAAAAATCACATCTTCTATCTGCTCTTTTGTATAACTCTCCGGGAAAAACATCCGGAGCTTCTTTTCCGGCAGCTTCACCTGTAATTTCTCTGTTTTACCCTGGTAACAGATACTATCAATTTCCGGATATGTCAGTAAATGTTCCTTAGAACACTTCTTCATTTCCTGTGCCTGCTTCATGGATGGAACCATTTCATGGTTACCCATATACTGCAGCAGTATATCCTGCTCCTCTTTTTTTAAATATGATAATTCAACAGCAGTATTAAACGGGAGCTGTTTATGATCAGCCATATCCAGAAGAACCGGATGTAATTCCGTCAGATGGATATACCTGAGAATCTGCCGTGTACTATCCTCTGAATTTTGGCTGATATCCTCTGCCGCCAACTTCTTGCCAACTTGGCAAGAAGTTAAATCACTTCGTTTGCCCTGACGTTTCAATGCATCATATTTCATCTTATAGGCAAATGCCTTTTCACTTATTAACAGTTCTTCACGCTGGATGTTTGAGTCAACCATAATCACAGTCGATTCATCATCTGTCAGGTCCTTAATAATAACTGGCATGGTTTTCAAGCCTGCTATCTCACACGCCCTCTTGCGGCGGTGACCTGCTATAATTTCATAACCACCAGTATCCTTTATTCTTACAATACCAGGCACCAAAACTCCATGCATCTTTACACTCTCAGACAACTCAGCCATTTTGTCATCATCCAGAACCTTAAAAGGATGATTTGAGAAAGGATGCAGATTATCCAGAGCAATCTGTTGGATGCCTGCCTGTTCCTCACTTGTCGTTCCGAACAGGGCATCTAATGACTGTAACGGGATTGGCGTTGATTTCTTTTTACCTGCCATGTTCAAGAACCTCCTCCGTAAAACTCATATATGCTTTCGCAACTTTACCTTTTGGTTCGTATTTAAAAATACTCTGTCCCTCTCTGACCGCTTCTTTCATCCTGACAGAAAACGGAATATAATTGTCAAACACATGAATCTGATTTCCATAGGCATTATGAAGCAATTCCATGTTGTTTCTGGCATCATTTGTATGGACATCCACCATACTGAAAAGGATACCGGCAATCTGCAGTTTCGGGTTAATCTGTCTTCTGACTTTTCCGATTGTCTTCAAGAGCTGCTGCAATCCCTTGATTGGAAGATAGGATGCTTCTACCGGAATCAACACTTCATCCGACGCTGCCAGGGCATTGATGGTGATCATACCCAAGGATGGCATACAATCTATCAAAATTGCATCGTACCGATCTTTTACCCTGTTTAATATTTGTTTCAGGACAAACTCACGGCTCATTGCATTCACAAGCTGTACCTCTGTTCCTGCCAATCCAATATTGGAGCATATAATATCAATACCTTCCTCTGTATGCTGGATAAAGCAGTCTTCCGGAATATCTTCATCACTCAACACCATTTCCATCAGCGTTGTTAATGTTTCATTACTATTATCGCAGTCACGGAATCCAAATCCAGCAGACACATCTGACTGCGGATCAGCATCCACGACTAACACCTTCTTATTCATAAGAGCCAACCCTACACCAAGATTTGCTGCACATGCGGATTTTCCAGTTCCGCCTTTCTGGTTTACTACTGATATAATTTTTGCCATATTCTTTATCACCTTTCTTTGATCTCAAATAAAAAAGAGGACTGAACCAGACGGCCAGAACTAATGTCCGTGCGAGCTAATTCAGTCCTAAAAATAAGTATATTCAGTTATCACCGCTTTCGTGGTATGCAAATCCATATCCAGTGTTCTGGACTTACAATAATTCGTATTCTGGAATGACAGCGCTGCCTCATTTATCCCCTTTTCAGGGAATTAAAAATAAGGACTAAATTAGTGCAACCCCCTGTATTTCCTAGGGTTTTCTAACTTGTCCTTATTATAACTCAATCATGTGGCGTGATGTTCGGTAACTTGTCCGTGTGATACTTGTTATACTTCTTAATCAGTCCTCGCACCATGCCCTCATAGTTTCCTGCAACTTTAGGCAAGCCCTCACGATTTAGGAATAGGAAATTGCTGTAACCACCTACAATCAGCGGTTGTGCCTTTCCTCTGTTCTTTAGTATTCTTTGGATTGCTTGATAAGCCCGTTCTGTCAATGGAAGTTCCCGTTTTCCGTTTTTGGTCTTTGGCGTTTCAATATAGTAACCCATTTCGCTATCTTTCAATAACTGGTGGTCTATATTGAGTACTCTGTTCTGCATATCAATATGCGTCGTCAGTCCGCAAAATTCAGAAATACGAAGTCCCGTTTCCAGCAGAAGCACAACCTCATCATAATACTTACTATAAATTTTGTCCTTTTCCATAAAGGCAAGCAGGCGTTCTTCCTGCTCTGGTGTAAGGATAACTTTCTGTTCGGTATCATCTTCCAGAACATCACTTAGCTTAAATTCAAATGGGTTCTTTCTGATACAGTCGTCTTGTATCGCCATGTAAAATGACGCTTTCAAGGAACGCTTATAGTTATCAATCGTTTTATAGGCATATCCTTTTTCACTCATTCTAATAGCCCATTCTTTAGCGTCCGACTGCTTAACCGTATCAATCGCCCTCATACCCAATGGGTCATTTTTCAGAGCGTTCATAAGATACTGTCGTCCTTTTTCAGTAGCCCTTTTGATGTTCTTTCTTTGGCTGTTCTTCTTGTCGTAGAGCTGGCAGACTGTCATTTTACCGCCGACTGTGTCGATACCGTCGTTAAGGTCTTTTTTTATCTGTGCTTCTTTTTCCCTCAACGATATATCATCACGCTTTCCAGCAGGTGTCTTGTCTGTCGGTACAAGTTTCCAAGAATAGATAAATTGTGGCTTTCCGTATATATCGGTATATTTATAAACGTATCTTCCGTCTTTTCGCTGGCTCTCTCCATTACGCAAATTGCGATTTTTACTGTCTTTTCGTTTCACATTAGACATAGTGTAAAGCTCCTTTCCGTCATGGAATGAGCCGTGATACGCTATACCTTATTATACCATATCTACGGCTCAATGACATTAGATTTCGTCCAATGTATCTATGATTTTTTCAAATTGTTTTCGCTTAATCTGAATACGATTACCGTTCACGATAACCCAGCCAGCGTCAAGATTTTCTTCGGCTAATTTACGCAATTTCTTTTCGCCAATACGGAAGTATTTAGACGCTTCTTCAATCGTCAGCGTATATTTTTCCCAGATAGGCACATCAGTATTGTTCATAATCTATACACCCCCTTTACTGTGTGTCGTTTTTTAAGATCGGAAGA
>ERZ506887.176-NODE-176-length-40176-cov-6.660303_pt1 | contig 40176 bp, 35 predicted proteins | sample MGYA00512905_ERZ506887 | MGnify/ENA metagenome assembly ERZ506887 | reverse complement strand
GGCGGGCAGCTTTTTTGGCTGGATACCAACCAAAGAATATACCCGTTGCAGAACATACAGCAAAACTGAGCAATACGCTCCAAGGCTGTATCTGTATGGGCCAATGAGCAAACACATTGATACCAACTGCCGCACCTATGCCTCAAACAACTCCTATCAAACCACCCGTCACACTAAGTAAGACTGACTCAATGAGAAATTGATTGAGAATGTCAATACCTCGTGCTCCAACTGACATGCGTAAGCCTATTTCCTTAGTACGCTCGGTAACACTCACATACATAATGTTCATAATGCCGATACCACCTACAACAAGTGATATACATGCTACAACTAGAAGTAATATAGTCATCGTGTCTGATGTAGAATTCATCATTTCAGCCATCTCCTGTTGGCTGCGAATGGTAAAATTATCCTCATCAGCACCTTTTAGCTTATGACTCTCACGTAAAATTGAAGTAATGTCGTCAATAGCGAGGTCTGTCATATCTTCTGTTATGGCAGATGCATTTATTCCTTGCAAGTAAGTTACTGACAATATACGCTTCATCACCGTGGTGTAAGGAGCCAACACCATGTCGTCTTGATCCATACCAAACGAGTTGTAACCTTTTGACTTTAATACTCCAACTATGCGAAAGGGTATTTTGTTATAACGTATCACCCTGCCTACAGGATCCTCGCCATTAGTAAACAAGTTATCAGCCACCGTTTTGCCTATAACACAAACCTTAGCGCTCGTTTTGATATCTTCATCGGTAAACATTTCACCATCCTCCAATTTGAGTTGGCGAATCTCTAAATAGTCAGGTGATATGCCATAAATGGTTGAAGGCGTATTATTATTACCATTAATAAACTGCCCTGATGCATTTACACTGGGTGAGATGGCGGCCAAATACTTAGATTGTTCCTTTAGTGCCTCATAATCTTTTAACTTCATGGTTTGCATGTCTGAAGCATCTTGTTGTGCACCTCCTGGCCCTTTATCTTGACCTGGACGAATCATAATCATATTCGACCCCATTTCAGAGATATTAGCTTGTATGCTCTTTTTTGATCCTTGCCCGATGGCCATCATGGCAATAACCGAGGCCACACCTATAATAATGCCTAACATTGTCAAAAACGAGCGTAACTTATTGGCCGCAATTGCCCGCAAGGCTATTTTAAATAGATTCGATATATTCATTGCGCTAATTACTATTTTTATGACTCTTCATTAGGAGGTAAATCGGCCAAAGCCTTTGCTGCCGAATGAATGTTGTGATTAATAACGTCTTCACGTATAAGTCCATCACGTAGAAATATATTGCGACTTGAATAAAGGGCTATCTCTGGATTATGGGTTACAAATATAATTGTACGTCCTGCCTTAAATAGCTTTTGAAAGAGCACTAATATTTCAAATGATGTGCGTGTATCCAAATTACCCGTAGCCTCATCGGCCAATATTACAGCGGGGTTATTTACCAAAGCACGTGCTATGGCTACACGCTGCATCTGTCCACCCGACATTTGGTTGGATTTGTGATACAACCGCTCACCAAGGCCTACCATCTTCAAAGCCTCTATGCTACGACTGCGCCGCTCCGAAGCTGAAACTGAGGAGTTGTACATTAATGGAAGTTCAACATTTTCAACAGCGGTTGTTTTTGGTAGCAAATTGTAGTTTTGAAACACAAAGCCTATTTTACGATTGCGCAATACTGCACGTTCGCTTCGCTTCATACTACGCACGCTCACTCCATCAAGGTAATATTCGCCACTTGAAGGAGTATCCAAACATCCCAATTGATTAAGCAGAGTTGACTTTCCTGAGCCTGAAGTACCCATAATAGTAACAAACTCTCCTTCGTATATTTTGAATGACACACCTTTTAGGGCATGCACTGTTTCATCGCCTACTATAAAATTGCGTCGAACGTTGTCTAACTCTATTACAACTTTTTTGTCGGTACGATCTTCGGGTTGCGGAAATTGTTCTTCAATCATATAGTTTTCTTCTTTACTAATTTCCATAACGTATTTCGTCCTTACTTCTTCTTTTTACTGGGAGGTCCTGGTGAGAAGGGGCTTTTCTCATCACTTCCACTATCATCGGCCGTTGAATTGTTTTCACCCTCAGCACTGGCTTCCTTCATGTCAACCACCACAACTGCACCTTCTTTAATTCCACTCAATATTTGTGTACGTGTGCCATTGGTTATGCCTATCTGCACACTATAAGCCTTAAAGGTATGTCCCTCGCGCACCCACACTTTGTGTGTACCTTGACAGTCTACAATTTTATCTTTGGGACCTACAGTTTCCTTTGTTGGAGTAAAGCGCAACGCTTTGGTTGGTACACTTAAAATGCCTGTTTGCTCCATGGTGTAAATGGTTACATTGGCCGTTAGCCCTGGTTTTAGTTTTAAATCAGGATTAGGTGCAGATATTACCACTTCATAAGTGACCACATTATTGTCAGTAGTAGCTTCATTACGAACCTGGGTTACTGTACCCTCAAACGTTTCATCAGGATAAGCATCTACTGTGTACGACACACGTTGTCCTACTTTAACCTGACCTATATCGGCCTCATCGACACTTGCAATCACGCGCATGTCTGTCATGTCTTTTACAATAGTGAACAATGTAGGAGTACTGAAGCTGGATGCTACTGTTTGACCTTCTTCAACCGATTTGCTTAACACTACGCCATCAATAGGTGAGGTAATAGTAGCATACCCCAAATTGGTTTGTGCTTTGTTAACAGCTTCTTGACGCTGTGCTAAAACGCTCTCGGCTTGTTGCAATGACAATCGTGCCGACTCATATTCATTAGCACTTATCAAGCCCTTGTTATAAAGCGTCTTCATACGGTTATAGTTTGACTTTTGATAATCCAAATCGCTCTTTGCTCCTTGCAGTTGACTAGTTGCACTCTTGAGTTCGCTTATCAAGTTGGTTTTGTCAAGCTCAGCTATTACTTGTCCTTTTTTTACCGTGCTGTTATAATCAACATATATTTTGTCTATAATACCCGAAACTTGTGTTCCCACATCAACTGAAGTAACTGCTTCAATTGTACCTGTTGCAGTTACGCTATTGCCAATTGTGGCTTTTTCAACCTTGGCCGTTTCATACGACACTTCAAAGGGGGCATCTTGCTTGCGCAAGAAATACCATGTACACCCACCAACGACAGCTAAAGCTACAATAATCGTTGATACTTTCTTTATATTAATTTTCATGTGTTTATGTATTATTTCTGCTATTATTACTTCAATTCATCACCAGCATAAAAACTGAGCAAATTACGATTAAGCAAAGCAGTATATTTGTCCTGCAACATGGTTTGTTGAGCATTTAACAAGTTGGCTCTGCTGTTCAACAATTCTGCAATATTTTTTAGCCCTAAATTAAATTGCTCGGTCATTAACTCATAGCTTGTTGAAAGGCTCTTAACACTTGACTTTGCTGCTACATACTTAGCTTGGCTATTTGTAGCGTTCAGCCAATATGTTTCAATGGATTGATATAGTTGCTTTTGTGTGTCTTGTAAATCAAGTTGAGCTGTTGTTTCAGCCACCTTCGCACGTTCAACAGCGCTCTTGTTCTTGCGATTATCGAATATGGGAATACTGACTGTTACGCCTAAAGTTCCACTAAAGTTATTCTTCATTTGCTTAGCCCAATTGGTCTGACTACCAGTCATATGACTATCGCCTAAGCTACCAGATAGGCTGATTGTTGGCATGTAGCCACTCTTAGCTATTTTTGTGCTAAGTTGGCTCTGTTCTATGGCTAACAAGGAGCGTTTCACTTCAGGACGGCTATCAAGCGCCGAAGCATAAATGTTTTCCTTACCAGGAATACTATTGAGCACTTCAGCGTCTGTAACATCAACACTTTGCACATCAAATGCTTCACTCGCAGGTATCTCTAATAACTGCTTTAATTGCATCTTTGCATCGGCTATTTGTGTTTGCACATTCACTACATTATAGCGTCCTTGGCTCACTTGTGATTGCAACTGCGCTAAATCAGCTTTTGACATAGAACCCACGCTAACCATTTGCTGTCCACGTGCACATATGGTAGAATCTTGTGCCAATAACACACGATTCACTTTTTCGGCCTCTACCATGTAAAGTATCTGCACATATAGCTGTGCTATCTGCTCCTTAATTTTGTTGGCCTGTGTTTGTGTGTCATAAGCGGCCAACTGCTGAGTGTATTGTGCATTGGTTACATTCATTTTGTTTTTACCACCATTCCACACCACCCATTGTGCATTGATACCATAACTACCATTTTGCGTTGCCTTGTCAGCTGCTGATGTTGCGATACCACCATTCACAAAGTTACCCCCACTTTCTTGAAACGGACGATAATTTACACCTTGCGTAACAGCTCCGCTCAAACTTGGCAAGAGTCCAGCCTTTGCTTCAGAAACATCCACACTGGCACTCTTTTCAGTTGCTGCACTTTTGAGCAATTGTACATTATGAGCCATTGCATAGTCAATGCATGCCTTTAGTGTCCACATGCCATTGGTCTGAGCATTCCCCGCCACTGCAAGTAATGCAAAGGATACCATGGCACATTTTTTACGAATTTTCCACATTCTTGTTCTTTGTTTGGTTTACATCCGCAAAGTTACAAGCTTGTCTATTGAAATATGTTGAATAAATACTTATTGACGTTATGAAATAGACGAACGGTGTGTTTTTATCGATAAAGGAAGCCACTTACATAATATAAAGCATTGTTAAGTAGGTAAGTAGGTAAGTAGGTAAGTAGGCATTCAAAAAAATTAGTTTAAACACCTACTTACATTTATAACGATTTTATGTCAGAGCTAGTGAGCGACTGGAAGAGTCGTAAATGAAACATTGGCAACAATGCCATTATCATTTCTACCTTACTGGCAGCCACGTCTTCATACTGTACAAATGAGGTAGCCGATGTATAAAACCATACTTCAAGAGGCAACCCTGTCGGAGTTGGATTCAATTGGCGAAACAATATCCATTGATCTTGAACCACATCATCTTCATGTTTGAAACGTTTTGAAAGATAATGACGAAATAATGTAAGGTTTATTCTCATAGAGCCATCATTGTCCTCATCAGCCAACATGTTGTTCTGATTTAATATTTTCATCTCATCAACCGAAAGCATACGAATGCTTTGTACATCAACATAAAGTGTGCGCTTTACACGGCGCGCTCCACTCTGCACCATTCCTCTCCAATTTTGAAAGGTGTCACTCACCAAAGTATATGGTGGTATCGTTGAAATGGTATTGTCAAAATTGCGTACCTTTATGGTTGTCAACGATATTTCTTCAACTACGCCATCTATATCAAGTTTCTTTATCGTAATCCAATCTCCCACCTTTAGCATTTTGTTAAGCGAGAGTTGTATGCCTGCGACCAGTCCTAATATAGAGTCTTTAAACACCAATAAGAGAACTGTTGCTGCTGCACCTAAACCTGCCACAACTCGTATGGGATTGTAACCAAACAACAATGAAACTCCCACTATTGTGGCCATGCAAACAATTAACATACGCAGAAATTGCAATATTCCTGTTAGGTGATGTTCTTCAAACTGTTCGCTCAGAGCAAGCGACAAATTACGTAAAAAGGTGGTAATGAGAAATGTGCTGCAAATAGTGATGTAAACTTGCAGCAAACGAGAAATAATATGATAGGTTGTGGCAGTATCTACATTGTCATAACATAGCGGCAACAATGCATAAACAAACAAGCAAGGGAAAAGATGACTGGCTGCATCTAACACAGGCTTGTTTATTAAGTAATCATCCCATTTTGTTCCTGTTTTATCAACTAATTTAAGCATAATGGGACTAACAAATTTTCTAAAGCACCATGCCAACATGCAACCCACAAATAACAGCAATGCTATCACTATAACTTGCGCTATATGTGTACTTGTATTATTTGCCATACCCGCATTCTTTAATAGAACCTCAAACAATTGACGTGTGGCATTAATCATAATATCGTGTTTTAGTTTTTATATAAAAAATCCCCTCACCACATTCTTCTTCACATCAGAACTGTTGAGGGGATTTTTTATCCTTTTATTAATTAGCTGAAGTAAACTCGTCAAGGAAGCGCACATCGTTTTCAGAGAACAAGCGCAAATCTTTTACTTGATACTTCAAGTTGGTTATACGTTCTACACCCATACCAAAAGCATATCCTTTGTAAACCTTACTATCAATGCCGTTAGCTTCGAGCACGTTGGGATCAACCATACCGCAGCCCAAAATCTCAACCCATCCAGTTTGCTTACAGAAGGCACATCCCTTACCGCCACATATGTTGCACGAAATATCCATTTCGGCACTAGGTTCTGTAAATGGGAAGTAAGAAGGACGTAAACGAATTTTTGTGTCAGGACCAAACATTTCACGCGCAAAGGTGAGGAGTACCTGCTTTAAGTCAGTAAAACTTACATCCTTGTCAATATACAATCCCTCAACCTGATGGAAGAAGCAATGTGCACGAGCTGAAATAGCTTCATTACGATATACACGTCCAGGACAAAGTACACGAATAGGTGGTTTAGAATTTTCCATCACACGACTCTGTACCGAACTTGTGTGAGTACGCAACACAATGTCAGGATGCTGTTCAACAAAGAAAGTGTCCTGCATATCGCGCGCTGGATGATCTTCAGGAAAGTTGAGTGAAGAGAACACATGCCAATCATCTTCCACTTCAGGACCATCAGCTATAGAGAATCCCAATCGCGAAAATATATCAATTATCTCGTTCTTTACAATAGACAATGGATGGCGTGTACCCAAAGTTATAGGATAAGGAGTACGCGTGAGGTCTAAGTCGGAATGATCATCCTCCTTAGTGGCCAATTGCTGTCGTAAATCATTCAATTTATTTTGCAAGGCAGTTTTCAACTCATTCAGCTTCATACCAATTTCACGTTTTTGGTCTGCAGCTACATTGCGAAACTCGCCCATAAGGTCATTTATTACACCTTTTTTGCTGAGGTATTTTATACGGAGTGCTTCCAACTCTTTTTCATCAGCGGCATGCAATCCAGCAACCTCGCTCAATAATGCTTCAATTTTGTCTGTTAACATCGCGTAATTGCTTATTTTATGTGCAAAGATAGATATTTCTTTGCAAATACGTTCTTACTTACGCTGAAAAGCCTTACTTTTGTCACCCAAATTAATGGTATTTACAATGAAAGCATTCATTTATGCGGTTTTATTGGTTCTGATACTTGTTTCGTGCAAGCCCAACAAGCCTGCTGACCCCGCAACAGAAAGTGTTGATAGCCTAACGGCTCAAGTTGATAGTGAAGCAGACGATAGCATGTCTAATCCGCCCAAGGCAGCTGATGGCTTATTTGATGATTTTATCTACTCTTTTATGCGTAACAAACGTTTTCAGCGTGAGCGCATTAAGTTTCCCTTAACTAATGTGATAGATGGAACAAACCACCCTATTGCCCAATCTGAATGGAAGTACGACCCGTTATACGTTAAACAAGATGTTTACACATTGGTGTTTGACAACGCCCGAGGCATAAAAGCCGAAAAAGACACCACCTTGCGCCATGTGGTATTTGAATGGGTATATCTAAAAAGTAATAGAGTTAAGCAGTACTTTTTTGACAAAGAGAATGGTATGTGGAAACTAACATCTATCGTATCACACGATATGAGCCAAAATATTAATCACGATTTTTATGTATTCTACCACCACTTCTCAACCAATACGACTTTTCAGCGCAAGCATATTCTTAACCCATTCCATTTTAAAACCTACGATTACGACAATTTTCAAAACATCGAAGGTTTACTTGATGTGTATCAATGGCCTGATTTCCGACCCAAGCTACCATCAGGAGTGATTACTAACATCAATTACGGACAGAGCTACGCCAATAGCCAACGACGCGTGTTGATGATTTGCAGTCAATCAGGTGGAATGGGATGCTCGCTCACTTTCTTACGCAAAAATGGTACATGGATGCTTGAGAAGCTTGAGAACTAAAAGCATTAGTCATAAGTTGGTATTCAATTATATTTATCAACATGCGTTGGCGAAATTAGTAAACAAGTTGATAAGTTAACGGGTAAGTTTGTCAGGCATTTTAGATTCTTACCATTCTAACTTTAACATAATAAGTGGTGTATAACAGACCTACTTGTTAACCTGTCAACTTGTTAACCCGTTCACCAACAAATCTGCCAACGGGTTATCAATAGGTATTATTTTTACATTGAAAGCACATTTTCGGACACATCTGTTGCCTTCATACTCAGTCATGTAGCCCACTTGACTCTCTCGAACAAAGGAAAGCAGTTGTATATTGACAATGTACTTCCTATGCAAAAATAATTTTTGAGCACCTACTTTTTCCACTTAAAGGATTAACGATATTCACCATTTAACATCGAACACCTTTTTTAATAATATATATAGATTCCTTATGTATTCGCTTCTTCAACACAACACCTTTGGCATTAACGCATCGTGCCGAGAGTTTAAAGAATATAGTAGCATTAGCGAACTTCGCAAATTACTACCATCACTACACACTAACAAATGGCTACATATAGGAGCTGGGAGCAATCTGCTGTTTGTAAAAGACTTTGATGGTATTGTGCTACATTCAAAAATAACCGACTGCGAGTTACTGAGTAAAAATGATGACAACATTTGGCTACGTGTAGGTGCAGGATTCATTTGGGACGAATTTGTTGACTATTGTGTATGCCACCAATACTATGGTCTTGAAAATTTATCCTACATTCCTGGCGAGGTGGGTGCGAGTGCTGTACAGAACATTGGTGCTTATGGCATTGAAGCTTGCCAATTTATTGAAGAGGTTGAGGTAATGGACGTTGCCACTGGACAAATAAGAGTATATAACAACGCACAATGCCAATATGCCTATCGCAAAAGCATATTCAAGCAAGAGTTACGAGGCAAATGCATTGTAACGCACGTTACCTATCGTTTATCATCTCATTTCAGCCCCGACCTTGAATACGCTGCAGTAAAACATGCCTTACAAACTTACGGCATTTCAAAGGAAACTCTTACGGCTCAACAACTACGTGACGTTATTACAAAAGTCAGACAGAGTAAACTACCCGATCCCAAGGAAATAGGTAGCGCAGGGTCTTTTTTCATGAACCCCGTGGTAGACGAACATACATTTAATCTTTTACTTAAACAATATCCCGATATGCCTCATTACGTCATGCCTAATGGAATAAAAATTCCTGCTGGATGGATGATTGAGCAATGCGGTTGGAAAGGCAAAAACTTGGGTAAGGCAGGAGTATATAGCAAGCAAGCCCTTGTATTGGTAAACTTAGGAGGTGCAACAGGACAAGACATTGTAAACCTGAGCAACACTATTATAAACGATGTAAAAGCCAAATTCGGCATTGACATCTATCCCGAAGCTAATTTTATTGAATAAAATTTCTTTTACAAGCCTTCATGCATGTTCACTAACTAAGGGCGTTCCTGTAAATTCGGCCATTATGCATTGTGCTTTATCAATAGTGCAATGCACATGGCATAGCCAATTCATAATCAATTAAAATTGATAAGTTTTTTTCACCATCGTCCTTAAAGTTTGTAAGAAAAAAATGCCAACACTCACTTTTTTAGGAACAGGCACAAGCACGGGTGTACCACAAATAGGCTGTAAATGCGAAGTGTGTACATCACACAATGATAAAGACAAACGATATCGCACATCAGCCATCATTACGTTTGAAAATGGCAAGCGCTTGCTCATTGATTGTGGTCCAGACTTTAGAGCTCAAATGCTTTCTATTCCGTTTGCACCCATCGATTTACTACTTCTCACTCATGAACATTATGACCACGTGGGAGGTATTGACGACCTACGCCCTTTTTCATACAAACATCCGATTGACATTTACACAAACGCTATATGCTGCAAAAGTTTAAGACAGCGTCTACCCTATTGTTTTGTTGACAACAAATATCCTGGTGTTCCGCAACTACAACTACATACACTAACAAAAGAGGATGTTCTACATTGGAATAACATTGACATCTACCCTATTGAAGTAATGCACGACAAATTGCCCATCTTTGGATATAGAATAGGCAGCTTAACCTACATTACAGATATGAGCAGCATTCGTGTTCAAGAATTGAATAAGATCATAGGCACTAAAACACTAATTATTAACGCATTACGCAGAGAACACCACCATTCACATCAAACATTAGCTGAGGCACTACATTTAATAAAACATATTCAACCATCAGTAGCCTACCTCATACATATGTCACATAGTATAGGACTTCACGATGACGTTGAATCTGAACTACCTCCTAATGTTCACTTGGCTTACGACGGACTACAAATAGAGTTTTAGTAGGTGTTCAAAATTATTTTACTGAAGTTCGGATTTAGATAAATCTTTGTAGGCTTTCAGCCTAGTCCATGCAAAGTTTGAGATGAGAAAATCTAAATCCGAACTTGAATTAGTTAATATTACGCTAAGCAACAAAAAGTTAGCTGTAAAAATAAAGAATAACAATACTTTTAACTGCTGTCTATTAAAAGCACACACAGCCAACACTTTATCTTTACAAAAGATGAATAAAAGTTTCATATCTATCGCACGAGCCATTTTTTTTTAGTAAGTTTGCATACACAAAAAACATATTAATAATGAAAGTCGCCTATCATAGGCAAGTGCTTTCACTTTAATAATATTCATGAGAAAAAAAGCAATAAAAATACTTTGGGGATCATACCTTGCCCTAATTGCCATAGGCCTGTTATTTATATTCTGCGTTGAACGTGGATGGATAGGCTACATGCCTCCTATTGACGAATTGCAAAGCCCCATCAGTAAATATGCCTCACAAGTTATTAGCGCCGATGGACGATTAATGGGTACATGGTCACGTAACGAGAACCGTGTTTTCGTAGGGTATGACAACATATCACCTTACATGTTTGATGCACTTGTTTCAACTGAAGATGAGCGCTTTTACGAACATTCAGGCATTGATGTGCGTGCCGTTGCACGTGCCGTTATTAAACGAGGCGTATTGGGTCGCAAAGAGGCTGGTGGTGGTAGCACCATTACACAGCAATTAGCCAAACAGCTTTACTCTTCATCGGCTGAGTCAACTATGCAACGACTCATGCAAAAGCCTGTAGAATGGGTTATCGCAGTTGAACTTGAACGTCACTACACAAAAGAGGAAATTCTAACACTTTACCTCAACTACTTTGACTTTTTACACAATGCCGTTGGTATAAAAACAGCAGCTAACGTATATTTTGGCAAATCACCCAAAGACCTTACATTAACCGAATGCGCCACCTTAGTAGGTATGTGCAAAAATCCATCTTACTTCAATCCCGTTCGTGACCCCGAGCGTTGTCGCGAGCGTCGTAATGTGGTGATGCAACAAATGGTGAAAGCTGGCAAACTCTCTGAAACTGAATATGCCACATTAAGCGAAGAACCATTAAAGCTTAACTTTCATCGCGTTGATCATAAAGAAGGTATGGGTGCCTATGTGCGCGAATACTTGCGTCGCATCATGATGGCCGATAAACCCGACCCTGCGAATTATCATGATTGGCAACGTCAACAATTCTACGAGGACTCATTAATGTGGGCCAACGACCCCTTATATGGTTGGTGTAAAAAGAATCAAAAACGTGATGGTAGTAATTATGACATCTACACCGATGGATTAAAAGTGTACACCACCATTGATTCACGTATGCAGCAATACGCTGAGCAAGCTGTATACGCACAAGTAGGTAAAAACCTACAGCCAAAGTTTGAAGCGGAGCGACGTTCTTCGCCTAACTTCCCTTATAGTGCCGACTTATCGCGAAGCAACGTAAAGCGACGTATAAAACGAGCCATTCATCAATCTGACCGCTATAGAATGATGAAGGCATCTGGAGCTACTGAAGAGGAAATAGACAAAGCTTTTCACACCAAAGTGCCCATGACGGTGTTTACCTATCGTGGTGAAGTGGACATGACCATGACACCTATTGACTCTATTCTATACTACAAAAAGTTCTTACGCTCATCATTGGTGTCAATTGACCCCATGACAGGACAAATCAAAGCCTATGTAGGTGGCCCTGACTTTTCACATTTCCAATACGATATGGCCATGGTCGGACGTAGACAAATTGGTTCAACCATGAAACCTTTTGTTTATGCCATGGGACTACAAGGAGGCATGACTCCCAACTCCACCATTTTAAATGTGCAACGTAGCTACGGAGGATGGTGTCCACGCAATAGTAGTCGTGCTTCATATGGCGCACACGTCACACTCAAATGGGGTTTAAGTCGTTCAAACAACTGGGTAACAGCAGGTTTGATGTACCAAATAGACCCCACAGGGCAAGGTCTTGTTCGAGACTTACATGCCTTAGGAGTTGCTAATGACAACATGCAGCCTTCACTACCCTTGTGCTTAGGTACTTGCGACATAACCGCAGCAGAATTGGCCTCTGCCTACACCGCCTTTGTTGAAAAAGGCATTCGACGCGCACCTCTACTTGTCACTCGCATTGAAGACAGCGAGGGTAACATAGTAGCAGAATTTTCACCTCGTACGAATGAAGTTTATAGTGAAGAGACGGCCTATAACATGATTGACATGATGAAAGCCGTAATAGACCAAGGCACAGGCCGACGTTTACGCTCTGCCTATGACATGAAAGGTCCTATAGCAGGAAAAACAGGTACAACCAACAATAACTCTGACGGATGGTTTGTGGGATGCGTTCCACAATTAATCACAGCCGTTTGGGTGGGTGGTGATGAGCGCGACATTCACTTCAACTCAATGGCTTTAGGGCAAGGTTCTGCCTCAGCACTTCCCGTATGGGCTTTATACATGCGCCGCGTTTATGCTGACAAAACATTAGGCTACGACCCCGATCGCGATTTTGACAAACCAGCTTCAATGGCAACTCCCACACAACATCACTCGGGCACACACCATGGCGGACAAAGTAATGACAACGAGAGTGATAACGAAACTTCTGCCACAGAGCCATCAGAACCAGCAACCAAAGTCAAAAGTAAACCCGTAGGCGAAAAATATTTTGAATAACAAGCTTGAGCTAATAAAGAATGCTTGCACATCAGCACATAGCCCATGCCACATTCTGAATAGCCCATTCTTTAAACATACAAATAGAAAGTTATGAAATTTATGGCAATCATCCCAGCACGTTATGCTTCAACACGTTTCCCAGCCAAACCTTTGGCCGTGTTGGGAGGAAAAACAATCATACAACGCGTGTACGAACGTGTTGCACAAGTGTTCCCACTATTGTGTGTAGCAACTGATGACGAACGCATCTTTAATGAAGTTGAACGCTTTGGCGGAAAAGCCATTATGACCTCAACATCTCACCGGAGTGGTACGGATCGCTGTTACGAAGCATTCTGCAAAATGGGCGCTGATGCTGATGTCGTAGTAAACGTGCAAGGTGACGAGCCTTTTATAGCCCCTTCACAATTACACACTATTATGGACTGCTTTAATGATGCAAATACCGAAATAGCAACACTTGTAAAGCCTTTTACGCATGACACTCCCATTGAGCAAATTGAAAATCCTAATAGTCCTAAAGTTGTTGTAAGCAATGATGGCTATGCACTCTACTTTTCACGTAGTGTTATTCCTTACCTACGAGGCATTGACCGCGCAGACTGGCCCCAACACCACACATACCTTAAGCATATTGGACTATATGCCTACCGAGCAGAGGCTCTCAAACGAATTACGGCCATGCCACAAGGCAATTTGGAACAGTGCGAGTCATTAGAGCAACTACGCTGGCTACAAGCTGGTTTACGAATTAAAGTAGGTACTACTGATGTTGAAACCATTGGCATTGACACGCCACAAGACTTACTACGTGCAGAAGACTTTTTGAAACATCAAAAATAAACTAAGAGGAATTTTATCATGCAAAGATTATATTTAATGGCCTTGATGACTTTGTTGTCGCTCACCACCATTTCAGCACAAAAGATTGTAGTCGGATCTGTCACCTTAAAAGATGGTGGCATCTACACTGGCGAATTAATGGGTGGCAAACCAGGTGGTAAAGGTCGTGTTCAATATAATAACGGCGACACCTACGAAGGCTCATTTGTAAAAGGCATGCGCCAAGGCGAAGGCACATTTACCGAGGCTGATGGTTCACGCTATGAAGGCAACTGGACCAAAAACGAGCGTAATGGCAAAGGCACCTACTATGCTGTTAACAACAACCGCTATGTAGGCACTTGGTATCGCAACCACAAAGAGGGTATTGGTAAAATGTATTATTACAATGGCGATGTGTACGATGGTCAATGGAAAGACGATGTACGCAATGGCAAAGGCACATATACCTATAAAAGTGGCGCATACTACAAGGGTGATTGGCTCAACGACCAAAAAGATGGAAAAGGCATATTCGACTGGAACGATGGTTCAAAATATGAAGGAGGATGGGCTAAGAACCAACGCAACGGACGTGGCACCTACATCTATGCTGATGGTGATTACTATAATGGCGAATGGAAAGACGATATGCAAGACGGACGTGGCATATACAAATTCCGCAATGGTGACGTTTACGAAGGACAATACCAAATGGGTGAACGTACGGGTGAAGGAACCTTTCGCTTTGCCAATGGCGATACCTACGTAGGCACCTTTCTTAATGGTGAACAAAATGGCCAAGGCACTTTTCAATGGAAAGGAGTTGCTACCTATACGGGACAATGGAAGAGCAACATGATGCATGGTCATGGCGTTTATAAATGGAAAAATGGTGATGAGTACAATGGTGAGTGGAAAGAAAACCACATGGATGGAGAGGGAACACTACGATATGCCAACGGAGGCCGCTTTAAGGGGCTGTTTCGCGAGGGCAAACGTGATGGTCGCTCCGTTGAAATACGTGCCGATGGCACACGCATTGATTGTACCTACCGCGAAGGGTTAAAACACGGTAAATATAAAGAATATGACGCAAACGGCAACGTAACCAAGCAGGGCGAATACTCTAACGGACGCGTTGTTCAATAAGCTATAATTCAAAACGAGATATCATGAAAACCCGAAAATCAACAACAAAGGGCACATTACAGCGCACCACGCGCACTCGCCAACTTAAAATCGTGAAGAACGATGAGTGGCTTCGCCCATACGAAGCTGCTATTCAAGGGCGTCACAGCCACGTGAATGACAAAATTGAAGAATTAACTGGTGGCAAAGGAACACTCAGCGACTTTGCTGACGGACATCTTTACTTTGGGCTGCATCGCACTCCACGCCAATGGGTGCTACGTGAATGGGCGCCCAATGCTACTCATATATACCTAATTGGTACCTTTAATGATTGGAAGGAGTCAGACGACTTTGCATTCCAACGCATTGACGACAATGGCACTTGGGAGTTGAAGCTCTCTAGCAAAGCATTACATCACCTTGACCTTTACAAACTGTCTATACATTGGGAAGGCGGACAAGGCGAACGTGTGCCTGCATGGGCACAACGTGTAGTGCAAGACGAAGAAACTAAAATATTTAGTGCACAAGTATGGCACCCCACCCATCCCTACGAGTGGAAAAAGCAAAACTTCAAACCCAAACGTGGCCCCTTATTTATATATGAGTGTCACATTGGTATGTCGCAAGATGCCGAAAAGGTGGGTACCTACAATGAATTTCGGTTGAATGTGCTACCACGCATCATTGCCGATGGCTATAATTGTATTCAAATAATGGCCATAGCCGAACATCCTTACTATGGCAGTTTTGGTTACCATGTTAGCTCTTTCTTTGCGCCAAGTAGCCGTTTTGGTACACCCGATGAACTAAAGCAACTAATAGACGAGGCTCACGCTGCAGGCATAACAGTTATCATGGATCTTGTGCATAGTCATGCAGTCAAAAACGAAGTTGAAGGCTTAGGCAACTATGCTGGCGACCCTAATCAATTTTTCTATCCAGGCGACCGCCATGAACATGCAGCTTGGGATAGCCTTTGCTTTGACTATGGTAAGAATGACGTCATACACTTTTTGCTATCAAACTGTAAGTATTGGCTCACAGAATTTCACTTCGACGGATTCCGTTTTGATGGCGTAACATCTATGCTTTACTATAGCCATGGTTTAGGTGAGGCCTTCTGTGGCTATGGCGACTATTTCAATGGTCACCAAGATGACAATGCCATATGTTACCTTACGTTGGCCAATCTTCTTATTCATGAAGTGAACCCCTATGCCATCACCATAGCCGAAGAGGTGAGTGGTATGCCAGGATTAGCTGCACCCTTTAAAGATGGTGGCTATGGCTTTGACTACCGCATGGCCATGAACATTCCTGACTATTGGATTAAAACCATTAAGGAACGTCGTGATGAAGATTGGCATCCTTCATCCATATTATGGGAACTTACCAATCGACGTGCTGACGAAAAGACCATTTCATATTGTGAAAGCCACGATCAAGCCTTGGTAGGTGACAAAACGCTTATATTCAGACTGATTGATGCCGACATGTATTGGCACTTTAAAAAGGGCGATGAAAATGACACCGTACACCGCGGCATTGCTCTGCACAAAATGATTCGCCTTGTTACGGCTTCAACCATTAATGGGGGCTACCTCAACTTTATGGGTAACGAATTTGGACATCCCGAATGGATCGACTTTCCACGTGAAGGGAATGGTTGGAGTTACAAATATGCACGTCGACAATGGAATTTGGTTGACAACCATGAATTGTGCTATCATTACTTAGGCGACTTTGACAATAAAATGGTACATTTATTGCGAGGTTCTATGGCAGATATCCGCAAATTCCCTGTACAAGAAGTGTGGCATGACGATGGTGATCAAATTTTAGCCTATATGCGTGGGTCTCTTATTTTTGTTTTCAACTTTTCTCCTACTCGTTCATACGAAGGATATGGATTCCGTGTTCCTGAAGGAGCCTATGACGTAGTACTTAACACAGACGCTAAAGAGTTTGGCGGAAATGGGTTAGCTGATGATAGTGTATGTCACCTAACAAACTTTGACCCTTTATTGGCACGTGACCATAAAGGTTGGCTGAAGCTTTACATACCAGCTCGCTCAGCTGTGGTCCTTCAATTAAAGAAAGAAAAGGAAGCACAATAATAAATAGCTCATATCAGCTGAAACTAATAAACGAAAGCTTATACCTTAATAATAAGGTATAAGCTTTCGTTTATTGGCTATTTTGTATTATTGTCCGCTAAAACTCAAAAAAGCATAGAGATTCTATCCGCAATGCCCATAAACAGGCTTTTGCGGATATTTTTTGAAAAAAGTAACCCCCATAGTCAAATAAAGTTGGTTCAGGGGGGCCTTGATACTTTCCAAGAATCTAATAAACAACAAAGCCATTTAGTCCTAAAATGGTGACTGAGTAGGACCTGATTGGAAGGGATCAGGCAAAGGAGGAAAATTATTGTCGGGTGGAGGCGGAAATGCCGAATTATCATTTACTGCAGAGATGCTATCAACAGACGAACTTTCTGCACCATCACCTCCCGATTGTGACATTATGCTTGATACATCATCCTCCTCAGGATTTTGGAAACGAGCATATTCACCACGGAAACTCAATAACACATTTCCTACAGCACCATTACGGTGCTTGGCAACAATAATTTCAGCTTTGCCACGAAGGTCACGCCCCGTTTCGGGGTCTTGATAAATTTTATAATACTCTGGTCGGTGAATGAAAAGTACCATATCGGCATCTTGCTCAATGGCACCCGATTCACGCAAGTCAGAAAGTTGAGGACGTTTATCACCTCCCTCACGATTTGCAACACCACGGTTCAACTGCGAAAGTGCCAGAATTGGAATGTTCAATTCCTTTGCCAATCCTTTTAACGAACGTGATATGGTTGATACCTCCTCTTGACGACTACCAAACCCCATGCCCGAAGCATTCATCAACTGCAAATAGTCAATCATAATAATCTTTACACCATGTTCACGTACCAATCGGCGTGCCTTTGTACGCAATTCAAAGACTGAAAGCGAAGGAGTATCGTCTAAGTACAAAGGAGCCCCCGTAAGTTGCTTAATGCGAAAGTCTAACTGGTTCCATTCAAAAGGTTTCAATTGTCCACTCTTAAGAGTTTCGCCCTTAATTTCGCACACATTTACAATCAAACGATTAACCAACTGCACATTCGCCATTTCGAGCGAAAACACAGCCACAGGTATTTTTTGATCAACAGCAATATTCTTGGCCATGCTCAAAGCAAAAGCCGTTTTACCCATAGCAGGACGGGCTGCTAAAATCACCAAGTCAGAATTTTGCCAACCTGAAGTCATTTTGTCCAAAGCGTGGAAACCTGAAGGAATACCACTCATACCATCGGTACGGGCAGCAGCCTTTTGCAACATTTCATAAGCCTCTTTAATAACAGGATCTATTTGCGTATAATCCTTCTTCATGTTGGTTTGCGAGAGTTCAAACAGCTTACCCTCAGCCTCCTGCATGAGTTCGTCAATATCAGTTGTGGCATCAAAAGCCTTTGTCTGTATGCCGCTGGTGTAAGATATAAGTGCACGTGCCGTAGCCTTTTGCGCTATAATACGGGCATGATATTCAATGTGAGCAGACGATGCTACCATACCACTCAACTGAGTAATATAGAAGGGGCCACCCACCTCCTCTAACTGGTTCGTGCTACGCAGCTGCTCAGTTACGGTAAGTATATCGACAGGCTTTTCTTCGAGATTCAACCGACGTATTGCCTCATATATTATTTTGTGACGATTGTCATAAAAGCTTTCGGGACGCAGAATCTCGCTCACTTGATAATAAGCATCCTTTTCAATCATCAAAGCACCCAAGACAGCTTGTTCCAACTCTACTGCCTGAGGTTGTAAATGGCCGAAGTTATCGGTTACCTCTTGTTTATTTTTTTTGTAATAAGGACGACGTCCGCCCCCCTCACTATTTCCGTTTGAAGGCATTTTTATATCATAATTTTTGCCCACCATTCGTTAATTGATGAGCTTATATTTACTATTCCTCACAAATTAAGTAGGTGTTCAAAATTATTTTAAGCACCTACAAATGCTTATTTATTATCATTGACGGTTTGATGCTGATAGCATCCCATATCTGGTTTTGCCCCTCGAATACGACCTAAGCGATCGAGAGGATACGTTTGAGCACTTATCGTTGCATCGGCCGTACCTATAGCTTTTGACTGAGCATTCAATTCAAATCCGAATAATAAGTAGTCAAGATTAAAGTCGGGTGTAAAATTTTTGTCACGCAGTACAGGGTCTTTCACATCGGCGGCAAAACTTGCTTTTTGATCCCAAAGACAACTCAAAAAATGAGCATCTTCACCTTCACCTTCATAATCCATAGGTTCGGGCGTATTGAGCAAACAATGCGAGAACACATAATAAAAGGTGTCATCATCTACATTATTTTTCGAACTTCCCAAAATTTCATCATTTTGATACCCAGTCACTATGCTATTCTGAAACTGTAACTTTGTGATAGGTAGGAGAACATTTCCATCATAATTAGCAAAGTCAAGAGCATGTCCACTACCTCCACTAAATACATAAAAACGACCTACTGTGCAATGTGTAAATGAAGCATTACCTCCACGCATATGAATGCAATCGCCCCCTGCATTAGTTATTTGGCTATTACCTACCATAACTTGCGACATACGTATGTCAAGCGCATGCCCCGTTACGGTGTGCACTACGCTGTTTTGCAAAGTTAGTTTCAACCGCTCTACATCTGAAGAGTCTACTTTAAGGCCAAAGCATCCACTATGTATGTCAGCATAATTAATGTTATTGTCATACGATGTGGATGTAAACACAACTCCCCCCCACAAGCCAGGTGTACGGTCATAAGGTTGATACTTAAACATATCATCTAACCTATCACCGCGCAATACCACAGGTTGCTGCAAGCTACCATCAATGCGCAATGAACCATGCACTATTAACGAAGCATTTGAATGAAACATAAGGGTGGTACCAGCTGCCAATGTTAGAGTGGCACCTTGTTCAACCACAAGACTATCCATCACCCTATAGGGACGTTGGGCTGCAAATGTGGTATTTTGGCTTATGCGCATTCCCTTTAAAGTCTTCACGTCCTGACCTGAAGCTTTTAACACCACCTTTTGGCGTACACCAGCCTCTGTGGTAAACCACAACGTGTCAGCATAATCAATAGGTTGATCACTATTAGTTATGGGTACATTAGCCATTAAATACACAATCATACTATCTTTGCGTGCTATTTCAAAATCAGTAGCTGAACCATTTTCCATAGACACACCATCAACATTTACCTTAAAAGGTGAAGCAGCCCCTTTAGCTAAAGTCACATTAGTTATGCGCAAAGCCTTTGCCGCCTTATTATAGATAGTAAATGTAAAAGTGCGAGTAGGTTCACCACTTATAATGGTGTCTAAATTAATTGTATCTCGACTAAACGTAAGTTGGTCAGAAACTGATGTTGTATAGTCGTCATCCTTCATACAACTTACTACTGATAACAATAGAAGGAGAAATATATACAGAAGATTACGCATGAATGTTTCTATGATGTGAGTGGTGATTTTCGTTAAATGCCGCATGCCCTTTCTTATGAACTTCATAGAAAGGAGGGGTGGTATGAATGCGCAAAAACACAAATGTGCAGTTGCAACAGATTGAAGCCGCAAGCATAAGCCCACTTACGTTTCACAACGTTGCATCTGCACACTTGTAACTATCAAGTCAGCAAATGTTTTTTATACGCGTTTAAGTATATCGAGCAAATGATCCCAAACCATCTTTACTGTAGGAATGAGCAAGCGTTCGTCAGGTGAGTGAACGCCTCGAAGTGTAGGACCAAAACTAACCATATCAAGGTGAGGATACTTTTCAGAGAACAAGCCACACTCCAAGCCAGCATGAATAGCCAATACTTTAGGTTCTTTGCCAAATAAGTGTTGATAGCTTTCAGTAGCTATTTTAAGGAGTTCACTATTAGGATTAAACTTCCAACCAGGATAGCCTTCATTTGTAACAGTTTGAGCACCACCCAATTCAAATGCAGCACGCACAATGGCAGCCATGTTTTCACAATTACTTGCCACACTACTACGTTGACTTGTAGTTACAACTACATGGTCACCCTCACGACGAATGCTTGCCAGATTTGATGAAGTTTCAACTAACCAGTCAATGTCTTGACTCATAGCATATACACCATTGTGTACGGCATAGAGAGACAATAACATACGGTGCATCTCTGTCACATCCATAGCCTCTTTAGCTACCTCATGATCAGTAATTGTAATTTGCAAGTCCTTTTCAGTTGCAGCAAATTCCTCTTTTACCGCAGCAAGATATGTCTCAAGTTCATTTAGCAATGCAGACTTTTTGTCTGCAGGAATCGCGCACACAGCATGTCCCTCACGTGGTATTGCATTATGCAGGCCACCACTTTGAATGTCAGCCAAACGAAGGTCGAACTTATTCATTACGTTCACTAAGAATCGTACAAGCAATTTGTTAGCATTTGCACGTTTCTTATTGATATCATCACCTGAATGACCACCATTCAGCCCATTTACAGTAAGCAAGAAAGTATAATAGCCATCGGGCATAGGGGTTGTATGGAACGGATAAGTTGCTGTAGTGCGCACACCACCTGCACAACTTACAAATATTTGTCCTTCATCCTCTGAGTCAAGATTGATTAAATAATCGCCATGCATAAAGTCGCCTTTCATGCCAAAGGCACCCGTTAAGCCCGTTTCCTCGTCACGAGTAAATACGCACTCAATAGGACCATGCTCTATGTCGTTCGACTTCAATATAGCCATTTCCATAGCTACACCAATACCATCATCGGCTCCTAAGGTAGTGCCTTTAGCACGCATCCATTCACCATCAACATAGGTTTGTATGGCATCCTTGCTAAAGTCAAAGTCAACATTCTTGTTCTTTTCGCATACCATATCCATGTGGCTCTGCAAAATTACCGTTTTGCGATGTTCATGCCCAGGAGTAGCAGGTTTACTAATGCACACATTACCCGTTTCGTCAACCTTAACAGGCAAGCCCAAACTTTCACCAAAGGCCTTTAAAAAGGCTATTATCTGTTCCTCTTTTTTTGAGGGACGAGGCACTTTATTCACTTCAGCAAAGCAATCGAACACGATGCTTGGCTCTAAAAGATTGTTGCTACTCATTGCTATATATATATAATTGTGTAACTTTGCTTCGAATTCGGGGTACTCAGCCCCCTTTCAAGGAGCAAAAGTAAGAAAAAGAAATGAAAGTATTCATAGCTACACTATTAATTGTTGCTATCGGCATGGCTTTATTGTCAATTCGCCTATTCTTTGGCAAACGTTTTGTCAAGACACACGTCAGTCAAAGTACTGCCATGCGACAACGCGGCATAGGTTGTGTGCAGTCACAAGATGCTATGGCACGCATGGAGAATCCGCACAAAATAAAAGAAAGAATTAAAAAAACAGACGCAATACAAATATGAAGAAGTTTACAACAAGCATCTTACTGCTTATAGCTACACTCACCATAACTGGTTGCAACAAAAAGGAACCAGCACAACAAGTAAAGCAAAATGGACTACCTAAAGCTGGAGCAACCATCAATAATGCTAATGGGTCAGCCATTGCTGTAGTTGACATCGACACTCTTGCAGCACAAAGCGAATACTGCAAAGACGGGCAAAAACAACTCGAAGCAAAGCAAAATGCCTTCCGCAAACAATTGAATGCAAAGGGGCAGGCGTTGCAAAATGCCATGGTTAAATTCCAAAAGAAAGTACAATCAGGACAATTTACCTCACAGCAACAAGCTGAAGCAGAACAAGCCTCACTACAAAAACAGCAACAAGCCTTGCAAGTCTTCCAAGAGAAAATTGAAAGCGAAATGGCTAAAGCCACACAAAACTACCAAACAAAATTGCGCGAGGACCTCAACAAATTCTTGAAGGAATATAATGCTGATGGCCGATTTAAAGTAATCATTAGCAAGAGTGGCGACAACGTGCTTTATGCCGACCCCGCAATTGACATTACAAGCGATGTTATTGAGGGCCTTAACAAACTATACAAAAAATAACCTACTAGGGGATGTTGAGAGACTTCATTACAACAACTGATTTTTCATATACTCCCCCTATGTGTTTTACATGCTCAAAACACTTCAAAAGTCTACTTTTCGTTTCAAATACTATAGCAAAAGGAGATTAAGATACAAAAAAAAGGAAGTAAAGCATTGTAATACACAATAAATTATTACCTTTGCAGCCGCTATGCAAAGTGAAAACCTCCTAAATATCAATTTGGCGCATGTTGCCGAAGCAGCTAAACGCCTTGACATTGAGCTGACTGATCGCTTCTTTGCTGACCTGGAGCAAGAAGAAATAAGCGGCGGAGACATTCACGCCGAAATATTTGTTCGTGCAACAGCAGGAGACATTTACAATGTGCAAGTAAAGGTCAAAGGCAACGTAATCGTTGCTTGCGATCGATGTTTAGACCCTTTGCAAATAGAGGTTGAAGCCTCAGACACACTTAAAGTGAAAGATGCTGACCCCGAAGATTGCGATGCGGATGACATGCTTTATCTTGAAGCAAACAATCCTTGCTATGATTTTTCATGGCAAGTTTACGAAATCATTGAAACGTCTCTCCCTATGCAACGCGTCCACCCCGAGGGTGAATGCAACAAAGATATGGTTAGCTACATATTGACTGATGATAACGAAGATGATGACATCTTTTAAAACAAGAATCGGCCAATAAACCCACATGTAAAATCATTCTAAAAATACTACAAAAAAATGGCACATCCTAAAAGAAGACAATCAAAGACGAGAACTCTAAAGCGTAGAACTCACGACAAGGCAGTTGCTCCTACATTGGCAGTATGCCCCAACTGCGGTGGTTGGCACATTTACCACACAGTATGCCCTACTTGCGGCTACTATCGTGGTAAGCTTGCTATCGTTAAGGAAGTGGCTGAGTAAGCACACCAAGGGCTTTCTCGTAAGCTTTGACATTTCAGTAGCTTAAGAGTTGTATGCTAACTCTTTGCGTTTACTCACCTGTCTGCGTCTCATCCAGACATACGATGAACGCCATGAGTATGCAACTCTTAAGCTATTTTTTTACATAAAAACGTGCATCAAGCAAATGCTAACGGAACAAAAGTTACCCATAGCGAAGCTACAAGGCCGTTTCACAAAAAACATACTTTTTTGACCTCGAAGCCACATTTTCATAACTCATCGGCTCACACTGACTAAGGCACATTGTGTCATCAACTTCATACCCTCACCTTTAGGGAATGGGTTCACTCATGACTATCGTTTCTAAACACCAATTATAAACTTCTGCCTACCGATATTAAGCAAATCTATCAATAGTGAATTGCTACGTGGCATAGTTTTCAGCTACTTTTTCAAACGATTAGGTGCAAGGCAAGCATAGTCTTAACTGAACTCTATCATAAGCCTTTGTCACATAAACAAGGTTCAAAAACGTAAACGCATATAGTCCTTATGGAAAAAATTAATGCAGTTATAACAGGCGTAGGTGGTTACGTACCTGAATACGTACTTAACAACGATGAACTCTCACGCATGGTCGACACAAATGATGAGTGGATCATGACACGCATCGGCATCAAAGAACGCCGCATATTGAACGAAGAAGGATTGGGTACCAGCTACATGGCACGCAAAGCCGTCAAGCAGTTGCTTGAAAAAACAGGTACTGACCCTCAAGAGGTTGACTGCGTAATTGTTGCTACCACTACTCCCGACTACCACTTTCCCTCTACCTCAAGCATCGTTATTGGCCGTTTAGGCATGAAGAACGCTTTTGCCATTGATATGCAAGCTGCCTGCTGTGGCTTTTTATTTGCCATGGACGCTGCTTCGGGCATGATTCAAAGCGGTCGATACAAAAAGATTGTAGTTTGTGGTGCCGACAAAATGTCGTCAATTGTTGACTATACTGACCGTGCTACTTGCCCTATCTTTGGCGATGGTGCAGCTGCCGTATTGGTTGAACCTACAACTGAAGAAGGCATGGGATGGCAAGATAGCTACCTACGTACTGATGGTAAAGGTCTACCCTTCCTCTGCATGAAAGCAGGCGGTAGCGTTTGCAGCCCATCCTATTTTACTATTGACCACAGAATGCATTACTTGCATCAAGAGGGTCGCACCGTGTTTAAGTTTGCCGTCACTAACATGAGCGATGCTTGTGCTAAAATAGCTGAACGCAATAATTTGACACACGAAAACATTGCATGGGTTGTACCTCACCAAGCTAACGTGCGCATTATTGAAGCCGTAGCTCATCGCTTGGAGTTACCAATGGACAAAGTAATGCTCAACATTCAGCGTTATGGTAACACTTCAGCTGGCACACTACCATTAGCTCTTTGGGATTACGAAAAGCAATTAAAGAAGGGCGACAACATCATTCTTTGTGCTTTTGGCGCAGGTTTCACATGGGGCGCAGCATACATGAAGTGGGGTTACGACGCTAAATAACACATCGTGTCGTTACAACTGAAGAACAATAGCACTTTGAGCTTTGCATAGATTTGTGCAAATGGCCATATTGGCTCAATTCTATTCGCAGCCTATCAAGTTCCATACCGAGGGTTACAAAAAGCTCAAAATGTAGATGATCTTTTGGAAAAGACCTCACACAAGCCATTAAATAAAACAAGAACGCTGCTTGTAAACAATACCACAAAAAGGTTTATAGTAGGAGTAATTATGCATTCAAGCTACAACATCTCTTACTATAAACCTTTCAGTACTTTTCATAAACCACATAAAAAATCAAACAAAAACGCGTATGCACAAAGCTGGCTTTGTAAACATTGTAGGTAATCCTAATGTTGGCAAATCAACCCTGATGAATTTACTCATGGGTGAGCGTATATCCATTGCTACATTCAAAGCACAAACCACACGCCACCGCATTATGGGCATCATCAACACAGACGACGCACAAATTGTTTTTTCAGACACACCAGGGGTACTCAAGCCCAACTACAAACTGCAAGAGGAGATGCTTGCCTTCTCTGTGTCAGCATTGCAAGATGCTGATGTGCTGCTCTACGTGACTGATGTGGTTGAAAAGCCCGACAAAAATAGTGACTTCCTCGAAAAGGTAAAAAAGATGAATGTACCAGTGTTGGTACTTATCAATAAGATTGACATCTCAAACCAAAAGGATTTAGAGCAATTAGTTAAGCTTTGGCATGAAAGCCTACCTCAGGCTGAAATATTTCCCATATCAGCCAAAGTAAAGTTTAATGTAGAGAATGTGCTCAAACGCATTAAAGAACTGTTGCCCGACTCTCCCCCCTATTTTGGTAAGGACCAATGGACAGACAAACCTGCCCGTTTCTTCGTCACCGAAATTATACGCGAAAAGATTTTACTCTATTATGACAAGGAAATTCCATATGCTGTCGAAGTAGTGGTTGAACAATTCAAAGAGGACGATAAGCACATTCACATCAACGCTGTCATATACGTTGAACGTGATAGCCAAAAGGGTATTATCATTGGCCATCGAGGAGTAGCGCTAAAAAAAGTTTCAACCGAAGCACGCAAAACTCTTGAAAAGTTTTTTGGCAAAAACATCTTCCTTGAAATTTTTGTAAAGGTGGACAAAGATTGGCGTAGCAACACAAAACGTCTTGAAGCCTACGGCTATAAGCTTGATTAAAAAGTTGCACAACATTGTGGGAAACTCCGTAAGACGATGCATTATCTTATTCATCATTACGCATTCCACTCAGCACATATAAGTAGGTGTTCAAAATTATTTTATATTATCGATAGATATTATTTTCAACATCTACTTAGCTCAACTATGCCACAAAAGAGCAAGCAACCATTTACATGAAAACAGGTTGGCGGAACACTACATATCCCCCTCTTTACCCACCAACCTTATTACTCAAACACAATAACAAGTAACAAAGTGTCAAAATTAGTAGCCATAGTAGGCCGACCCAATGTCGGCAAATCTACCCTATTTAATCGCCTTACGGGTACACGCCAAGCTATTGTCAGCGACGAAGCAGGCACCACACGCGACCGTCAGTATGGCAAGTGTGAATGGGGCAAACAAGAGTTCTCAATTGTCGACACAGGCGGTTGGGTCGTAAAATCAGACGATGTATTCGAAGGCGAAATTCGCAAACAAGTAACTCTTGCCACCGAAGAAGCTGATGTCATACTATTTGTTGTCGACATCAAAAATGGTATAACCGACCTCGATGCTGAAGTTGCCTCTATTTTGCGTCGCACAAAGTTGCCTGTCATTCTTTGTGCTAACAAAACCGACAATAACGAAGACCGTTACACATCTGCCGAATTCTACAAATTAGGCTTAGGTGACCCCTTCTGCATTTCAGCCATTACTGGTAGTGGGACAGGCGATTTGCTTGACCTCATTATCGAAAAATTGGGTAAAGATGATAATAACAACGAGGCTGAAGACAACATTCCTCGCTTTAGCGTTGTAGGTCGTCCTAACGCAGGTAAAAGTAGCATTATTAATGCTTTCTTGGGCGAAGATCGTAATATTGTAACAAATATAGCAGGTACCACACGCGATAGCATTCTTACGCGATACACCAAGTTTGGTTTCGACTTTTATTTAGTTGATACAGCAGGTATACGTCGTAAGAACAAAGTAACTGAGGATTTCGAGTTCTACTCTGTAATGCGCGCCATACGCTCTATTGAAAACTCTGATGTTTGTATCTTGATGATTGATGCCACACGCGGCATTGAGAGCCAAGACCTCAACATTGTGCAGATTATTCAAAAGAACACAAAAAGTATTGTTGTAGTGGTTAACAAGTGGGATCTTGTTGAGGACAAGTCGAATACAGCTATTCGACACTTTGAAGAGGCTATTCGCAATCGCATGGCTCCCTTCGTTGACTTCCCCATCATCTTTGCATCAGCGCTTACAAAGCAACGCATCTTCAAGGTGCTTGAAACGGCTAAAGATGTATACCTGGCTCGCAAACGTCGCATCTCTACTTCAAAACTTAACGAAGAGATGCTTCCCCTTATTGAGTCATATCCACCCCCTTCTATCAAAGGTAAATACATCAAGATTAAATATTGCGCTCAGTTGCCCAACACACAGATTCCTTCATTCGTATTCTATGCCAATTTACCTCAGTACGTAAAGGAACCCTATCGTCGTTTCTTAGAGAATAAGATTCGAGAACGTTGGAACTTTACAGGCACACCCATCAACATTTTCATCAGACAGAAGTAATATGTTGAAACGTCTTTGGTTATTCATTTTTAGTTTACTGCTTACCATTGTACCCAGTGCATGCCATAAAACGTCAAATGAGGCGGTTCACGATCAAGGTGCTGTTGGTGCCGACTCTATGGCTATCACTTGTTACAAAATGCAAGCCAATGGTCAGTTTGATGAATACGTAAATGCCATGCACTCATGTGATGGAACTACACCTGATTACAAACAACGCATGGTTGTCATGTTGCGTCAACATCAAAAGCAAATAAACGAAGAAAAAAAAGGCGTTAAAGACGTAAGCCTACTGCGCACCGAAATGCACAATAATAACAAAATGGCGAACGTTTTTCTTAGCGTAAGCTACAAAGATGGCAGTAATGAAGAAGTTATGCTACCCATGGTTTATGATGGTAAACAATGGCGCATGCAATAAGTTCTTTTTTGAACATTCTCTTCATTCTACATTTTAATAATAATAATTGATTCCGTGATTCGCAACTTTTATTGTCGAATCACGGAATCTTTTTTCTCCATACGCACCATCATTTCCTATTTTAATTTATTGGTGTCCGCTAAAACTCAACGTCCACACATGAGCATTGGCTATAAAATTCCATCAGTTGTTCATTGTGAGCAAGGACAACAAAGGATAATGTGGAAGCCTAAAAAGTACGAGAAAAAGACGCTAAAAATGAAAAAAAATAATACTTTTGTCAAGCCGAACAAATAGCCAAAGGCTCGACTTTTCCAGTGTGCGTTCCAACAGATGACAACTAATTTAGTATGGAAAAAGGGAAAGTGACTAATATTTTAGAGTAGAAAGTTTAAGACTGTCTATTCAATTTATTAATCAAAATAGTACTATACTCAAGTGCTATTGAGTACTATACTCAAGTGCCATTGAGTACTATACTCATGTGCCATTGAGTACTATACTCATGTGCCATTGAGTACAATGCCTATTGGTTAGAACTTGAGTAAACTAATTTTAAACACCTACTTATTATTAAGGCACTTGTCAATACTCACCCCCCTCCGTCTGCAAGTATCCTCAGTTTTTAGCCACGGAAACGAAAAAAAAACTTACCTTTGCAAACATTCCTACTTTGACACATATGAGCGAATATATAGTATCTGCCAGAAAATACCGCCCCACAACGTTCGACAGCGTGGTGGGACAGCACGCTTTGACCACAACGCTAAAAAATGCCATAGCACAAGGCAAGTTGGCTCACGCTTACTTGTTTTGCGGGCCACGCGGTGTGGGCAAAACTACTTGTGCCCGTATTTTTGCCAAAACCATTAACTGTTTGCACCCTACGCCTGAGGGCGAGGCTTGCAATGAATGCGAAAGCTGCCGAGCCTTTAATGAGCAACGCTCATATAACATTCATGAACTTGATGCTGCATCGAACAATGGTGTTGAGGACATTCGTGGACTGATTGAACAAGTGCAAATTCCGCCACAGATAGGCCGTTACAAGGTGTTTATCATCGACGAGGTGCACATGCTCTCAACTGCTGCCTTCAATGCTTTTTTAAAAACACTTGAAGAACCACCCGCACATGCCATTTTTGTGTTGGCTACTACCGAGAAACATAAAATTTTGCCTACCATCTTGAGCCGTTGTCAAATTTATGACTTTGCGCGCATCACGGTGGCCGACACTATTAAGCACTTGGAGTATGTGGCCAACAAGGAAGGGGTTAGCTTCGAACCTGAGGCACTGCACGTGATTGCCGAAAAAGCTGATGGCGGTATGCGCGATGCCTTGTCTATCTTTGACCAAGTGACGAGCTTTTGTGAGGGCAATATTACTTACCAAAAGGTAATTGAAGACCTTAACGTGCTCGACTACGACGAGTACTTTAGCATGACCGACACATTGCTCAAGGGAGACATTCCTACTGCCATGAACCGTTTGAACAACATTTTGTGCAAAGGGTTTGAAGGCAATTACTTCATTGGAGGCTTGGCCGCACACTTTCGTAATTTGCTCATGAGCCGCGACGAACAAACACTACCGCTGCTTGATGTGAGTGACCAGGTGCGCCAACGCTACCACAAACAAGCCATGCGCTGCGAACCCAAGTTGCTCTATCGCGCACTCAAGTTGTGCAACAACTGCGACATGAGTTACAACACCGCACGCAACAAGCGTTTGCTGGTTGAACTCACGCTCATAGAGGTGGCACAAGTTGCTACGGGCGATGACGACGCTGGCTGTGGGCGTAGCCCTATACGACGACTTAAACCCATATTTTCACACATTGCTGCTCCCACACAGCAGCAAGCGCGCCCCACAGCGGCACGCTCTGCCGCAGCACATCAACCTGCTGCCTCACCTCACTCTTCATTACACTCCGCTCAAGCTACCCCTGCACCCAATAGTGCTGAAGCGGCTGCAGCAGCTGCCATTCAGCAGCAAAGCACCTATCAGCAACTGGTGGCAGCCAGCAACAACTCTTCAGGCTACTTGCGTAAACCAGCTCACACCATTTCGCTGCGTGCCATGCAGCAACAAATTAGGCAGAGCAATACATCGGGCCAAACGGCTACCGCTGCAAGTGCCACTCAACCCAGCACTTCGACTTCGAAGCTTCAAAAGCTCAAAAACGAATTTGATGCCGAACGCCTTACTTACTATTGGTTTCGCTATGCGCAACAACTGCCTAAGGAGAAAAATCACTTGATGGGACGTATGAAGACAATGACGCTACATCTCGACACCACTACTTGGACTGTGCAAGTGGAGGTGGAAAATGAAATGGTGGAACAATATATGCGACAGGAGCAAATTTCGCTCATGACTTACCTACGTACGCAGTTGCGCAACGATTACATTACGTTGCAATTCAACATCAAGTCATCTACAGCTCCACATCGTGCCTTCAGCCGTGTTGAACGCTTTAAGGAATTGCTCAACGACTATCCCGACTTAGAATTCATGCGCAAAGAACTCAACCTTGAATTGGCATAAGTAGGTATTTTAAATTGGTTGATATGAATGGGTGCAGTATCTCGTTCAGAAATAGGTAGGTTGAAGAGGAAGCGTAGCGAGCTACGTGACCAATAAAACCTATGTTTATGAACGAAAGAGTGCGCCAAGGCATATCGACTCATTCTAAACATGATTATATAAACTAATTTTAAGCACCTACTTAATATCTTAAATTTGACTTATGGCAAAACAAAATAATAAAAAATGGAGTGACTATATGTGGCTTGTATCTGCTACTTATTTCACTCTCGGATTTTTCAACATAGTGTTCGCATGGCTTGGAGTCATCTGCTTTCTGATTCCGCTGATTATGGCGATATTCGGTGGTGGAAAAGGATATTGCAACAACTATTGTGGGAGAGGACAACTCTTCTTGCAATTAGGGAATACCTTGGGGTGGTCGCGTAAGAAAGTGGCACCAAGATGGATCTCGTCTAAATGGTTTCGTCATGGTTTTCTCCTGTTCTTCATGTTCTTCTTTATCCAGATGATAATTCTTACCATAATGGTAGCTGAAGGCACTGAAAATCTCCGTCAGACCATTCATCTGCTATGGACCTTTAACGTGCCATGGCATTGGGCTTACACAGTAGAGATTGAGCCGTGGAAGGCACAGTTTGCCTTCGGTCTCTATGGCATCATGCTCACCTCGCTGATTGTGGGCGTTCTGCTCACCATTATCTATCGTCCAAGAACCTGGTGCGTGTTCTGTCCTATGGGCAACATGACACAGCTGATATGTAAACTCAAAGCAAGATAAATTAAAGCAAGATAAATTAAAGCAAGATAACTCAAAGCAAAATGAATCTGCAACAACTCAAATATATCGTAGCAATCAACCGCTTTCGCAACTTTGCGAAGGCGGCAGACTCGTGCAATATTTCCCAACCCACACTCAGCGCCATGCTGCTGAAGTTAGAAGAAGAACTCGATGTGCGCATCTTCGACCGCACCAACAAACAGGTAACACCAACGAGTGCAGGAGAGAAAATCATCCTTCAAGCTAAAAAGACACTTTTGGAGCTAGAGAAAATCACAGAACTCGTGGCTGAAGAAAAGAACCAGATTGGCAAATCTCTGTCTCTCTCCGTAGGTCCCTCCATTGCTCCTTACATTCTTCCCAAATTCATCAAGCATTACAGAAAAGATTATCCTGAAGTAAACCTCTCTATTCAAGAGATGAAATCAGAAGAAATGTTTCATGTTTTGCAAGATGGAGAAATAGATGCTGGCATTGCCATTTCAGACCTGCCTCGTAAAGGAATACTTGAGATTCCGCTTTACACAGAACGCTTTTATGTATATTTATCGGAAGACTGCTGGCGCAAGCTGCCCGTGTTCAAGCCAGAGAATCTGGAACATGAGAACATGTGGATTATGAAAGAAGCACAATGCCTTCGCGATAGTGCCTTCTCCTTCTGTAAAGCAAGGAGCAAAGGGCACCACATCTATGAGTCAGGCAGCATAGAAACTTTAATTCGCATCGTGGATGAGAACGGCGGGTTCACCATCATTCCAGAGATGCACCTCGAATTCCTAAATGAAGCACAACGCAAGAATGTAAGAAAGATAGAAGGAGATTATCTTTCCCAGAGACGCATCTCCCTATACATTAGGGAAGACTATATCAAAGAACGGATGCTTAACACCATCATCAACAGCATGAAAGAATTTATGCCAGCGCAGATGATGAATGAAGGCAACTGGAAATATGGGATAAGACTGTAAAACTGGAGACTCCAGTTTTACAGTAAACTTGAAAATTTAGAACTTAATCCAGGTCAGCTTTTTCCAAATTCCCTCGAAAGGACCATGGGAGTGATACTTGAGCCAGAGGTTGGAGAAGAGGCATTGCACTACCACCATGGCAATACCCACAAAGAAGGCATAGGTGATGCCGAGTTTCGTCTGGAGATTGAAGCCATAATAAGCAAACAGTCCACAACCGATGATAGACTGGAGAAAGTAGTTGGTCAAACTCATCTTGCCAAACTGGCGCAGGAACGACAATTCCTTTCTGAACCATTCCTTTCCGTACCACAACAATACGAATCCTGATACTACAAACGAGAGGATGAAGAAGTTGTAGATAGGATAAAGCCAATTGTTCCATGTTTCCATGTGGCGCACATCAGCTATGCCTCCCACAATCAATACCAGGATGGAAACCGCCAGCACCTTCTTCCACAAAGCCAGGTTGTTGTTCTCATTGTAGAACCAACGCTTTCTGCCCACCAGCATTCCGAGTATGAAGAGGCAGATAGTCTGCGTATGTCTTCCCTTCATCATGCACCAGTAATAAGTAGCCACCTGTCCGTATCGCAGGTTGCCATAGGCATTCTCCAGGAAACTGCCGTGCTGATGACCATTATACATATTTCCATACACCTCTCTCAACGACGACGCATCTACCTGCCATCCCGAAATGAGGGAGTAGATTTCTACCGGTTGGATAAAGAGGAAGGCAACCACCCACCAGAGCCATTTGGTAGGAAGATAACTCAATGGGATGAGAACCAGTCCATAGATGGCATAGGAGAAGAGGATGTCGCCATCAAAGAAGGCGGTGTTCACGATACCGAGCATTGCCAGGAGGAACATTCGCCAGGCGAATCTTCCAGAAAAGCAATTTCCCCGCTGCTGCTGGTTATCATTCATAATAAAGAAGCTCAATCCGAAGAGCAGGGCAAAGATGCCATACATCTTTCCCGACAGCAGCAAAGCCAGCACATCTGCCATCCAATCATCACAACCCAGCGTATAAGCATGCGCTATGCTTCCATCGTACATATTGAAATGCTCCACAGAGTGATAGAGAATAATACCTGCTACGGCCAATCCTCTCAAGGCATCAGCCACGTCAATACGACTGTTTTTCAGTCCTAATGTCTTGTAAAAATTCATTTTGATATTATTTGTTAGTTATTATGAGCCCACAAAGGTATAACATTTTATTGGAAAAAGCGAATAAACCTCAATGTATAACAAATATTAAGTTTTAAAGGAAAAAGAGAAAAAGTCGGCCTTTTCCTTGGTTATTCGTTAGAAAAAGTGTATCTTTGCTCCGCTATTCGTCAGAAAAAGCGTGAAGTTCATACGATTATTCGTCAGAAAAAGTGCGGAATTCATACGATTATTCGTTAGAAAAAGTGTAAATCATGGAAAGAAGCATCTATAACAAACTCGTAGAATGGAAGAACAAGCAAAACCATAAACCTCTGATTCTCAACGGAGCAAGACAAGTAGGCAAGACCTATATCCTGCAAGAATTTGGAAAAAGAGAATATAAAAAACTTGCATTCTTCAGTCTCGACAGAAATCAGAAGGCAGCAGAAGTGTTTGAAAAAGGCGGCACAACAGCTGATATACTGATGGCACTCTCCGCCATCAGCCAGGTAGATATTACCCCCAACGATACACTTATGGTACTCGATGAGATACAAGATTGTCCTAAAGCATTAGAAACTTTAAAGTTCTTTTGCGAGGATGCTCCTGATATTCATATCATCGCGGCAGGATCCCTGCTGGGAATATCACTCCATAGCGGGGTATCATATCCAGTAGGAAAAGTAGAAGAGCTGCGCCTCTACCCGATGAACTTCATCGAATTCCTCGATGCCATGGGAAAAGCGAAACTGGCAAGCATCTTGAAAGAAGGAAATTGGAACGTCATCAATTTACTGGAAACAGAATTGATCAGCCTGCTGCGACAATATTATTATGTAGGAGGAATGCCAGCCGCCGTACTCGCCCATGTAGAGCAGAAGGGACTACAGGAAGTCCGTTCCATCCAAAAGCAGATTATACAAGACTATCGCCGAGATTTCTCGAAGCACGCACCAGATAGAGAAGTGCCTCGCATTAATATGGTGTGGGACAGTATCCCTGCCCAACTTGCCAAAGAGAACAAGAAGTTCATCTATGGAGCCGTGAAGAAAAGTGCCAGAGCCACAGATTTCGAACTGGCCATCCAATGGCTGATAGATGCAGGACTGGCATATAAGGTTCAGAGAGTCAATACCCCACGCCTCCCTTTCAAATTCTATGAAGACCTGAACGCCTTCAAACTCTTCATGCTCGATGTGGGACTGATGGGAGCGATGGCAGAGACTTCAGCAGAATCGATGCTGGTGGGCGATGGCATTTTCTCTGAATATAAAGGTGCCTTTACAGAACTATATGTCTTCACCCAGCTGAAAAGCCAGGATATTCCATTATACTATCATGCTGTGGATAACTCCACAATAGAGATTGATTTCCTGACCCAATGGCACGACAGGGTTATACCGATAGAAGTAAAGGCAGAGGTGAACGTTAAGGCGAAATCTCTCAGAACATTCATCACCAACAATCCGCAACTGAAGGGACTTCGCTACTCCATGCTTCCCTATAAGGATCAAGACTGGATGATCAACGTTCCGCTCTATGCCTGCCTGACACCATTTGACAAATCATTCTGATGCCTTTTAATAAAAGCTTCGATTCTGACATTTCCGTCAGAATCGAAGTGAAAGCCAATCATCAAACTTCACGTTCTGGAAGGTATGGATGCCCAGTTTCTCGGCAGCCTCACAGTTTTCCTTCAGATCATCGATGAAGAGGGTTTCATCGGGATAGATGTTCGCCTGTCTGATTACCTCCTCATAGATGCAGGCATTAGGCTTAGCCAGATGCATTCGCTGAGAGAGGAAACAGTGCTCGAAATAATCCTCTACCCCATGGTTCTGATAAGGGAAGAGATGCTCCACACAATAATCCCAGTGTATATCAATGGTATTGCTCAAGAGGAAGAGGCGGTAACCAGCCTTCTTCAACTGCAGGAGTCGCTCCTTTTTCTCATTAGGAATCTCCACCAGCATCTTGTTGGCAGCATCGATGATTTCTTCATTCGTCACATCAGCTCCAGTCAACTCGCGGGCTGCATCGCAGAATGCTTCGGTGGTAATCATTCCCACACCCAGCTTGCTCATCAGCTTCATCCCCTCACTCTGAGGATTCGGATTAGCCAGTTCCCCCATTCCTATAGCCTTGAAAGCCCCGATGCATCCTTCCGGATTGAGCTTCACCAGGACATTACCTAAATCAAATATGATATTCTTGTATTGCATAATCTATACCTTATTTTAAATCGCACTTTTAATTTTTTATCAGATACTTACTGCAAAAGTACTGTAAATTCGGGAGAGAACAAATGATTTCAAGAAGTTATAACAAGAATATAACATTTATTAGTAAAAGAGGAAAGCCTATGTATGAGAAATGTTTTTCTAAAACTATTGCCACTATTGCCACGCTTCAAGTTAACCAATTGTTTTTTAGTTATTTAAGCGTGGCAATAAGGGCGTTTTCTATTGCCACCTATTGCCACCTATTGCCACACTCGGGCGAAAAACGGGGGATTCTCAGCGAAAAAGCAGAGAAATACTTATTGTTTTCGACGAAAAACATTAAAAAAGTGGAGAAAAAGACTTGCAGTTTCGAACATTTTTTGTATTTTTGCAACCAACAGGAAAAATTCCTGCCGATTCCACCTAGAAGCTAACGACTCCTGTGAAACCACTTTTTTATACTTAGAAACCCATAAACCAATGACACAAGCAGATTTAGTCAGACTCTACTTCAACAAAGAAAGTGCTTACAACTCATGGGACTATTGCTTCAACCAGCAATGTCCACTGGCTCAGGAATGTGCACACTATCTGTCCGTAACCTACAAAAAACCGGAACAGACCAAAGGCTACGCCATCTATCCCGATGCCTACCACGACAACAAGTGCGAACATTTCCTGCAGCTGCAGATGGTGAAAATGGCATACGGCTTTATGAATATTCTTGAAGAACTGAAGCGTAAAGACGAAGCCAGTTTCAGAGTACACATGACTTCCTACTTCGGAAGCAAGACTTCATACTATCGCTATAAATTAGGACAGACAGGACTCGTGTCTGAACAGCAGCAGTACGTGCTGAAATGGTGCCAGCAACATGGATACACCAACATGAGGTTCGACCGCTATGCAGAAGAGGTCAACTATTAACAGCCGCACGCCGATAAAGATTTTAACCCACGTACATGGTCACTCGTACCCGTGTACATGAGTATCCGTACCCATGTACACGGGTACGGATGACCAACACGATGAGCACGGATGACCAACACGATGAGCACGGATGACCAACACGATGAGCACGGATGACCGAGACGACGGGCACGGGTGCCCGGCATAGTCGGGCACCCGTGCCCAACGCCTTGGGCAAAGCTGGGCAAAACCATCGGCAATCATAAGTATCACCCTATCAACAAATTAGCAGAAATATGAAGTTTACTATTACAAGAATCAACAAGCAGAACAAGTTGATGGTCAGTTCGAAAACCGTAGAACGGTTTCTGGAGCGCATCGCTAAAGATGATGCCAAGCTGAGTGTCACCAATTTCAGAATGAGTGTGCCGCTCATGGAGGCCGACTACCAGTACTACAAAGGCATCAAGGAATGGCAGCACGTTTATCCAGCCGCAGAATTCAACAAGGATGAAAGCGGCAATCTCGTCTTCCAGAAATCAAACGGGCTGGTAATGCTCCACTTCATCAACCTCATGTCGGAGCAGGAAAAAGATGCCGTCAAGAAGACGGTCAGTCTGCTGCCGATAACCTTTGCTGCCTTCGAAGGAGCCGACGGCAGAAGCCTCATCGTGCTCGTAAGCATTTGCAACGAAGAAGGAAAAATCCCGACAAAAGAAGCCGACGCCGACTTACTCTACCAGTCTGCCTACGAACAGGTAAAGACGCTCTACCAGTCGCAGGTACAGGCAGCCATCAAACCCGAAAAGCCATCATTGGCATCCAACTTCATGCTTACGCTGGATGCCTCTCCTTATTACAACAGTAAGGCAGTGGCGATGCGCATCTCCCAAAATATGAAGAAGGTAGCCTCAGCCCCTAAAAACGTAGACGATTTGAAGACATACGATGACTATGAGTTTCTTTACCGCAAGGCAGCAGAAGAGACGAAGGAAGAGATGAAAAAAGCCAACATCTCATGGCAGAACGATGAAGACCGGTTCCTTGCCGGTTTCTCAGCCATCGCCATCAAACTCTGCAACATGGGCCTCAGCGAAGAAGAAGCTTTCATCCATATCCGCCGCAACAACTGGGGACATGTAACAGAAGAGAAACTCCGCCAGATAGTGGGCACCGCTTACGATACCCATTCCAAAGACAGGAAGACGGAGAAATCAGCCTCAGGCAGAAAAGGCCGTGCCGAAATTCTGCAGATGATCAGATACCTGGAGAGCCGGTACCAGTTCCGTTACAATACCGTGATGAAATATACCGAATACCGCCCGAACAATTCATGGGTTGGCGATTTCAGACCGGTAGATGCCCGTGTGCAGAAAAGCATGACGCTGGATGTTCAGATAGCCGACATCCACGTAAGCATCAAGGATGTAAGGAATTTTCTAGAATCAGACCGCATCAGAAACTACAGCCCAATAGAGTCCTATCTCTATGACTGTCTGGGAAAATGGGACGGCAAGGACCGCATCCGTGCCCTGGCACGAACCGTACCCACCAACAATCCTCATTGGGAAGACTGGTTTTACACCTGGTTTCTGGGAATGGTTGACCAGTGGCGCGGCATGTATCGCCGTCAATATGGCAACAGCACCATGCCGCTTCTCATCTCCAAGCAGGGTTACAACAAGAGCACCTTCTGCCGCCGTCTCATCCCTACCGAATTATCGTGGGGCTTCAGCGACAATATGATTCTCTCAGAAAAGCGTCAGGTATTGCAGGCGATGTCACAATTTCTGCTCATCAATCTCGATGAGTTCAATCAGATTTCACCACAGGTGCAGCAGGGATTTCTGAAGAATCTGCTGCAGTTGCCTACGGTAAAAATCAAGCCGCCATACGGAAGTCATGTACAGGAATTCCCTCGTCTAGCCTCCTTCATTGCCACGAGCAACATGACCGATATTCTTTCCGACCCATCCGGCAACCGCCGTTTCCTGGGAGTAGAACTGACGGGGCCTATCGATGTGAGTGGCAGACTGAACTATGAGCAGCTTTATGCGCAGGCGATGCAAGCTTTGGAGCGTGGCGAAAAATCCTATTTCGACGCCAAGGAAACCGCCATCATCATGCAATATAACAGACAATTTGAGCAGATTTCCCCTATCAAGCAATGTTTTCTGCAGGTTTTCGAGCCTGCAAGTACCCCAGAAAATGGCGAATATCTGATGGCAGCCGCCATTTTCGACATTTTGAAGCAGAAATTCGGCTCTTCTCTCCAGGTTTCGAGTATACAGAAATTGGGCAGAGAGCTTCAGAATATCGAAGGATTGCAGAGCAAGAAAACGAGGTTCGGCACTGAGTATCTGGTAGTTAGAAAATAGTCCACTCCCTTTTTATCTCATTTTCTCATAAAAAGAGTGTGGCAATGCGTGGCATTAGGTGGCAACAGAAATACCGCTTATTGCCACGCATTATTCACTTATAATCAGAGAGTTAAACGTATAGGTGGCAGATGTGGCAATAGAAACAGAAAAACATTTTCGTATATGAATCATAAAGGTAGGAATAAACATCTCTGAAGGCAGAAGAAGTCTGGAGAGTTGGAAGAGGGAAGAAGAATGAGATTGTATTTCATATGGTTAAGGGAAGCATAAGCAAAACTTTTTTGCTATTTTCTTGTAACTTTCAGATTTTATATGTATCTTTGCAGAAACATTTATGCACTA
>ERZ506887.156-NODE-156-length-42737-cov-6.436367_pt1 | contig 42737 bp, 58 predicted proteins | sample MGYA00512905_ERZ506887 | MGnify/ENA metagenome assembly ERZ506887 | reverse complement strand
TATTCACCATCTTCACCATGCTTGGCGAAGATGTGAAGGTGGAGCATACCACTTCTGATGGAAGAATAGACCTTGTGCTCAAGACGGATAAGAGTATCTTTATCTTTGAGTTGAAATATAAGAAGTCTGCCGACATCGCCATGGCGCAAATCAGCGATAAGAACTATGCCAAGGCTTTTGCCGATGATGAGCGAAAGGTTGTGAAAGTGGGTATTAACTTCTCGGAAAACCAGCGAAGTATAGAGGATTGGGTGATAGAATAAATGAAATAGAAGAAAGTTGGTGACATTCATCAGGTGTATGTCACCACACTATATAGATAAAAATATATCTGAACAGGGGCGGTAACTCGATTTTTAAGGCAGTTACCGCCCCGTTTCAAGCATGTTTTGTTCTTTTCAGAACTTAGATAATCACCGCCGTTCCGCTGCATGTTACCATCAGCATGGAGCCGCTCTTTCCTACGGTTTCGTAATCCAGGTCGATGCCCACGATGGCGTTGCAGCCCAGGGATGCGGCACGGTCTGCCATCTCTCTGAGGGCTGTATCCTTAGCCTCGCGGAGTGTGCTTTCGTAAGAACCGCTTCTGCCGCCGATTACATCACGGACACTGGCAAAGAAATCCTTTACAAAGTTGGTACCGATGATGGTTTCGCCGGTCACTACGCCACGGTATTCACGGATAGGGTGGCCTTCTATGGTTGGAGTTGTACTTAAAATCATAACGTATGTTCTAAATAATTGAAAATTAAAAACTTATGCAGACTGCTTTTTTCTTGTGCAGTTTTTATTCAGGTTTTTCACGATTTCGGACGTGAAGCCAGTCGCATAGAACTCTCCCGAGCCAAGGAGCAACCAGTATGGGTTGATGTGGTAGTCACGGACTAGGAACTGAACCCAAGACGGACGGAAACGACCGTAATACTCGGCAGGCTCGTCTCGCAGGGACATGATGTTCCAGCGGTTGAGACCATACCGGTCGGTTATCGTCTTCAGACCGCCAATGCAACCATCAGCCTTCAGGCGGTCGATGGCAGAGAAGAAACGAACTACTATATCCACATCAGCGGACATCAGATTTTTATCTTCCATAATCTTTCTGTTTTTGATAGGCACGACTGAAAACGCTTTCCAGCCTTGCCCGGTGGTTATTCAATCTTTGCGACCAGTCTTGCAACTGAGCCAGCGAGGGGCGAGAAGCCAGCAGCCCATCCACCTCGGAAGGGGTGAGCACTGGCAGGTATTTCTCGTATTCGAGAAGGTAATCAATACGAAAATCTGTAAGCTTCATCTATACTATCGTTTCTAGCGTTCTTTTCGTGCTGAGTGTACGCCTCTATACCAAGGGCACGAAGCGTTTTTGCAGCTGTAGCCTTACTTATCGGAAATGTTCTATTGACCCAAAAAGCAGTTTTACTTCTGAATGAAAGGACGTCTTTTGCAGGGTTGGTGAGCTGAAATGATTCTCCCTTTTTCAAGTTTGTATTGAGTATCTTTTGCATATTCTCGACCAAGGAGTTTCTACCAACGAACGACAAGGAATTATGATACTGCAAGAGCGTAACGTAATAGACTGTGTCTTTTCCCTGCACATCATACCCCAACTTCGAGAAGAGCATTGTCTTTATATTCTTGCTTTGCGCATGCACACCCACGCACGCAAGCGCAAGCACGAATAACATTATTAACTTTTTCATATTGCCTAATCGTTTAAATGATTAATATTTCTGTCGTAGAACTCATTCCAAGCCTTTTTCTTGATGAAGATGAAGAAGAGCAGCAGCCCTAGGGCGACCATCAGCAGATGCAGCGGCTGGCGCAAGACACCGAACCCGAAAGAACGCTGGAAGTCGATGCAGAACGAAATCAGCACTCCGTAGGTAGCGAACGCTCGATGTACCCAGCAGAATCCATAGGCAAGGCTGACGATGATCCAGGCGATGAACCCGAACAGCGAGCAGTCGAATATCCACTCCGTGAGTTTTACCCGAATGCCGAACGAGAGCAGAGTGCAGTGAACCAGCATTACAAACGCACCCACTGGAGGGATAATACCTATTATCAACCTGCTGGCTTTCCATAGCCAGCTTTTCCCGAGGGCGGCAAGAAGAACCTTCTCCTTCCGCTCTATGAAACCCTCCTCTTTCATCGTTTCTTAGAATTTTATTTGATATTGTACCTGGAGCGAGAACTAAAGTTCACGCAACCACTTCTGCCCCGATTTAGTCTTAGACCAAATTACGAGACTGGTGCCGATAACCGCACCGATGAACATAAATAAAGTTGCTAGTTCCATATTCTAAATATTTGAATTGTTATACTTCATTACGTTATTAGCGAAATAAGCGAAGGCGAATGACGCTATGACACCGAAGGCAATAAAAAGGATATTATACAATCCTATCTCATCGCCAGTAATCAATGGTGAGAACCCACCAATGCCCGTTCCGCTTATAAACAGATTGGAGACACCATACAGATACGTTGCAAGCAGCGTCCTGCGGTCGTGCTCTTTAATTAACTTACTAACCATACATTTTCATTTTGCAAAGTTACTAAATTATTTCTGCCCGACAATGGCAAGCAGCGTTTTTACTTGACTTTGCAGGAACTCATTCTGTTCTCGCAGCAGTTTATTCTCAGCAGCCAAGGCAGCATCACTACCAAGCGACTGGGAGACATTAGGACTGTTCGAACCATTAACATTTGAGCCTATAACAGCCTCTTCCATCTCAGCAGGGAGGGGAGGGGCGCACTTGTCTATTATTTCCTTTATCTTTTGAAAGAAATCTATCTTTATAGACTTGCGATTAAACTTCGCATTCAAGTTCTGCGGACTAGTTCCTAACTCCTCCGCAACAGCAGCAACGGACATTCCCGAGCGCTTTATATATTGTTTCAGTTCTTCTCCGTTCATATTAAAACAAAATCAAATAATATTAAAATAAAATTAAAATCACCACTAAATGTTTTATATTCCAAAATATTTTTTTTATTTTTGCACTCGAATTTCAGAACGAGTTTAAAAACTCTTTTGCAAAGATAAAGAAAATAATTTAAAATACAAATAAAAATGGGAGAAAATTTTAATTATGATTTTCGGACACCGTTGCAGAAGCAGCAGGACGAAAGAAAGAAGAACATCATAGCGATGTTTGCAGATTTCAGAGCAAAAGCACCTGCCGAGACCTCAGACAGCAGAATAATGCTCGCAGTATCACAGCGTGTTGGTTGCACCCAGCAGAACGTGCGTGTTATCCTCATAAAGGCTGGATTGATAACACCTAAGAAGAGACGTGCAGCCGTGCGCAAATAATCAAGTAGAACCAATTTAAACATTCAGAGCGTATGAAGAAGTTTATCGAGATTATCACAAGTGACGAAGTATTATCCCTGGTATTTGTCACCATGTTAGTAACTTTAATCTTTTGGAGGGCTTAATTATGACGAACGAAGAACCAAAGGTAGCAGACGCAGGCAGATACACCATGACAGAGACCTGCAAGGTGCTTGGCATACATCGCAACACCCTGCGCAGATGGTTGCAGGCTGGTAAGATTAAGGTCAAGTTCCGCAGAATCGACAACCGAAAGGTTTTCGAGGGCAAAGAGATTAAAAAAGTCTGGAGGATTGCCCTATGATGCATGCATACAAGAAAGCGAAGCAGCTTACCGCCAAGTGGGAGCAGGAGCGAAAGGACAACAAGCGACTGGCAACCATGAAGGAAGCGGAAAGACGCATTCAGGTTAGGGAGTTCGACAATATGCTTTGTCTTTCACTTGACGGAATACCAGTTCTCCCGATGAGCGAGTTCAACAAGCAGACGCTTGCGGACGCACGTCTGACATTCTTCAACTATTTAAATAGACGGTAAGAGTATGAAACCAAGAATTATCGAGGAATGCAGGACGAAAATGTACGATGCCATCTGGCTGGAGTTAGACCGTGATCCACAGCGACCAGCGGTTGCTAGGGTAGACATCAAGACCAAGGCAGGCGACATCTGCGTATGGTGCGACAGAACCGGGAACACAGCGGTCGTGTCGCACAAGAATAACAACAACGACAGCGAGCGGCTGGAGGAAGCTATCGAGGGTTGCGTTAACTATCAGGACGTGATGGACGACTGGCTGGAGGAGAACAGCCAATACGCAGACCAAGACCCGATGGACGCTTTCGAGGAAAGCAGGCTCGACAGCCTTATGGCTCAACTGGTTTGACCACATAAGTTTTTGCTTAGTTTATATGCTGAAACCCCTGCAGCGGCAGGGCAAAGGGCGCACGCCAAACTCATTTCAAAGGTTATCTAATTTATTGTTTTTACCATTCAATATGCGGAAACGACAGCGTGCGCCCTGCAACGGAAGGGCATCCACCAGCAGCTGGCAAGGGTGGAATAATACTAGGGTCAACTGGGGTTCGAATCCCCAGCCTTCCACTAGAGTTAATGAACAATAAGTCGAACAATAAAAAGAACGAATTATGGAAAATGAAATTATCAATGTGAGCGGTGGCGAAATGCTGGAAGCTATCAACCGCTCGGAGATTGACGGACAGATTGCTACAGCGCACAAGTTCCCGAGAGACATCATGCAGTGCAAGCAGAATATGGTAGCATTGGCAGCGATGGACGATGATGTTGCATACAACTGCTTCTATCACTTAGAACGACAAAGCAAGGACGGAAAGACAACAGTAATCGAGGGTCCTAGCGTCCGATTCACGGAAATCATTTCTGCATGTTGGAAGAACCTGCGCATCGCTGGTCGCATCATCGCCAACGATGGCAAGACCATCACGGCACAAGGTGTTTGCCACGACCTCGAGAGCAACGTTGCCTACTCCGTGGAAGTGAAGCGAAGCATTCTGACATCGAAGGGGTACACCTATTCGCAGGACATGCAGGTGGTCGTTGGCAATGCAGCAGTTGCTATTGCTCAACGTAACGCAATATGCAAGGTCGTTCCGCAGGTCTTAATTGCAAGCGTAGTGAAGGAAGTGCAGGAAAAAGCACTCGAGCACATCAAGAAGGCTGGCGTGCCGAGCCAGTGGAAGAGCTGTGTAGCCTGCTTCCAAGTGTACCAGGTGACAGACATTATGCTGCTTGACTACATCGGGAAGAAGTCAGCCGAGGAAGTCACGGCAGAGGATATTCAGAAGCTTGCTGGTGTGTACAACGCCATCAAGGAAGGCACGACCACCGTAGAGGAGACCTTCAAGAAGCCAAAGCAGCAGGAAACCATCGCACAGCAGGCGCAGGCAGCAGCCGATGATGCCAAGAATAAGGCGCAGAAGGCAATGAACCGCAGCCAAGGCAAGACTGGCACAGCAGCGAAAAAGTAGTTTAGTTTATAATGTTATAGCGTTTCCCAATTAGCCGCAGGGCAACCTTCAGGGTGGGAACCTGACCAGATTTTAGGGAACCTGCGGCAACTATTAAACATTCAGTAAAATTATGGCAGAAAAAGAAAACAATCAGAAATACAAGAGCACCATCGACAAGTACTTTAGCAGAACCGCAGATGGTTACAAGGCATGGGCAGAAGAAGCCGAAGAAGAAAGATGCTATCTGCAGGCTGCAATAGAGCCGACTGGAGATGCAGATGAAGACGGAAACCAAGGATTCGATTTTCATATTGCTTACCACGGTAAAACCGCTTGCCTCGCAGATGGAATTGCTCAAGCAATGCGAAGGGATAAATTCCTTCGCACGATCGTTATTACAGCAGCTAGAAAATTCTTTTTTGATAAATAAAACATTCAGACAATGAAACAGATAATAAAATACAAAAGCAGAGAGGAGTGGTTGCAGAACCGCTCCAAGGGAATAGGTGCATCAGAGGCAGGTACAGTACTGGGACTGAACCCATGGGAAACACCATACCAGTTGTGGAGACGCAAGAAGGGTATCGACCCACCAAAGGTGGAGAACTTTGCGATGGTTGCAGGACATCTGCTGGAGGATGCCGTGGCACAGTTCTTTAAGCGAGAGAGCCACTGCCACATCATCAAGGCATCGACTGACGACTACACCATCACGAACACCGATACACCGTATCTGCGTGTATCTCCTGACCGCACTTTCTGGAGAACCGGAGCAAAGCACAATGAAGTGGAAAAGTCTATCCTCGAGTGCAAGACCACGCAGATGCAGATAGATGCAGACGACCTCCCGAAGCATTGGTTCTGCCAGCTACAGATGAACCTCGGAGTTGGCGAATACAAGGACGGAGCACTTGCCTGGCTGACAGCAGGCAGGGAGTTCGGCTACCGTGACATCGACTTCGACCCCGAGTTCTTCGGATGGATGAGGGACGAGATAACCAAGTTCTGGCTTGACTACATCGTGGGCAACCAAGAGCCGCCAGCCTACAGCGCACAAGACGTTCTTTTGAAGTCGCCACTGCACAAGGCAGGAAAGGAGATTGAAGCCACAGCCGAAATCGGGGACATGCTCATCGAGTTGAAGGAAATCAAGGAGAAGGGCAAGACACTCGAGAACCGACAGAAGGAGATCGAGGACAACTTGAAGCTGTTCTTCGGTGACGCAGAGAGCATCGTGGACGGGAACGGCAAGACGCTGGCAACATGGAAAGCACCGAAGGCAAGCGAGAAGTTCGATGCCAAGGCTTTTCAGACAGACCATCCCGAGGAATGCGCTGCCTACATCAAGCAGGTGCAGGGAGCACGGAGATTGCTCATCAAGTAAAGGCAGGGCTTATGGCTAGCGTTCCTATATCAAGAACCGACCTAAGGAATATAATTTCCCAACTGGAGAATTATATTTCCCTAGGTGGGAAAGTGACAGCACCGACCGACACAAGCCAGCGGAACAAAATCCGTATGGCTACCGTGCTCAAACGGAAGCTGGAGAAGAAATTATCATTATCAGAATAAAACATCATGAGTGATTCATTTATCATATACACATCATATTTAAAAATCTTCGAGCAACTGACCGATGCACAACTCGGGCAGCTAACAAGGCACATGCTTTCTTTTGCTAAGACTGGCAAAGAACCTTCAATCGAAGATCCTCTCGTTAAGTTATCATTCGCATTCATCAAAGATGATATGGAGCGAAACCAGCGTAAATACGAGGAGAAGTGCGAGCGACTCCGTGCAAATGCACGAAAACGCTGGGATAAAAAGCAATTGGATTCAGAAGCAAGCGAAGATATGCAAAAGCATACAAAAGTATGCAAAAGCATGCAAATGCATACAAATGCACAAATTGCAATGCATAATGATAATGTTTATGTAAATGATAATGTTTATGATAATGTTTATGATAATGATGTTTCTAAAGAAACAAATATATTAGAACCTTCTAAAGAAGCTTCTATGCAAAGTTTTTCTCGGAAAAACGTTTGCGCTGCAGAAGAACCGCAAAAAAGTTCTGCGAAAAAGAAATCCAAGAAAGGCGAAATCGACTACGCAGCCATCAAGGACTACTGGAACGAGCAGCATGACAAGACCAACAGCGCAATGCGAAGGCTGACGCTGATGACGGACAACCGCAAGGAGGCAATCAGAGGAAGGCTCAAGGACTGCAAGGGAGATATTTCCAAGATTTACATGGCAATCGACAAGGCTATGGCTAGCGACTATCTGAACGCAGGGCATTCCTGGGCATCGTACGACTGGGTAATGACAAGGAAGTATTTCCCGAAGGTGCTGGAGGGCAACTACGACAACACCAAGCCAGCAGCAAGCCAGCAGCCGCAATCGGCAGCAGCCAAGGCGCAGGATCCTGTGGCAACAGCACGTCCGAGCATCGGTGAACTCTACGAGCAAGCCAAGCACCAGCAGCCAGCGAGCCAGCAGAGCCAAGACAGCAAGTTCCGGTGGGTAATCCAGCAGAACCTTGCAGACTTGAAGAAGAACCCGAACAACAAGCCAGCCAAGGATTCGCTGACAAGATACTACGAGAAGGGAGTTCTACAGCGGCTGGGCATCGACTGGAAGCCCGAAAAATAACGGATGAGGGCAAAATCAGCCGCTCTGGGACGTTTTTATGCTTCGGGCGGTAAAATTATAAGGCAAACAGATTTTAAACACTTAAACAAAAGAATTATGGCAAAAGAAGTATGTATTGTAAACAGCGAATGCTTCAAGACAGAATACCCGGTAGGGTCGACAATTAGCATTGAAGGTGTAAATTGCAAGGTGGTTGAGGATATAGGTCTATCTGAATATAACTGCCACGAGTGCATCTTGAACGGTAAGAGAGAAGGCATTATGTGTATGAATCTTGCTTGTCTGAATAGTGAAAGAGAAGACCGCAAGGACGTACACTTCGTAAAGATTGAAAGCCATGAATGAGTTATTTTTTCACGAATGCAGAGCCGCAGGGCTCGTATTCAAGACTTCGAACGACTGGTTCAAATGGCTGACCGATAACAGCTACGACATCAAGAAGCCGGTCGCAGAGCATGAAGGCTTCAAGTACAACATCAAGGATGAATGCATCAATCCGCACGTAATCGAGTATGCCGTAGAGGGTGCAGACAACTGGGGATGGAAGGTAATGACCGCCAACACCCAGTTCGGCTGGATATGGGGCTACAGCATTCAAAAAGGGAAGCATGGGTACGACAGCCCGGTAGCCTACCCGAGCAGATACGACACTCTCAGCATCTTCTACGGTAATGAGAAGGAAGCGGAGCACGATGCCCTGACCTGCATCATCAGAGACCTCGAGAAGAATGCTGGAACCAAGAACACCAACCTCCTTCTCTGGGCGGCTAAGAAGAAGCGAGCAGACATCATTCATCCGCAGCAGGAACTTTTTAAATAGCGAAAAGATATGGTTAGACAACAGATAGGCTTTTTGATGATCGTAGTAGCAGCTACGATTGGTGTAATTGCATTATCAGCAATTACAGACACTATCCGGCAGTGGAAGACGCTGGACAAGGAAGGAAAGATTGGCGGCTGCGTAATGGTTGCGTTGCTCCTATGGGCGACAATCACGACAGCGGCTCTAGGTATTTTATTATAAACAGAAACAGTATGAAAAAGATAGAAATCATCACGGACGAACACCGACATCACGTATACGTTGGCAACACCGATTTCTGGCTCAATACCAAGGAACTGCTGGAACTTTATTTTAAACTCGGAGACGTTAAGTTATAAACAATAAAAAACATTCAGACAATGGAACAGAAAGATATTGATATTTACGAAATACTCAAAAATGAAGAGTACGGTACAGAGTTGTACACACCAAAATGTGGAAGGGTATGGCACAGTGGAATGGCAAACGACAAGGACAGTGCGAAAGCAATCTGGACTGAGGACGAAGCTGGAAGAGAACACTTTTTCGACAAGAACGGAAAAATCTATAAAGAAGGAGAAGTCCTGCTTTTCCCATCAAAGGAAATGAGAGACTGGAGCAAGTTCTTCAAGAAGGGAGACGTGCTGGAGTATGTAGGCGACAAGAAATTACAAGGAACCTGCACATTCGAGAAATACGAGGATGAGACGAAGACACGCTTTTTCGGAAGATTCGTCAAGGAGAAAGAAGTACTTAACCCAAACCTTTCTTCGAATTTCCGAACAGTCGATTGGGTCAAGAAACATGACCCAACTGGATATATCCGATTCGTTGAAGAGCGGCTCGGTGGCAAGTTGAACCGTAAAACCCTGGAGATTGAGAAGACTCAGCCAGCGAAACCTACGTTTGAAGTCGGCAAACTCTATGTTTTCAGAGAGGAAGACGAGGACGGAGAGTTGGCAATCATCGGAGAGCTCATTGCCAAGAACGAAAGCGAAGACACGCTGACATTCGGCAACCAGTACGAAATCGAGACCGAGAAGTTCGTGACCGACCAAACCTTCGACCTGCGTATCAGCGTTAACAAGGAACTTCGAGAAGCGACAGAGAACGAAGTCGAACTGTTCAACAAACATTACGACATCTGGAAGAATGGGAAGGAAGAGAAGGAGCAGCCAGCCTTCAAGACCTTCGACAAGGTGCTGGTAAGGGATGAAGAAGAAAACGAGTGGATTCCAGCGTTATTTGTTCGTGACCGTGGAGAGGGAGCGAATTTTAGATATGAAGCCTTGTCTATCCACAGCGGAAAGACATCGGGATTCTCCTGCTGCATCCCATTCGAGGGCAATGAGTACCTCGCCTTCACGTCAGACCCATTCTAGGACGTATGGCGAGTGAATTATGCAAGGCTTGCGATGCCGGGCGAAACTGCTTAAATGGCATCTATTGCCTGGAGCGCAAGCAATATGTAGAACATCAGGTAATACTTGAATGCAATGAGCGATTTCGCAACAAGGGAGAAGAACAGAACGTACTACCAGGAGCACCGGGAACAGATCCTCAGAGCCACGAAAGAGTGGCGAAAGAGAAACCGGGAAAAATACCGGGCGTATCAAAAGGAGTACTGGAGTAAGCACTATAGAAACTACGGTACTAAGAACCGGGTAGCTGACAGAGCGATGCGTGAGAGGAAGAAGCCGGACGTAGAGAAGGCTCTTTCCATGTTCAAGAATCCGCAGCAGGCAGCGCATCTGGCATGGCTGCTAGAAAACAAAAAGAATAATCGGTCGTGAGTTCAATAATAGAGTTTTTAACCAGCGAGGACAGAAGGAGATAGGCTCTTCAGTAAAAATCTTATAACATTTCTTGAAAAAATATAGAGCCGGAAACGCATCTCCCGAAGTCTGACAACAAACAAAGAAAGCGAGGTGGTACATGAAGAAGTAAGAAAAAGAAATCGTTAGAAAATTATGCTTTTATTCATTCGGCTGGCGGTGGAAGAAGGAAGAACCCTGCAACATATACATTTTGTTATTCATTTATTTTGCACCCGCAGACAACTTCCGGAATCCCTGCCAGCTTTCTCTATCCCAACCAAAAAAGAAGGGAAAGAAAGGGGTAGGGGAAAGATAGGGATAATAACGCATGTGCGCACGTATATGCGCACGTAAAGGGTGTTTAGTAATAAACCACACCAGCAAAACAAAATAAACGCTTATACGCGAAATTTAAACGAAATAATTACTTTAAAGAAAAAATGGAAAAAGGAACAGTTATAATTGGCATCGACCCCGACAACCTGGAAAGCGGAGTTGGAGCAGTCTTTGACGACAAGAAGTTTCTCGCCTATAAAATGAATTTTCCTTCATTGATAGATTACCTCAAGGCTATGAACGAGAGTTGCAAAAAGATTAAGGTCGTTATTGAAGGCGGCTGGCTCAACAAAAGCAACTGGCATGTGCTTGGTAAATTCATGACAGCAGTCAAGGCAGCAGCAATCGGACGCTCTACCGGAATGAACCATCAGACCGGAATCTTGATTGTCGAGTGCTGCAAACACTACAATATACCCTGCGAAATCGTCAAGCCACTAAAGAAGTGCTGGAAGGGTAAAGACGGAAAAATCACGCAAGACGAACTTGCTTATTTTGTAAGCGCAGGACAAAAGTTGCCGAGAATGAACCAAGACCAGAGAGACGCACTTCTTCTCGCATGGGTCTGTGCAGGATACCCGGTCAGAGTGATGCCGAAGAAACCGCAGACAACCCTGCAGAAAACCATCAGAGCCTTTGATGGATAAAATAAAAGCGAAGTGTTGGAAAAAGTTAAAAGTGTGCAAAGAACAAACAACTAAAGCAAAAAAGTCGTATCTTTGCGCCAGTGTTTACCAAATAAGCACAAATTTCGAACTTAAAACAAGAAGAAAATGAAAACAGAAGAAATCGCACTATCGAGGGTCAGCGAGAACGAAGCGAACCCGAGAACCATAACTGAGGCGAATTTTCAAAAGCTGGTCAAGAGCATTCTTGTATTTCCTAAGATGCTCCAGCTTCGCCCGATAGTCGTAGACGAAACCTACAAGGCACTGGGTGGCAATATGAGAACGAGGGCACTCTGCCACATCGTGAGCATGACACCGGAAGCCATCATGGACGTTCTCGACACAGACCAGCGGCTGACCGATGCAGAGAAGCTGGCAATCGCCAACTACTGGAGCCAGTGGCAGGAGCAGCCAACTGCAACCATCGTCAAGGCATCAGATCTCACGGAAGCGCAAAAGAAAGAATTCATCATCAAGGATAATGCTGGATTCGGAGACTGGGACACCGATGCACTGGCGAACCAGTGGAATACCGACCTCTTGAAGGACTGGGGTATTCAAGACTGGCAGCTGCAAGGGTGGATGAGTCCTGATTCATTGAAAAATGGAGAGCAGGCAGACGAGGATCAGAAGGAGGCAAAGGATGATGAGTTCGATGAGGATGCAGAGAAAATCCCACAGCGGTGCAAGGAATGCGAACTGTGGCAACTCGGAAAGCATCGCCTTATGTGTGGTGACTCCACGGATGCAGAGCAGGTCAAGTTCCTTATGGGGGGGCAAGTGGTTAATCTGTATCTTACAGACCCTCCATACAATGTTGGATATGGCTACGAAGGTTCTGCTATGATGAGCAAGAGAAAGCATAGAACGGATGGGCTGACGGTAAAGAACGACAAAATGGACAATGACAAGTTCCGGGATTTTCTGTCGGCTGCATTTTTGGCAGCAGAAGAAACCATGGAGAAGGGTGCTGCTTTCTATATTTTCCACAGCGACAATTATTCGATGTGGTTCAGAGAGGCTTTGATGAGCACGAAAGATTTGGAGCTACGTGAGACATTGATATGGAACAAGGATTCGCTTTGTCTCGGTCGGCAGGACTACCAGTGGAAGCATGAGCCGTGTCTTTATGGTTGGAAAAATGGAGGTGCGCACAATTGGTTCAACGACAGAGCGCAGACAACGGTTATTGATATGGCTCGACCTAAAGTATCAAGGGAACACCCTACGATGAAGCCAGTGCCTCTTTTTGCTTATTTGATGGGCAATAGCACAAAGGAAGGTTGGAATGTATATGACGGGTTCGGTGGCAGTGGTACAACGCTTATCGCAGCCGAGCAGTTAAACCGCAATGCGTTCTTGATGGAGCTCGACCCACATTATTGCGATGTTATCATTGCACGCTGGGAAAAGCTGACTGGCGAGAAAGCAGTCAAGATAGACGAGTTTAAGAAGCAGGTCGAATAGTTGCGATGTGCCGGCTTTTCTCTTCAAGGTTGATAAACTACACCAGTTTGCGGAGAGAGCGGCACACACGCAAAATTCGCAGAAAATAACCGCCAAGGGAGCGGAAACGAAAAAGGCAGGAGATTAACCCCTGCCCATCGCTTTGAGAATACACTGGTTGATGAAGCCGCTGCGGTCTTTCTTATCGACCCCTGCCAAGATGTTAGCCACGTCCTCGGTAGCACCGAAATAGAATGTTGCAGCGTATTTCTTCGTTCGCCCTGCACCCTTGCGAGCACCTCCCCAAGATTTGGAGGTAGTTTCATTCGTAGTATTCATAATGTTAAAAATTTGGTTATATGAAAATTAATTCGTAAATTTGCAAACGAAATCCCAAAGTGGGGTGGTGGTTCGAGCACCACCCCTTGGAATAATCAAAACCATCAGAGCTCAATCGTGAAGGTTATTTTGATTTTCCAAATCCTAATCGAAATGTAAGTTCTCATAAGGCTTTGGGATTTCATTTTACTTTTCCCTCATCCTCGGAGGGTTTCAGTAAGTAAGGACACTTCCCTTATTACGTTTGCAAAGATACGAAATTTATTTGAAATATGCAAGTTTTTCAAGTAGAATTTTTATAAAAAATCAAATAAATTTCAAGGAATCAAAATATGCCACAAGGTAACAACAACAAACATCGAGCGCAGAAAATCGACATCGAAAACCGCTTGCAGATTATCGCACCCTTATACCGCAGAGGGTGGACGGAGCGAGAAATCACGGCAGAGGTTCGCAAACGTCTCGACAGACCGAAATACAATCAAGCGCACTGCGACATTCAGCGGTTATTGAAGGAGTGGAGGGAAGAGAGACTGACCGACACGGACGAGAAAATAACCAGCGAGGTGGCAAGGTTGAAACTTGTGATACGTGAAGCGTGGGAAGCCTGGGAGAAGTCCAAGGAAGACTACCACGTTCAGAAATCAACCCAGCATGGACAGCCTTTATTTGATGAGCGAGGAAAGCAGATTTCTATCGAGACCGTCAAGGCGATAATGTACGATGCCGAGAAGCGAGGATTCGGAGAACCACGCTACCTCGACATCATCATCAAGGCAGAAACGCAGATTTGCAAGCTGCTCGGACTGGATAAGGTCGTGCTCGACCTGAACGCAGGCTTCCAAGGCGGCATCGAGGTACGCTACATCAACTCGGGACACCAGTGTGCATCCAGCGAGCAGGAAGTAATCGAGCGTGAAGGATTGGATAAAGAATAATTTTACCATAATTTTTGTTTTAAGTTTTATTGTTTGAAAGTATGGCACTATTTGACGTTATTGGTGAACTGTATGACCCGAATGCGGACGTGAAGCCGAGATTCCTTGTGAACCAGGGCGGCACGTCCTCGGGGAAGACATACACCATCATGCAGCGTCTTATAGTGCTTTCTTTCGAGCATCCGATGGCAATTATCACGGTGTGCGGTCAGGACCTCCCGAACCTAAAGGTTGGAGCCATGCGAGACCTCGACACCATCCTGCACACAAGGGCAGAGTTGCTGGACTGGTTCAAGAACAACAAGAGCGACAGCAGCTATCGAGGAAAGAACGGCTCCATCATCGAGTTCAAGAGTTACCAAGATGCGCAGGATGCGAAGAACGGAAAGCGAGACTATCTGTTCGTGAACGAGGCGAACGGTGTACCATACGAAGTATTTTGGCAGCTGGCCATCCGAACACGTAAGCAGGTATTCATCGACTACAACCCAAGTGCAAGGTTTTGGGTGCACAACAACATCATCGGCAGGGATGATTGCAGATTAATCCTGAGCGACCACCGAAACAACCGATTCCTGACTGAGCAGGAACACAAGAAAATTGAAGAGATTGACGACCCCGAACTGTGGCGAGTTTACGCAAGAGGGCTGACCGGAAAGATAACCGGGCTTATCTTCACCAACTGGGGCATCGTTGACAAGCTGCCACCAAGGGAGGAGTGGAAGATGGAATGCAGGGGTATGGACTTCGGATTCACCAACGACCCAACTGCGCTGGAGCACGTTATATTGGCGCACGGAGAGTTATGGGTGGACGAAGAAATCTACCAGCCTGGAATGACGAACGATGACATCGCAGACCGATGCAAGGAACAAGGACGGACGAAACGTGACCTTATCATTGCGGATTCGGCAGAGCCTAAGAGCATTCAGGAGATACACAACCGAGGGCTGTGGATAATCGGCAGCACCAAGGGAGCGGACAGTATCAACAACGGTATCGACATCTTGAAGCGTTTCCGCATCAACATAACAAGACGCAGCCACGGCATCATCGGGAACATGCAGCAATACAAGTGGAAGAAGTCAAGGGATGGAGAGACCACGAACCAGCCTATAGACGCATTTAACCACGGCATAGACGCAATACGATACGTAGCCTTGAAGAAGTTATCCGTAGCAAGCCATGGAACAGCTAGGGCGCACGTATTGAGGCAAAGATAACGACAAAAAAATATAAAGCGTATGGATAAGAACACGACATTCAAGTATTGGCTGGCAGTGGCAAGGCACACCAGCTACAAAATCGGCAAGCAGCCACGACCAGCGTTCGTTGGAGGCAAACAAGTGCCCGGCAATCTCAACCAGCTATCCATCGGGCAGCTGATAGACCTTTCCCAGCTATCAGACAGCGAGGAAAGTCTGTATCAGATAGTGACAACCGTCCTCGGTCTGAGCCACAAGGAAGTGGAGCAGGCTAGGGCGGTTGATGTTGTTATGCTCATCGGTTGGGTAACATCAGAGGTGGAGCGCATCAATAAACTCTTCGAGAGTACAGACACAGCGAAGCCAACGAGACTGGAGAAGGAGGCAGGCATCGACACCCTGCGCTTCGGACTGTTCGGCATGCTCGACTGGTACGCAGTAAGGATGGGAATCAGCGACCACGACCAAGTATTGCAGACACCATGGCTTCGCATCTACAAGTGCATGGAGATGGACAACAAGAGAAGCGTGTACGAGAGGAACCTGCAGAAGTTGCAGGCAGAGGAAATGAAACGTAAATCTAGATAATTATGGCAACAATCAGAGAAACATTAAAGCAGCTGGCAGCAGACACGCTACCAGACTACACCTACCTATTCGAGGACTGGGACACAGCAGACACCAAGCTGGAGAAACTGAACTATCCGGCAATCGTCTGCATCATCCCAGCCAGCGGCACGACAGAGATACGCAACGGCAGGGTATACGACACCGTGAACGTTGCCCTGGCTTATCTCGACACCGTACCGAGGGCAGCGGAAGGAGAAGAAAACGGAGAGTGCATCGACCGAATGAAGGTGGCAGGGGCGAGGATGATACGAGCCATCAACCAGTCGCACCAGTTCGAACCATTGGAAGGGCAGCAGTACTACGAGACCATCATCGAGCGTTTGAGCACGATCGTGTCTGGCGTAATGTACTCCCTGCAACTGACACAGAGCATAGGAGGGTGTGAGGTATGAGCAAGGGAGGTATTCAATTCGACCCTAAGGCGGCATCGCTTATCATGCGTGAGGAAGTGGAGAGAGCACGGCAGCTTATCATCAACCACATACGTATCAATGGGCAGAACGCATCAGGGCGAACGATAGCGAGCCTAAAGGTGGAGCAGCCCAGCGAGGAAGAAACCATCCTCTGGGGACACAAGCCATTCGGAGTGCTGGAGACCGGACGAAGAGCAGGGAAGATACCATACGGTTTCCGTGGCATCATCCGGCAGTGGATGAAAGACAAGGGACTTCACGGCAGACCTATCCCATACAAGACCGACCGGGCACACAAGTATACACCACAAGAGCGTGGCGACATGAGCATGGCAGGAGCCATCGCCCACGCCATCGCAAACAAGGGTTCTAAACTGCACCGGACGGGCGGCAGGGCTGACGTATACAGCAATGTTGTGCCCGACACGATGAAACGGCTGGGGCAGCGACTTATTTTCTTAATCCACCAGTCGGTGGGAAGTATAAAACTAAACAATGAGACGGTATGAGACAGACGACAAAAAACAATATCACGATGCAATATCCGGATGCTGTAGGCTTCGCATTCTTGCCTTGCATCATCAAGGCGAGCGGCTCGGGTGTTGCAAGCATCGAGGCAACAATCAGCAGGGAGACCAAGACGTACACGTACAGCGTGGAAGCGTTTGCGGATAATTGCATCATGGACTACCGGGAATATGTGCAGGCACTCTTCGATGGCATCAGCTTCGGAAACATCGACTACAGCAGGGAGAGCCAGAAGAGCAACCTCGGGGCGGTGTTCGATATTTCCGTGAAGGTCAAGAACAGCGAGGGGAGCGACCTTGCGACATTCAGCTACACGACCTTCTACGTTTGGGGAGCGATGAGGGCAGGAGAGACGTGGAACGCAAACAAGAAGCTGACATGGTTCACGAACTTTCCATTCTCCTTCGGGCTATACATCAACGAGGAAACAAGCCTTCTTGTGTATGCGGACGGAAGGGTTACGAATAAGCACCTAGACATCGCAGAGCAGGGTATTTTCGAAATTACCAGCAAGGTTCTTAAGGCAGGAGCGAAATCCTACTCAATCAAGGACTATGACGGAAAGATACAGCAGGCGACTTTCGACACGACCTTTGATTTCACGTTCTATCTAAAGACCAGCAGCAAGTATACGGAACTGGCAGCCATCAAGACCGACAACACGGAGAAGGGTATCTACCTGCGTTGGGTTGATCGTCACGGCTTCTATCGCTACTGGCTATTCACGCAAGGCGATGAGAGCAGGGCGATAAGCAGCGACACCAGCTTTGTACGCAACAACCTCGGAGAGTATGACGATACGATATTCGGCTACCTCGGAGCGAACGGCAGAAGGCAGGGCTACGGCAGAGAGGACACCATACCACTTTGCGCACCATTGGTAGACCGAGATACTTTCGATTTCCTGCAAGACCTAGCCAGTAGCCCGGTCGTGGATATGTACCTCGGTGGCGACAAGTGGCAGAGTGTGACAATCAAGGCAGGAACCTACACCAAGACAACAGCAGAGTTGCAGGATTTCGTCTGCAACCTAGTTATTAACAATACACAGATTCAGCAGCTATGACAGACCAGCAACTATACATCGATGGCATCTTGATGGATATGAGCGAGGATTCGGCAATCACGCTCGACATCAAGAGCAATCTTTTCCGTGACATCACGAAAATGACCGCCAACACAACATACACCATCAACCTGCCAAAGACAGCGCACAATATGGCGGTGCTGGAGTTTGCAGGGAAACCGAGCACCAGCAGCAAATACCCCTATATTTTCCACACAGCACGTTATTTCCGAAACGGCTTGGAGATTATCCACAGCGGAAGGGCGAGCGTTCTGAGCGTTAAGGAAACCATCGAAATTTCGATTTATTGGGGATTGTTCCAAGCATTGGCAACGCTGCAATCGTCTGACCTAAAGCTGAACGAACTGAATTGCACGAAGTATCTGCGGTTCACCAAAGACAACAGCCCCTACACCTACGAGAAGGCAATAGCGGATGGAGTATTCTATGGAAGATACGAAACGGCAGTGGCTAAGACATCAAGCGATGAATGGATGGGATTCGACCAAAACGTGGGAGGGAACAGCGACACGACATACTCACTCGTTGAAGGCAAGATAAGAACTGGAACAGAGGTCGGCAAGTATGTATCGGGCGAGGTTTTGACCGATGAGACATACCTGTGTGCAATCATACCTTTCGAGGCAGGAATGAGAGCCACCATCGGCAAGGTTTTAGGCAAGGGGCAATTCCGGACATGGGCAATACTCGACACCAACAAGAACGTTCTTAGCCTTGCCGATGATGCCGGAAATACAGAAAAAGAAACTTATCCGGTATTGCCGGCTCCAGATCCTATTCTCGGAATGTTCGTGAGTGCAGGAGCGTGTATCGCCAATCTCGAAACGAGCGTTGCCATGGAGACAATATCCATCAGGGTTCGGGCAGAGAAGGCTGGCTCTGTCGAATACGGAGCACTTGATACGAAGACCGGAGAGACAACACCATGGGGAACGTATGAGGTTGCAGCCGGAGAAACAGAAATTAATGTTGTAAAGAGCAAGCCTTCCGGTCTCCTCGTATACATCAAGCCTTCGGTAGATAAGATGATAAGTATGGTGATAAGCACGGCTGTGGCGGCTTATTATCTCTCGGACGGTAAGTTATCCCAAGTGCAGGCAGGAGGAGCGTACAGCGTTAAATATACGAGCGAGAGCATGCCTATCGATGTAGACCTGCAAGCACCAGCGACAGCGGAATGGCTTATCATCAACGCCATCAAAGCATACAGCACTGGCACGACTATTCTTGTTAAGAGTAAAAGCGAGACGGAGAGCAATGCGAGAGCGAGCAGTAGAAGCGGCTCTTTTGGTGGAGGTGGCTCTTTTGGTAGTTCCTGGAGCAATGGACCAATCCAGCCAAGCGTCACGGCAAAGTATATCCTAGACCTAATTACGGCACAGACTGGTGTGGCATTCGGCTGGAGCAATCAAGCGAAAGAAATCATAAAGGGACTTGCTGTACCGTTGATTACAAGGAAGGCAGATGCGCAGACGGTTGTAGGCAGCTTTGAGGGCACTTTTTTCCAAACAGATAGTCTCGGTATTCTCGACTTCCAACCAACAAGCCTATCGGAGGTATTCGATGGGCTGGAGATTGGGCACAGATACAGCCAGCTGAATGTTAAGATTGCCTGCAAGATGATTTTTGATGTTCAAATGAACTGGTCGTGGGACGCATCGAAGGTTACACCTAGTGGGCACAAATCATGGAGTTTTGGAGAGGGAAGTACTGAGTCGCAGGCATTCTACTCATATCCACCGAATTACATAGAAATGAAGGTCAAGCACAAGAACAATGACGGAACTTGGACGGAAACTCCATATATTGCAGGGTTGCAGCAGGATGAAACTTCTAGAAAATATGTGACCGATTACGAATCGGATAAGGTAAACGGCAGATTCATACACCTTGTAGCAGGACGAGGGGAGATAGATTTGGAAGAGGGCGACATCGTAACCTTCGAAATGAAGCACCCGAAAAATCAGGCATTAATTGGATTGAAATGTTACAACGGACGGTTGACTGCCAGCATCAAGCAGAGCGATGAAGTACCCTACGGAGGTAATTTCCCCATCGGAAAGAACCTGCCCGACATCAAGGTAACTGACTTCTTAAAGTGTATCTGCATTCTGACATCAACGTTTCCAAGCCAGCGGTTTATTGGTGGAACACTTACGTTTGCCGACATCGTGAGCCTTTGGGAAGCCAAGGCGCAAGCGGTTGACTGGACGAAGAAGCTCATCCCGAGCGAAGCCAGCAACCATCCAAGGCAGACCGATTTCAGCGTAGAGGACTACTGCCAGCACAATATCTACAAGTGGAAGGAAGACGACACCGTATACCAGCAGCACGATGCGGATATGACTATAGACAACAAGACGCTGGAGTATACGCAAAACGTCTGTACGCTACCATTTGCAGCCACGGACGGAAACCGCATACCGATATACGAATGGGAAAGCAAGCAATCCACGTTTAACAACACAACGATCACCATCCAAGTCGCAACGAAATACAAGGCATGCAAAGACCGAATAGTGAACCTGACGAAGAACGATGCCGGCTATGCGGCATTGGCTTTCAACATCGACCTTCAGGACATCTTCGACAACAAGCTGGAGAAGCTGAGAAAGACGGTGGCGAACCCACACCACATTGTGGAGCGGTTCAACCTTTCCGATTTGGAGATACTGAACTTTGATGAAACGAAGCCAGTGTACCTTGCCCAGTATGGCGCATATTTCGCAGTTCTCGAAATCAAGACCACAAGCAGCGGATATTGCGAGGTTACAATGATAGAGTTGAACAATTAGAAAGAAAGAACTATGGTAAGTGAAGACAAACAGCAGATTCTTGACATAAAAGTCAAGTACGAGGATGCAATCTATGGCATCATCAGATACAAGGAAAAGATAGACCAGCTAAAGGCAAGCATCAAGGACTTGCAGCAGCAGGAAAAAGACAAAACTATCACGACCAACGAGATGAAGGTACAGACGGAAGCCATCAACGCAACCATCAAAGAGTACCAGTACAACGTGCGCACCTTGCGGAAGGAGATCCAGAACAACGTGCGCACAGAGAACGAGCAGGAAGGCAGCTTGAAGCAGCTGCGTGCCCAGCTTTCCAATGCCACCAAGGCTTACGATGAGATGAGCCGTGCCGAGCGTGATAGTTCCAAGGGTCAGGAGATGCAGGAGCATATCCAAGACTTGATAGAGGAGCTGAAAGAGGCTGAGGAGGCTACTGGAAGATTTCAGCGCAGTGTCGGCAGCTATTACGATTCCATGATGAAGGCGGCTGACGACCTACAGAACACCGAGTTTTTCGGTTTTGATGTTGTTAATGATACTGGAATCGGAAAGGTCATGGAAATGGGAAAGTCCGTGGAAGACCTAAAGGTAAAGTTTGGTGCGTTGAAAAATACGGCTCTTTCCTTATTGACCAACCCTTATTTCCTCGCCATGGCAGGTGTGGCTGGTGTTGGAATGGCATTCAAGTGGTGGTATGACTACAACAAGGGATTGATGGAAGCCACACGACTGACGAAGCAGTTCACCGGATTGACCGGAAACGAGATGAAATCCGTGCGCAACGAGGTTCTTGCGGTATCCAATACATTCGGTTTGGAATTCACGGAGACGATGCAGTCTGCTAATACGATGAGCAAGGCTTTCGGCATTTCCGTTTCTGATAGTTTGAAAATTATGCAGGACGGACTTGTGAGCGGTGCAAACGCCAACGGAGAATTCCTAGATACGATTAAGGAATACCCGAGATACTTCAAGGAAGCCGGACTGAGTGCAGAGGAAATGGTGGCAATATCAACGCAAGCGACCAAGGAGGGAATTTTCAGCGACAAGGGTGTTGATACCATCAAGGAAGGAAATATACGACTTCGAGAAATGACAACCGCTACGGCTGCTGCGCTTAACGGAATAGGCATTTCTTCCAAGCAAGTTCAAAAGGACTTGCAGGACGGAAGCAAGACCACATTCCAGGTTATGCAAGAGGTGGCTAATAAATTGAAGGAACTTCCACAATCAAGTGCTGCTGTTGGCAGCGCAATTGCCAACATCTTCGGTGGTCCGGGAGAGGATGCCGGGCTTGCTTATATCGAAATGCTCGGTAATATCGAACTTGATATGGACAAAGTGAAGGCAAAGTCCGGTGATCTCGCAAAGGCACAAGAAGACGAATTGAACGCAACCAAGGAATTGCAGGACGCAATGGCTTCTCTGTTTGATTACACAGGGGGTGGCTTCGAGACCATGAAGGCTCAGTTGAGCACGATTGCAAAGAAATCACTTACGGCAGTTATCAAGGGAGTTGTGCAGGCAATCAACTACTTCATCGATTGGTATAATAACAGCCTTCTCCTTCGAGGTATCATCAATACACTCGGCACAAGTTTCCGCTTGATGTGGAACGCAATCAAGCTTGTATGCAATCTTGGAATAGACGCATTCAAAAGGATGGGCTTTGCAGCCAAGGGCATGCTTGATATTCTCGAAGGTATCGTGACTTTTGACCTAACCAAGGCACAGAAGGGATTCAAGGAAATATTCGACATTTCCGGCACTATCAAGGAAGCATGGCACGACATCAAGAACGCTGGCATAGAGATAGGCAATTCCTTCGCTGACGGATTCGAGAACACCGTGAACGGAAGGCTCGAACACATAAAGCTAGCCAGCGTGAACGGTGGAGCGACCAGCAGCGAGCCAGCAAACGGAAACAAGGGAACGACACCAGCAGCAGCCAATGGAACGACACCAGCAGCAGCCAAGGGCAACACCACCAAGACCAAGGCACAGAGAGCCAAGGAAGAAGCGGAAGCCAAGGCAGAAGCAGAGCGCAAAAAGAAGCAGGAAAAGGAATTGCAGGAAGCGATTGCGCTTATACAGTACAAGTACAACGAGCAGGTAATGGACGCAAAGAAGCGATACCTCGCAGGCATGTACGACAACGAGCGAGATTACAGCAACGACCTCGAACAGCTTGAGAAGAACATGGTAGCGAGGAGCATTGACGCATACGTGGCGGCAGGGCAAATCGGAGCGGAAAAGGCGCAGGAAATGCAGGCAAAACTTCTCGACATCATGATTAAGGCGAAAGCGGACTTGAAGAACCAAGCCAAGGAGATTGTGGACGAACTCAACAAGGAGTTCGAGGATGCAGAGAAGGCACGCAAGGATGCGGACATCATGAACGGTGGCACTGGAGAGGAAGACGATACAGCCAAGCTGGAGAGATACAAGGCTTTCCTTCAGAGCAAACTGGACGCATACAAGGACTATGCAGCCGTGCAGGAACAGCTCCAGAAAGACCTGAGCGATACTAACGTGGAAATACAAAAGAATGAGAATGATAAAAAGAAGCAGTTTACAGAAGAACAACTTCAAAACATGAAAAACTATATTTTGGCAGTTGGAGATGCTTTTGTCGATTTCTTTAATAGTGAAGATAAATCTTTTCATTCTTTTCTGAAATCTTTACTTAGCTCTTTGCTGGATGCCGTAGAGATAGCCATGGAGGCACAATACATTGAAATCCTAGGAAGAGGCTTAGCTAAACTCGGATGGGCAGGCGTGGCAGACGCAGCAGCGAAACTCGCATTGCTTAAAGCAGCATTCGCAGGAGCAAAAGCACTCGTCAAGGGCTTTTCCACTGGTGGCTACGTCCAAGGCTCGGGCACTGGAACCAGCGACAGCATCCCGGCAAGGCTTTCCAATGGCGAGAGCGTAATGACCGCCAAGGCGACTTCAATGTTCAGCCCTATATTATCCGCATTCAACCAGCTGGGCGGTGGTGTGCCTATCGTAGTTAACAACGGAGGCAGCAACATCGGCATGGATATGCTGGCGGCAGCTGTAGCAAGAGGGTATCAGATGGCTCCACAGCCAGTAGTGAGTGTTGAGGAGATAAACCGAACCCAGCGGAGAGTGCAGACGATAGAAAATATCGGCAGGTTATAAGGTTGCAGTTATTTCATCAAGATTTGCGTTCTGAGCGGTTTTCGCTTGAAAGTGGTAAAGTTACACACCCAAGGCGATAAAATCCGCTTAGAGCGCAGAATTTGGGCTTGTTTAGAAAAATTAACTGCTTACGAGATAAACATATTGAAAAATATCGTATCTTTGCAGCGTTTTTAAAACTTAAAAATACCGATTCAATGGCAAAACTCAGAATATACAACGACATCGACAGCCAAGACAACAAGTTTTGGTATCAATGGTGGGGAGGCGACTGCGTATGTTTTCAGGACATAGATGCTTTTGCGGCAAGCATACCGAAAGACGATGATACAATCGATATGCGCATCTTCTGCAATGGCGGCTCTGTGGTCGAAGGCTGGGCGATTTACGACCGACTGCGGCAGAGCGGAAAGAAGATTTCCTGCACCGTGGAGGGCAAGGCAGCATCCATGGCAACAATCATCATGCTCGCAGCACCAAAGGAGAGCCGCAAGGCATACGAGAACGCTGCCTTCCTGCTGCACAATCCGTATGTTCCTGGCTGGGGGTTGGGCGACCAGCTGAGCGCAAAGGACTTGAAGAACCTGGGCGAGGAAATGCAGATGTGGCAGGATAAGTTTGTGGACGCATACGTAGAGCGGTGCGAGTGCGACCGGGAAGAGATACAGACCTTGATGGATAAGGACATCTTCATCAACACCAGCGAGGCTTTGCGCCTAGGTCTTATCAGCAGCACCGTTCCAGCACTCAGCGCAAGCGCATCGAAACGCAATATCGAAAATTTCATTAATTCAAAACAACAAAATCCAAAAGCAATGGAGAAGAAAACAGAAGTAAAGGCTTCTCTCCTCGACAAGATTCTCGCTAAGTTGGGCGTGAAGACACTGGAGGAAGCAGAGCAGGCGGTGGCAGAGCCACAAGCCAAGGCAGAGCCAAAGGCGATGGAACTCAACACAGCAGACGGACAGACACTGACCGTTGAGCGTGAAGAGGGAGATCCACAAGTTGGCGACAAGGCAAGTCCGGACGGAACGTTTGAAATGCCGGACGGTAAGACAATTGTTGTCGAAGACGGTGTAATTACCGACATTCAGACCGCAGGCAATGAAGGCAATGAAGGCAATGAAGGCGGTGAAGGCGGTGAAGGCGGTGAGGGCGGCAGCGCATCAAGCACCGACGACGAAACCGTAGCCAAGTTGAAGCAGCAGGTAGCAGCACTCAAACAGCAGTTGAACGACACCAAGGCACAGCTAGCAGGCGCACAGAAACTCGCAAAGAGCAAGGAAGACATGCGCATCCTGAATGCCGTGAAGATGGCAGGCGGTGCTGAGAAGGTGCTGGAAGGCTACAGCAGCCACTACCAGCCAGCGCAGCGACAGCCAAGCGGCAAGGGCGCAGGCGACAACGTGAACCCAGTCGAGGAAGGTAAGAACGCCATCAAGGAGAGACTTGCCAAGCTCCGCAAAAAGGGCAAGAAGTAACAAAGTATTAACCCATTAAATCAAAAGAAAATAATGGCAGGATTTACAAAAAAGCAGCTCGAGAACCTTGAACTCGAGCCGGAAAACCTCGCAAGCATCAAGGATGCCGTGCAGGAAACCTTCTACCAAGATGAGGATTTTTCTTCATTCGTGAACATCATGAAGGTCAAGAACGATGACCCTATAGCACTTATCGGTGAGATGGAAATGGTCGGTAAGGCAGGTGGCGGTTGCGACCCTACCTATGAAGAGAAGGGTATCGCCAACTCTCAGAAGCGTTGGGAACTCGGACAGTGGGAGATTCCTATCAAGATTTGCTACGAAGCATTGAAGGGTTCAATCGCAGAATACAGCCTCAAGACTGGTACAGCCATTGGCGACCTTACCAGCACCGACTTCATGACCATCTACACCGATGCACTCCAGCGAGCCATGCAGCAGATGATTTGGCGTTTCGGATGGTTTGGCGACAAGGCGGCAGCATTGGCAGGCGCAGGTGGCGGCAAGCTGACAGCAGGGTCGGACGTTAGCATGTTCAACGTTTGTGACGGTCTGTTCAAGCGCATCTTTACAGCCACAGCGACAAAGAACCATACCACCATCGCAGCCAACAGTGAGGCTACGGCAGCAGCGCAGGTTTCTGCATTGCGCAATAAGGGTGCAGCTACAGCAGTCGTAGACGCAATCTTGATGGACGTAGACACACGTATCATTGACGATAGCGATGCAGTGTTGCTTATGACACGTTCGCTTGCTGACGCATTGACCTACGACATCAAGCAGACCTACCACGATATTATGCCGTGGGAGAAGGTGTTCGATGGCTTCGATGTAGCGACCTACAACGGAGTGAAGATTGCTCGTGTCGGCATCTGGGACAGAAGGATTAACGCATACGAGAAGGGCGAGACAACAGTCAACCTTCCACACCGTGCGGTATTCTGTAATCCTAAGCACCTTATGGTGGGTACAGACGCCGATGCACTCATCAGCGACCTCGACATCTGGTTCGACCAGAAGGAGCGCAGAAATTATCTCTATGCTACTGGTAAGATTGGCACGGCTCTCCTCGAAGAGAACATGATCCATGCAGCTTACTAATCGCTCCATATCTTCATCAAGTATTAAGTTTACAAATCCTCAACACCCACAAAACGGTGTTGGGGATATAACAATTTAAAACGAATTAATATGACAACAACTTGCGAGAGCCTTATCGCCCAGGACATCATCATCCCTTGCGAAGACCAAGTTACAAAGGGACTGGAGGGCGATGGACTTATCATCAACCGAGACGACATTGACTTCACTAAGTGCGTTGTCGAAGGCAATACAATTAAAACATTGGTCTTGAAGACTGGCAAGAAGGCATACGCCATCCGGCAGGAAGGCAGCAAGCCTTTTACCGGAACCAAGACCGAGCTGACCGTTGGCACGTACCGCAACAGCTGGAAGAACACCGTAGCAGTCGTGGTATTGGCAAACACGCCTGACGTTTGCGCAAATGTTATCGATGGACTGGCGAACGGAAAGTTCGTTATCATCCTGCGCAACCTCTCTAAGGGAGCGGACGGAAGTGCAGAGTACCAGGTATTCGGATATGCGCAGGCACTGAAGGCAAGCGCAGGCGAGAACGACAAGTACTCAGACGACACCGAGGGTGGCTGGCTTATCACGCTGGAAGAGGAGAGCGTACCGAAGGCAGCTTATTTCTTCTTTGATACAGACATCGAGACCACGGCAGCAAGGTACGCCAGTCTGACAACAGAAGCCGTAGGAGGTTAAGCCATGACCTACGAGGAAGCAACAGCCAAGGTCGAGGACTTGAAGGCACGTTTCGACAGTCCCTTTGATGCAACCGACAAGGCAGTAATCGAAACTCTATATTTCGAGGTAACACGGAAGCGGTTTGTACCGACAACCTGCCAGCAGTGTTACCACGATGCTCTAATAGCAATATATCTAAAACTCAAAAAAGAAAAGGCTATGCCAAAAACATGTAATTACGCAATGAAGGCAGGTTTTATCATTTCCTGCCCGGATTTCTACCATGGTAAGATTTTCACGAACGAGAACCTGACCGACAAGGTAGCGCACGAATATCTGACAAAGTACCCACACATGGAAGGCTACTTTCAGAAGATACCCAGCGATGAACTCATCGAGAACAAGCAGCAGCCAGAAGGCAGCGGTGCAGATGATACAGCAGGGAAAGATCCTGCCGAAAAAGCAGCAGGCAGCTACAAGAAGAAAGACATCGACCAAGCCGAGAAAGCAGGCAAGGAAGAGTAACAAAACAACAAGCAAAACGACACAAGCAGTATGAACGTTAAGACAGTTAAGAAGCCAAAGCGAAGGGTTGATATTGGCTACGTCAGCCGATTCAAGATGCAGGCATACGGATATGATAATCTTTATCCGCAGAACCTCGCACGCATCACGGAAGCCAGCGGAACGGCAATGCTGTGCCTTAACCGCTACGCCCGATTTATTGAGGGCTACGGCTTTGATAGCGACATTCTAGCATCGTTGGCGATGAACCCACAAGGGGACACGGCAGACGATTTGCTCCGGAACGTAGCGCAAGACCTCGCACGCTTTGGAGGCTTTGCCCTTCATGTAAACTACAACGTTCTAGGGCAGGTGTCGAGCGTGAGCCACTTACCCTTTGAAAATTGCCGACTGGAAGAGACAGACGACAAGGGGAACGTGGCGCACGTCTTGCTGCATCCAGACTGGGAGCAGAAGAAAACGAGGAACGGAAAGCGGTTGATGGTGAACGATAAGACTATTGAACGCATCAACATTTTCAATCCCGACCCCGACATCGTCCTTGAACAGATTGAAAACGCAGGAGGCATCGACAGCTACAAGGGGCAGGTTCTGTGGCAGAGCCTAGACGGACAGTTTATTTATCCTACAGCCAGCTACGATTCAGCCATCACGGAGATTTCGACCGATGAGGGACTGGGGAACGTGAAGATGCGAAACGTCCGCAACAACTTCCTCGTATCGTGTATGCTCGTAACCAAGAAGGGCGTGCCTAAGTTCAACGAGGAAGGCGAAGAGGTGGAGAGCGGACAGATGATTTCCGATGAAGACCTTTTGCAGTTCCAAGGGGACGAGAGCACAGCGAAGATTCTTGCTGTAGAGGTTGAGAACGAGGAAGACGAACCAAAGGTAGTCGCCTTCCCGACAAAAAACTTCGACAAAGAGTTCAGCGTAACCGACAGCAGCGTTATCGAGCGCATCTACGCACAGTTTCACCAAGAACTCTTCTACTCCATCCGTATTGGCAAGCTGGGATTCAGTGGGCAGGTTATGCAGGACGCTTACGAATACTATGCAGGCGAAGTGACGACCGAGCAGCGTTTCATCGAGCGAGCCTTCAAAAAGATTTTCAACAGCTGGCAAGACCCAGCTATTCAGAACCTAGACCCCAAGCTACAGCCGTTGAAGTATATCAGTAGCGAAGCGGCAGGGAACAACACGATAGATTAATTGATTGAGCCTATGGGAAAAAGAAAACAACTTATCACGGTTGATCAGTTCCGGGAACTGGCACGACCGACCAGCACACACCTAGATGAGGATGAGGTGAACGCATACATTCGTGAATGCGAAGATGCGAACATCATACCAGCCATCGGGTGGAAGCGGTTCAAGGCAGCGACCGAGCAGGGAGAGTGGGGCGATTCAGTCTTGCCCGATTTCCAGCCTGCGGTCTTCCTGGACGGTGGCGAATACACCACCAAGAAGGAGGGCGATTGCAGCCAAGAAGAAACCAAGGTGCAGAAGTACACAAGCGGAATACGCAAGGCACTCGCTTATTTCACGTATGCGAGGCTTTTTCGTGCCGATGGCACAATTATAAGCCGAGCAGGTGGAATGCGACACAGAGACGATTATTCAGACCATGTTCAAGATTTGTCGAACAACAAGCAATACAACGACATCATGGACATGGCAGAAAGATATTTATCAGATGCACTCGAATACCTCAAGGCATTCACCCAGAAAGGAGAAGTGAAGCCACAGCGAGGAACGAGGGCACACATTCACGCAATAGGAGATTAATATATGGCAACAATAGACGAAATTAAACAGCAGGCGGCAGCGGTCAAGAACGCTACGCAGGTGGGCGAGAACACAGCCGAGAGGGTAGGCGGTGCTCTCGCTGGTCTTGCGGAGATTGCAGAGCAGCAGGATTCTAAACTCAGCGGCTTATCGGATAAGGTTTCCATCAAGGATGAGGAAGGAAATGTTCAAGATACTCCATTCAGAGTAATTGAAAATGAGGAGTTTATTATGGCTGTTGTAGATTCAGTGAATAGACTTCTCTTTGGTATCTACAGAGCAACTGGAAAGCCATATTTTCCTCTCAATGAAATGTATCACGTTGAGCAGAATGAAGAGTTCTTCGCTGTCTGGCTTGATTCTGCTAACCATGTACTCTTCGGAATCAGAAGAGACGGACAAATCATTGGCGAAATTCATGCTGTCAATGCCTTGAAACAAGTTATCTCTCAGCTTCAATCAGATGTAGCTGCTTTGCAGGAAAAGGTAGGTACAATAGATACCAACCTCAAAGAACTTCTTGACGTTTTCTCTTTGCAAGATAACGATGAATATCTTGCAGTTGAGCAAGATGCAGAAGGTAAGGTTTTGTCTTCAACAAATCCAGATGGTAGCCACTATATCCATAACGCCAAGTCTGAAACTATTCCAACAGAGTTTGAGCATATCGAAGACCCTGAGGGAAGAACTGAAATCACAACAGATACAGAAGGAAAGATTCTTGGTTATCGTGAAGAAGATGGTACTAGGTTTGAAAATAGTTTTAAGACAAAGAAATTATCTTTGCCTAGTGACGGCTTATCTGATTTTGCGAAACAATTATCAAAAAGTGGATTAACATCAAGTGGAGCTTGTGATTGGTCGAATTATAATAGCAATAATGGAGAAAAGCCATTACAATTACCAATACCAAATTGTGCAATCATTAATATATCAAACGCAGATAAAAGTGCATCTTGGGCAGAAAGCAAAAATTCAAATTTTGTGTATACTTTAGAGTATTCTGATATGCAAGGAAATTACTTTAAGAAAAATATTATTATGAATGCCCAAGGAAATAGTAGTTTAATGATGGTAAAGAAAAACGCATCCATAGATTTGTTTGATGAAAGTGTATATGATTCAGAAGGCAATAAAGGAAATGGAGCTGCTTTTTCTATTAAATTTGGTGATTGGGTAGCACAAGATGGTTTCCATCTAAAAGCATTTTATAATGATTTTTTCAAAGGATGTAGTTTTATTGTTTACCAAATAGCCAATGAGGTTATGAAATCTTATGGTTTAACAAAGGATAGACCATGGAAACGTGCTTTGATTGGTGATTATACAGGGACAGGACAAGATGGAAAGCAAATAGATGATATATCTCTTCAAATAGATAATGGAGCTAGATGTATGCCAGATGGATTCCCATGTATTGCATATTTGAATGGAAAATTCTATGGCATCTTTACTTTTGCACTAAAGAAGCATCGTGATAATTATCACATGAGTAAGAAAAAAGCCGAGCATATTCATCTTGATGGTACAAATCAAACGTTCTTTGATGGAACTATCAAATGGAGCGACTTTGAGGTAAGAAATCCTAAGAGTTCTTTAATGTGCTGCACCACATTAAAGGAAGGAACAACAGAGTATGAATCCTATGCTGAAGGAAAAGAACTTCTAGGTGATGATGCAAAATACTTTGATACCAAAAACAAAGCTCATGTACTAAGCAGCAAAGTTAAGCGTAGTATTGAATCTTTAAGCAAAAGATTAACAGAGGCAAAGGCACTAAATTCTACAATGGAACAAAAAGCCTACATCGAGAAATATTTTGATGTTGACAGCATCCTTGACTATATATTGGTAGCCACAGCAACGCATGAAACAGATGGTGGTTTTGCCAACTGGCAGTGGATTACCTATGATGGTATAAAATGGTATATCTGTAACTATGACAAGGATAGGTCATTTGGAAACGATAATGAATACTTGCATCCTGCCATAACCGAAGGTTCATGGATGCATGAAAATGTTTCTATCTTCAAATTCTTTGAGGACTTATATTCTAAAGAGTTAAAAGATAAGTGGAATGAGTATGTTCAAAAAGGCATTTTTACTTATGAAAACTTTATAGGAAAGATTAATTCTTGGGTACAGCGTATTGGACAGGCAAATTATGAGAAAGAGTACGACAAATGGAAGGAAGCTCCTTGTAACCGAGATAATTTGTCAGACACAGAACATTGGATGCTTGTTGACAGAGCCGACACATGGACTTGGTATAAAACATATAAAGAAGGAAGCTATTGCTGTGACATCAATACAACGAAGGTATATAAGGCGATAAAGCAATCCAATAATATAAGTGTTACAAATACAGAATACTGGCAAGATATAACGTATGAGGCAAGTAAGCAATATAATATCAATGATATTTGCGGATATGGTTTTTCTTTTGGTAACATTGATAATGGATTCTATGTTTTCAAAGCAATAGTGAATACTCTTGGGAATGTTCCTATAAAAGGAACTTATGGAAATTACCCTCGTGTAATGGGATATAGAGATAACATTTGGAGAATTTCAAATTATGTAAGACAGACTTTGGAAACAATTCAAAGATTTGTAGATAATTTATAAATTTAATAAGATATAATTATGGGAAAATGTTTAGTAACAAAATTGACTGGTACTGTTAATAATGACAGTCTGCCAAAATTAGGAGTAGTAATTATTCCTATCCGTCCTATGAAAGACTCGGCAAATATAAATTTCCGTAGTACTAAGGAAGGTAGTGTAACCTTAAAGGTTTATGATAATAACAAAACTTTAAAAGGTACTTATAAGTCTTCAACTTCGGAGCAACATTATATAAATATACATTTACCAAATGGTGGCTACCTTGAATACGATAATAAGTATGATGTGGTCTCTGACTTTTATGGTAATACTCGAATGGCTGGACGAGAGGCTCTTCCTGATATAGAAGAGTTTAAGTATTGTAAGAACTGCTTAGAAGTTGCAAGCCTTTTCATGAAATGTAATGTGAAAGAACTTGCAGAATTTGATTGGATTACATCATTTGAAGCTACTTATTTTACAGGTGATTTTACGGATTATATAGCACGCAGAGTGGAAAAAGGTATATCATCAGGTTCTATTAATGTCCGTGTTTTTCAAGGTGGTGCACCAGAAACCTTTGTAAATGGAACTATTCAAATTAACGGTATCAAAGTGAATTTTAACACATGGAGTTCACCTATGGGTAAACTCGTTTGGGAAAGTGCAGACAAATATTATCTTCTCAATGACGGTCACACTTCTGCTTATATCCATGGATATTCATCTGAGGAGATTCAAGCAATGAAGGAGTCTGGACAGCCATTTGAAAAAGTAAGCAGCCCAATAGAAGTCTAATTCAGAAGCCAAGGCTTATGTAGATGAGCATAACTTGGTGTATGAGAAGCCAAAGTATGGGGAGTAGAACTCTAAGTCACTGAGTTTACTTCCTATTAGAAACAGAAGCACTATGTGGAGAAAAATCAACAGCCGAGACATTATCGGCTTATGCCTCTGGTTCATGGTTGCCCTCGTAATTGGTTGGGTAGCCTACACCATAATGATAGCGAGAGAGATATATCAGTTTTTTCGCTATCATTTGGAGCGATTTGAATGGGAGGATGTGGTGCGATACGGCATCGTGATAACAATAGGTTGGCTCGTAAAGAGTTTTATTTGAACTAAGTAGCTGTCTTTGGAAATTTAAAAGTAAGAGGACATGAAGAAGAATAAGAAACAATTACATGAAGCACTGGCTGTGCTTCTTACTAAATTATCATCGGCAAGGGACAATCCCCTGCTGATGGATAACTACGCTGTAAAAGCCTTGCGCACGGTTCTTTTGGATTTTAAGGAATCGGGCGAGCTTCACGAAGCATACAAGGAGCAGATACAATCCACGCTGGAGAGTGACAACCCCTGGGTAGCTATGATGATGAAGTCAATTGGCGCAGATCCTTCTATTAAGAAGAGCATGACCGATGAAGCTATTGATGGCATGATTGATTCTATGCTGGGGGCAGAATAATACAATTTTCGCCTGAAAATATATATAATAATATACAATAATTTTAATAAATTATATATGAATGACAATGAGAAAGAACTATGGCGAGTTATAGACAACGTAATCAAGTGTTGCGCTATTGAACTGCCGAGCGGAGAGTTGAGCATTACGAGAGAAGACGTTCTCGGCAAGTCGAGAGCAGAAAACCTCGTAATGACACGATGTATGGTCGTTGAGCAGATGATACACGCAGGATTCAGCATAACGACCATTGCAACCGTATTAAACCGCACCGTTCCAGCAGTGAGACATCTTTGCAAGATGGCTTACACTTATATCGGCACGTCTCGAGTTTATCGACTTGCCACGGCACAAGCGACCCTTCTAAACAAGGACGTTGAGCCGATTTGTGTTTAATCAAGAAACAAAAAGAAAATAACCAAAAGCGTTCTTTGACAACAATTCGATAAATACCAGTGTACTAACTTTTTGGAGCGAGCCAAAAATCAGAGTAACTTTGCAGCGGATTCCAATATTTGGCTTCCGCAACGTAATTAACTCAAAATTTTATGGCAGACACAATCGAGAAAGTTTATTGCACTGGAGACGGTGGCAATGACAACCTAGCAGCAGCGTTGCTCGCTAGAGGTAGAGACAATGATCCAGCAACGATGCTGGCAGCAATGAACGGTGGTATGGGCAACTGGATGAATAACCCGTTTGCCTATATGATGATGATGGCTTGGATGCGAGACTGGAATAACCGTGGCGGCAATTTGCAGGACACGGAATTGCAGAATCAGATTGCGAGCCTTCGCACACAGATGCAGGACGGCAATAATACGGCTCTCCTGATGGACGCAGTGAAGGGCAACGGTGTTGCTCTTGGTCAGCTGGCGCAGAATCTTAACTGCGATATGAACCAGCTGCAGAATGCAGTCTGTGGCGTGCAGGCAGCAATCCAAGATGTAGGCGGCAAGGTTGGTCTCAGCGCAGAGCGAGTAATCAACGCAGCGAACCTCGGAAACCTCAACATCATCCAGCAGTTGAAGGACTGCTGCTGCCAGACCCAGCAGAACATCATCAAGATGGGCTACGAGAACCAGCTGGGGCAGAAGGACATCCAAAACTCAATGCAGCGAGGATTCGATTTCAACAACCGCAGCATAGAGCGAGGCTTCTCGGCACTCGGTTTCCAGCTTCAGCAGGACAAGTGCGACATCATCCGCTCGAACCAAGACAACACCCAGCGAGTTATCGATGTGCTTAACAATCACTGGCAGCAGGATTTGCAGCAGCGGTACAACGATGCACGCCTGGAGTTGAGCCAGCAGCGACAGAACGCTGAACTTATTGCAGCGTTGAAGACCACCACGACCACCACTGGAGCGTAGTAGGTCTAAACAAAATCTATCAAGGGGCAACTCGCTGTGTTATCAGTGAGACCCCTTTTTGTCTATTTATCGAATTATCTAAAAAGAGCGCATTATGGAATTTAAGAATATACAGAGAAATCACCCGGTCTATCTGCTAGACAAGCAGACGGTGGAAGTTAAGGAAGGCAAGGTCGTAGACAACCAGCCGCACATCAACACTGGCATCGCAACCATTTCCAGCAGCGGACAGCCAATGCGAGACGTAACAATCGAGGTGGAGGGAAAGCAGACCATCTACACCATACCCGAACACCTCGGAGTTACCTTTGCAGGCGAAACCGTACTGGCAACCGATAAGGCAGACCTTTTGCCCGAAGTTGGGAAATTGGTAAATGAAGCTGATGAGATAATCAAGGCATACGAGCCAAGCAAGGAGCGGAAAGCCAAGGGCGAAGAACTTCTTGCAGCTTTGAACCCGGCAATCAAGGAGAAGCAGGAAACCGAAAAGCGTTTCAAGGCACTTGAGGGCGATATAAGCGGCATTCGTGGCATGGTTAAACAGTTACTCGACAAACTAGGATAGGAGGGCGCACCATGAAGAAAATCATAGTTTTGCGCCATTCTTCTGATAGAGAGGAAGAGCGACACCAGCACCAAGAGAGCGACATCATCCACGGCTTACCATACGAGAAGGCAGCAAAGGCACTCATGGGAGCCAGTGGATATGTGGCATACGTTGCCAAGCACGGCTACCACTTCACGAAGCAGCTAGCAATCAAGGCTAGCGAGCAGATGAAGAACGTAGACGGAACGAGCCACCGTTGGACGGTAGACGAAATCCGGCTGGCGACAAACAACGAGATAATCTCAAAGGGCACAACCCTCGGGGATATTCTCTATTTGGCAAATATGGCTTATGCGGACTTCTACCCGAAGGTAATCAAGACCGAGAGCGACTGCGTACAGTATGCTATTGCCGTAGCCAGTGATCCAGACGGATACGAGGGTATGGCATTCTGCAGGTGGACGGCAGACATCATCGGGAAGGGCGTTACCATTGACTGGGAAAAATTGGAATAACCAAAAAAAATAAATTGATATGAGCGAAGTATTTCACGATTTTCAGGTGCACCACCTTTATTTGTGCGCCCTAGTAATTTTTATCTGTTTCGCTACCATACTGGTTGCCATGACGATTGATTTAATCGCTGGAATCCAGAAGGCGAAGGAACTGCATGTTGCAAGAACTTCAACCGGATTGAAGAAGACGTGCGACAAGGCGAAGAAGTATTTCCCGACATTCGGTATTGCTTCGCTTATGGACGTGGCTACGTGTGTTATCTCTCCATTCCCTATGTTCGCTATCGCATGGACGGTGTATCTGCTTATGTGCGAGTTTAAGAGCATCCGGGAGAAGGCATACGAGAAGGCAGAGATACGCAAGCAAGACCGCACTATGCAGGTGATCCTCGAGAATAAAGACGAAATTGCAAAGGCGGTTGTCGAGATAATGAAGGAAGAGCGGAAGAAAGGAGGAGATAATGAGGATAACTAGAGCGCAACTTATAAAGGTAATGCCGAATGCAGGCAGCAGGGCAGACACCTACCTTTCAATCATCAACGGATGGGCAGAGCATTTCCACATCAATACCCCACTAAGGATGGCGCACTATCTCGCACAAATAGCGCACGAATCCGGTGAGCTCAGATATACCAAGGAACTGGCAAGCGGCAGAGCCTACGAGGGCAGGAAAGACCTAGGCAACACCCAGCAGGGCGATGGCGTGAAGTACAAGGGCAGGGGATTGATACAGATTACCGGGCGAGCCAACTACCGGAAATATGCCAATTATTGCGGCTTCGATGTTGTGGGCAGTCCCGAACTTTTGGAGCGTTCCCTGGGAGCAACGAAATCCTCGATGTGGGTATTCGACACTTTCGGCTGCAATGAGTTGGCAGACCAAGACAACTTGAAGGCTATCCGAAAGAAGATAAACGGAGGGTACAATGGACTGGCAGCCTGCGAGAAGTATTTGAAGCGAGCCAAGGAAGCCTTGAATATTAATGTGCTTGCGTAATAAACATATCAATCTAAAGTTTTAAAGTATGGAAAATTCAAGAAAAGGGCGAAATTTGCGTTCTGTGGCGTTATTTCTCGCCATGCTTATAATTACCCCACTTTTGATTTTTGGCTGTTCCTGCGCTAAAACAGCGCAAAATAACACGGTGTATCACGACAGCGCACACACCAGCGTAAGACGTGACAGCGTGAACCAGCGACAGATCCACTGGCAGGACACCCGGCAGTACGACAGCATATTCAAGCATGACAGCGTGCTGGTGTACATCAAGGGCGACACCGTAATCAAGGAGCGGTGGCACAATCTTACGACCACCAGATGGAAGACAACGACCAAGACAGACACCATCGTAGGCGATACCTATGTTCTCGTGACTGACACCGTAAAGGTCAAGTATTACGTGAACCGATACAAGACCAAGGAGGTAGAGAAGCCAGCGAGCACATGGCATAAGATAAGATTATTCGCTGGCGATTGCGTATTGCTGTTCCTGGCAATCTTTGCGGTTTGCTGGATAAAGGAGCGCATCAAGAAGAGAGTTCAGTAGGTTCAATCATAATATCAATCTTTGAAAGGGCAGGAAGCGCAGGAGAGCGTTTTTCTGCCCATTTTTTGTGCGAAGAACACTTTTCATTGAGAGAAAAGGGGTAGGGGATATGAGAGTTAGATTATATTCATTCTAGCTAATGCGTGCAGGTTATTATTATATAGAGCGTGGAAAGCGTACCGAAAACAGCCGAAAGCGTACCGAAAACAGCCGAAAGCGTACCGAGAACGACCGAAATTAGCAGTGCTTACGACATAAACAGCTAATAAAAGTTAAAATATTAATATCTTTCGGGAAAAGTTTTGGTAGAACCGAAAAATATTAATATCTTTGCATCGTGTTTAAGAGATAAGCACTTTAAAGTATTCGGTAACTTAAGCCCTAGGCAACACGGTTAAGCCAGAGAAAAATGAAAAAGTCAAATTCATTAGAGTTCACAACAAAGTTTATCAACTCAAACTTCCGTATTAAGGTCTTCGGACGCACAGAGGATGGCAAGAAGATAAACACACTCGTAGGAGTAAGCGGAATCTTGAAGCTCATCGGTGCAGAACTTTTCAACAAGTTCATCAAGCGAGCATTGAAGGCTGGTATGGACGCTTGCCGCTGCGCACTCAGAAGAGGATTGGTTGTAACATTGTATGCTAAGTAATCAAGGGAGGACAGAGAAATGAGCGACTGGAAAGTATGGAGAGTAATCGAGTACTACGGAAGTCACACCGTAGCACTCGTAAAACCCGAAATCAACGGAAGAGACAAGGTTGTTGAGCACTCAAACAAGTGGTTCGGATTTTCAGAAATAAAAGAAGCCGATAAACTTGCAGCCCAACTTAACGAGCGAGACGGATTAAAAGAACTTTATGATTAAATATAGGAGACAAGACAATGGCAAGATTAAGACTTGAATATAAATCGGAACCGCAAAGCGGTAGTCCATTCCTGAAAGCTGAAGGAGCAATTGAAGTACTTTATCCGTCAGAACTTGATGAAATCAAAGAAAAGCTTATGAATTTAGGCATAAAGCTAAGCGATATGAAAGTCTATTGGATAGAGCAAATGAATTATGTATAAGGTAACGAGGGATTAACCACCCCTCACTATCAAAACTATAAGAATATGGATACATCAAAAATGGTAAAGGTGACACTGGTAAAGGTAAGAACAAAAGGTCAGCACTACTGGGATAAGGAAGGTACAGAGTACATTTGCAGCGGTGGAGATACCGATTATTCAGTTGATGGAACAATGTACTGGAACAGAAGCGGAAGAGGACAGAACAGCAGGGTGTTCATCGAAAAATAAGGCAATTATGGAATTAGCACTTTTAAGAGCGGAAGACCGCAAAAGAAATGTTGTAGGGATAAAAGAAATTGAGTTCGACAACAAAAAACAAAGAATGATGCAAGCAAAGGCGTTCGGGCGCAACGTAGGGGCATTTAAAGTTTACATTAACTGGGCGACTGGTATTGAGATATATACACCTTCCGAACATTGCTTTGAGAGAATAAACAGATAACAATTTCAACAGAATTATTAACCAGCAGGGCGCAAGCCCTGCACAATATATCAAGATATGAAGGAATACGACAAGATACCAGCACAAGCAGTGGTCGAGGTAACGACCAGCTGGGGAAGAACCTGCCTGCGAGAGATTGGGCGAGACCTTAAGGAAGGCACGGTGCTCGATGGCTATTATTATCCGGTAAGCAAGGCTTTCGACTTTAATTGGAAGGGAGAAGGCGCAATGCTGTGGATCGGGGACAATGGAAGGCTTGTCAGTCTAGGAGAAGGACAAAAGCATAAATACATGATGCTTGGTCGTTTACTGTCCGATTGCGAGTACTTCCTTCGCAACCCATACATGCGACACCTCTATTTTCCGAGCATCGCCAGACACTGCAAGGAAATGCGCCAGTACTGGCTGGAGTTGAATATCAAGCCGGAGTGGTTATCTTATAAGCAGATCGGCAGGCTGGAGCACAAGATGAACAGAATGAAAACGAAGTTGGACAGACAATTAAAAAAAGACAGAAGACAATGACAGAACAAGAGTATAGAAAAGCCCTGCATGAAATCAGGGTGAAGGCAGAGAAGGAAAGAGTAATGCTGGCAAGGAAATTTGCCACGGAACACAGCCCAGTTAAGGTTGGCGATTATATCAGCGACATCTGCGATACGATAATGGTTGAAGATTGGGGTATTTCACATAGAAGCTACGAATACAACTCCTTGCCTTGCCTGGTATATAAAGGCAAGACCTGCAAGAAGGATGGCACTCCACGCAAGTACTCGAAGAATTGCAGGATCGAGCAGCGCAACCTTTTGCGAGTAAATGGAGAACCAGTAAGGAATCACGGATATGGAGAATAATAGAAGAAACATCAAGAGAACGAAGAAGGGTGCTGGCGCAACTGTCAAGCTGGTTGGCATACAGATAGACAACGACCTGCTGCCTTTCCTCAACGCATTGCCCAACAAGTCACGATTCATCAATGATTTGTTGAGAAAGAAATTTTTGGGTAAATAATTTGGTGGTTTCAAAGGAAAAGCGTACCTTTGCATCACTGAATGTTTAAAGTGGTCTCCACTTATTACCCCAGCGGCTCGACTTTTTCACCGCTGGGGTATTTTTATGCTCTTTTCCCGATTTACTCCGAAATTTGCATTCTGAGCCGCTTATGTGGTAAGCACGTAAAACTATCCCCGAAAACAATTTGAGCCGTTTCTGCGCCAAATTCGCAAGAAATAAGGCTATTTTTTGTCGTACAGCACGTAATCAATAACCCTGCGGTTTGCTTCATCTACTCTCGATAGGTCTGCATTGATGTATGTGTCAGTTACCCGGACACCGAACGAGTGACCCAGCGCAAGCGACACCACGTCCTTTTGTATACCAATGTTGAAGGCAATAGAAGCCCACGTATGGCGAGCGTAGTACGTAGTAAGCCCTGGGCGAACCTTTGCGAGTTTCTTGTTTATCATAACCGTTGCGACATCAACGTTCCTGAAATGCTCCGAGAAACGAAGCAGCTTCTTTTCTCCTTTGTACTTCTCGATGATTCGGAGAGCTTCTGGATGAAGAAGGATGGAGTAATGCCTACCAGTCTTCGCCCGGTCGTATTCCAGTCTACCACGGACGATATTCTCCTTTGTCAAGGCGAACAAGTCACTCACATTGATACCAATCAGCAGGAACATCAGCAGGAACATGTCGACCAGTTCATCACCACCAGCTTCGAAGATAGAGCGGATTTCCTCAACGGACAAATCTCGCTTTTTCGTTGTCTCAAGCCGGAGACTGTACCTGCGGAAAGGGTAGTTTTTCGTCTGTTCATTATCAATCGCCAAATTAAAGACAGCAGCGACACAGAGCATCCTGCTGGCTCTGGTATTCCTAGACAAGCCTTCCTTTGCCATGAACGCATCGAAATCTTCAAGCCAAGAGCGGTTAATCTCATCGTATGTAAGCAGAGCCGCTTTTTCCTTCCCAAGGAAAGCTTCAATCTTTGCCCAAGTGTACTTGTATCTATTGATCGTGTTCTCTTTCAGATTCCTGCCCTCGTAGGCAATGAAGCCATCTCGAAGCAGGGCGACCTTCTCCCTTGCAGGCTCGGCTTCAAGCATGATTAAGTCCCGGAGTTCCCTAGCCGTAATATCGCCACGGTATGTTTCCCTGCATTGCGCCTTCATCATCATTCTATTATAAAAATTAAGACGGTCAAGCAGGAAGTCGTTGATAGCATCACGATCCGGACGCTTGCGCACCTTGCAAGCCCTTTTATCCCATTCATCCTTCTTGCAGTATTGATTGAGGGATATGAAGGCAGTCCCACCATGATGGTTGACGGCAAGCCGGATAGAGAACGTACCATCCTGCCTTTTTACCCTAGTGTCTAAATATAGTCTAAGTGTTGCCATAATTCCGTGCAGTATTTATTCAGTTTATTTTAAGCGTTAAGAGCCGCAATTGTGCAACATTGTGCATAATTGCGGTATTTTCAAGTTATCCCAGCATCAGAGAACCCCTTTAAATACTGGGAAAACAAGTAAAGTTGTACTTAAAATCATAATCTTTTCCTTTCTTTTTTATGTTATTATCAATGTTATTTATAGCTTAGACGATAAAAGTGGTGAAAAGGTTGCAGGAAATCCAAAAATATTTGTTACTTTTGCATCGAAAGTTTAATATTTATAGGTTATATGAACAAAAAATTGATGTTTTCGGCAGCACTTGTGATGGCGCTGCTTTCGGCAAACGCTCAGAAAAGGGCGTTTACCATCGAGGATTTGTACAAGGTGAAGGGCGTATATTCTGTGAGCCTTTCGCCAGATGGTAAAACTATCTGCTATACCTCCAGTTCTTCCGACCTGAAGAACCAGAAGTCTAGCTCCGACATCTACATCATGAATGCAGATGGCTCTCATGCCAAGGCTTTCACCGAGGATGGCAAAAGCAGTTCTGCCGTGTGGAGTAAGGATGGAAAGAGTATCTTCTTTACCAATTATGAGAAGGGGACGGCTCAGGTCTATCGCATGAATCTGGCTACCTGCGAGGCGGAACAAGTAACTGATTATGAGTTGGGTATAGATAATCCGGTTATCTCTCCAGATGAGCGATACATCGCCTTTACAGCCGAGGTGTATCCCGACCTGGGAGCTGATGCCAAGGCCAACATAGCCCGGATGGAGAAGAAGGACAAGGGACCTGTGCAGGCGCATATTGCCGACAAGTTGCTCTATCGTCATTGGACGAGTTATAGCGATGGCAGATGCAGTCATCTCATCCTTTTCGATACACAGACGAAGACTTACAGGGATCTGACTCCGGGTAATTATTCGCTGATATTCATGGCCGGTGGCGGAATCGCCTATGATTTTTCTCCAGACAGCAAGGAGATCTGTTTTGTCTCCAACCACGATGAGCATCAGGAGGCTAGCACCAATGCCGACCTGTGGACGGTATCTGTGAATG
>ERZ506887.152-NODE-152-length-43404-cov-14.836075_pt1 | contig 43404 bp, 45 predicted proteins | sample MGYA00512905_ERZ506887 | MGnify/ENA metagenome assembly ERZ506887 | reverse complement strand
GATAACCAGTAAACTTTCCTCATTCTTCTCTCAAACACTTTTTATATGTACTTTCCGTAGCGTAAAAGTACAAAAAAAATAATATTTTCGATATATTTTAAAAGCTTTTCTTCAATTTTACTGGAGAAAAACATGATTTACTGTTCCAAAAACATATATTTAGGCATAAAAAATGCCACCAGAAAATCTGGTGGCTATACCAATTTAGATTAATTTCCTGATTGATAATACCACTATCGTTTAATCCTTACAATGCTTACGTGAGTAATACTGAATGCAATCTGAAGTCTTGAACACAATCTTATCACGGGCTGCAATCGTAATCTTCTCCTTAGTGGCAGGATTAATACCCTGACGCTCTGCTACATGCTTGATAGAGAATCTACCGAAGTCAGGAATAGCGATTTCTCCATCACCTTCCACCATGTTGTCCGCCATTAAACCTATCATGGTATTAAAATACCTAGCTGCATCAGTCTTTGTGATACCAGCTTTCTCAGCAAATGCTGCAATAATCTTTGTTTTATTCATCTTATGTAACTCTATTAAATTTATGATGCAAAGATACTCCTTTTCAGTCAAATAGAAAATATAATTTCAAAAACATCTACATAATCCCCTAAAATTGGGGTGATCTGTCCTATTTTAAAGAAAATTCCCTTGCTTATTTAGCTCTGAATACCAGAACCAAAAAGCAAGGGAATTTTAGGAATAGATAGTTTTCATAAAATGCAAAAAAATAAGTCTTTTGTACACATATATCGCACAGATTTATTATCTTTGTCCCCAAAACAAAAAAAGCAAGATTATGCCTACTAATAAAAATGCATCCATCCGCTATCAGGCATTGGACAAATGCTTTGGCAGGACAAACAAAAAGTATTTCATAGAAGACCTCATTGAAGCATGCAATGAGGCCCTCTATGAATTTAACGGCATGAATAAAAACACAGGTGAAAGATCATCCGTGAAGAGAAGACAGATCTTTGACGATATCAGATACATGGAAAGCGAAGCAGGCTGGCAGATTCAGTTGGAAAGACTGAAGGAGGGCAAACGCACCTACTATCGCTATAAGGATCCTAATTTCAGCATCAAACTCCAACCTCTCACCCAAAGAGAGGCAGAACAGCTCGGTACAGCTATCCAAGCCATCAGCAGATACCGCAATCTGCCAAGCTATGGATGGGTGGAAGAGATTATCGCCACACTGGAGAACCGATTTGATATCGAAGACAAGAAAGAAAACGTCATCGGCTTTGAAAAGAACGACCGTCTCATAGGAATCTGGAATCTGACAGGTATCCTGGATGCCACGTCCAGCCATCAGGTACTAAAGATAAAATATCGCTCCTTCCGTTTTAACGGACAGGACATGGAATATATCTTCCATCCCTATTTTGTCAAACAATACAATAACCGATGGTTTGTATTCGGACTAAGAGAAGATATCGGCAAAATAGCCAACCTGGCACTTGACAGGATCCTGGATTTCAAAAAGACGGAAGGCATCCCATTCCAGAGGAATAAAGAGATTGACTTCGAACACTATTTCGACAACGTCGTAGGCGTAACCATTCCAGCAAACAAGGAGCCGGAACATATCATCCTCAAGGCATCTCCGAATCGATTCCCCTATATCGTATCCAAGCCAATCCACACCTCCCAGCAAACCATCAATGAGGAAGAATGCTTATTGAGTCTTGATGTCATCCCAAACAAAGAACTTGACCAGCAGCTCCTCTCTTTCGGCCCAGATTTGGAAGTGATATCACCTACATCCTTCAGAAAACATATAGGAGAAATCATCAGTAAAAGTTATGAGAAATATTTTCTGATGCAGAAAGGATGAACAGAAGAGCTGTAATTTTGCAGCAAACTATGTAGTCAACTAATTATAGGAAACTACAAATCAACCATGTTGTTGAAAACATTCGATGGTGAAGTTATTAAACTTTACGGTTCTCAGATTGGTAGCGGCTCTGAAACGGCAGGTATTGTCTCTAGCAATATAGTCCTTCCAGTGACAGAAATCAGTTCTACAGCTCAATTCAAGATAAGTCCACAACAATTTGAGTTGTTGAAAAAAGGTATGGCTAAGATAAGGTTATCTACCATACTTATTGAGCATGAGCGAACATTTGCCAAAGATAAAATAGGCAAGAAACTTTATCAGTTCTTCTTGAAGCAGAAGAATAAGGACAATGATTTCTAACGATAGAAAATAACAATGAACGGAAAGCAATTAAAGAACAGCATATTACAATGGCGATACAGGAAAATTGTACCGCAAGACCCTAATGACGAACCTGCAAGCGTTTTGCTTGATAAGATTCGTCAAGAGAAAGAACGCTTGATCAAGGAGAAGAAAATCAAGCGTGACAAGAACGATGGCAATCCTTTGGTATATGCATTCAAAAAAGGTGAGGGTTGGACTTTTAGAAGTGAAGAAGATAGACTTGCCATTGAAAAGGAATTTAATGATATTGCTACAAAATTTGCACAGATTTATCCTAATGGAGTAACAATTATCATCCCAAGTAGAAATGAACTCAATTGTCATAAAGCAGAACTAGTTATGTCCAAAAGCAAAAATGCAGAATTATTAGAAGGGGCGATTTGTAAATTAACAACAGAGGAAGTTAATGATATAGTTCTTGATAATTTTTTTTTAAAAGACAAATATATAAGGATAATTTTAATGCTGCATATAATCAACTATGTGTATATTTTGAGGAGATGGATGAAAAAAGAGATGGTACATTTTCAAGACATTTCATCAAAGATGAGAAAATGAGAAATGTACTTTTGAATACATTAAAAGTGACACCTGACAGATATGCTAAAGATTCAAAAATAATAAATGGTCAAGACATTCTTATTATTGATGATACGATTAGCAGAGGTCAGTCTATTAAGGAGGCTTGCCAAATTATGTTAGAGTCATATGCTCCCAAAAGTATTACAGTATTAACATTATTATCATATTACCAACAGAACCCACTTTAAAAAGTCAATTTTACGAAAAATCAGCTATTGATTATCAATAAGTTACAAAGATAGAAATACAATTATTCGTTCCTTCAGCTGTCAGATTTCCCTTGGTGAGGCGGGAGGTGCGGCCTTAGGCTATAGCTTTCAGCATTTGGGAAAGCTGGGCAAGAGTGGCGAATAAATATAGATGTATTCATTGCTAAAATTTTAGGAAAAACGGTTAAATAGCAAAGATACCTCCTCCATCAAAGCGCTCAATATTGTGTAGATTAATTATGGCTTCTGCATCAGCTATGGCCTCATCAAGAGAGGCACAATAAGGGTTGTTGGCTACCATCATATAGCCTTCTAACTGGTAAAAGTAGTTGTCTATATTTCTTGTAATAGCACTAAAGAGATTTCTGTCATAATAATAAAGAGAATTCATAGTAATGTTCTTATACAATAGATGCCAAGCAAGTAATCTGGTATATTCAACATCTGTGAGAATTATTTCATCTGAAAATGATTGTAGCTGCTTGTTTGGAAGCTGCACTATATAGATGGTAACAGCATACTTATGCATCACATAATCCGTATCAATGGAAACGAGTTCTTGACCTTCAGAAAAATTGCATATATCATCAGGGTCATCAAAAATTTCATTAAGATGCAGAACATAGTTGTCGGGGTATTTTTCCTTCAACTGGTTAATTTTAGAAACCTCATCGTCAGAAAGTTCGTTTGCATAACACACACTTTTATCAAACATTTCATCTATGCATTCGAATTCATAAAAGTTCTTACGTTCCTTAGTGACAAGAAACTCGTTTGCAAGTTTTAAAGCTTGCTCAAATGTATGAATAATCATTGGCTATATATTTAAATTAAATTTGTCAAACTGTACAGAAATAGTAAATGGGAATAAACTTACAAATAGTCAATCACATTCTAAGATTCTGCAAATATAAAACAAAAGTACAAATATTATTCTATAAAATTGCAAATAATAAATAAAAGAATGCAAATATCAAAAAGTTTTTATTTCGTCCATTACAGCCATCATCCCTACTGCTAAAAAAGCGATTGGCTATAGCTTTTATCAATCAAAGTTAGTGATAACTTCATTTAATAATGTGCTACAATTTATATTGATCGCGAATTCAATAAGCAAGTGCAATATTTCTGTTGTTGTTACGTTCTTCATATATAATAATCGAATATATTAGATTTATAGAAAATAGTAATAACATTTTGTGGTAATCTTCGCATTGGCAATTTTTAAAATTGAAGATGTCTATGTGGAAAGGCAAGTTTAAATAAATGAGATGGAATATTAATTCTATTGAAATATATCCGTAATAAATAATCATTTGAAGCTTCGGTCATAATGGTCAAAGGCATTATTGGTCAATATCATTGAAGGTATTACGATGCAATGTCTAAAATACCTCCTTATATAACAAAAAGATGGGTTCGGTCTCACGACTCACCCCATCTTAAACAAATATATGCGAAAACTTTCTGTAAATATAGATGTTTTTGAGTTAAGTTCCAAATTTTCGAGATAGTTTTTTAGTAAGCCCTTGATACTTAACTATTCATTAGCAAAGCAAAACAATTTTGGTGAAAAGTATTTCTATAGAATTATTCTACTTCATTTTCTTCACCCTCCTCTTTCAGGAAAATCGTATCTTCCACATCGTATTCATCTCTGATATCAGAAATATCACAGCCTATTCTCTCGGCTACAAAGTCATTGTCATGCGTACCATCCAATACCCATTTGCCGTATTTGTGTAATCTGTTAGAATCTATATAATCATCTTTGGCAAATTGGAATGTAGATAATTTCCTAGATATCCTCAAATTCGCAACTAAGCCCTTAAATGTCCTTCTTACGTGTACACGCCCTCTCGTCACTGAATTATCAGATAAATTGAGGCTAAAACACGCACTTCTGCCTACAATACCCCCTAACCCCACAATGCGACTTGAGACAATACGCAGTATCATACCCATAAGTTGCAGGCGTCATCCAAAATCAGTCTGGAATACATCTGCGTAAGCATTGTTACAGGTATAGATATTCAGCACATACCGCCTTGATGTTCTGATCCACTTGGCTGGTACAGAGACAAACCTGAAGACAAACGCTTTTATACGACTTGTTGCATTAAGTCCGAACCTCTTTACATCAAGTCTGTGGATAATGGCCTTGTAGAAGCTACGGATAAGTGCTGTAAGAAGAAGGAACACCGTGTTCTCTGCCATGACGGAATTGGACAATCTGTCCCACCCGAAACCATTGTTCATATCATCGAAGATACGTTCCTTTCCTCCACAAAGGTTATAGAACTCGACAATTTCTCTTACGGAAGATTCATAGTTGTTAGTCAGGATACAACGGTATGTGTATTCTCCTTCCCAAAGTTCCTGCACACCGTCCATCCGTTTCTGTCTTTAAATCACAAGTCGGTATGCTTTACCCTTCCACTTTTCAACAAGGATAGAGTTCAATTCAAACTCAATGCCATTGATTCCCTCAGTCTTCCAGCCTCTGAGAACAAAGATGTCATTGTAGAGCGAACCACAGCGGTTTGTGCGGATATAGAAGGACTTGTAGTGTTTCTCTATTTCTTCCACGATTTCCTCGGAACATGATCCACAGTCAGCTCTGAAACGATTGATTGTGAGCCCGTTCTGTTCAAATCTCTCAAAGAACCTCTTCAGCGTGTCCTTCTGATGGAAACGAACATTTGTGTTGCCATCGCTATTCTCTATGCCAACAATCAAGTCGCCAATAACCGCCACGCCTGGGCGATAACCAAAGAACTTCTTGTATGTAAGCTTTGCATCATACTTCTCAGTCTCCATGAACTGATGGTCGAAATCAACATCATACATCTCGCCCTCTTTCAGTTGGCCAGATGCTAACATACAATTGAGCAGTAAAGTGTTGAGAGTGTCAGCCGTGTTGAAATCGTAGTTCTTACCCGTATCTGATGTGTATGAAATGTTTTCTTGCGTCAGTTCTTTTATCACTCTAAGGATAGTGTCAGAGCTACAAGTGCGAAGTGTCGGATGAAGCGAAAGATGGTTCATCAAATGAGTAGTGACATCCTTAATACATGAGCCACCACAGAAGTAGATACTCATGAGAGAGCGGATGATTTCGCTGTACCGATAACCGAACGATCTACACCTTAGACCGAGGGGTGAATCGATTACAGATGACAATGTGGAGTTAAATTGCTCCATGATTGAAAATATTCCTCCAAAAGGAGTGAGTTTCTCAGATTTAATTTGTATCTTTGCCATGTCATATCTGAGTTTTGCTTGTTTATTTTTGCAACACTAAGATAAGTGAATTCTTCGACATGGCAAAATCCATGGCAACTTTTTGTTGCTCAGGTACTTAAAAGGTTTAATTTACAATAGTGTTGCGGAATTAAGGAAATATAGAACTTATGACAAATAGCATTGACAAAGAAAAAGCGATTCGTGTTATTGTGAGAAATGCGGTAAAATCGTATGCAAATGGTTTCTCTATGCGTCATCTTGCAGAAGTTAACAACGAGAACGGAGTTATCAATATGAAAATACACAATGTTTTTATTGCGGCATTAGGCCCCGAGATTCAGTATTATTCTGCACTTGCTCGATCATTGGATAGTTCTTTAGGAAATATGTTAGAGGGTATGGCAATAAGTATAGCCGAATTAAACTATACTGTAAGCCAGCATGTGGAAGGTACTTTGTACAAGGAACAAACTGATTATATTGCAGAACTTCTTGAACAATACAAAAGAGGAACAAATCGTAGAAAACCACACATAGAAGACTATCATGGCATATCGAAAAAAAAGGGTACAGCAGAAACAAAGCGTCATGAAAGTGATTATTATCTGATTGATGAAGAAACTAATATGCATTACCTTATAGAGCTAAAGATTGGCGGTGATCTTGACAATAAAAAAGCACGTTCAGAAAAAGAAGCACTACTTGAACAGTATTGTATTCTGACCAATGAACTGGGAGAAGAAAATGTAAAAGTTCTTTTCGCCACAGCTTACAATAGATACGGAGAGGGTAACCCTTGGACACAGGGGCGAGTTCGCCAATTCTTTTGTAATGAGGAATTGTGTATAAGCAGCGATTTTTGGAACTTAGTCTGTAAATCTGAACATGGTTACGAAATTGTAATTGACGAGTACAAGAAAAATGCCCATTTTATAAATGAGGCATTAGACGAAATTAAGGATGCGTATTTACCTAACGAAGAATAAGAACGATGAAAGACCCCAATTGGAAGAAATGCGTTTTATGTGCAGACAGTAAGGATGTAATTAAACGTATTCCTGATAATTCTATCGATTTAATTTTGACCGACCCACCATATAATCTCGGTCAGCATTCAACAGGCAACATACCATTGCCAGGTCGTTCTGCTATGAATAATGATGTTGCTGATTGGGATATGGTAGATTTTAATCCGGAAGAATGGGCCGACGAATTCATTCGGATATTAAAACCCACAGGAAATTTGTTTATATTCACTTCGTATAATCAACTCGGGCGTTGGTATAATTGTTTAGATAATAAGTTTGACACATCAAACTTCATGATTTGGCATAAGACCAATCCTGCGCCCAAAATTTTTAAGGCAGGATTTCTGAATAGTTGCGAAATGATATTTACATGTTGGAATAAAAAACACACATGGAATTTCATTTCACAGAAAGAGATGCACAACTTCATAGAAAGTCCGATATGTATGCGTCCAGAGCGCCTCAGCAGTCCCAAGCATCCTACACAAAAGCCTGTTGGTATATTAAAAAAAATGATTAAAATTGCGACAAACAAGGAAGATATTATTTTCGACCCATTCATGGGAGTGGGGTCTACAGGAGTAGCAGCTATCGAATTAGGAAGGCGCTTTATAGGGATAGAATTGAACAAAGAATATTTTGATGCAGCAAAGAAACGAATAGACATGAAATTAAATAAAGAATGTAAATCAAACTCCACTAACTTCTCAGCAGAAGCAAATTCTTGTATAGTAAACGAGCCAGTAGTGGGGATACAAACTTCGCTTTTTGCACTTGATGCGTTTTTTAATGCAGGTGTGTCTGCGGCACAACCTGATTATATAGACAGGACTTCTAACTTGTCTCCCATTATCAAGTGGCCTGGCGGAAAAGAAAAGGAATTGAAGCATATTATTCCTAACCTTCCACTATTTGAAAGATATTTTGAACCTTTTGTCGGTGGAGGTTCCGTGTTCATGGGAATTAATGCTAAAGAGCATTACATTAATGATTTTTCTGAAGAATTGGTACAACTTTATCGATATATATCCAAGTCCGATAAGGACTTTTTCGGGTATGTTGAAGCGATGGATGCTTCATGGTACAAAGCAGAAAACTTTTATCATGAAAACAAAGACTTAGTTGATGTTTACTTAGGGTTCAGAAGTGGACAAATAGACAAAGAAAGTCTCAAACTTTATATAACAAATTTCTGCTACAATAAAAAGGGTGACATTGAAAGCATTTTAGATAATGCTTTTGCCAACAAACAATGTAATTTGTGCAAGGAAATAGAAGCAAACCTGTTCCGCAAGATGGTACGTATGCACGAACTTGAAATACAAAAGCATGAGCTACCACTTAAAGACTTAAACGATAATTTAGAAACTGCCATTAAGAGTGCATTATATATGAATTATCGCAACCTATACAACGACAGAAAAATGGTTGTGGATAATCCTCCGATGCATTGTGCTTTGTTCTTTTTCATGCGCAACTATGCGTATAGTGGTATGTTTAGATATAGTAGCAAGGGCGAATTCAATGTACCATATGGTGGAATAGCATACAATAGTAAATTTTTGAAGAAGAAGCTCGATTATTACAAATCGAAGGCGTTACTTGAACATTTCAATGATACACATATATTTAATTTGGACTTTGAAGATTTTCTAAAGACAACTCAACCTACAAAGAATGATTTCATCTTTTTAGACCCACCGTATGATAGCGAATTCAGCACCTATGCCCAAAATGTCTTTACTCAAGAAGACCAAAAGCGTTTGGCAAACTACATGATTAACGAATGCCCAGCAAAATGGATGATGATAATCAAGTACACCGACTTTATTTATGGTCTCTACAATAAGAACGGCATAAATATTCGCACTTTTGATAAGGAATATCTCGTAAGTTTTATGAATAGAAACGACAAGAAAGTCACACATCTTCTTATAACCAATTATTAGGCATATGGAACGAATTACAGAAAGTCAGCTTATATTACCTGCTCTATATTTGATGTCAAAAGGGAAAGAGGGAATTATCACTACAAGCGATTTGATTTCTCAACTTACTAACATAATGCATCCAACAGGGGAAGATGCAAAGATACTTCAAGACAGGAACGACACATACTTTTCTCAAAAGGTAAGAAATCTTAAAAGCCATGACACATTGGCTTCCAAAAACTTGGCAACAAACGTGAATAAAGGATTCAAAATTACGTCAAAAGGAAGAAAATATTTATCTTCTCATAAGGAAATTTTAGACTATATTTTGTGTGAAACATTTAACTATGAGGATATAAAGAGTGTACTTGATGACATACAAGAAAGGGACGATTTGCTCCCAATAGAAGAGATTGTATCAGAAGGTAATATTATAACAAGAAATATAAAGATTCGTGAGCGGTCATCTCGATTAAGATTCAAGGCTATCGAATACTTTACTCATGATAACAAAATAATTTGCGATTGCTGTGGTTTTAATTTTCCTCAATATTATGGGGATATCTATGGTAAAGACTGTATTGAAATCCATCACATCAGACCTATTTTTCTGTATAAGGATGATTCATTTGACCAATCATTTGAAAAAGCTTTGCAAAATCTCCTACCAGTCTGTCCTAACTGCCACCGTGTAATACACAGAAACAGAATCGGAAGTGAGCAGTTGGCATTATTTAAAACAGAACTCAGACAACGAAATAAAGCTTTATTGTAAATACAAAGATCAAAGTAAAAGCTAACACATATAACTATCTCAAATTTACCGAACTTCCCAGTAAATGACTTCTTTAGGATTTCATTTACGCACCATTTGCTCATATTGAGAATGACGAAAGCCGAAAATAACCATAAGGAACCTAATGGCCCTTTGTCTATGAGACTCATGGGGCCCCTCAGCAGATATTCTCTTTGCTTTGTTTTCGATATGTGATTCTATTTGGGTCTTAAATTGAATATAATAGTTTAAATCCCCATAATCTTTACCAAACACCTTTTCAATTATGTCTATTGCCTTGGAGATGTAATGCAAAGCTGATTGAAAGTCCTGCATTTTTATATAGACAATGAGCTATATTGTAACATAAAACAAAATATTCATTGCAGCAATGACCATAGAGTTTGTTTATTATATTCATCGATTGAGTGTGTGTTTCAATAGCTTTGTCGTATAAAAACCACCTGCTTCAGAAAAGGGGAGGAAACACCTTAAATCTAACTTTCCCCTACTTCATTTTCTTCATCCTCCTCCTTCAGGAAAATCGTATATTCCACATCATATTCATCTCTGATATCTGAAATATCACAGCCTATTCTCTCGGCTACAAAGTCATTGTCATGCGTACCATCCAATACCCATTCCCCATATTTGTGTAATCTGTAGGAATCTATATTGTCATCATCTTTGGTCTCATCCTCTTCTGCCCAATAATCATAAACATCATCATCTTCTTCTTCCACATAAAGACCGTTCTTGATATCGTCGAGAATGTAACATTCCAAAGACTCATCCATATAGCTGTGATCTGACTCATAGAGCCAGTAATGCGCCACCATCTCATAAAAGAGATCTCCCAGATGTTTATGAAGTTTCTTCAGGTTGCGCTTGCCACTCTCTATCGCCTCCTCTACATCCTCACTGGTAACTTCGTCTTCTCCGATTTCCATCAGGGCATTGTAAACTCGCTGGGATACCATCACTTCATGCTCCTTTTCACTACCCTCACTGCCACAGCCATGACAGCAGACTCCGTAAAAGGCTTCTGTTACAACCTTGATCTTTACCTGGTTTTCTTTTCTTTTTCCCTTGTTCATAATCACGTCATTTTTTAGTTGTGTCATTAAGTTAGTTCAGAGGCTAAACCCCTTGATAACATTCTTTGATAATACCTCCTGTCTACAGAACGTTGAAATCCGCTCTTTATTACTTATATCGGAAGAATAAAACAGCAGATCATCTACCAGTGCCTTGCGGGCGATGTTCTCTATCTGACCGCCTGTGAAATCATACTGCGAGGCGATGGAGGAAAGGGTGGCTTCATCTACATCCGGCATCATGCTCTGCCAGATCTGGGTGCGAACTTGCAGGGAAGGTTTTTCAAACTTTATCTTATAGAGAAACCTTCGCTCAAAGGCTGCATCCAAAGAACGCTCAAGGTTGGTGGTGGCTATCATGATGCCTTCCAGATTCTCCATTTCCTGCAAGATCACGTTCTGAATGCAGTTTTCCATCTTGTCAACGGAGGAGGTAGTGACTTCCATCCGATTGCCGATGATGGCATCTGCCTCGTTGAACAACAGGATGGGACAGAGTTTGCTTGCTCTGACTCGCTCCTTGTAACTGGCAAAGACTTCCTGGATGTTCTTCTGGCTCTCTCCCACCCACTTGCTCCTGATCTGAGACATGCTTACCTGCATCACATCCCTGCCGGAGGACTTGGCAAGCTGAAGCACGGTTTCGGTTTTTCCGGTGCCTGGTGAGCCATAAAAGAGACAGGCGATGCCCTTGTGGAAGCCCCGTTCCTGCAATCGCTTCTGAACCATCCTGAAATTTTTCTCCTCCAGCAGTGAATGCAATCTCTGTATCTGATGCTCCACGGATGCATTGTAATAGAGATTTTTGAAAACGATATCCTTATGGCTGGTAATCTCTGCCGACTGGGTAGTCATCCCTCTGAGCTTATACTCTGGTATGAACAGGCGACGGGCTTTGACGGTAAGGCATAAGACTTCTTTGTCCTTGATGCCATCGGCACAACCGAAAGTGATGAGCTTTCGCTGGAACAGTTCATGATTGCCCTGAAGTAATCCATATACTATCATATTGCGGTCCTTGCCCTCTTCAAACAGATCGACTATCTGTCCCAAAGGGACGTTGGTCATGGAATTCATGACATGAAAACGGCAGAGCTGCAGCAAGATGACTTCTGACTTGATGGAGTGAAGCTCCAGCTTGTTCAGATTGGACACAATGGGGAGATGCATATTGTCGTCCAGAAGGCGGGTAAACATCTTGACGAAGATTTCGGTATCTATATACGACCTGCTCTTCAGTTTGAACAAATGGTAAAGGGTCGAAATCAGTTCCAGCGTATTTTCCACCTTAGAGGTCTTTTTCACGAATACTTCATTGTTGCTGAAAGCCTCCAGGACATCTGCCGGAATCACATATTCATCCACCCTTCCCATCCTTCTCTCCATCTTTTCCAGCAGTTCTTTCTCACAAAGCGCATGGAAGTCCGGCATCCAGTGCATGAGCATCATATTGGTGGTATCGAGCATATTGGCTACTGCTCTGAGGGTAATGCTCATGTTCAAACTGAAATTCATGCATATAGCCATGATGAATGCCTGCCGGTTGGTGATTGCCTGAAGCTGGGCCAACCTGCAGATATATGGCATGCAAAGATCGAGTGTGGACTGGCTGAAGCCCTTGCTCGTGACTTCACGCAAAACCCTGTCGAAGAGCTGGAGTATCGTGAGATCGGATTCTTCTAAAGGGAGCGGAACCTGCTGATCGAAATCTATTTCATCGAAAAACAGTTCCTTTTTCTGACGAACGATTGCTGGATTTCTTGATATTTCCATATATATAATAAGGTCTTCTTTTTGTATGATTAGGAGATTAAATTAATCAATGTCGTTGGCGAAGATGAAATCGATATCTTCCCATTCATCCTTCTTGTCCTGAGGCAGCTGCTCAAATTCATCATCAGAGATGAACTGTCCCTGAAGTGTGACCCTACCCTTCTTTCCGTCTTTCTCGAAGACGAAATCATCACCTACTGCTGCTTCATTGATGTAGTCGCACTCGGGAGCGATGTAGATATTGCCCAAATCAAAGGCCAGCATGCCCATCTTGTCTCCAGCCTTCAGCAAGACTACTCCATTGAAGGCGATGCCATGACTCTCAAGCTCAAATGGTGTCAGAATCTCATTGCCTTCCATAATGGCGAAATGCTTCTTGTCTTCTGCCTTGGCTACTGCCTTGAGATGTGAACCGAAGATGTTTTCTACGATTGCAAACTCATTTACCTGTGCTGATGTTTTTGTTTCTATCATAATAAAATAATGTATAAATGTTAGTAAAATCATGCAGAGAGATGTTCTCTGATTTCTGGTGCAAAGGTACTATAAAAAAAGCAACCGGGAAAATGCATTATACGTATAACGAAAAACTATTTTTCCGCAAAAAGGCGTACCTTTGCACCAGAATTCGAAAGTGAAACTAAAAAAGGGTTATGACCATGCTGATGGCTGGTTCATCTACACCTTATTATATATATAAAGATTCATCGCTTATGATAATTGATTCATTGACCAAAGACATCTCCCTCGTATCTGCTGAGGACTGTCTCATCATTCCTGATGTACACGGAAGAGACTTCTGGAAGGATGCTGCCAACCGCTTCCCGGGAAACATCGTCTTTTTAGGAGACTACCTGGACCCATATCCACTTGAAGGCATCAGCCCGGACGAAGCCTTCACCAATTTCCTGGAAATCCTTTCTTTCAAGAAAGCAAACCCTGATAGAGTGACGCTGCTCTTGGGAAACCATGATCTGCAATATTTCAGCAAGGCGTATAGTCTGTACAGTAAATCCGATAGATATTCTTGGAAATATGCTCAGCTATATGAGGACACTTTCCATGAAAACAGTCAGCAGTTCCAGCTTGCCCATACTTTGGCATTCCCTGAGAGCAAAGTCCTCTTTACGCACGCCGGTGTGCATTCATGCTGGCTTAACCAGCATTCGTACCTCCTGCCAGAGGTTTCAGCAGAAGCCATCAACCGCCTGCTGGACACAGAGGAAGGTATTGTTGCCTTGACTGAATGCAGCAAAATAAGGGGTGGTGACTATCCTGCTGGCAGTCCGGTATGGGCAGACCAGAGGGAGATGGTTCACTCGGAACCCATCGAAGGAACTTACCAGATATTCGGACACACCATGTTGGAGGTGCCGGTCATCACCTGTACCTTTGCCTGCCTGGATACGCAAAACGTTTATGCTATAAACCCACATTTAAAAATAAACATCATCAAATAAGAATATGAGCATTTTTCACTTTGACATCGACATCAATCCTGTGATTGACTATCAAGAGTGCCACATCACAGGTTACTTTGAACTCATAGAGCCAAGCAAGGCCATAGTTTGCATGACATCTCCCTACCCTGGGCTGAAGCAAGAAATTACCGATTCCGATAACGAGCCATTGGACATAGACTCTTCCCTGTCAAAGGTGGAGAGCATCCTCACCCATCTCTATATCAACCACCAGGGGAAAATAGAATAAATCATATAGGGACATTTTAAAAAGAAGCACATGATGTCAGCATATACCAAACAGGTCATCAACTACCAGGTAGTGAGATACCTTACGATGGGATTTTCCAACAAAGAGGTTCTTGAAATATTCCTCATGATGAAGATGCACAACGACATGAGAGAAAGAACACCTCAATTTGTCAGTGCACCTCTTCCCGGGGAGATTTTCGACAACCTGATAGGCAACAATGTGATAGCTGAGCAGGACTTCCAACTTGAAAAGGTGAAAGGGTATGCGATGCGTAACCAGAAGCTACAGGTGAAGCTTTCACCTGAAATTACCCTGGATTTAATTAAGGAACATGGAAGCCTGTATGCCACCATCAATGAGAATATCGAAACCTGTATGCATATAAGCAATCAGAATGCTACAGATGTGGCCATGTGGCTCATCCGCCAGAAGAAAAATCTGGAAGCATACCTGAACGACTGGGAGACCTGTCTCAATGATGCTGCCAAGAAAAACAAGGAACAGAGAATGGCTACACTTGCCATCAAGTCCATCTTCAAGGATGCCATGAAGGACTATCCTGATCTGGAATATGAATTCATTGAACAGAAGAAACGCTTGCGCATCAAAGTGAGAATGCCAAACAGCAAACTGGGAGTGATACTGGACGCATGGTGGGGCTCATACCAGAAAAAACTTCCTAAAGAGATAGAGGATCTCAAAACGCTGATAGAGGCTCACTGCAAAACAGACCAGATGAACTTCTACATCATACACAAACAAGAAAAGAACTAAAATTTTGAACATATCATGACAATAATGATCAATACAGCAGAACTGAAGGAAACACTGAAAATGACACCGGCATCACACAATATCATGCTCGTAGGAAAACATGGTATTGGCAAGTCTGAGATCCTGACAGACTACTATCAGAAGGAAGGCTTCAAGGTAGTAACCCTGTTTCTCGGACAGATGTCGGACCCGGGTGATATCATCGGTCTTCCTGCCAAGGTGGAAACCAAGGACCAGGAGGGCAACATCACTGCACAGACAGACTTCACTCCACCCTACTGGTTTCCTGTGGACGGCAAACCGATCGTCCTCTTCCTGGATGAACTGAACAGAGCACGCCCGGAAATCCTGCAAACCGTGATGGACCTGACCCTGAACCGCAAGCTGGCAGGCAAGGCTCTTCCTAAAGGCAGCCGTATCATTGCTGCCGTGAACGACGGAGAGGAATATCAGCTGACTGACCTGGATTCCGCTCTCGTATCCAGATTCAACATCTATGAGTTCAAGCCCTCTGTGGAAGAATGGCTCAACTGGGCTACTGCTAACAAGCTGGATTCCAGGGTCATCAATTTCATACAGAACAATCCTATATGGCTCGACGGGGATGAAGGCGCCAACCAGAAGCATGAGTACCAGGGACTTACCAAGACTGCTGACAGACGAGCATGGGAAAGAGTTTCAGACATCATGCTGAAGGAGGAGTCCATCAAGGACATCCATAAGCGCATCATCGCTGGAATCGTAGGTGCTGCCGCTGCGGCTGCTTTCATCCAGAGTGCGATGAAGGACTATGTCATCACCGGAAAGGATCTGCTGCTGAAATATGAGAAGACGATGAAAACCGTGGAAAAGTATCAGCTCCATGAGTTTGCCATCCTCAACGAATCCATTTTCCGCTTCCTGGAAAATACCCAGTTCAACGAACGCAACAAAGCGCTGGCCAGCAAAAACCTTGCCCAGTATATCAACTGGCTGGAAAGCCAGAAGAAGAAAGAGGTTCTTGCCAACTTTACCAGCATTTTCGAGAACGGAAACTATCCTGGGGCCATCACTTTCATGGTGGTCAATGCACGTGACGTATATAATATGCTAACAGAATTCGTAAAGAAACTCTAATCAATATGGGAATAACTGAAAGAATATCAGGAATCTTCATGCTTTGGTTTATCAGGGAAGAGGCTTTCTACGCTGCAAGCTGTACTCACAACATAGTGAAGGTGAACAACAGTATGAAATGCCCCATGAGAGTGGGTAAAGGCGTGATAGAGATTCATGCTGACCTCTGCGCCGGCATGACGGACAAGGAACTGGAGGAACGGTTGAGAGTGGAGATGATTCGCATACTGCTCAAGCATCCCTACGACCGCCAGCCCGACGGATGTTCCAAACTGGCCTGCGCCCTTGCCAGCAACTGCGTCATCGCCGATGCCTACCCGCTGAAATACATCAAGATGGAACATCCTGAGGATTTCGGTTTGCCCAAGAACAAACATTACGAATACTATGCCCGATGTATTCAGAGATTGCTGCAAACCGATGATCCTTCTGAAGAGAATGAAGATGAGGACAGCGAGGGTCATGAAATGAATGAGTCCCAAAAGGAAGGCATCGCTGACATCGCTGAGAAATGGGAACAGGATGATCTCATGGCTGCACAGATTAATGAAAGTATCAAGAAGGTAAGATTCTGGGGTTCCATGCCTGGCAAACTCATGGAACAGATTGTTGCATCCACCAAAGCACGCATAGACTACAGAAAAGTCCTTGCTGGTTTCCGGACCACCATCCTCTCCCAGCAACGTCAGCTGACCCGTATGCGCCCTAACCGCCGTTCGGGATTTCAGCAGATGGGCAGCCGCCATCAGTTCTCCACGAAGCTGATCATTGGTGTGGACGTAAGTGGTAGTATTACCAGTGAAGACCTCAGCCATTTCTACTCCACCATCAACCGCTTCTTCAAATACGGCATCCAGCAGATAGATGTCGTGCAGTTCGATGCAGAACTCGGTCAGGTGGAAACCCTGAAGAAGGCCTGCAAGATTGTCAAGATAAAGGGCCGCGGAGGTACTAACTTCCAACCCTTCATCGATTTTGTGGCCAGGAATCCCCAATACGATGGTGCACTCATCTACACTGACGGCTATGCCGCACAGCCTGACATTCCATCCACCATGCGCACCCCCATCTGCTGGGTTTTGCGCTCTGAAGAGGAACTGAAAACTCACGAAGCATGGATGCAAAAGTCAGGAAAAGTATGTATGATAGAAAACAATTAAAACGATGAAACTATGCATTTCAAGAATCTATTCAAAAGAATGCACTGTAAAATCATACCTTTGCACTGAATTTTAAAGTAAACGTCTAAAAGTAATTAATATGTTGGGAATTATATCTTATAAGGATCTTCGTAGCTGGGACAATTGGTGGCCTGGCACAAGCACATCTGCACACAACTGGTACATCATTCTTTTGGGAAACATGTACACTATCATCCAGCAAAGAATTTTAGTGAATGGATGGAAATGTGGATGACACTGCAAACAGAGGCCGCAGCATCAACCAGGATAAAATCCCAGATTAATGCTTCTCTGAAAAAACTGCTGAAAAGCTTCAACATGAATGCTTCTAAATTACCAGTCATCGACACAATGAAAGATGAAAACAAGGATTCCTATTACACCACCATCCTCAAGCCCGAGAACATAGACATTCCGGAAGAGTTAAATGATACATCACTATGTCAGAATGATTGAAGGACATGAAGGTGGATTATTCGGACATAACTGGAGATTCAAAAGACAATGTAAAAGGTTAAAAAGAGATTATGGCTTGAATATTCATATTTTCTCATTTAACATATGCCGCATAGGACAAAAAAGACCTACGAATATCTTTCAAAAGTTTCGTAGGATAATATATGGGTAGACTTATACTGCCTTGCCGAAATAAAAAAGTTACTATTATGAATGATAAACTTCATAAAAATCTGAAAGGTACATACATCAGAGAAACCAGAGAGATGGCAGAAAATGCCGCAAAGAAGAATCCGGAATGCAATTTCATTGGACTGGATGAATATTTACCTACCCTGTATCCCGGTAAAACCTGGATTCACGATAAACCATTCGGAAAACGCAGCGGAAAAAGCTACCGAATCCGTCCGGACTACCTATGTGAAGAAGAAAAGATCATCATAGAGTTTGACGGACTCCAGCACTATACAAATCCAGCGAACATCAGAAAAGACCGTAAGAACCAGGCCATCTATGAAGGCGAAGGGTTCAAGGTGATACGTATCCCCTACTTTATCAATCTCACTAAAGAGGTCATTCAAGAGATGTTCGGCATTACAGTAATAGATGAAAAGTTTGATCCTGCAGTACCATCCATGTCTGCTAAATGGTCCAATACACCTGCTTACTGCTGCTATCAGGGAATCATGCGTATGGCCGAGGAATTCAAACGCTATCCTCAGCAATATAAAGTGAACATTGACCAACTGGAAGCTGACAATGATGAAGAGCTATCAGGGGCAGAACTTTTAAAAGCTGCTATGAAAGGAAAACTGTTTTAGAAACCAAAAAATAGAAGAACAGATGAGAACATTTTTTCCAATGTCAGACGGTTCATACGGAGAATGGGAGATGACACCGTTGAATATACTTGCAATGATAATTGTAACTCCAATCAGCATGTTTATTGGTGCGTATATATTCTTCGTACCTATTTTAGGAGTAAGTAATGAAGACTTTTTCGAACTGTGCAGCATACTTTGGAAGCTGCTGGTTGACTTTATTGCAATTTTCTAAAAAATATGGAAGAAAAAATAACGCCTAATGCAAATATATTGGAGAATCTCTTCAATCTATACAATATGCAATTGTTTGATTTCTCACTTGAAACTCCAACATTCATAATCAACAACTCCAAGACAATAATTGGTAACTTCAGATATGAGTATATAGGGCAGAATGACAATTCCATTGTCATAGAAATCAGCGGTAGATACAGATACACCATGTATCAGCTGCTCAGTATCTTGATACATGAAATGCTTCATTACTACTTGTCAGCAGTCTATCATTTAAATACAGCCAACCATGATAAGATTTTCATGGATATGGCTGACAAACTAAATGAGAGCAATGATTTCCATATTACGCCTAATATAGATCTGACTGACTACGAAAGAATAAAAACTAAATCTTCAATGAATAAACTGTGCGATTGGTTGTTTGGTTAAAGTAAGAAAACACTTCCTACAATACAAAAACTTTTAGTAACTTTGCACTTGCTTATTAAAATGAGTAAATAAAAAAACGAAGTAATTATGACAGATAATAGACAAAGAAATAATGGAAAAAGGGAAGAAGAAAAATGATTTTTTCGCTCATTTTTAATACATATCAGTTTTTTTTAGTAATTTAGCGCAGTAATTGAAAACGAATTAAAATTATTATATAAAATGGATAATTATAAATACATCAAAGCAAAAGTCTTGCGCGCTGATGATGAGGAGCACAAGTTTATCATCGAATGGGAAGGTAAAATTTATAAGATAGCCCAACTTGCATTTCAAAGGAGGCTACCCCTACCCGATTTTCTTGACTGCAAGCTGCTGACAACGTCAAATGGAAAAATCTTTATCTCGCAAAATATCGACCTCCTCATGAGAAGCTATTATCATGAAAATGAGGAAGTGGATTTTAAAATCAAACTGACTCTTACCGACAAATACCAGTTGGAAGATCAATACGGTTTAACGGCAATGATGGACCGTGAAACTAATATCAATGCCGCTCTTACACCAAGAGTAAGATGCAGGATCGTGAAGTTCAGACAAAACTATATGGAGGTAAAACTCGTTGAAGTGCTGGGAGCTGAGAAATCAGAATTCTCGCTCTCAGAAAAGGATCTGCAGGAAATATTTGAAGTCATCCACCAGAAAATTCTGCAAGAAGATACGCAGAAAAAGGAACAAACTGATGAATCAGACACAAATTCAGAAAACGATAAAAAACAAGACGGAACAGATATTGCCAGCTGGAATACAGAGAATTTCAGAAAACTGATGTTGGGTGATACTCCATCTGATATGTTCGATGTGGAATGTCATCGCTGGATTTCAAATATCTCCCAAAATATTTCCCAGAACCAACTTCAAGCTTTACTCCAAAACATACACTATCATTGTCTCTGTACCCTGCAGAGTAACTTATTACTGCCCCGGTGCAAAGAAGCAGAACGCATATTATTAGAGCAAAGATTTACAGATGTTATCGAGCTGCTGTCTTATTATATCCAGGCCATCCAAATCCTTAAGGAAGGAAAAGCAGAAGATACCATCGAGCATATCCTCTCTACACTCGCTGACTGTGCCTACATCTACCAACCAAGAAAGCAATTCTGCATCATGCAGTGTATTTTCATGCTTGATGTCTCTATCATGGAAAAACAAATAGGCAAAATTCTTTCCACACTCCGTAAGCAGGAAGTATATCTCTGGACACGTACACCATTCCAGATGCAATGGCTCAAACTGCTACAAAGTTACGTGGATTTTACTTATGCGCAGACCGACAAACTTACCAGCGATTCTGCCACAAAGGAGACTATGATTCAGGTATTGGTGACAGAACTGATGCTCAGTAACCATTCTACTCATAAGATATATGATTCTCAACTCATCCAGGCACTACTCTACCGACTGGTATCTCTGATGAACGTGAGCGATCCCAACAAAACACTGCAAAAAGCATTCCGATCACTTTTCACGGCAACAGAATTTGATGCTACCCTACCCTTCAATTGTGATGATGCATTCATCATCGCCAATATGCTCTGCTCGCAGGAAAACAATGAACCGGTAGAAAATTTCGAATCCGCTAAGTTCGAAGGAGAACAGACCATTCTCACTGTCAATGAACAAACCATTGCCATACAACCGAAGAATCTCAATAAAGAGAATCTCTATCTGCCTTTCCCTTCAAGAATGGGATTGTGGCACGGACTCAGCATTCATCTGGACGAGAAACCGCCAGTAAACCTGAGAGGGAAAGTGGGTACTACCATCGAGCACTACAAGCAACTATGGATGTATATCAACCATTCACTCTTTTCCAATAAGCGAAAATCCGGCAGTAACAAGAGAAGAAAACTCGATATAGACGACGAAACAAGCATCATTATAACTAAGCAATTAGCCGGACAGCTCATGTTCGAATGCCAAGTTATTGAGGAGGGATATGAATGTACAGGCACCCTGAATGTACTGGAAGATGTGGTACCATACTATCCCGGCGAAGTAAGCATTAAATCCTTCCAATATCTCGACAAGCCACTCGTGCTCAGAGCCTATGTAAAAGACATAAATCCAGATGGAACATACGTGTTTGCCTTGAGCGAAATGATTGAAGATTATGAAGAAGAGGTGCGCGTGAATGATATTTTCTATAACTCCAGACTCACCTGCCTGCTCAATAATCGTGGAGCCGATATCGGGCGAGTACCCGCCATCAGCAGTGAAGGTCTGTCCGTTTCTGTCGCTCCTGCGCAGGACATGACTGTAGAGGAATTGAGAAAGGGAATGATTGTAGAAGTGGAAAATATCTCGAAAGGTACAAATGGCTATTTGAACGCCACCTATGTGCGTGAGGCTCCTGAAAGCCGATTTAATGCAGCAGAAGCCTTTCACCAGCTGATGCTGGGGTATAGCAAGAAAGAAATATACAACCCGCTGGCTGAAAAAGATGAATGGGCAGCATCCCACCCGCTTGAGCCTGTCTATGTGAGTGAATTAATGTGCATCATTGAAGCCAAAGCTACCCTGGAAGAAGACAATCTCAAGGCATACAATTATCTGAATTTCTGCCGGCTGATGGCCATTATCCTGGAAAACAAAGAGCGGATAAGCTACTATGACAGCCGATTGGCCCTCTTGGAGATTCTCAACGATTTTGCCGTATTAGACAAAGTGGATACAAGCAAAATACAGCATATCGCTGATACAGACCAAGAACTCTTCGATAGAAATGCCATCCTGCGACACGATTTCATGCAACTGCGCATCATCGGCTGTCTCGACTGTGAAGACCATTATGAAGAACTTTACCGGTGGAGCTGTTGCAATGAAGATCCGCAACTGCAGCAACTCGCCTCGCTCGTTCTCTCTCATAATTTCGTCAAAAAATCGGGACTTTTGTCACAAGCTGTTGATATCTTGGATAAGATCAGAGCACTTCTCAAACTCCAGAAATCGTCCTCCAATAAGAAAAACTATGGAAAGGAAGATTTCCATACCGAGTTTAAAACCTCTATCATCTATCCGGAGAATTCCATGCGGGTAGATGTTCAGACTCAGACTAAAAAGATCATGCAGGAATTGTGTGCTTTCCTCAATGCCGATGGTGGACACCTGTATTTGGGAGTATCAGACATTGGGTATGAGATGGGATTGGAGGAGGATCTGAAGAATCAACTCTTTAAAGGATCTCGCGATAAGTATGAGGTATATGTAAATAATCAGATTGTCTATTATCTGGGGCAAACGGGTGCCCACTACATCCATACTCATTTCGATGAAGACGTGAAGAATGCAGTGCTCATCATCGATGTCGCCCCATGCCCTACCCCAATAGCAGTAGGCAACGAGTATTTTGAGCGCATGGGAACATCGGCTCGAAAGGTAAACGACAACTATCGTGACAAGTTCCTTGCTATCCGCCAGCAAAGAGCCCAAGAGCTTGCGCCTCATATAGAGGATACGAAAACCGATTCCGTCATGCCAGAAACTGTATCGGAAAAAGAAATCGTAAAACCTGTGGAATCTGCACCTGTAACTGATTTCATCCAGACTTCACGCATACGCAACAATGCCCTCCACGAATACGAGGAAGGTTGGAGACCATCAACGGCCGTAATCTGCCTAATGGGAACCGACGAATACAAGGTACTCGATGAAGATGACTGGCAAGATTACCGCCTGAAATTAGCAGTACATGAAGATGAAGAAGAAGGATGGCTGATTCTTGTTTACGAAAGCGGAAAGGTGTGCAAGGTATCGGTAGAAGAACTCTTGCAGCGAGAAAGAGGCAGAGTGTTTAAGCGCAATGCCGACGAAAAACTGATATTCGCATCCATCGCCTCAAATGCCGACTCTGTCTGTGTAGGTTTCATAGATGGCAAGAACAATCGTTATGTACGTTTCGATGACGTAGAAAGATTCGGTCAATCAGGAATGCAGGGCGATGGCACCTTGCCAATGGACGTACCTAATTCGGGAGTACACTATGTGGAAGTGATAGCAATCAATAAAGTTCCTATCTTACGCAACATAGGAAGAAAAACAATAGGATGCATCCTCAAAACAGTAGAAGGAAAACGCTGCTTAGCAGTTTTACCGGACTGCAAAACGAAATAGTATACCGTCATCCTGCTACTCAGGTCATTTTTTAAAAGAATAATCAAGAACTGAGCCCACTTTAAAAAGTCATTTTTGATAATTTCTTCAAATGTAACCATCTGATAATCAAATGGTATTTTGTAGGGGAAAGAACCAAAAACTACTTTTTAAAGTGTACTCAGATATTGAAGTTTCGCAAGTTTTGCCCCACACGCCTGAAGGGGCAGAAGCTCTTAGCCCAGGGCAGCGCCCTGGGTTATCATGTTCGCAAACTTGTCGCCCTGTAAGGGCAAAAGCCTTATAAATTGTTAGGAGTTTTAAAGCTTTTGCCCTTACAGGGCGATAGGCTATCATCCGTAATAACCCAGGGCACTGCCCTGGGCTAAGAGCTTCTGCCCCTTCAGGGCGTGTGGGGCGAAACTTCAGTTACAAAGACAAAAATACGATTTTCGACTTTTTCAAGTGGACTCAGATAAACTCCTTCACTTATCTGATGGCTCCGATAATCTCATGCACGGATGAGCAGCCATGAGCGTCGAGCCAGTCGTTGATGCCGTCCTTCACCTTCTTGGTCACGGCTGGATCAAGGAAGTTGGCTGTACCAATCTCTATCGCTGTGGCACCACACATCAAGAACTCAATGGCATCCTTGGCTGTAGTAATTCCGCCTAAGCCTACAACTGGAATCTTGACGGCATGAGCCACATCGTACACCATGCGGAGGGCCACAGGCTTGACACATGGACCGCTCAGACCGCCTGTACGGATGCTTAGCAGCGGCTGACGCTTCTCGATGTCCACAGCCATACCCATCAGAGTGTTGATGAGCGATACGGCGTCAGCTCCCTCAGCCTCGCAGGCACGGGCTATGTCGGCGATATTGGTCACATTGGGCGACAACTTAACTATCAACGTCTTGTTATATGCCTGACGCACGGCTCTTACCACCTGGGCTGCACCCTCACAGGTCACACCGAATGCCATTCCGCCGTCCTTCACGTTAGGGCAAGAGATGTTGAGCTCAATGGCAGGTATCTTGTCCAGCTCGCCTATACGGGCCGCACAAGCTGCATAATTCTCTGGCGAATGACCCGATACGTTGACAATCATATTGGTGTCGATATCCTTGATTTGAGGATAGATATGCTCGCAGAAATAATTTACGCCCTTGTTCTGCAAGCCCACACAATTGAGCATTCCCTGTGGCGTCTCTGCCATTCGGGGATAGTCATTGCCCTCGCGAGGCTCCAACGTGGTGCCCTTTACAATAATGCCGCCTATCTCGTCAAGAGGTACAAAATCGGCAAACTCCAGTCCGTAACCAAAAGTTCCCGAGGCTGTCATCACGGGATTCTTGAGCTTCAGATGATGTATATTTACGCTTAATGATGCCATAATATTCTGTTGTTTTAATTCATTTTCCTTTACAAATAAAGGATTAATGCGAAACTATAATGAGTATAAGATATTGACAAATCAAGAGGGATATCAATCCCAAAGCAGATTCTTCACATTGATGACCGGACCATCCTTGCACACACACTGGTTGCCCTTCACAGTCTTCTCCACGCAGCACAGGCAGGCGCCCACACCACAGGCCATCTTGTTCTCCAACGAGACCTCGCACTCCACATCAGCCTTCTTGGCATAACGCGCCACACTCATCATCATGGGCTTAGGACCACAGGTGCTGATCATGTCGAAATGCTCGTGCTGAAGGATGGAATGGTTGGTAACAAAGCCTTGCTCGCCAGCACTGCCGTCCTCGGTGGTGATGCACACTCTGCCATACTTGGCAAACTCGTCCAGCTCGAGCAGGTCGGTTGCTGTACGGGCTCCCAAAAGGAACACGGGGTCGGCACCCTGATCCTTCAGCAGCTTGCCGAAGTAGAGCAACGGAGCCACACCTACGCCACCGCCCACCAGCAGATAGCGCTGGCCAGGAGCCGTTGGCATGGTGAAACCATTGCCAAGAGGCAACATACAGTTGAGCACATCGCCCTGCTGGAGCTTGGACAACTGACGGGTTCCGTCGCCGACAACAGCCACAAGAAGCCACAGCTGATTCTGCTCACGGTCTACAAAGTTGATGGAGATAGGACGGCGAAGCATCGTGGCAGGCGAATGGTCTACACGTACTTCCACAAACTGTCCTGGCAGGATTTCGGGGAGCGCCTTGTCGTCGGTCAACTTAATCAACACGTGCTTGTCGCTCAATGGTTCTACCGAAACCACCTTGAGGTCTAAAATGTATTTTTTCATCTTCAGGATTTGAGTTTTGTTCGTCTTGTTTGAATTCTGTTCTTGTTAACTACGGCTCTTATTCTAATGATTGCGCGCATACGCACGTACACTCATCATAATGGCTTGTTTTATCATGATGGTTTGCTTTCAAATTGCCGAGTGCCGCTTTAACTTCTGCAAAGGTACGAAAAAAATAGGGAACACAAAACAAAAACCAGACAAATGGAGAAAAAGTATAAAAAAAGAAGCTATTAAAACAAGAAATGAAGGAGCCAGGACAAGAGCCATTCAGCTAAAAAATGACTTAAAACACTTGTCTCGACTCCTTCATTTCTTACTGACAGAAGAGCGAATCTGAAAGCTCCGAAAGATGCCACTTTCGAGGAATAGAATGACTATTTCTTGGGTACGAAAGTCTCCCAGGTCTGATCATCATAGAAGATACGGATCTCGGTGATTTTACGTTGCGGTTTGTCAATATATTTAACTTCTGTTTGGGCTATATTTTTGCGTGTAGGATTTACACTATGACTTACAGGTTGATCAAAAAGTGAACCTGAAGGATAAGCCGAAGATGGCTGCGAGGAAGAATGAGCCGACAAAGAGGCAGCAGAAGCCGACTGAGGGGAAGACGCAACCTCAGCAGGATCGTCGTCTGAAAAATCGAGTGCCATATCCGTAGGCTCATGACGCGCAGCCGAACCGCTACCAGAAGTTGCATCCGATGGGGTGGGCGCAGCACCGTCATGAATATACATCGGACCGACTCCGTAGAGCAACCAGTCGAGACTGATGAGTGGAAACTTGCGTTTAATTAACTCAACCGTATTGAGTGTTGCACGACTCTTACCGGTGAGGATGTTGCTCAGGGTAGGAGTAGAGATCTGAGTCATCTGAGCGAAGCTTTGCTGGGTGAGATGCTGATCCTCCATAATCTGTCTTATTCTATCTTTCATACCGAATAGGTGTTATTTTTGTACTTTTTCTAAGATTTTACAAAGGTAAATCTTTTTTTTGAAACAACCAAGAAATATAAAGAGAATTTTGATTTATAAAGTTTATATTTATCTATTTAAATTTATAAATTATCATCTATTAAACGCAAGTTTTCGGGTTTAGATTTATAAACCTATATTTAGTGTTTCAAAGTATTTACAAAGAAATTATTTATAATAAAAGGCTAATAAACTGGGATTTAGCATAGTATTTCACGTAAATAGGCGCATAAAGGGTGCTTTATGCAGGTTTTTGATGTATAGTGATTGTTTTTTATGCTTTTCAAATCGATAAATTTACATAAATCATTGGTTTTCGGTGTTTTAGATGAATAAAAAACAGTATGTATATTTATTCGTTTATGTTTTATAAGAAGATAGTTTAGTTTATATTATTAAATAATTACCAACTATAAATATATTTAGTTTTAGTTTTAAAACTGAAATTTACCCCATCTCTCATTTAAAATTTTAAAATATAAATTTCTAAATTTCACGATTATAAATCTTAATAAATATAAACGATAAATATTTGAAGCTATAAAACTGCTCAAATTTTCATTTTTTCTGTTTTGCTTATCACAGGCTAACCCACATCCAAATTCGCGAGTTTTGAGGAGGATAAACAACGATTCAGAAACGTAAAATACTATTTATCAACACTTTACACAAAAACAAGACTGTTTTCAAGCAATCTCCTTTTAAATCAGAAATAGGTCAAACAGAGGAGAAAAAGGGGCAATTTTGGCTATTTTTCTTGAATTTCACCCCATTTTTGCCCCTATTTTCATTCAACATAGCCCTATATTTACTTTTTCTGGCCTCACTTCCGGCTCATTTTTCTGCAAGAGGAGTCCAGCTTCATACCGAAACACTCCCCAATGGGGCAACATAAGAAACAAGAAAAAGGGCAACCCCGGAAAGGATTGCCCATTGTATTTTTAGAAAACTCAATTACAAAACTGGAGATAAGACAGCCGCGCCAAAAGCAGAAAAACCAAACTGCCCGATCATCTTAATGGAGGATGAAAAAGATGAGTTCCTGCATCAGTTCGCCAGCCGAAGTATTGGGGTTGTTGAAGCCCTTCATCTTGGCATCCACCTCCTTCATCTTGGCAATAATCTGCATCACCTTCATTCCATTATAGTTTCTCATTCCTGTCGTATAATCGCGCACACCCCAGGTAGATTTCAAATCCAGGAATTTTGCGAGCTCTGTTTCGTTCTGTTTATTGGGTGCATAATATGCCAACATCAAATTTTGGAAATAAGAAAAGAGCAACGGGAGAAGCGAGAAGGCTCCACCAGACTTTGGATTATTGTCAAAATATTGTACTATCTGATTTGCCTTGAAAACATCCTTGTTGATGATCGCATTTCTCAGCTCGAAGACATTGAAATCCTTGCTCACTCCGATTTCGCGTTCCACGATTTCAGGCGTCACTCTCCTGTCGTTTTCCGACAGCGAAATGAGTACCTTGTCCAGCTCGGAGGTAAGACGGTGCAAGTCGGGGCCGATGTGATCGGCAATCATCTGTGTGGCCTTCGGCTCGATGGTGGTGTTGCGCACTTTCAGATATTTCTCTATGAAACCCGCCAGTTGGTAATCTTTCATTTTTTTGCTCTCCAAGAGCACACCCGTCTGTGCCACCTTGGTGAGGAGCGTCTTCGGACTCTTCAAAGTTCCGTTTTTATAGCACACACATAAGATGGTCGATTTTACGGGATTTTCGAGATACTTGTCGAGTGCCTCGAAATTTTTCAAATTTTGAGCCTCTTTCAGAATCACCACCCGATGCTCTGCCATCATAGGATAACCCTTGCACTGATCTACCACCTGGACTGCCGTCACAGAGGGAGACCCGAAAAGCACCACCTGGTTGAAATCTCGTTCTTCCGGCTGGAGCGCATGTTCCATCAGGTAATCACAAATTTTGTCGATATAGTACGACTCGTCACCCATCAGCAAGTAGACGGGTGAGAAGTTGCGAGCCTTCAGATCTTTCATGACCGACTCATAACTTACGCCTTGTTTTTTTTCTGCCATTACGATATTTTTTGTATCTTTGCATCAGCTTCGCCGATGTTGGGAATTTATTTCAGCCACAAAGATACGAAATATTTTTCTAACAATCTGCCAGAAAGGAAAGAAATCGGCGACTATATATATAAAAGGTAAAACAAACATGATAAGTCTCAACTTACCGCCCTTCGACGTACGCCTGAAAGGCACGAAGCAGGCGCCTCTGATTTTCGATTTTCTGAGAAGACGCTACGTCCGGCTCACTCCCGAAGAGTGGGTGCGACAGCACTTCGTCCACTTCATGGTGGAGCACCGCCACTACCCTGCCTCACTGCTTGCCAACGAGGTTTCGCTGCATGTGGGCGACAAGGTTCTCAGGGCCGACACCATCCTTTACAACAAGCAGCTGCAGCCGGTCATGATCGTTGAATACAAGGCTCCTCACATACCTATCACGCAGACTGTTTTCGACCAGATTGTCACCTACAATATGCTGCTGCATGTAGACTACTTGGTGGTGAGCAACGGGCTGCAGCACTATGTCTGCAAGATGGATTATGATGGTAAAAAATATTTATATTTAGAAGAATTACCAGACTACTCAAATATTTTTACAGAATAAGGGCAGCAATATTCAGTCAATTACTGCTCTCATCTACAGAGCCCAGACTGGTGTCCATTTACACTTGTTGCGGTGTCATTAGTGTCATTTGTCATTAGTGTCATTTAGGATTTTTGAGAAAAAAAGTTCTACTATAGTATATATAAATAATATATATTATTTATATATACTATAGTAGAGCAAAAAAATCCCCGAAACTCTTAATGACAAATGACACTAATGACACTAATGACACTAATGACACCGCAAGAAGTGTAAAAAGACACACTTCAAAATAGTCATTAGTCATTAAGGAACTTTGAAAATGCGTTTTTTTCCATTTTTCTTAATGACTAATGACTAATGACTAAAATTTCACTGGCGTTTTTGCAATAATCAATGCCAGCAGAAAAGACTACAAGAAAACAGGTCTTAAAAACGGGCTTTTTCAAGCACTTGCAAAATACTGATAGTCTGATGGTTACACAGCGATTAATATTTATTAACTTTCAAACTGATCACGTTTTTGAACAAACAGCCCCAAAATGTATTATATTTGCAGTGTCAAAGCGAGAGAAATGCGAACCAGATGGTAAACAAAGCGGGCAGGGGAATCCAGAAGGTACAGTTGTTCTATCGCCGCAGACAACAAAAAGAGCTCAAGCAGCGCTCCACAAGGGTCATCTATTATGACCACGGGAGGTCACAATAGACGACCGGCGTCGGTCATCTATTAAGACCCAAAAGCAGCGCTATCAAAGCCTGGGAGGAAGAAAGCAAAGATGCTGGGAAGCACAAGATGATAAAGCTGAGAAGCACACAGAAACGTAGCTGAGAAGCACACGGAACAATCCGGATTCATATACATGAAACTTCATGTTTACCCATTTCTTAACAGAATTGTAACATCTGTTTAAATCGGCTGTAATATTGCATGAGTACCTTTGCACCCGAAAAGGAAGGCGATAGCTGAACGAAAGCTTAGGAAAAGCCTCGTTTTCATTTCATCGGGAAACAATAATTTATCAAAAATAAATGGGTACAATTTATCTATGCATTGTGATCTTCCTGCTCTGTTTGGCAGTGTTCGATCTCTTCGTGGGAGTCAGCAACGATGCTGTCAACTTCCTGCAGTCAGCCATCGGAGCTAAGGTGGCAAAGTTTCGCACGGTTCTTATCATCGCCTCCTGTGGTGTAGTGCTCGGAGCCATTATGTCGTCGGGAATGATGGACATCGCCCGCCATGGCATCATGAGTCCAGACCGCTTCACCTTTGAGGAAGTAATGACGCTCTTTCTCGCGGTCATGGTAACCGACGTCATCGTGCTGGACGTGTTCAACACGTTAGGTATGCCTACTTCTACCACCGTCTCGCTGGTGTTCGAGTTGTTGGGAGGTGCCTTCATCCTCGCCACCCTGAAGATGATAGGCGACGACAGCCTCAACTACGGTATGCTGCTCAACAGCAACAAGGCCTTGGAGGTGATTATGGGTATTTTCTCATCGGTCATCATCGCCTTTGTCTTCGGTGCTTTCGTGATGTGGCTCTCGCGTGTGGTTTTCACCTTCAACTATCGCAAGCACTCCCGCTATTCGATTGCCATTTTCGGCGGTATCGCTTTCACAGCCCTCTCCTACTTCATCTTCATGAAGGGCTTGGGCAAGAGCCCTTATCTGCCAGCAGAATGGCGCGATTTCATTGACCAGAACATCGGTTCGCTGCTCTGTGCCACCTTCGTAGTTTCAGCCATCGTGATGGAGTTCCTGCACCTCTGCCGCGTCAACATCTTCAAGTTCACTGTGCTGATGGGCACCTTTGCTCTGGCGATGGCCTTTGCCGGCAACGACCTGGTGAACTTCATCGGTGTGCCTCTCGCTGGACTCGATTCTTACAACGACTATATGGCTAATGCCAACGGCGTGGGTCCCGACAGCTTCATGATGACATCGCTGATGGAGAGTGCCAAGACCACTCCCGTCTATCTGCTCGCTGCAGGCTTCGTGATGATTGTCGCCATGGCCACCTCAAAGAAGGCACAGAACGTGATCAAGACCTCTGTAGACCTGAGCCGCCAGGACGAGGGAGACGAGATGTTTGGCAGCTCATCTGCAGCACGCGTCATCGTACGCAACTGCCAGAGTGCCGACTCATGGCTCAACCGCTTCATGCCCAAGTCGTTGAAGCAGTGGATCAACAGCCGCTTCGACAAGAACGATGTAGAGTTGGAGGAAAGCGCAGCCTTCGACGTGGTTCGCGCAGCCGTCAACCTGGTATTGGCTTCCATGCTCATCACCATCGGTACCAACCTCAAGTTGCCTCTCTCTACCACCTACGTAACCTTCATGGTAGCCATGGGTTCTTCGCTTGCCGACAAAGCTTGGAGCCGTGAGAGTGCCGTATTCCGCGTAACAGGTGTGCTGAGTGTCATCGGTGGATGGTTTATCACAGCCGGTGTGGCTTTCGCAGCCTGCGCCCTCGTCTGCCTCGCCATGCATTTTGGCGGCATCCTCGCGCAGACAGCCTTCATTGTTCTCGTTATCTTCATGCTCATTCGCAGCAACATCCGGTACAACAAGAAGTCGAAGGAGGAGAGCAAGGGAAGCACCTTCCAGCTGATGATGCGCTCGCACGACCCAGAAATCGTATGGGATCTGCTTCGCCGTCATGTGTCACGCACACAGAGCTTTGTATGCCGCTTCGCCCTGAGTGAGTTCAACCTCATCATGGACGGTCTTGCCAACGAGAACACCCGCGAGCTGCGCCATGCCAACAAGGAGCTGAAGAAGGAGCAGGACATGCTGAAGAAGTTCCGCCGCCAGGAGATGTTAGGCTTGAAACGCTCGCCTTTGGAGATTGCCATCGAGCGCAACACATGGTTCCATCTGGGTGCCAACAGCAACCAGCAGTTCATCTACTCACTGCGCCGTATGCTCGACCCTATCAAGGAGCACGTAGACAACAATTTTAACCCGCTGCCCACTGAATACATCAACGAGTTTATGCCTATACGCCAAAAGATCAACGACTTGATGAAGATGAGCTGCGAACAGATAGAGACAAGTCGCTATGAGAACTACCGTGAGATTCTCGCCGAGGCTGACGCCTGCAAGGACGAGCTCTCAGTGATTCGCAAGAAGCACATTGATCGTCTGCAGAACATGAAAGACAACACGCTGATGCAGATCTCACTCGTCTATCTGAACGTACTGCAGGAGAGCCAGGAGTTCCTCAGTGTGATGAGACACCAGCTCAGAGCAGCCAAGAAGTTCATGGAGAACTAATCCTCTCCTTTGCTTATTCGATATAAAAAAAAGAGCATCGCCTGCTGGTGATGCTCTTTTATTTTGATTTTTCGCTGGGTTCAGGAGTTATAGCGACTTCCTACAAGCTCTTGATGAGTTTCAGTATCTCAGCCCGCTTGCCATCATTGGTGCCATTGCCTACATAGCGTACAATGCCTTTCTCGTCGAGCACGAGGAAGAGCGGAAAGCCGCCTGTGCCCACAAAGCGCACGAAATACTTGTCGTCGTAGATGTGGTTCCAGTTGAACCCACGCTGCTGGGTGATGCGACGCACCTTGTCGGCCTTCTCGAAGTTGACCGAGAGAAACAGCACGTCGGGCAACTGCTCCTTCCATTCAGAGAGAATCGGCATCTCGCGCAGACAGGGTCCGCAGCCCGAGAACCAGGCATTGACAACCACCTTTCGGCCCTTGATGAGTTCGTCGGTCCATGGATTGCCATCGATGTCATACTCGGCAAAATGCCCTGGCAAAGGTTTACCTACCTCAAGTTCTAAATATTTATAGCCTCCCTCTGGAAACATGCGCTTGTTCATCAGCTCACGGTTTTTTATCTCTTCGTCTATCTCGGCGATTCCTTTCACACGATTGCGGGGTATCTCATACTTGGCCCACGACTGGGGCACAGTAGCTCCCTTGCGAAGGGTGATGTTTACAATCATATAATCCTTGCTCAAGTTCACGAATCCCATCGACTGGGCATCAGCTGCATCAGTAGGGAGCTCCTTTGAATAATACTTACCGTCGACAAAGTAGGCGGCCTTTACCAAACTGTCTGCTGTTTGGGTTTCAGACTGCTGTGCAGATGCCGTGAGCGAGGCAAATGACAGCAGAGCCATGAAAAAGCTTTTTGTTCTCATTGTTTTATATGTTGATATCTTCTGTTTACAATGCCACAAAAGTACCTAAAAAAAAGCAGAACTCCATCATCGAAGTCCTGCCTTTTTTCTTTGTTCAATAAGTTTAACGGTGCTTAAAACGTTTTTTGAATGTCTCAACTTTCGCAAGTAAGCTCCACACGCCCTGAACCAATACTTATTCGTGCGTAGCAAAACGCTGCTCGGCCAGTTGCTCGTACTTGGTGCCAGGCTTGCCATAGTTGGCATAAGGCCAGATGCTGATGCCGCCACGGGGTGTAAAGATGCCTGTCACCTCGATGTACTTAGGATCCATCAAGGCGATAAGGTCCTTCATGATGATGTTGACACAGTCCTCATGAAAGTCGCCGTGGTTGCGGAAACTGAAGAGATAGAGTTTCAGACTCTTGCTCTCCACCATCTTGACATCAGGAATGTAGCTGATGCGAATCTCGGCAAAGTCGGGCTGTCCTGTAATAGGACACAGCGATGTGAACTCGGGGCAGTTGAAACGCACCCAGTAGTCGTTGCCCTGATGCTTGTTGACGAAAGTCTCGAGCACCTCGGGCGCATAATCCATTCTGTATTGGGTCTTGGCACCTAATGCCTTCAGACCGTCTTCTTTTCTATCCATATCTTTGTTTATTGTTTCTTTTGTGAAGGAGTTTTTTTTTCAGGAGTTAAGGAGTTAAGAAGTTAAGGAGTTAAGACAATAGTCTTATTGCTTGAATTCAAACCCACAAAGGCATTTGTCTTAACTCCTCAGCGACCGAAGGGAGCGATAACTCCATTAACTCCTTTAACTCCTGAAAATAAAACATTTGCCTCTGAGGCATTTGTCTTAACTTCTCAGCGACCGAAGGGAGCGATAACTCCTTAACTCCTTTAACTCCTAAAAATATCTCCGAAGAATATCTCCGAAGAATATCTCCTTAGAATCAATTCAGGCTGAAAATCTTAAACACGTTATAAGAGATGCTTTTATCGTACACATCCTCGCCCTCATGATGCTTCAGGAACTTCACCACGCGAATGGTGACAGGCAGCACGATGATTTCGTACACCGTCTTGAGCACCACCTGCCAAATCATCAACTTAGGCAACTCGGCAGCAGGCACCACTCCACCCAATGCCAGAGGGAAGAAGATGAGACTGTCGCAGCTCTCGCCAGCCACCGTACTCCAGATGGCACGAGCCGAGAAACGCTTACCGCCATCACGAATCTTCATTACACTCATCACGTAGGCATTGGCAAAAGAACCTACGATGAAAGCCACAAACGAGGCAGCGGCAATGCGGGGAGCCAAGCCGAAGATGGCATGAAAGCCCTCCTGATTGTGCCAGTAGGGAGCTGCGGGAATCATGTCGCAGATAGCTCCCAGTGTCACGAAGAAGAAGTTCATAGCAAAGCCCGTCCATATCAGCAGACGAGCCTTCTGATAGCCCCACACCTCGCACACACAATCGTTGATGATGTAGCTCACGGGGAAAACGATGAGACCTCCGGTAAGAGAAACCGAACCTACTGCAATTTGCTTTGTTTCGAGCACGTTTGCCGCTATGAGGCAAACGCAAAAGAGAATGCTGAAAAGCATGAACAGCACGCTCACTTGAGTTTTTTCCTTTTCCATTTTTCTTGTTTTTTACGAGGTTTACCAAGCACTCGAGTTCATAAATATAAAGGTGGAACTACCCATCCTTTGCAAAATCGGCTGCAAAATTACGATTATTCTTTCTATTTACAAAATATTAAGGGCAATATCTCACCATATTTGAGGGAAAATATGTACTTTTGCATGGAATTTGACAGAATAATAAAACTGATAAATAAAGAAAGAAACAACATGAAGAAAATCTTATCTATGGCCCTGACTGCCATGATGGCTGTCAGCTGTGCCGAAGCGCAAGACGTCGCCTTCACCGTAGAAGGCACTGCGCCACAGGGTGTTGACACACTCTACGTGTTCTATAACGGACAGATGAACGAGGCTCAGCCCATTGCTGCCAAGGAGGGCAAGTTCGAGGTGAAAGGCAATCAGCCTGCCGAAACCTTCATCACCGTGGCTGCAAGCAACCAGCTGATGGTGGCTGCCGTTATCGACGGTACAAAAACCATCAACATCGACCTGGTAAACAAGAAGGTTGGCGGTTCGGAACTCAACGAAAAGCTGAACACATATTACGCCAAGATGAACGTAATAGAGAAGAAGATGAACGATCTGGCTCCTGAATGGCAGAAGCTCCGCGGCGACAAGACCGAGGAGGGCAAGACCAAGATGAAGGCCCTGGAACAGAAGATAGACGCAGTGGAGGCTGAGCAGAACGCCGAGATAGCCGCTTTCTGCAAGGAGAACAAGGACAATGTGCTGCCTGCCTACATCCTGTCGGACAGCTTCTATGGTTTCGAGTTTGCCAAGTTGAAGGAACTTTGCGATCCCAGCACCGCTTACTACAACCACCCCATGATGCGCCGCCCAAAGATGCAGATAGAATCGCTTGCCAAGCGTCAGCCAGGCATCAAGTACACCGACCTGAACATGCAGGACATGAACGGCGCCAAGGTGAAGCTGAGCCAGTTTGTTGGCAACGGAAAGTATGTATTGGTGGATTTCTGGGCTTCATGGTGCGGACCTTGCCGCATGGAAATGCCTAACGTGAAGAAGGCCTACGAAATGTATCACGGCAAAGGCTTCGAGGTGGTAGGCGTGAGCTTCGACAACAAGTTGGAAGCCTGGAAGAAGGGTGTCAACGACTTAGGTCTGGCATGGCCTCAGATGAGCGACCTGAAGGGCTGGCAGTGCGCTGCACATGATGCCTATGGCGTAAACAGTATCCCAAGCAACGTGCTCCTCGACCCTAATGGCGTTATCGTAGCCTGCGACCTGCGTGCCGAGGATCTGCTCGAGAAGTTGGCAGAAATCTACAAGTAATTCTGCATCAAGCAAGTACAGAGGCTCATACAGCCTACGTCATAAAAAAATGAGAAGCTATTTTCACAGCTTCTCATTTTTTTATTGTCTATATTGAACTTTCGTTATTCTGCGCTTTCCTCCTGACGGTCGTCTACGTTATCGCCCTCAGTAGGAGCCAAGATGGCCTTGAAGTCGGTGTAGCCGTTCTTAACGAGGATATTGTACCACTGCAACAGCTTCTTGATATCGCTGTCGTGAACACGGTCGCGGTCGTAGTTGGGCAACACCTCAGCAAAGTAGTCGTGCAACTCCTGTGCAGAAGCCTTCTTATAGTTCAGGCTGCTCTCCTTGCTGTCCTCTTTCTTGCCTACGTTTTCGAACACCTTCCAGAGTGCTATCTCGTCAGCATCAGTATACATAGCGATATCGCCAAGACTTGTCACACGATCGGTGGCAAAGGCAGGAATACGCTTGTGTGTCTCGTCGATAGTCTCGACGATAAGATTGCGGTTACCACGTGAAACCAGTTTGTAAAGGCCTGGCTTGCCTGCAATAGATAAAATTGTTTCCATTTGGTTATATTTTCTTTAATTTTTCACTGATTATTTTTCTCTTTTTGGTGCAGTCTTACTCTGCTTCAGTCTTTCTCTGCTGCTTTTCGCCACTCTTCCACCCTTTCGAGCAAAAGATTCACTTGCCGCGCCACATCAGCTTTGCCGTCGTTGACGATTTCGAAGTCGCAGCGGGCTGCAACCTCTGCCTGTGACATCTGGGCATGAAGCCACTCCAAGGTTCTGCTGCGGTCTATATGGTCGCGCGCCATCACTCGCTGAATGCGAACCTCCTCTGGAGCCGTGACACAGACCACAAAGTCGAAATGAGTGCGATGGATAAATCCACTTTCGAAGAGGATGGCACTCTCGAGCCAGTCGCAGTCGCTCTGCTCGAAATCTCGCGCCACGGCAGGATGAACCACATCGTTGACAGCCAACTTGTTGGCCTCGCTTGCCAACAGAAAACGCGCCAAGACGGGTTTCTGCAGCACGCCCTCAGCATCGTACACTTCCTCGCCTACCAGCGAGCAAAGACTCTGCTGCAACGGCTTGTCGCTTCGCATGAGCCGCTTGGCTGCCGCATCGCTGTCGTAGACACGAATGCCATGTCTTTCCAGTTCGCGACAAACAAAACTCTTGCCGCTGCCAATGCCTCCTGTTATCGCTATTTTCATCTCTTCTTCACGATTGTCCAAGATTTCTTCACTTTTTGCTCTTCCAAGAGTTCCTCTTATTACTCAAGTTTCGCAAGTAAGTTCCTCGCTCTCCTTACTCAACTTGCTGTTCGAGCAGATAATCCACTCGTTGGAAGTCGAGTCTGGCCTTGCTCACACTATGCGGAACGCCGATGAGCTGCAGCGTACACTTGTCGGAAGGATTCTGAGAGAGTTCATTATAGTCGACCACTACCTTGAACATATCCGGACGGATGGTGCGGAACAGGCTTGCGCCAATCGTAAACCGCACAGTCACCTTCGACGGGAATGTACGAAGCACAAATCCCTCGGGCATGTTGATGGCTGTGATGGGCACATCGATGGTTTCCTCGGTGAGCACATCGGGATAGACAGACAGGCGAACCGTGCCTGGAACCATCTTCAGTCCGCGAATCTTGCGAAGGCGAACCGTCGTATGGATCGTGTCCTGCAGGTTGCGCATATTGAAAGGTTCTATCTCCACATAATTCACCTTGTCGAGCTGATCCTTGTTGGCATAGACCGTCACCTCGGCTGGCAGGAAGTCGGTATGGGCAAGATAGTAGCTCTTGCTGGCTGTCACCTTTCCCTTGAAGACTACAGGCACCTGCTTGGAGGCGCCATAGGTGAAGTAGAAATCATACTCGCCGGGCTTTACGGAGAGCAACTTGCTGGAGCCATAAAGCTGTGCCTGCAACTGTCGCTGCACATCGGTCAATGGCACTACGCCCTTGCCCTTGTCCTCGTCGGCATAAGCCGAGAACTTGAAGGAGAGCGGACGCAGCACGTGTCCATACTCGTAGGTTACGAGCGTGAATCCCTTGTCGCGCACGGTAATCCGCACCGTATCGGGAAGATCGCCCGTCACCACGACATTGCGAGGCACGTCTGTCAGGCGCACAGGCACACAAAGTTCCTTCTCGTAGGTCTCGTTGAGCGTCATCATCAACCAGAAGATGCCGCTGAGAGCGAGAAAGAACAAGAATATCAGCAACTCCTTGTTGACGGTGCCAAAAAGGAGTTTGCTGAGTGTACTGAATAAGCTATACCGGGGCCTATGCATTAGGAGTCTGCGATGTGGCATCGGCGAACACATAGCCCTTGGCTACAGTGATAACCACGCCACGTGCCACCTCGATATCGATAGTGTTCTCCTGGGCATTGACACGCTTTACTGTGCCATATACACCGCCACCAGTCACTACCTTGTCGCCTTCCTTCAACGCATTCTGAAACTCGCGAATCTTCTTCTGTTTCTTCTGCTGTGGACGAATCATAAACAACCACATGATAGCGAAGATAGCTACCATCATAATGAGCATAGGCAAGCCACTCTGGCCGCTACCGCTCTGCAAAAACAAATTTGTCATATTTCTAAAGTTTTATTTTTTCTGTTAATATAATCAAGATATGAACCTATATATATAATAAGGTGTAAATCTCACTTTCCCGGTCTTACTTCTCCTCCTCGGCAGCATTGTCCTGAGCTGTTGGCTCTGCAGGCTGGTCGTAAGAAGGCTGATCGTAGGAAGGCTGATCATACTGATAGCCGTTATTGTCATTCCAGTCATTACCATTGTTGTTGCGATAACGTGGCTGACCAATGCGCTGACGGCGCTGCTGTCCTTCGCGGGCACCACTATGAACTCCGAATCCTCCGCGGCCTGCACGGCGCTGAACGTTCTGCTCACGATGAGGACGCTCGGGCAATTCTTTCATGATGACACCGGTCTCAATCAACGAACGGGCGATGGCGTCGAGCATTCCGTTCACATAGCCGCCACTGCGTGGTGTGCTGTAGATCTTGCTCAGTTCCACATACTCGTTGATGGTTACTGTGGCAGGAATGCCAGGGAAGTTGACCAACTCGGCGATAGCAATCTGCATGATGACCATATCCATATATGCCAGACGCGAGAAATCCCAGTTGCGTGAAATCCGTCCCATATATTTCTGATACTCGTCGGCGTTGAGAATCGTGGCACGGAACAGCTTGCGGGCAAACTCACGGTCTTCCATGTCCTTGTATTCGGGCAGAAGCTCCTGGTTGGCCTTGTTGGCAGGGTCGAATCGCTTGATGGTTTTCAGCACGAAAGTATCAATGATGTCCTTGTCGTCGTTCCAGTAGAGGCTCTTTTCCTCGAGCATGGCTTCGATGTCCTCGCTGTTCATCACGATGTTCTTGTACAACTTGCGCCACACCTCACGGTCGGCATCATAACTGTCTTCCTCGGCATTCATATACTCCTGATAGATGTCGCTCTCCACAACAGCAGTGTACACACGGCGCACCACCTCAATATCGTCATCCCATGAAGAGTTCTTGGCTTCTATCCATTCGCCAAGCATCTTGTTCTCCTCGAGCTGCACGGCAAAGCGGTTGAAAGCAAACTTCTGCGATGGAGCATCGCCTCCCTCACGCTGCACACGTGTCACCTCCAAGTCGTAACGCTTGCGCGCTTCCTTGGTGATTTCTACAATAAGTTGTAATTGATAATTGTATAAATCGTAAGCCTTGGACAGGCTGAAGAACAACTCCTTCTCGGCGTTGTCCATGTTACGATTGCCGTTTTGATAGTACGCATAGGTTAACTGCACAATCTTTCTGCGAATCAAGTCCCTGTTAATCATTCTCTAATAATTTACGGATTAAATGTATTTTGCTGCAAAAGTAAGTATTTATCTCCTAATAAACAAGAAAAAACAGAGTTATTTCTCATTTTTTAATGATAAAATCTCTTTTTTTCAAATTTCTGGCCACTAAATTTGGAAATTCCAAAGAAAAGTAGTAATTTTGCATCCGTTTTGTAAAAACCGCTTTTTCAAAGCTAATCCGTGTGATGGCGAGTTAAGGCACATTTTTATTAATTAATACTTAATTTAGAGTAACACAATGAAAGAGATTAACGTAACAGGTCAGAAGCGCACAGACCTTGGCAAGAAAGCTTCTAAAACATTGCGCAAAGAGGGTTTGATCCCATGTAACTTGTATGGCGAGAAGAAGGACGCTAACGGCGCTCCTGAGGCTTTGTCTTTCGCAGTTCCATTTGCTGAGCTCCGCAAGATCATCTACACTCCTCACGTATATGTTATCAACCTCATCATCGACGGTGAGAGCCACACAGCTATCATGAAGGAGATTCAGTTCCACCCAACAACAGACGCTCCTCTGCACGTTGACTTCTACGAGGTTAACGACAAGAAGCCTATCACTATCGGTATTCCTGTTAAGTTGACAGGTCTTGCACAGGGTGTACGTGATGGTGGTCGTATGAACCTCTCTATCCGTAAGATCAACGTTACAGCTCCTTACCAGGTTATTCCTGAGCACCTCGATATCGACGTTACAGAGTTGAAGATCGGTAAGAGCATCAAGGTAGGTGACCTCTCATTCGAGGGTCTCGAGTTGGCTACAAGCAAGGCTGTTGTAGTTTGCTCTATCAAGATGACACGTAACGCTCAGCTCGCAGCTCAGGCTGCTGATGATGCAGAGGCTTAATCGCGGAGTCATCAAGATTTTACGAACCTGAGTAAAGCATTATCAAACATTGGATAAATATTTGATTTGTGGGCTTGGTAACCCTGGCGATGAATACGCCGGCACCAGGCACAACACAGGATTTATGGTATTGGACGCTTTTGCTAAAGCGTCCAATATTCATTTTGAGGATAAGCGATATGGCTTCATTGCCGAGACCACGCTCAAGGGAAGAAAGATTATCCTGCTGAAGCCTACCACCTTCATGAACCTGAGTGGTAATGCCGTGAGATATTGGCTGAATCAGGAAAAGATTGACCAGAGCCGACTCCTGGTAATCAGCGATGAGCTCGCCCTGCCGCTGGGTGCTTTCCGCCTGAAAGCTAACGGAAGCAATGGTGGTCACAACGGACTAGGACATATTCAGCAGCTTATCGGCCAGAACTACGCCCGCCTGCGCATGGGTATCGGCAACGATTATCCACGAGGCGGACAGATAGACTGGGTGCTGGGCAAATACACTGAGGAAGACATGAAGCAGCTTCAGCCTGCCATTAACCTGGGTGTGGAGATTATCAAGAGCTTCGTATTGGCTGGTATCGACATCACCATGAACCAATACAATAAGCTAGGAAAGAAATAATCATGAAAGAATCAGCACGAATAGACAAGTGGCTTTGGGCTGCCCGCATTTACAAGACCCGCAGCATTGCTGCCGATGCCTGTAAGAATGGCCGCGTCATGGTGGGAGGCGTAACGAGAAAGCCTTCCTTCATCATCAAGCGTGGCGATGTGGTGAGCGTAAAGAAAGCCCCTATCACCTACTCTTTCGAGGTTCTCGACTGCATAGAGCAGCGCGTAGGCGCCAAGATGCTGTATGGTGTCTATAAGAACGTAACCGACCCTAAGCAATACGAGCTCCTGGAGATGAGCCGCATCAGCGGATTCGTAGACAGAGCCCGAGGCACCGGTCGCCCAACTAAGAAGGAACGTCGTGCCCTGGACGCCTTCGTAGATCCAGCCATGTTTGGATTTGACGAAGAAGACTGGGACGAGGATGAAGAATAAAAAAGAAGAGGGTGTGTCATAAGTCTGTGACGCACCCTTTTTTTTTGTGTGTTTCTATATATTCTAGTTGAATCGTAGTCTTTCTTCACAAAGGGAATCTTATTATATTGTATAGAAACTTTACTTTTCTTGTTTTATCGATAACAAAACAGCCCCAAAGCTCACAAAAGGGCATAGTTATCCCTGACGATAAAAAAAACAAAATTGAGTTTTATCGTTTTATACCCAAATATTTCTTCAAATTGAATCCCATTCCGAACAATCCTAGATCCATGTAAACCTTGTCCATTCCAAAATGCCTGAATCGCTTATAATGCATATCTGCCTTCATCTGCCCAAATACAGCTTCCGGCTCTATCGGTCGCTGGCTTCTGTGTTTCAAGCCCTCTTCAGACGTTAGTAGCAGGAAGGCTTCCTTTTTATATGCATTCAGTTTATGGTTGACATATATGGTTCTGTTGCCTTTGGATTTCTTGCAGAGACTTCCAAGCGGACATCCATCACATCGTTGTGCTCTATATAATGTAATGACAGACACATAGCCGGAGTCACTTTTCGTTTGCCGTTGTCCACAAGGTTCCATGTGTTGTCCCATGGGGCAGACATAATAGTCATCATCCCTGTTGTAGTAGAAGTTCGCTTGGTTGAAGGCATCCTCCTTGAAAGGCTTATGCTGTTCCTTGTGAAACCAGTTGTACTTTACATAACCCATCATTTCTTCCATCTCTAGGTACTCGTAGTTCTCCTCCGAGCCATACCCTGAGTCTGCGGTGACGCTCTTGGATTGCTTTCCATATCTTTTCTTGTACTTATCCAAAAAAGGCTTGAAGGTCAGGGTGTCTGTTGGATTGGGATAAAGGGCGAAATTCGTCCAATATTGATTCTCTGTCGCAATTTGAAGGTTATA